>Ga0172367_10001878_pt1 | contig 29684 bp, 22 predicted proteins | sample Lak10m_FD_114542 | JGI IMG/M metagenome (GOLD analysis project Ga0172367, IMG submission 114542) | Freshwater microbial communities from Kabuno Bay, South-Kivu, Congo - kab_022012_10m | ecosystem: Environmental > Aquatic > Freshwater > Lake | place: Democratic Republic of the Congo: South-Kivu...
ACTACCTTCGAAAATCTGGCGGTCTGGCAGCGATCGTGCGACCAGGCGGTTGGCGTGTGTCTGGCGGTTGAGACTTGGAAGAACTTCGCGCTTAGAGATCAAATGCAGCGTTCGGCCATCTCCGTGCCATCCAATATCGCCGAAGGGCACGAGAGGGACTCCGCTGGAGACTTTATCCGCTTCCTCCGCATCGCCAAGGGTTCGAATGGCGAACTCCGCACCCAGGCCTACATCGCCGAACGCCTTGAACTGCTCTCGGAAGAGTCCGCTCGAGGCATCATTTCCGAATCCAAAGAAATCTCCGCCATGCTTCAGGGGCTCGTTCGCTCGATCGAATCCCGCCGTGACTCCGCCAAGAGCTAGAGACTTCCCCGAATTCGCTGAAAACTGAAAACTTCTTCCTGAAAACTTCTTATGTCCATTCTTGTAAACGAAAACACCAAGATCCTCGTGCAGGGGATCACGGGCTCCTTTGGTGGACGCCACGCCCAACTCAGCCTTGACTACGGCACCCAGCTTGTGGCCGGGGTCACCCCTGGAAAAGGCGGGCAGAAGTTCGCCGACACGGTCCCGATCTTCGACACCGTCGCCGAAGCGGTCGAGGTGACCGGTGCCACCGTCTCCGCGATTTTCGTGCCTCCCCCGTTTGCGGGCGATGCCATCCTCGAAGCCGTGGACGCGGGCTGTGAGCTCGTCGTTGCGATCACTGAGGGCATTCCGGTGATGGACATGATGCGGGTTCGCGCCGCGATGGAAGGGAAGAAGTCGCGGCTCATCGGGCCGAACTGTCCCGGTATCGTCACTCCCGGTCTGGGCAAGGATTCCCACGGCGGCTGCCGTATTGGCATCGCCCCGGGCTACATTCACAAGAGGGGCAAGGTCGGTGTCGTCTCCCGCAGCGGCACCCTCACCTACGAGGCCGTCTGGCAGCTGACGAATCTCGGCCTTGGGCAGAGCACCTGCGTTGGTATCGGCGGCGATCCGATCAACGGCACGACCCACCTCGATGTCTTGAAGATGTTCAACGACGATCCCGAGACCGAGGCGATCATCATGATCGGAGAAATCGGCGGATCCAACGAGGAGATCGCCGCCGCCTGGGCCAAGGAGCATTGCAAAAAGCCGATGGCCGCGTTCATCGCCGGTTCGAGCGCGCCTCCCGGTCGCCGCATGGGTCACGCCGGGGCGATTGTCTCCGGAGGCAAGGGCACTGCCGCGGCGAAGATTGAGGCTTTACGCGATGCGGGCATCGAGGTTGCCAAGAATCCCTCGGACATGGGACACGCCCTTGTCCGCGCCATGGGTTGAGAAAAAAGCGGCGCGTCAATCGCTTCCGGGTTGATCCGGGGGCATCGAATTTATAGAAAGACCATCTTATGTCGGACAAACCGGAATACGCGAAGGGACTCGAGGGAGTCATTGCAAACGAATCCTGCCTCAGTGACGTGCAGGGTCAGGCGGGGGTTCTTCGTTATCTCGGTTTCAACATCCAGGATCTCGTCGAGCAGTGCACCTTTGAGGAGGTCATGTATCTGCTCCACCGTCGCCAGCTCCCGACGCAATCGCAACTCGAGGTCTTCACCAAGAATCTTCGTTCGCACCGCCATCTGCCCCAAGGGGTGATCGATTTCCTGAAATCCGCGCCGAAGGATGCCTCTCCGATGGACGTGCTGCGCACCGGCGTGAGCATGCTCGGTCTCTATGATCATCGTGGCGGAGATCAGGATCGCCCCCTCAATGAGGAGCGTGCCATGGCGATCTGCGCGACGATGCCGATGATGGTGGCCCACTTTCACCGTTCCCGCCAGGGGCTCGAGCTGATGCCGATGCGTGAGGACCTTTCCGAAGCGGCTCACTTTCTCTATCTGATGAACGGGAAGGAACCCGGGGATGAGGCGACCCGCACCCTTGATGCGGCTTACACGCTTCATGCCGATCACGGCATGAACGCCTCGACCTTCAGCGCCCGCGTCACCGTCGCGACGCTTTCGGATCTCTATTCTGCGATCACGTCGGCGATCGGCACGCTCAAGGGGCCGCTCCATGGGGGCGCCAACGAGGGCGTCATCCACATGTTGCAGGAGATCGGCAGCCTCGACGCGGTCGACGCCTACATCGACGACGCTCTCGCCAACAAGAAGAAGATCATGGGCATCGGCCACCGCGTCTACAAGGTGCTCGATCCCCGCGCCCCCTTCCTCCGCAAGATGGCGATCAAGCTCACCAAGGAGCTCGGCGAATCGAAGTGGATCGACATGTCCGAGCGCATCGCGCGCCTCATGAAGGAGCGCAAGGATCTCAACGCCAATGTCGATTTCTACTCGGCGACGGTTTACTACTCGCTTGGCATTCCGACCGATCTTTTCACGCCGATTTTTGCGATCGCCCGTGCCGCCGGTTGGACCGCCCAGGTTCTCGAGCAGCTCGACGACAATCGCCTCTATCGTCCGCTCACCCTCTACACGGGTCCGACGACGGATCAGCCGATCACGCCCATGGCGGAGCGGGGTTGACCAGGCTCAGGTGCCGCAGAAAGTTGCCTGCACCTCCTCGGAGGATCGGGGAGGGGTTTCAAAGGAGGCAGCCTCGGGACGGTCTTCGTAAGGCGATTGGAGAATCCCGTGAAGTTCATGAAAGGGCGCGAAATCGTGCTCCTTTCCTGCGGCGATGACCGCTTCGAGACGATGATTCCGCGGGATCACCACGGGGTTGACCGATCGCATCGTCGCGGAGGCGGTTTCGGCCGTAATGCTGAGCGTTTCGAGTTGTCCGCGCCATTGTGACAACCACTCGTGCGCCGGATCGGGGCGCGGAAAAAGACCAACCCATTGGCTCTCGTCCGCCAGTGCGTCGCGGAGATGCCGGAAGGTCAGGGTGAAGTCAAGACCCTGTTCCTCCATGAGTCCGAGGAGGCGCTCGGCGCATTCCTTGCCGTCGATCCCGGGTATCCCGACCTTGGCCGAAAAGGTCTTCGCCCATTCCGAACGGAAGAGATCGGGGAAGCGCTCAAGGACCCCCGTGACCCGCCGGATGGCCTCGGGTTCGTCTTCGGACACGAGCGGCAGGAGTGCTTCGGCGAGCCGGGCGAGATTCCAGTGCACGATGTTCGGCTGATTTCCGTAGGCGTAGCGTCCGTTCCGGTCGATGAAGCTGAACTTCTTCGCCGGATCGTAGCGGTCGAGAAAGGCGCAGGGACCATAGTCGATCGTCTCGCCGGAGAGGCTCATGTTGTCGGTGTTCATGACCCCGTGGATGAAGCCGATCCCCATCCAACGGGCGACGAGGTGGGCCTGGCGTTCCAAGACTCCTTCGAGGAGGGCGAGGGCGGGGTTCTCAGCTTCGACGCGCTCGGGATAATGACGGTTCAGCGCGTAATCCACGAGGACCTTGAGACCGTCGAAGTCGCCGCGTGAGGCGAAATACTCGCAGGTCCCGATGCGGAGGTGCGAGCGGGCGATCCGGGTGAACACGCCGCCGGGTTCGACTTCCTCGCGATAGACCTTGTCACCGCTGCAGACGGCGGCAAGGGCTCGCGTTGTGGGGAGACCGAGCGCGTGCATGGCCTCGGAGACGATTGTTTCGCGAAGCACCGGACCGAGGGCGGAGCGTCCGTCGCCACGGCGGGAAAAAGGGGTAGGCCCCGAACCTTTCAACTGGATGTCGCGGGGAGCACCATCGCGATGGATCAATTCCCCGAGAAGAATGGCGCGTCCATCCCCTAGGACGGGTGAAAAACCTCCGAACTGATGGCCGGAATAGGCGGCAGCGAGCGGCTCCGCACCCTTGGGAATGCGATTCCCTGACAGAAATGCCAAACCCTCGTCGGAGTCAAGACGCGCAAGGTCGAGACCCAGTTCCGCGGCGAGGGGCCGGTTCAGCCAAATCCACTCGGGCGCAGCCACGGGCGAGGGATCGACCCGGGCAAAGAAGTTCTCCGGGAGACGTGCGTAGGTGTTTTGGAACGGGAAGGGCATCTCCGGGCAAGATTACGCCCGTTTCCGCCGCAGGAGAAAAGAAAGCGCGTAAAACACGACCGCGAGAAAGACGATGAAGGGTCCCGTGGGGATGTCGTATTGATAGCTGAGCGCCAGCCCGGCGGTATTCGCGACTGCGGTGATGGCCACGGCCCCCGCCATGATCGCCCAGAGCGAGCGGGAGAAGCGCGAGGCGGTCGCTGCAGGCAGGATGAGGAGTGCCTGTGAGAGGATCAGCCCCGCGACGCGCACCATGAGGACGACGCTGAGGGCGGTGAGCGTGAGGAGGAGGAAGTAGTAGGCTTTCGAGGAGACGCCGCGTAGTCCCGCGAATTCCTCGTCGAAGGAGACGGCGACAAGCTTGTGATAGAACAGCGCCACCAGACTCATCACGATGACTCCGAGAACGAGCGTGGCGATCACGTCGCTTCTGGAAGTGAGGAGAATGTTGCCGAAGATGAAACTTTCGAGATTCACCGCCTTGCCGGGCGCGTAGTGGAGAAAAAGGAGGCCGGCCGCCATCCCTGCGGCCCAGATCGCACCGATGATGGTGTCTTCCCGTTCCTTGAACTTCAGGGTGGCCCATCCGATGATCGCGACCGAAAGAAGTGCGGCGGCGACCGCTCCGAGCATGGGGGTGAGCCAGGGGAGATCGTAGATCCGGCTGTAATAGACCGAGGCACCGATCCCGCCGAGGATGCTGTGGGCGATCGCCGAGGCGACGTAGCCGATCTGCCGGACGACGACGAGCGAGCCGACGACACCGAAGGTGAGGCTCGAGACGATCCCGGCGAGGAGCGCGTAGCGGATCAGCGGCACGGTCTTCACCGCGTCAATGAAGTCGGCGAAGAAATCAGTCATGTTCGCAGAGACATGGATCGCCGTGCTGGTCGCGGGCGCGGCGGTCGTGCTCGAGACGTCGCCGGCTGCTGTAGATTTCCTTGATCGTCTCCCCGGAAAGCGGCAGCGAGTGGCGGTGGACGCGGTGGTTCACGCAGAGGACCGAGTCACCGATCGAGGAGACGAGGTCGAGATCGTGTGTGATCATGAGAATGGTCATGCGCTGGCGCAGGGCCGCGAGAGTCTCGAGGAGCTGGGCCTCGATGGAAAGGTCGATGTTCGCGGTGGGCTCGTCGAGGAGGAGGATCTCGGGTTCGCAAGCCAGCGCCCGGGCGACCATGACACGCTGGCGCTCGCCGCCGGAGAGGTCGGAGAAGGGGCGCCTCTCATAGCCTGACAAACCCACCTCGTCGAGCGCGGCGCGGGCGACTTCGCGGCATTTCTTCGAGAAGGCGCCGACCTTGAGATGGCTCAGCCGCCCCATCAGGACGATGTCGAGCGCGGCGATCGGGAACTGCGGGTCGAAACGCATCGCCTGGGGCACGTAACCGAGGGCGGTGCGCGCCTCGCGGGGACTTTTGCCGAGGACGGTGAGCTGTCCCGTGGTCGGCTCGATCAGGCCGAGGACGAGTTTGGCAAGGGTGGATTTGCCGCCGCCGTTCGGGCCGATCACGCAGAGGGACTCCCCGCGATGGACGGCGAAGGAGACGTCTTCGAGGACCGGTGACCTGCCGTAGGCGAAGGAGAGGCCGCGACACTCGATGAGGTGCGGCGGATGCGGAGTCCCGGCTGGGTCAGGAGGGTTCAATGGGGAGAGGCGGTTCGCTCAGGGAGCTTCGGCGATGGTCCTCGCGATCGCTCGCAAATTCGCGATGACATCCTTCTCAAGGGGATCCAGGGTCTGCACCTTGCCGCCGATGGTTTCGGCGAGCGAGGCGGCGCTGGACTGGTCGAACTGCGGCTGGACGAAGACGGTGGTCACACCCTCCTCTTTGGCCTGCTTGGCGATGGCGGCGACCTGCTTCGGGGAGGGTTTGCGGTTGCCGATCTCGATGGCTTTTTGGACGAGCCCATATTCCTGAGCGAAATAGGCGAAGGCACCGTGGTAGACATAAAAGGCTCGTCCCTTCTTAGAAGCGAGCGAGGCCTTCAGTTCTTCGTCGAGGGCGGTGAGTTCGGTTTTCAACGCGGCGAGATTGGCATCGATAGCGGGAGCGTCGTCGTCGGGAAGGTGTTGCTTCAGAATCGCCGCGACACGATCGGCCTGATGGAGAAGAACGCGGGGGGAAAGCCAGACGTGGGCGTCTTTCTCCTCGTGCTCATGTTCGTGGGCGTGGGCTTCCTTTCCTTCGGCGGCGGCCGAGGCGCATTCGCCGCAGGTGCCTTCGAGAAGTTCGAGGCCTTCGAGGAGATCGAATTCCTTCGGACCATTCTCCCCATCGCCGACGGCGACATAGAAGTTGGCTTCGAAGGAGAGACCGCCCGAGAAAAGCAGGTTCGACCGCGCGATGTCGGCGATCTGGCGGGGTGACGGCGAATAGTTGTGGCAATCACCGCCCTCCTGAACGATCGCGCTCACCTCGATCCGATCACCGCCGATGCGTTCGAGAAGAGATTCGTAGGGAAGCACCGGCACGAAAACGCGGAGCCTCTCGGCCCCGCTCGCGGGTAGGGTCGATCCGCCGAGGACGAGCGCGGCGACGGCGGCCCAGAGGCTTCGCGGCAGGTTCATGGATTTGAGGTGTTTGTCAGGACGGCGCGGTCAGCTTTCCTGGTTCCAGCTGGTGATGGTGTAATGCGAGTCCTTGCCGAGGGCGGCGACGGCTTCGTCCTTGGCGATGGGCTTGGACCCGTCGGTGACAACGGTGAGGCGATGCTCGCCCTCGCCCTCCTTGACGATGCGGATCGTTTTCACGCCCCTGATCTTTCCGAGGGCGCGGGAAATCGTCTTCTTGCAGTCAGCGCATTCGATGCCCTTCATGGAAGCCGTGTAGGTGACTTCGGCGGCTTGGGAGATGATCGGGCCGAAGAAAAGGCCGATGAGGACAAGAGAAGCAAGGAGGGTTTTCATGGCGAGAGGAGGGGTGGGATGCAACTTATTTGCAAGAAGGATCGCAATTCGCTTGCATTATCGGTGAGCCGGGGCACAAATGCAAGGAAATTGCGCATAGTTCATGATCACGTCCCGACTCTTCCGAACGCTTTCACCCGCCCTCATCATGGTTTCGGCCCTTGGGGCGGCGGCTCTTGCCCAGGAAAGCAGTGAAGAGGCCTTTGTCTACAATGTGGGTGAGCGGAACTACCTCACCGGAGAGGGCGTCGATCTCGGCGGCTTTCTGTTTCCGAGTATGTATGTCCAAGGTGTTGGCGGCGATTTTGAGCCCGGTGCCGGTGCCGGGGATTTCTCCACGACCGGGCACGATCCGCAGAATGACTGGGGTATCAGCGATCTCCATCTCCATCTCGATTTCGACTTCGGAGGAAAAGTGACAGGCACGGTGACGGGCTTCGGCCATCAGGGTGAGGACCACGTCTGGGAGGCGGAATTCGAGGAAGCCTACCTCCACTGGCGCATCAACGACACCCTGTCAGTCGGCGGGGGGCAGTTTCGAAACGCCTTCGGTTTCCAGTCGGACCTGCATCCCCATGACTGGTCTTTCGTGAATCAGAACCTTATCAACAGCCGCATGGTCAACGAGGGCGAGTTGATTTCCCAAGGCGGTGAGATCCTCGTTCGCACGCCCTCGAGCGGATTGCTCACGTTCGGCCTCGGAGGGATCCGATCGCACGGGGCGCACGCCCATGGTGAGGAAGAAGGCGAACACGGCGAAGAACACGGTGACGAAGAGGCAGGCCATGACGAACACGAAGAGGAGGAAGATCATCATGACGAGCATGAAAGCGAGCATCTCGAGATCGACGATGCCGGGTTCGAGAGCTGGGCTCTCACGACCGACTACCGCTTCCGCATGCCGTCCGACGACAGTAATACCGGCAGCGTCTCGCTCGGAGTCGGTGAAAATGGTTTCGGCCGCAACTCCACCATCTTCGGAGCGGGCTTCCGCAAGGTCTGGAATGGCCACGACCACGGTTTCGGTGGTCCCGACTTTTGCTCCGGAGCGACGATGTGGCAAAGCGAGGTGATCGGGCGAAACGTGGATGCCTTTCTTGAGGATGGAGACGAGGCGACCTTCACCGACTACGGTTTCTCGAATTCACTCCACCACGGTCTGAGCGACCGGGTCACCGCTTCGCTACGCCACGATTGGGTCTCGGCCGTGGAGATCGCCGAACTGAACGATCGCCACCGTCTTTCGGCCGCCCTCACGGCGTTTGTGGATCCCCAACAGAGGATCCGCGCCCGTTTGCAGTATGACTATACGATCGAGGACACGATCGGCAGCGAGCACGTTGCTTGGCTCCAGATCCAGCTCCAATGGGGCGGCACGGGCGGCTCCCACGCCGGTCACGGGCATTGATAGCCTTCTCCCGAAACAATCAAATCTCGTAGACCACGGTCGCTTCGGCGAGGGCCCGGCGATTGAGCTTGGAACAGACAAGATCGCAGAGTTCGAAGACGAGCGGTTCACTGATCGAATAAATCACCTGGGTGCCGCGCGGCTCGCGCTTCAAAAGATCGGCGGCGTGCAGGGTTTTCAGTTGTTTGGAAACATTCGCCTGCGAAGTCGAGAGGGAGGCGACGATGTCGTTCACCGAGGCGGGCCCCCGGCGCAGCAACTGAAGAATCGCCAGACGTGTCGGCTCGGCAAAGACCTTGAAGAAAGAGGCGATGCGGTCCAGCGCGTGGCGGTCGAGTTCCGGATCAGTTGGCATGGTGCAAGGGGGAGGAGTGGTCCATCTTACCTCGACGATCGCGGATTCCAAGGTCGATTGCGTTGTATGGCGATAGAAGAATTCTTGGCACTTCATAAAAAACTGGACAGGTGAACAGTTTTTTGTAGGGTGTGGCATGGCTCCATCGGTTCCTTACCCGCGTGCCGCTGATCGATACGATGAGTTTCGCGTGGCCACCTGGTCACAGGCGATCCCTATGGCGAGCGGAGGGCGTCCTGGCTTTGTCGCCGATGAACTGGAAGTGCAGGCGCGCTGGTTCGGCGGAGAATATGGTCGTTCTTTCACCGGCACAGAGGGAGAACGGATCGAGGTGGTGCAATTCGGCCACTGGAACCGCGGGGCGGGGCCGGATTTCACGGAGGCCGCGGTGAAGGTGAGCGGAGAACTCCGCCGAGGGGCGATTGAAGTGGATCTCGATGTGCGGAATTGGGATCGGCATGGTCACGCGGGCAATGCGGCCTTCAACGGCACCATCTTGCATGTCTTCATCGATCAGCCCGCCCTGAACCGTGTTTTCACCCGCACGGAGTCGCATGGCAATGTCGTCCAGCTGCTCCTGCCCCAATATGCGGGCTTGCAGGGACCGCCCGACTTTTTGCCGGAGGCTTTTCCGGGCCGCTGTCTCGCGCCGCTCGCGGGAATGGAGGCCGCCGAGGTGGAGTCCCTGCTCCTCGCGGCGTCGCAATACCGTTTGAGGCGCAAGAGCGAACGCCTTCACGTGATGTCCGAAGCCACTTCGAGAGAGCAGGCGCTTTTCCAGGGGATTGCGGAGGCCCTCGGTTTCCGTCACAATAAATCCGCGATGGCGATCCTCGCGCAGAGGTGTCCGGTGCGGGAATTGCTCGCGATGGAGCCCGGCGACCGCGAGGCGCGTCTCTTTGGGGCCGCCGGGTTTCTTGAACCGGGCCCCGTCGAGCCGGCCCACACGCCCGAGGCGCAGGCCTATCGCCGCGAACTCTGGGATCACTGGTGGAAAATGCGACCCGAGGTGGAGGCGAGTCCATTGCGGTCGATCCGATGGCGGAACGACAGCACGCGCCCGCTCAATCATCCGCAGCGCCGACTCGGCACCTTGGCCGCCGTGCTCGGGCAGTGGGAGGATCTGCTGGATCTCTGGGAAAAACCTGTGAATAACTTCCCAAAAGCGGTGAACAATTGGTCGAAATCGCTCCATCATCCCTACTGGAACCGCCATTATTCGCTGGCTTCGGAAACGACGCCGGGGTCCTTCCAACTCCTCGGAAAAGACCGGCTCCGCGATCTCTTGGGGAACGTCGTTTTCCCGGTCGCCATCAGGGTTTCGGCGGATCGATGGGGCGACTACACCCGCCTCGGGGGAGTCGATACCAATCAGAAACTGCGGCGGGCGGTCTTGCGGCTCTTTGGCAATGACCGGGAACGGCAAAAGTTATTCACCCGTTATTACCACCAGCAGCAGGGACTGTTGCAAATTCATGATGACTTCTGCCTCGAGGACGCCTCTGATTGCCGCGATTGTCCCTTTCCGGAACAGCTCATGCAATGGCGGCCGCTCCGCCGGCCGACTTCCCTGGTGGGTTGAAAGTTGGACGCCAGATGATTTGTCTAGTTTTTGTTTAACCCGATTGGTTCCGGTGCTCGTAAATTCCTAAGGAGGCGGTAAGCTTGGAGATACAGCAACGTCCTCCCCACGAACCCAACCCTTGCCCTGATCATGTCCGTCGCCACCCTCAAGCCTGAAATCCTCCTCCACCCCGAAAAGCGGATCTTCCCCGAATTCCGTCTGGAGCGTTTGCTGGGGACGGTGTTTGCACCCACGAAGGGTTGCCGGGTCTGTTTGCTGATCGACCTCGCCGATCTCTCATTGATGAAGGGCTACGGATTCCTCGACGCGGCAGGACACGAGATCCAGAAGAAGGCCTACGAGGAGTTTTACCTTGGCCTGAAGGACGGAGGGCTTGAAGAACTCGGCATGTCGGGCGGGGAAATGTATGCTTACGCCATGACGGGCGGGTCGAATCTCGACCTCAGCGACGAGTGCACCGATGTGGAGGGCCGCCAATTAAGCCTCGATCGGGACATCTACCCCCACTACGACATCATTCTTTGTCTCTCCACCTTCTCGGCCACGGCGCCGCTCACCGCGAAATGCAAGGAATTCGGCTTTCGGGGTGCGACCTTGCACGGCGTGAATGACATCATCCTCAAGTCGGGCCTGGCGGTGAACTACCACGAAGTGAGCGCGGACGCCGAACGCATGCGTTTGGCGATGACTGCGGCGGATACGATCGAGATCGACTTCACTCTTGAAGACGGGCGCATCCTTACTGCCTCCCTCGACCTCGCCGGTCAGGAGGCTCAGAAGTCCCATGGGCTCTGCCTCGGTCGCACACCCGATGTGGCGAACCTTCCCGCCGGTGAGGTCTACTTCGTGCCGGTGGATGCGAACGGGGAGTTTCCCATGAAGTATGCTGACGGCACGCTCGGCATCCTCGAGGTAAAAGACCGCTGTATCATCCGTTCGACCCTGATCGAAGGCAATCAATCGACGGTCGATGCGCACAATGCCCGCCTCGCTGATGATCCCATGACCGGGACGCTCGGTGAGCTCGGGTTCGGCACCCAAGTCCTGCCGGTCTCTGGCGCCGACATCCAGGACGAAAAAATCCTCGGCACCTGTCACCTCGCGACGGGGCGCGACGACCACCTCGGTGGAGACATCGTGCCGGGGATGTTCAAGAAGCACGAGAACTCAACTCACGACGACATCCTCTTCGCCCCTCACAAAACACCCAACTTCAACATCAGCCAGGTGAGAATGAAGCGTGGGGATCAGCGGGAAGTGCTTATCGAAGATTTTCGTCCGAGCGAATATCTCCTCCGCGCACTGCGAGGCTGATCACGGCGAGATCGTCTGGCGAGCACCCGCCCCGGAAGTTGGGTTCGGTTGAATAAGCCCTTGTTTGGCCGCCTCTTTCTGCGGTCCATCGGGGAGGCTCGAGACCCAGTCTTCCGCTTCTCCGGGGTAGCGCGAAGCCCATCCGCCGGCAAAGGCGGAAGTCGCCCAGCCCTTCTCCGGACCCTCAGGCAGTTGAGCGAGCCACCGTTTTCCTCCTTCGGGGTCTTGGGAGCCGAGGGTTGAGGCGATGGGGGCGGCAGTGATCCCGCGGATTTCGGACGGGAGGGCGTTGAATTCTTTCCAGACGAATTCGGGGTCTTCCTCGGCGAGGTAGGCGGCGACGCCGGCGAGAGACGAGGCGGCCTCTGGGGAAGGTTTCACCGTCTTCAGCCATTCGAAAGTCTCGTGCGGCGATTCAAAACCCGCTTTGGAGGCGACGAGGGATAGGATCGCGGGATTTGCCTGGGGATCCTTCGCGAGGTGATCAGAGGCCCAGCGCATCGCCTCGATCGGGGCGCGGAGGGACATCTCATCAGCGACGGCCATGGTCGCGAAGTCCTTGAGATCCGGATCCCGCAGGTCGGAGGCCCAGCGTCCCACGGCGGCAAGGTCGTTGGCGCTCCACTCCTTCACGACCGCGGCGAGTGCCCGCAGGCGGGAGGCGGCATCGTCCACGGCGAGGCTCTTCGCTGCGGCGGTCTCGGGATTCCGCACGGCCCAAGACCGATAGAGGCTCTCGATGGCGAGGTCCCTGACCTCACCGTTCGCAAGGCCAGTGACCCAAGCCTCAGCGGTGACCGGATCCTGATCGGCCCAAATCGAAACGGCGCTCGGCACGAGGGAAACGCGCGAGGAGAGGTTGAGTGATCCAAGATAGTCGACCGTCGCACGGGGATTTTCGGCGGCCCAGGCACCGATGACGCCCTTGAGGTAGGCACCGCGATCGACAAGATCTCCAATGGAAGCAGCCGCAGATTGCCAATCCGTGCCATTGGCGAGATCACGGGCGCCGAGAGATTCGAGGTCCCGCTCGCGAACGAGGCGGTCGGGGTTCTCGAGAAGGCGCGCCAAATCCCTGGCCGACTCCTCGGAAGACAGAGGATCGGAGGCTCCTCCGCCTGCTCCGCCTCTCCCGCGATCGGGGAAGGAATCGGGGCTGGCCGACACGGAAGGAGTGGGTGGGACATGGGCGCCGGTTTCAGACCCCGAGGGATTCGCGGAAACTCTCTCCGGTGCGGTTGTCCGCCGATGCCCGGCCCAGAATCCGATAGCGAAGAGCGAGGCGCCCGAAATCACCGGGAGGAGCATGCGGGAAGCGGGCGGAATCATGAAGACGGCTTCGGTTTCGGGTGCTTGCCGGGATCAGCGATTGTAGCCGCTGGCGTAGCCGAGCGAGTAGTTGTCGTAGCCGAGGCGTCCGATCGCATAGTTCAACGCACCGTTGCGGGTGCGCCAGCCGCGGGCCCAGCCAAAATTCACGTAAGAACCGTCCCAATTGAAGCCGCGCGCGCCGGCCTCGTAGCCGACATGACCCCACCACGCGTAGTGATAGCCGTTTAGATATCCTCCGTTGTAGTAGCGGGCGGTGGAGATCGCCGAGGCAATGGCTCCGTTGGCGGTGCGCCAGTTCCAACTAAGACCGTAGGCGCCATAGGAGCCACTGCCAGTCGAGTAGGCGAAGGCGCCGTAGTTGGCGAGGAGGCCGCTGGCGGAGAGGACCGAAACCGCCGAGACCATCATGAGGAGTTTCAGCGGGTTGGAGGAATGAAGTCGGAGTTTCATGGACGGTGGGATGAGATGATCGGAAGAAGCCGGTGGGATTTGGTGAACGCCACGTCCCCTCCCGGAACGAACCGGAGGAGACGGCATCGTGCGGAATGACGAACCGCGCTTCGGATTGATGCAATTCCCGCGAAGAATTCCCGAGACTATTCCGAGCCGGGAAGCGGCTGGGCCCGCAGGGGCTTCCCGGCGGTTTGCGGCACCGAGGGTGGCGCGCTGTCCGCGGGAAAGCGGGCCGCTCCGGCCGGAGCGAGCGTTGGATCGGAGAGGATCCGGTCCGAAGCCGCGCTCGGGCGAGGCAGGGTCGACGATCTCTTGGTCGGGGCCCCGGCGATGCCTGATTCGGGTGCCTCGGGGCCGAGGCTGTCATTGAAAGGCACGCTCACGGCGGGTTTGTCGTCGGGGCGGAGCAAAGGAGTTCCAGCCGATGCGGTCGACGGGTCGTTGACGACGGGGGCGATGCTGGTCGGCGATTTTTCTACCGACCCGTTGTCCACTCCGGGGGGTGCGGGGGGAATCTCGATCCCGAGTCTGCGGGCGATGTCTTCCTTGGCCTGCTGCGCGGTCGGAGCGTTGTAACCGAGGAAATAGAAAAGACTCAGCGAGACGAGGAGCGTCCCGAGGACGAGGTTTAGGAAGAGCGGAGACGCCTCCCGATGGGCGAGGCGGCGACGATGGGGATTGGCCACCCGATCGAGGCGGAACCGACGGTCCTTGCGAATCAGACTCTTCATTTGCCCCATCACCTCGTTGTCGTCGAGGCGTATCCCGGTGGCGTTGAGGGTGTCCATGGCTTCGCCGAGGTCGACCCCGAGGTGCTCGCTGTATTTGCGAATGAAACTCTTCGCGTAGGCGACGCTTGGGAACTGGGAAAAGTCGTCCTCCTCGATCCGGATGATCATGTTCGGATGGATGCGGGTCTCGTGCGCCACGTCTTCCACGGAGTAGCCGAGGCTGAGGCGGGTTTCTTCGAGTTTCTCTCCGATTGTCGGCATGGGCAGGCCTGTGGCGGCGATCGCTGCGTCGGCAGGACAGATCCGAACAGCCGCCTTATTGACGGAGCGGGGCAGGGTGCGGTCGAGACGACGTCACGGTGGCAACCATTAACCGAAGTCGTCGGAAAGATCGATCAGAATTTCCCTTGGCTTGGCGCCCTCGCCAGGACCGACGATGCCCCGGCTTTCAAGGATGTCGATCATGCGCGCCGCGCGGGTGTAACCCAGGCGCAGCTTGCGTTGGAGCAGCGAAGTGGAGGCCTTTTTCTCGATACAGATGACCTCGAGGCATTTTTCCAGAGTCTCCTCGTCGGCGTCGTTGATCTCCTCTCCCTCGTCGCCGAACCCTCCCGACTCCAGTGCTTCCTGGGCCTCGGGCTCGAAGCGCGGTTTTCCCTGGGCGGCGCAGGCCTCGACGAGTAGCTGGGCCTCCTCGTCGGTGATGAGAGCCCCCTGGGCCCGCACGAGCTGGGCACTTCCGGGCGGCAGGTAAAGCATGTCGCCTTTGCCGACGAGGTTCTCCGCTCCGTTGGCGTCGAGGATGATGCGGCTGTCGGTCTTCGATGATACCTGGAAGGCGATGCGGCAGGGGATATTCGCCTTGATGATTCCGGTGACGACGTCGGCGCGCGGGGTCTGCGTGGCAACGATGAGGTGGATGCCGGCGGCACGGGCCTTTTGGGCAATGCGGGCGATCCCGGTTTCGACGTCGGCTGGAGCCGTCTGCATGAGGTCGGCGAGCTCGTCGATGATGACGACGATGTAGGGGAGGCTTTCCGGCAGATCCTCGCTCGCGGCGGGACGCGTCTTGCGTGGGTTGGGCAACGCCAATTCTTCCTCCTCCTCCTCGAGCAACGGAAAACCCTCTTCCTCGAGTTCATCGCTGAGACTCACCTGATGGACGAGGACTGGCTCGGGTTGGGTTTTCGTCGCCTTCTTCGAGCGGGCGGCGGCCTCTGCTCGTGCCTCCGCCTCCTCGGCATCCGCTTCATCCTTCAACTCGCGGGCCCGCATCGCGTTGAATCCGTCGAAATTCCGTGTTCCGACCTTGGCGAAAAGGGCATACCGGCGCTCCATCTCGTTAATGACCCAGCGCAGCGCGAGCAGCACCTTTTTTGGATCGGTCACGACCGGGATGACCATGTGGGGAAGGTCGTTGTAGAGCTGCATCTCGACGACCTTGGGATCGACCATGATGAATCGGAGTTCGTCCGGAGTGAACCGGTAGAGCAGGCTCGCGATGATGCTGTTGATGCAGACGCTCTTGCCGCTCCCGGTGGCACCAGCGACGAGGAGGTGAGGCATTCGGGCGAGGTCGCCGACGATGGTGCGCCCATAGACATCTTTGCCGAGGGCAAGGGGGAGCTTCGCCTTGCTGTCGCGGAACGCCTCGTCCTCGAAAAGTTCGCGCAAGGCGACGGGCACTTTTTCGTTGTTCGCGATTTCAATGCCGACGGTGTCTTTTCCGGGGACCGGGGCGAGAATATTGATGCGCTCGGCTTTCGTGGCGCGGGCGAGGTCGGCTCCGAGAGCGGTGATGCGGTTCACGCGCAGCCCCGGCGTGGGGTAGAGTTCGTAGCGGGTGATCGTCGGGCCGCGGGTGATATTGCCGGGCTTGACCTCGACGCCGAAAGTCGAAAGCGTCGTGACGATCATGCTCTGCTGGGCGAGCAGTTCCGATTCATTGGTCGGCGTCGTTGCCTCGTCGTCGGCATACTGGAGGATGGAAAGGCTCGGCAGTTCGTAGTCAGGGAATTGGCCGCCTGCGAGCAGGGCGCCCGCCTTCTTTTTCTCTCGATCAAAGAGTGATCCGGCCGCCTCCTCGGGGGAGAGTTTTTTGCGGGCGCGCTGGGTCGAGTCGAGAATCTGCGGCTCGGGAGGTGGAGTTTTGTCTCCCTCGAAGAGGTCGGGTTGGGAAGCCTCGAGCGTCGTGGGGGCGGGCTTGGGCGGCTTTGGTTCTTTCTTGAGCGGCTCGACCCGCTCTCGCTCAATCCGCTCGTGGCGGGAGCGCCCGCGTGATGCCGGGGCGGGCTCCGGGCTCCGTTGGAGGAAGGAGGGCGGGCGGATGCTCGCGATGACGGGGCCGAGTTCGAGGAGTCGGATCCACGCTTCCTTCAATCCGTCGCGCAGGAGGAGCAGGAATTGGAAGGGGTGGATTCCCGTGATGACAATCATCGAGATCGCGTAGATCAGCGACGCCACGATCACCGACCCCACCGAGCCGAGGAGTTGCTCGACCACCTTGTAACCGAGCCCGTAACCGACGAACCCGCCGGCGCTTTTCGGGAGGTTCAGACGCGTCGCCCAGTCTTGAAAAAACCAGGGCTGATACTCGACGAGGCAGGACGCCGATACGACAAGAAGAGCGAAGGACCCCAGGTTCCGTCCGTGGAAAGGGCGCGCCCCTGTCAGGATCTGCACGGCCCACCAACCCAGCACGGCGGGGACGAAATACGCGGCGGCGCCGAGGAAAAAGTAGGTGTAACCGGCCACCACTGCTCCGACTGGCCCGATGAAATTCTGCACCGCGGCATTCTGTCCCGCCTGGCTGCTGAAAGGGACCCAGGAGGGAAGGTCCGCCGAGGAGTAGGAGATCAACGCGAGCAAGAACATCGCGCAGAATCCCGCGAGGACGATCGCCACGCCCTCATGAAAGGCGTAGGGGCCGTCCGGGGCCACGCGCCCCTCCCGCGCGGACTGGCGATCGGACCCGGTCGACGGCTTCCGCGTGGCGGATTTTCGTGTCGCGTCGCTCGATTTTTTGACGGCCATGGTCCGGAGGAGGAAAACAAACAGTAATTCTGAATTTTGTGATGAATTCAGAATACGGGAGATTAGGCCCGAAATATGAACCTAATGACTATCAAGAGCAACGAATATCTCGAAGGAACATAGAAATTTGAAAGGTTCCCCGCGTGGGTCCTGCCGAACTTCGCCTGACCTCTTCGACGCGAGCGCACGGACATCGGGGAGGCCGGTTTGGACTCCCCCGAACGGGCCTCGCCGCTTCCGAGGGAGGTGAGGCCGGCCCCCATCGGACTCCTCGCTTTGGGGCCGTGTTCCACCTGGGCGGGTGTGCTGTCAGCCCCTTCACCCCGGGTTGATTTTCCCGCGCCACGGGTTTATCGGCTCCCATCGCGAGTTGCGATTCCTTTACCCCAGCCACGACCATGTCCACTGTTCCCAAGATTCACTACACGAAGACTGACGAAGCTCCCGCCCTCGCCACCTATTCCCTCCTGCCCATCGTCAGGGCCTTCACCAAGTCGTCCGGGATCGCGGTCGAGGCCCCCGACATCTCTCTCGCCGGACGCATCCTCGCCCTTTTTCCCGAGTTTCTGAAGGAAGAACAGCGCATCCCCGATTTTCTCTCCTCGCTCGGCCAGCTCGCCACCACCCCTGAGGCGAATATCGTCAAGCTCCCCAACGTCTCCGCGTCCGTGCCCCAGCTCATGGAGGCCATCGCTGAGCTGCAGGCTCAGGGATACGCGCTTCCGGCTTACCCCGAGGAGGCGGCGACCCCCGAGCTTAAGGAGATCAAGGCCCGCTACGACAAGGTCAAGGGCAGCGCCGTGAACCCCGTCCTGCGCGAGGGCAATTCCGACCGCCGCGCCCCCAAGGCGGTGAAGGATTACGCGAAGGCCAATCCCCATTCCATGGGCAAATGGACGCCCGACTCGAAGACCCGGGTCGCCACCATGGGCGAAGATGACTTCTTTTCGAACGAGAAATCCGTCACCCTCGAGGAGGCGACCGAGGTGAAGATCGAGTTTGTCGCCAGCGATGGCGCCATCACCGTGCTGAAAGCCTCCACCTCCCTGAAGGCCGGGGAGATCTTTGACGCCACCGTGATGCGGAGAAAGGCCCTCGTCGCTTTCCTCGAAGAGCAAGTCGCCGCCGCCAAGGCCGAGGGCGTCCTCCTCTCCCTCCACCTCAAGGCCACGATGATGAAGGTCTCCGACCCCATCATTTTCGGTCACGCCGTCGAGGTCTATTTCAAAGACCTCATCGAAAAACATCGGGTCACCTTCGACCGCCTTGGCGTCGACTTCCGCAACGGTTTCGGCGACCTCGTCGCCAAGATCGAGAGCCTCCCCGCCGCCGAGAAAGCGGCGATCGAGGCTGACGTTGTTGCCTGCCGTGCCGCCGGCCCCGACCTCGCCATGGTCAATTCCGATTTCGGCATCACCAATCTCCACGTCCCCAGCGACGTCATCGTCGATGCCTCCATGCCCGCGATGATCCGCACTTCGGGCAAGATGTGGAACCACGACGGCAAGGAGCAGGACACTCTTGCCGTCATTCCCGATTCCAGCTACGCCGGGATCTACACGGTCGTCATCGAGGACTGCAAGGCCCACGGGGCCTTCGACCCCGCCACGATGGGCTCCGTCCCCAATGTCGGTCTCATGGCCCAGAAGGCGGAGGAATACGGCTCGCACGACAAGACCTTCGAGATCCCCGCCGAGGGCAGTGTCCGCGTCGTCGACGCTTCCGGAACGGTCCTCCTTGAGCACCGCGTTTCTGCCGGTGACATCTGGCGCGCCTGCCAGACGAAGGATGCCCCCATCCGCGATTGGGTGAAGCTCGCCGTCACTCGTGCCCGCGCCACCGGCAGCCCCGCCGTCTTCTGGCTTGACGAAGAGCGCGCTCACGATGCCGAGCTCATCAAGAAGGTCGGCCAATACCTCGGCGAACACGACACCGACGGACTCGAGATCATGATTCTCTCCCCGGTCGAGGCCACCGAATACAGTCTCTCCCGGATCCGTCGCGGCGAGGACACCATCTCCGTCACCGGAAACGTCCTCCGCGATTACCTGACCGACCTCTTTCCCATCCTCGAGCTCGGCACCAGCGCAAAGATGCTCTCGGTCGTCCCGCTCATGAACGGCGGGGGCCTCTTCGAGACCGGGGCGGGCGGCTCCGCGCCCAAGCACGTCCAGCAGTTCCTTGCCGAAAACTACCTGCGCTGGGACAGTCTTGGCGAATTCCTCGCCCTCGCCGTCTCCCTCGAACACCTCGGAGAGATCACCGGTAACGCCCGCGCCAAGCTGCTCGGCAAGACTCTTGATGCCGCCACCGGCGATTTTCTGAAACACGATCGCTCTCCCGGCCGCAAGCTCGGAACGATCGACAACCGCGGCAGCCACTTCTACCTCGCGCTTTACTGGGCCCAGCAGCTGGCTGCGCAGGAGGAGGATCCGGCGCTGAAAGCCGAGTTTTCGCCCATCGCGGCGGTGCTGACCGAGAACGAGGCGAAGATCGTCGAAGAACTCATCGCCGTGCAGGGCCAGCCTGTGGACATCGGCGGGTATTACCACCCGGATGACGCGAAAGCCGAGGCCGCGATGCGGCCGAGCGCGACGTTGAACGGGATCGTCGGCTGAGGAGGCGGACTACTCCAACTGCAGCTTTGCCAACGATCCGTAAAGCCCGCCGGGTTTGGCGATGAGCTCTTCGTGGGTTCCGCGTTCAAGGACGGAGCCGGCGGACATCACGAGGATCTGGTCGCAGCGGCGCACCGTGCTGAGGCGGTGGGCGATGATGAGGCTGGTGCGGTTCTCCATCAGCTTGTCGAGGGCCTCCTGGACGAGGCGCTCACTCTCGGCGTCGAGGCTGCTGGTGGCTTCGTCGAGGATGAGGATGGCGGGATCGGCGAGGATGGCGCGGGCGATCGCGATGCGCTGGCGCTGGCCGCCGGAGAGCTGGGCGCCGCGGTCGCCGACGAGGGTGTCGTAGCCCTCGGCGAGGCCGGTGATGAAGTCGTGCGCATTCGCCTGCTTCGCGGCGGCGACGATCTCCTCCTCACTCGCGCCGGGTTTTCCATAGGCGATGTTCTCCCTGACACTGTCACCAAAGAGAAGGACCTCCTGCGGAACGAGGGCGAGGTTTCGCCGCAGGGTGGTGAGCGACAAATCCTGCACGTTTTTCCCGTCGATGAGGATTCCTCCCGCGTCGGGATCGTAAAAGCGGAAGAGCAGGGAGATGCTCGTCGTCTTGCCCGAGCCGCTCGGTCCGACGAGGGCGATGCGCTGCCCGGCTTCGGCGGAGAGGTTGAAGTCGCGGAGCACCGTGGAATCGGGTCGATTCGGGTAGGCAAAGGAGACGCCGCGCATCTCGATCTCGCCCCGAAAACGCTCGCGTGGAGCGGTCTCCTCGTCGGCGGGCTCGATCCCATCGCGCAGGATTTCGCGGACGCGCTCGGTCGCGCCGAGGGCCCTCTGGAGCTGGGTGATCAACTCCGGGAACTGCATGAACGATGCCGCGAGCATGCCGGTGAGGCCAGCGAACTGGGTCAGCTCCTCCTTGCCGATCGCGCCGTCGTTGAGCATGCGCATCGCATACCAGGTGACGAGAATGAGGGCGACGCTGAAGGCGAAGATGATGAAGGCGATGAAGGAGGCGCGTGGGATCGCGGCGCGGATTGCGGTGCGGAGGTATTCACCGAGATTCTTGTGGTAGCGGCTCAGCTCGAAGGCCTCGTTGCGGAAGGCCTTCACGCTGATGATGCTCTGGAGACTTTCCTCCACGACCACCTGCGACGAGGCGAGATTGTCCTGCGCGCGCCGGGTCAGTTTGCGGATGCGGGTTCCGAAAATCGCGATCATGACGATGACCACGGGGATCGTTCCCATCATCACGAGCGAGAGCTTTACCGACATCTGGAGGATCAGGACGAGGCACAGCAACAACATCACGGAATGCCGGATGAGCATGGGGATCGTGACGACGAGCGTCTCTCGCATCGCCTCGACATCGTTCGCGAGCCGGGAGGCGAGCTCGCCGATGCGCCGTTGGTTCAGCGTTGCCATGGGGAGTCGGATGATGCGGCTGAAGGTGTCGGTGCGCAGCGCCGCGAGGGCTCGCTCGGAGGCTTTGGCGAACAGCAGGATGCGCCAGAAGGCGACGAAGGCCTGGGTCCCGACGATGGCGATCAGATACCAGACGGAGCGGTTGAGCTCTTCCATCCAAGCCGGACCACTCGCTCCACCGATGCCCTTTCCGGCGAGAGCGGCGAGTTCCTTGATGAAGAGGATCGTCATGCCGCCGGTCAGGGCGAGGACGAGGATCGCGGGGATGAAGACCTTGAAATGCGGCCTCAGGTATTCGAGGAAGAAGGCCGCGTCGGTCCACGCGGATTTTTCCCAGATTTTTCGGCTCGCGGGTTCGGTTTCGGCCATGTCGGTCGGTCTGCGGATGGATAAGGATTTCGGACGGTCCTCGTCCGGGCCGGTTACGATGGCGCGAAGAATCCCTCTTGTCAGGCGGGGATTTCACCCGATGGACCGGTGGGCGAACCCCGCTCATTGCCTCCCGAATTCTCCGCGGTCGAACCGACCTGCCACCGGAGAGCCGCCCCGGAAAAGGCGGATCGCGTGATCCCGGGGAAGTTTTTGATCCGATCCCGGCGGGAACGAGGGGGGAATTTAATGAACTTCCGTATCATCGAATCGCCGCGGGCATCGCCGACTGCTGAGAAGGTGGATCCGGTTGTCCCGGCTGCTCGCGCCTGTCGGCGACGCGCCACGCCAGCTTGGCGGCCCCGGACCTTCACCGACTCCGTTCTCGTTGATCTGATCTACCGGTCTTTTCGGGAACCTGATCGCGTGAGTGCCACCCTTCCGCTGGCGATTGCAGCAGAGGACATTTGCGGCGACGTTCCGGGCATGACCCAATGCCTCGATCGTCGCCGTTTCGTGCTGCGCTCCCTCTTCGCATCGCTCGCCCTGCCGGGACTTCCCTCGTTCCTGGCGAGTTCGCTGCGTGCCAACGGGCCGGTGGCGGCGACAAGGGGGGCGGGCGCGGGAGCCCGGCGCTTCGTGGCGGTGGGGAACCTCCTCGGATTCCAGCAGAAGTCCTTCTTCCCCGAGACGAAAGGAAAAGGCTACGAGCTGACGACGCTGCTCAAGCCACTCGCCGCGAACCGCGAACACCTGACGGTCTACCGCGGTCTCGACCACGGGATCAAGGGCGGCCACTTCGCGGTGCATTCCTTTCTTTCCGGCGTCCTCCATTCGGAGGCCCAGAACCGTCCCGATGGCAATGTCACGATCGACCAGTTCATCGCCGACGAAGTCGGGACGCAGACGCGCTTCCCCTCGCTGACGGTGGGCTGCGAGGACGGCATCCACGGAGGCTGCCAGATCGCGTGGACGAAGTCGGGTGTGCGGGTGCCGCCGATCACGGGGCCGGCCGAGCTCTTCGAGAAACTCTTTGTCGAGGAGTCGCCCGAACGCCGTGCCAGCCGCGCCGGCGAGAACCGACTCCACGGTTCCATCCTCGACAGCGTCCTCGAGGACGCGAACGATCTCGCAAGGCAGGTGAATCGCGAAGACAAGGACAAACTCGACGAGTATTTCACCTCGGTGCGCGATGTCGAGAAACGGCTCCAGCTGCGCCAGCGATGGGAGAACGAGCCCAAGCCGAAAGCGCCCTTCGACAAGCCGGCGAACCGCAACACGGTCGAGGATCTGCCGATGCTCTACGAGCTGGTCGCCCTCGCGCTCCAGACCGACTCGACTCGCGTCGCCACGCTCGAGATCGGGGGAAGCTACCTGCCCCAGCATCTCGGGATCGACAAGTCTTATCACGGTCTTTCGCACCACGGGAAAGACGAGGAGGCGATCAAACATCTCATCACCCTCGAAACTCACCAGATTGAGCATTTCGGGAAATTTCTCACGCGCCTCGCCGGGATCAAGGATGGCGACAAGACCCTGCTCGATTCGACCACGGTCCTTTTCGGCAGCGGCATCGGCGACGGCAACTCTCACACCAACACGGACCTGCCCATCCTCCTCGCGGGGGGTGGTTACCGTCACGGCGAGTTCCGCAAGGTCGAATCGTCGGGCTCGAAAAAGGTGCCGCTCTGCAATCTCTACCTCGACATCGCGCAGAAAATGGGGCTCGAGACCGAGGCCTTCGGCACGAGCACGGGCACGTTTGCGTGAGGACAAGCGGGGTCATGGCAGGGAAGTCGCGGCGGGGAGTGAGAGGGACGCTGGCGTATGTGGCCGTCTTCCTCGGTTTCGGAGCGCCCGGATGGGCAGACGAAGCCGGGCGCAAAGTCGTCAATGAATTCCTCGGCAGCTACTGCCTCGAGTGCCATGACTCCTCGGTGCAGAAAGGCGAGCGCGATTTCGAGGTCCTCGATCTGCCGCTGAAGACCCATCAGGATCTCCTTTCGGCCAAGGAGATCATCGATCAGGTCACCCTGCGCGAGATGCCGCCGAAGGACGCCGAGCAACCCACCGACGAAGAGCGACTCGCCGTGCTGCGGTCTCTGCGCGGCGGCATTGCGGAGGCGCGCTCTCGCTTCGAGAGCACCGGTTCGCGCACGGTGATGCGGCGTCTTTCGAACCGCGAGTATGAAAATACCCTCGAGGCCCTCTTTGACCGGCGGGTCGACACCCTCGGGTTGACGGCCGATTTTCCGAAGGACAAGACGAGCCATCACCTCGACACGATCGGTGATTCCCTCGTGACGTCGGGTTTCCTCCTCGACCAGTATTTCCAGTCGGCCAACCGACTCGTCGAGAGCCGTCTCGGCAAACCCGCGATGGAGCCGAAGACCTGGCACTTCACGAAGAACTTCAAACAATACGAGGAACTGAGCGGGCCGCACAAGGAGGCGCTCGACTACCAGTTTCTCTGTCTTTACGAACAGCCGAACACGGACACCCGGCAGGGCGGCTACGGTCACATCGAGGACTTCCTCGCGGGCGTGCCCGTCTCGGGTCTCTATGAGATCGAGGTGAAAGCTCAGGCGGTGCACCGCGACACGCACTACGATCCGAAGATCTTCGGGATCGATTTTTCCGAGCCCTTCCGCATCGGCGTGGTGCCGGGGGATGTGACGAAAGGACACATCCACTACCCGCAGGCGATCGAACCGCTCCTCGCCGAGGCGATTGTTCCTGACAAAGAGCCCACCTGGATGAATTTCACGGTTTGGCTCGAGGCGGGTCAGACGCCGCGATTCGTTTTCCCAAACGGGCCCTACGAGTCGCGTGCCTCTGTCCTTGAGATCAACAAACGCTACAAGGACGAGTTCAAGGGCAAGGTCTCCGACTCGGGCGTGGGCCGCGCCCACATCCTGAAGGAAGGCAAGTTGCCCCACATCCGCATCGGCGAGATCAAGATCCGGGGTCCGCTGAAGGAAGAGGGCGGATCGCGCGAGGAAATCGCAGTCTTTGGCAAAGGGGGCTTTCGGGAGGATAGGGCGGTCGAGCAGCTATTCGCCTTCGGCGAAAGAGCCTTCCGTCGTCCCCTCGATGAGAGGGACCGCCAACGAATCGAAGGCACCTACCGCAAGCGGATCGAGGAGAAAGCGACGCCGCGCCAGGCCGCGCTCGACACGGTGAAGCGCATCCTTTGTTCGCCGGCCTTTTTCTACCTCAGTGAGATCACGCCCGAGGAGGAGAAGCTCCTTCATCCCTACGATCTTGCGGCGCGTCTCTCCTACGCGCTTTGGGCGGGACCACCCGATGACGCCCTGCTCGCCGCAGCCAAGGATGGACGCCTCGCCAAAATCGGGGGAGTGCGGGAGCAGATCGAACGCATGCTGCAGGACCCCCGATCTGAGGGCTTCGTCGAGGCCTACCTCGATGCCTGGCTGAACCTGCGCGAGATCGGCAACCAACCGCCGCCGCGGCAGGCGGCGCGTTCCTACTACGCGGAGGATCTTCCGAGCTCGATGAAGGCCGAGGCGCGCCTTTTCTTCCGCCATCTCCTCGAAAACAACGGACCCGTCACCGACTTCCTCGACTCCGACTACACCTTCGTCGACAAGAAGCTCGCCAATCTCTACAACCTGCCCGAGAAGGACAAGCTCCGTCTCGCCGATGGGTTTCAGAGAGTCAGTCTGAAACCCGAAAGCCATCGCGGCGGCGTCCTCGGCATGGCCGGAGTGCTGACCGTCAGCGCGAACGGAGTCGAGACTTCGCCGGTGACACGCGGCGTGTGGGTCTCGGAAAACATCCTTGGCGTGACGCCGCCGCCGCCGCCCGACGTCGTGCCGCTGATCGAGGCCGATGTCAGCGGGGCCACGACGATCCGCGAGCGCCTCGCCAAACACGCCGCCGACAAGACCTGCGCCGAGTGCCATCGCAAGATCGATCCTCTCGGCTTCGGGCTCGAGACCTTTGATCCGATCGGACGCTGGCGCACGAAGTATCCCGCGTCGAAGAAGGATGGTCCCTCGCCGAAGATCGATGCCTCGGGCGAGTTTCCCTCGGGCGAGGTCTACGGCGACTTCCGCGAATTCAAGAAGATCCTCGCCGAAGGGCGAAAGGACCTCTTTGCCCGTCACCTCGTCGCAAAGCTGCTCGCCTACTCGACCGGCCGCCACATGGAGGTCGTCGACGATTACGAAATCGAGGACATCCTCGAGCGGGTGAAGAAGGAGAACTTCGGGCTACGGACCCTCGTGGTCGAGTCGCTCACGAGCGACGTTTTCCGCTCGCGCTGAATGAGGCGCTCAGCGTTGCCGCACGGCTTCGTCGAGCATGCGGTTGTAGATCTGCTGTCGCTCCGGCATCCCGAGTCCGCGGTTGCGATACTCATACATCTTCACGTTGATGCTTTCGCGCTGCTCGACCGAGAGACGGGAGATTTTCGAGACGACCTCGGGCGGGATCGTCTGGTTGTCGCCGTAACCGTCGGCCTTGAATCCTTCCTTGATGTTGCGGGCGGCATTGCGGGCATCGTTCATCTGGTCGGGCGTGAGGACGCGCGGATCCGGCCCGCCGTGGGGACCGGTGCCTCCGCCGGCGGTGCCGTTGCCGATCTTCGTGGAGACCGTGGCTCCGGCAACGACTTTCACGGGCGGGGGCGACTTCTCGTAGCGAATCGAAAAGATCTCACCGCCTCCGGCCATCTTGATTCGGGCGGTGAGGGTCTCGATGTCCGAGAAACTCCCCTTCACCTCGACGAGTTGCCAGCCTTCCGGACTCACCGCGTTTCTGGAGACCACCGAGGTCTTGCGCGTTTCGAGATCGAGGAGCGTCGCGACCGGCTCGGTGTCGATCCGGGCGACGCCGGTGATGATGAGGGATCTTGAGAGGTCGAGGGTGCGCAAGAAAGGCGAATGCCGACGCAGGGGCGCGAAGTGATCGGCGCTGACCTGATCGGGCAGGTCGAAAGGATCCGCGCCCTGAGTCTTTTGGCTCTGGGCCATCGCATCGACCGTGGGGAACACCAGGGCGGCCGCGAAGAGGCACGGGAAAAGCGGGAGTTGGCGCTCGGCGGTCACAAGACGACACGGTGCGCCGGAATGACGATGCGATCGAGTCACGGATTTGCGCGGGCTGGGGGCCGAACGCAAGGAGGGTTCAAGAAGCGAAGCGAAAGGGTCGATTGTAGCGGTTGTAGCGAATATTCATTGCAGGCCAATGGGATTCGCTTAGTTTGTTGGCGCGCCATCATCTGATCCACCGACCCGGTAGTCTCATGCTCACGACACGTAAGAACCGACTAGATCCCTCTTTGATCCCTGATGACGAGCTCGCGGAACTGGCCAGATTTTTCACGAAGCCCGATCACGTGGCTTTGATCGATGGTCAGGGAAACCGCACGCATATTCCGGACGCCTTGTTCGGCCATCTCGCCCGGATCGTTAGGTTGATGTCCGAGCGCAAGGCCATCGTCATGATGCCTGAAGATGAAGCCTTCACGACCCAGGCGGGTGCCAATTATCTGGGCATGTCGCGGCAGTTCTTCGTGAACCTCCTCGAAAAGGGGGAAATCCCGTTTCATCGGGTCGGCACTCATCGGCGTGTGACCTTCAAGGATCTCCTCGACTATGAGAAGAAACGGGACAAGGCCCGTCGTGAGTCGATGGACCGACTTGCCGACGAGGTTATCGCTGCCGGAAAGTACGACTCCGACTACGTGGGAGAGGAATGAGGGCCGACTATCAGGTCATCATCGACTCCTGCGTGCTTGCCAACTACGGGGTCTGCGATCTCCTTTTACGGCTGGCGGAACGGCCCCGTCTTTTCTCGCCTCATTGGTCCGAAGAGATCCTCTCCGAGGTTCGCCGGACACAGATTCACAAGCTGGGATGGGATGAGGCTCTGGCGGATTCCTTTCAGCGGGAAGTCCGTCTGAATTTTCCGGAAGCGATCGTCAGTGGTTACGAATCGATTCTCCCCGCCATGACCAATGATCCTGGCGACCGGCATGTCCTTGCTGCCGCAGTAAAGGAAGGGTGTCCGTTGATTCTCACCTTCAACCTACGTCACTTTCCCTTCGGGTCGATGGCTCCTTGGAAGATCGTGGCGCAGCATCCACAGGATTATCTGGTCGTCCTCTACGAGATGGAACCGAGACGCATTGCCGCGTGTCTCGGAGAAATCGCAGGAAAGCGCAAGCTCGACATTGAAGATGTTGTGATCCGGCTTGGAAAGTCGCTTCCGGTCTTCGCGAATCGAATTCTCGACGATCTCTAGGTTTCTTATCACCGAACTTCCACCCGTCCCCCCCAAAAAAACCAAAACCCCACCCCGGACGGGAGGAGGTCGGCCGGGGTGGGGCGGGAATCAGGGTTGCCCCTGAAAGGGTTTTGGTAATGTCAGGACTTCAGGTCGAAGCGGTCGGCGTTCATGATCTTGGTCCAGGCCGCGACGAAGTCGTCGACGAACTTCCGTCCGGCGTCGGCGCTGCCGTAGACTTCGGCGATGGCGCGGAGCTGGGAGTTCGATCCGAAGACGAGGTCGACGGAGGTGGCGGTCCACTTGAGGTCGCCGGTCTTGCGGTCGCGTCCTTCGTAGAAGTGATCGCACACGGGAGAGACCTTCCATTCGGTGCCCTGGTCGAGCAGGTTCGTGAAGAAGTCATTCGTGAGCTGGCCGCGGCGGGCGGTGAAGACGCCGAGGTCGGGATGTCCGACGTTGGTGTCGAGCACGCGCAAACCACCGACGAGCACGGTCATCTCGGGAGCGGTGAGGTTCAGCAACTGGGCGCGGTCGAGGAGGGTCTCGGGCGCGGGGCGGTCGAGTTCCTTGCCGAGGTAGTTGCGGAAGCCGTCCTGCTTGGGCTCGAGCACGGCGAAGGACTCGGCATCGGTCATCTCCTGGGTCGTGTCATTGCGACCGGGAGCGAAGGGCACCTTCACCTCATGACCAGCCTTCTTCGCGGCTTCTTCGATCGCGGCACTGCCACCGAGGACGATGAGGTCGGCGAGGGAGACCTTCTTCCCACCGCTCTGCGCGGCGTTGAAGTCGGCCTGGATCTTCTCCAGGGAGGCGAGGACCTTGGCGAGCTGCTCGGGCTGGTTCACCGCCCAATTCTTCTGCGGAGCGAGACGGATGCGGGCCCCGTTGGCGCCGCCGCGCAGATCGGAACCGCGGAAGGTCGAGGCCGAGGCCCAGGCGGTGGAGACGAGCTGCGAGGTCGTGAGACCCGAGGCGAGGATCTGTTGTTTCAGCGAGGCGATGTCGGCATCGTTGACCAGTTCATGATCGACCGCGGGGATGGGATCCTGCCAGATGAGGGCTTCCTTCGGCACTTCGGGGCCGAGGTAGCGGGCCATCGGGCCCATGTCGCGGTGAGTCAGCTTGTACCAGGCCTTGGCGAAAGCCTGCTCGAATTCCTTGGGATTCTCGAAGAAGCGCTTGGAGATCTTCGCGTATGCGGGATCCATCTTCAGGGCCAGATCGGTCGTGAACATGATGGGCTGGTGGCTCTTCGAGGGATCGTGGGCATCGGGCACGGTGCCTTTGCCGGCACCGTCCTTGGGCACCCACTGTTTGGCTCCGGCGGGGCTGGTGGTCAGCTCCCAGTCGTAGGTCCAGAGATTGGAAAGATACATGTGCGACCAGCGCGCCGGGGCACTCGTCCAGGCGCCTTCGAGTCCGCTCGTGATGGTGTCGCCGGCGTTGCCCTTGCCATACTTGTTTTTCCAGCCGAGGCCCTGTTCCTCGAGAGGGGCGCCTTCGGGCTCGGCTCCGACGTTGCCTTCGGGGGTGGCGGCTCCGTGGGCTTTCCCAAAGGTGTGACCGCCGGCGATGAGGGCGACGGTTTCCTCGTCGTTCATGGCCATGCGGGCGAAGGTCTCGCGGATGTCATGGGCCGCGGCGAGAGGATCGGGATTGCCATTGGGGCCCTCGGGGTTCACGTAGATGAGGCCCATCTGCACGGCGGCGAGGGGATTCTCGAGTTTGCGTCCCTCGCTGTAGCGTTTGTCACCGAGCCATTCGGTTTCGGCGCCCCAGTAGACATCCTGCTGCGGTTCCCAGACGTCTTCGCGCCCCCCGGCGAAGCCGTAGGTCTGGAAGCCCATCGACTCGAGGGCGACGTTGCCGGTCAGAACCATGAGATCGGCCCAGGAGATTTTCTGACCGTACTTCTGTTTGA
>Ga0172367_10001880_pt1 | contig 29671 bp, 24 predicted proteins | sample Lak10m_FD_114542 | JGI IMG/M metagenome (GOLD analysis project Ga0172367, IMG submission 114542) | Freshwater microbial communities from Kabuno Bay, South-Kivu, Congo - kab_022012_10m | ecosystem: Environmental > Aquatic > Freshwater > Lake | place: Democratic Republic of the Congo: South-Kivu...
CCTCCAATGGACCCGTCGAGATTCTATAATCAAACCAGTTAAGAATACCAGTTCTATGAGCGAGCAATGTATTCGCAAACTTTCTGAGTTGAACAATGGTGGTGGCATGTGCACGTTTTATCCAACCTTTCAGAAATTTTTCGGCCTCTTTCCTGGTATTCTTCAACCACAATTGTCCCAGCTCTTCTTTCAGGTAATAGGCCTCAGCCAAAGGTTTGTTAAGTTGAAGAGCTTGCTCGAGATGCTCTTTTTCGTTGTTTTCTTCATTAAGATTTTCCGCCTTCTTAAGCAACAACCAGCGGATTCCTTTCACTACTTTTCTATTGTTTAGAAACGACTCATCGTGATACAGCGCCCGTCGAATATCATCCATCGTTTGATTCATCAGCTTGTAGATATGGAAGCGATCGAACACAATCTTAGCTTGAGGAATATTATTGATAACGGCGTTAAAATATGGCAACCACATATCCATAGCCACGGCTTTGATATTGATCCCGGAATGTTTGACTCTTTTCCAGAATTTATCCAGACTTTCTTCCGCTCGACCTTGCCCAACGTAAATCACTCTTCCTGCTTTAATATCATACACCACGGTTTGGTATTTGTGTCCTTTCTGAAAAGCAAACTCATCAATGGCGATGAATTCAACATCCTTCAACATCGGCTTCGAGTAATGCTTTTGAAGGTATTCTTTGTCGATGTTTTTAATAGTACCCCAGCTGATTCCAAACAACTCACTTACATCCTGAACGGTCATAAATTGCAACAAGTCCACTATTCCATGACTCAGTCGACGGGTATAGCTTTTTTTTCATCGGCATATGACAGACGCTCTTGTCTAACCAATCCACAATCATTACAATGAAGCCGTTGAACTTTTGCATGCAAATACACCGGTCTCAATCCTATGGGAAGAGTTCGAAACATGCGGTCGATGGTTCCCTTTTTGATTACGTTTTTGCTCCCGCAACTGCTGCATCTAAGCTTACTGTCCTTGGTCTTGATATGAAAGATTACTGTGCCTGCTTTGTACTCGGTCTTCAAATACTCCTGATTAGTAAGACCAAAGGCATGATGAAGCAAACTTGTACTCATTGGAAATCAAATTTATCATTCAAATATATCTATAAGTACGCATTCTTACGATGAACCTAAAAAAGTATGTATAATGAATAAACAACCGAAACCCATAGCAGTTATACTGCTAAATTACCAAATAATACTAATAGTATTATAATCAAGAATTTGGTCACAATATCTTCACCGGAATGAATGATCTCACATCGAGAGATGGGAATACAAATCTTTTTACAAAAAGACAGCCCGTGGCCTGGAAATCGCAATACCGCTGAAAAGATTAAAACTTGATTTTCAAGGCAAACTAGTCGGTCGATTATGGAGCAACCCTAATATCAGGGATTTTCGTACTTTAGTACCGGTGAGTAATGAAAATGTAAAACGGCCTCTTTCCATAGCCATAGTTATTGACACTTACGATAACTGCAAGAATGGCGCTGTCATCTCAACAAAACGATTCGTAGAATTATTAAAACGCTCCAACAAAGTTTGCGTAGTCACAACGGGCACACCCGCACCGGGTAAGATCCTTCTCCCAAAATTCTATTTTTTCGGGGTCAAACGGATCATGAAGAAGATGAATACTCCACTGGCGGTTCCTTCCCACCGGATCCTGAACAGGGCATTGCGGGGACAAGATATAGTTCATGTACAATTCCCGTTTTTTCTCGGTTTAAAAGCCATCAGAGTAGCCCGAAGACTAAAAATTCCAGTTGTAACCACCTTTCATATTCAGGCCGAACATCTCGCAATGAATGCGGGTATCCATTCTAAAAAATTTATCAGATATTGCTACAAATTCTGGATGAAGCACTATTTTAATAAGTCGGATTTAGTTATTTGTCCAAGCATATTTGCCGAAACCGAACTCAAATTTTACGAACTGAAGGCCCCCAGTACGGTTATTTCAAACGGCGTTATACCTTTGTTTAAACCAGCTCCGGTTAAGAAACCTTTAAACCTTTCCGGTAAATTCATCATCCTTTCAGTCGGTCGTTTTGCTCCGGAGAAGCATCAGGGAAAAATCATAACCGCTATCAATGCCTCTGCCCATTCAGAGAATATTCAATTAATTCTGCTTGGCGAGGGACCTCTGAAAGAAAGACTCATTGAAACCGGGAAAATATTACCTAATCCCCCCTTACTTTATTCCCTGCCCCAGGATAAAATGGCAGAGTATTATAATTTTTCTGACCTATATGTTCATCCCGCAACAGTAGAAGTTGAATGTATGGCTGTGCTTGAAGCAATGGCTTGCGGTTTGCCCGTTCTGATCGGTAGAAGTCCAAAGAGTGCAACCAGCCAGTTTGCCCTTGATGACCGATCCCTTTTTGATGCGGATGATGCTCTTGATCTGAGAAATAAAATTGACTACTGGATCGAGCATCCCAAAGAACTGACCTCCGCAAAAGAAAAATATTCGGCTTATTCCAGAATGTTCCGGATCGAGGCTTCATTTGAAAAATTAGTCAGCTGTTACCACAATCTTGTGGGGAAAGCCAATCTTGTAAAGCAGATCAGAAACGGATGATCTATGAGTAATTGCACGTATTGGCCCCTTTAAATATCAATATTTCGTATGATTTTTTAATGGACACCTCTACTGTTTGATAAAAGATATTGCCGATCTTGTGCCAGAAGATTCCAGAACCAGAAAATAGAGTCCTGAAGCCATCTGTATGAAGGGAATACTCAGATTTCTGACAAAAGGTCCTATTTCATTAATAGAAACAACCATTCTGCCTGTATTATTTACGATAAAGAGCCTGTCAACCTCATGATTATTGCTAATGGTAAGGTTGAGTTTATCAATAACCGGATTCGGATAGACCTTTACTGAAACTAACCGGGGATCTATACTCGTTACTCCTGTCGGGTAAAACCGGTAATCAATCGCAATTGCATCGGAAGAGATCCCTGTTATAAAAGTGGTTATCGAATCTCCGGTTAAGGAAGTTACCAGGCATGTCCCCGAATTCATATAGTCTCCGATATTTGCATAAATTCGGTTGTCTATTGTATCAATGACTGTGGAAGTAAAATATTTGAAGACTGAAGACCCCGGGTCCTTAATAATGACAGAATCCTCAACAGAAAGTGTATTAAGATTGAAACTACCTATTCCATAATCCATGATCATGTAGAGCAAATTATCTTTTATTCCCGCTCCTGAACCAATGGTATGCGTAAGCAGAACATTGTTAAATGTACGGTCTGACGGATTATAGATTGTAACGCTCCCAGCATTCGTTATGCCATATGGTGTCTTATTGATACTGACTATCTTTCCGTTGTAGTTATAAAGGTTGAAAATTCCAACGGCGTCGGTCCCAAAATCAAGTTCGGCTTTCAGTGTCCAATTATTAGGATCGATAATTGCAAATTTCCCGTTTGTTCCCATCCAGCCTTCATTTACCGCTACATATACAGTATCGGCGATCATGGTAATTCCACCGCAATCGCCTGAAATGCCTGTAATCTGGGCCACAACATCCATGTTTGCAGTATCCAGCACTTCAACAAAATGGTTTACTATAGGATACTGCTTGGAAACAACCAGCCTTCCGTTGACAAGAGCAAGCTGACAAAGGCCTGAATCACGTACTGCACCCAGTCGTTGCATGGAATTAATATCATACTTGATAATTGAATCCTGAGCCGCAACAAAGGCTATCTTATCCGATGATACTATTGCTTGTCCGGACTGCGTGTAAATGGTATTGAAAGGATTCACATTCCCATTCTCAGGATTGTAAGCCTGAACCGTTACATAATCGATATAGGGAGGATTGTACTCGAATCTCCCAGAATTCACAGTGATGACTTGTTTCACATAACCGGTAGATTGGGCATTTGCAAGGATTCCATTCAGCAATCCAAAAATTTGAACTGCAAATAAAAGTAATTTCCAATTTTTCATACTTAAAAGCTTGAATTACTACAGAAGTTCGTGATCTCTATCCCGAAGATCATTTTTTGCGGCTACTGGCAGGTTTTCTGGCTCGTTCTGTTTTTCGAAGTCTTCCCATTCCAAATATAAAGGAACAGTGACAGGGAGAGGTCGAAAACTGCAATTGAACTTACAGCTACGGGAATAGCCCCCGATTTTCACGGGATTCCCTTTTAACTAAAGGGGAGAATACCCTTTCAGCACCAGCAGTTAGCACAAAATTAAAAAATTTTACATATCAACAACCATGATCAGTACGACATAGTTACAATAATATCAAGGTATTTAAGAATCTTAATCTGTCAAGAATTCCAACTCTTAACATATTATCGATACTGCATTATCCATTGACGTGGAACAAGACAATATCAATCATTGTGGATGTGATTCGTTTATTGAAAAGCCTCATTCAAAGGAACAATTCTTGTCTTTAGTCAGAAAATATCTTATCTGATCCACTTTTTGTTTACCCCTTCTCACTGTTTTTTCCTTTTAATCTCGGGGAGACACTTACTGGCTTTTCGGTTTTTTTTTAGTCCACATTATATAAGGATGCTTTGACAAATAAGCATTGTAATACCGTGGATCATTAGTAACTTCCTTTGTTATCCAGGTTGGCATTTCAAACGATTCATTCTCATCTCGAAGTTCAATTTCAGCTAAAACCAAACCGGTGTTTTCCCCATTAAATTCGTCTACTTCCCAGAGTGAACTCTTATATTCAATTTTATAACGTGTCTTTTCAATCAGGTTTTTCGTATAAAGCCGGAGAATTTCCATTGCATCTTCTACCGGAATTGGATACTCAAACTCATAGCGGGAAAACCCAGAAAGTTTACCCTTAATGGTAATAAATCCGTTTGTTCCGATAACGCGCACCCGGACAGTTTTTTTTATATCAGTACACAAATATCCTTGTAAATAATCTTGTCCTTTTGGCTTTTTCACTGATTTCCACCCTTTGGAATAAACAAGGAATTTCCTTTCTGTTTCAATATTTTTCATTTTCGAATGAAAGTTTGAATTGCAAATTACTGAATTACCGGAAACCAATAAGAAATTCGATGTAAATTTGCTTTATTAAGTTGAAAAAGATGAGGCCAACACATATTGAACACATCGGTATTGCCGTAAAGGATCTGAATAAAAGCATACCTCTTTTTGAAAAGTTACTTGAAGTAAAATGTTATGCAGTCGAAGAAGTAGAAGACCAGCATGTTAAAACTGCTTTTTTTTTAATTGGAGGATCAAAAATTGAACTACTTGAATCTACCGACCCGGAAGGCCTGGTAGCCAAATATCTGGAGAGAAAAGGAGAAGGTATTCATCATATTGCCTTTGCTGTGGAAAATACGGACAATGCACTTAAGGATGCAGAATCAAAAGGTATAATATCCCTGGATAAAACATCCCGGAAAGGTGCAGAAGGTATGAGTATAGGATTCTTGCATCCAAAATCAACCGGCGGGACTCTTATTGAATTTTGCAGTGAATAATTCAGGTCTGTTTTAAATAATATTTGTTCAACTACCCCGGGATAAAAGTATAAACTATGCTCATAATTGGAATTGCTGGTGGCTCCGGTTGTGGAAAGTCAACTGTTGTTAACCAGATCATCAAGCAACTGAGTAAACATATGGTCACGGTTATACCGCAGGATGCATATTACAAGGATAATGGACATAAACCAGCAGAGGAAAGAGCAAAAATTAATTTTGATCACCCCTCATCCATTGAATGGAATTTATTAATCGGGCACTTAGACACGCTTCGGGAAGGTAATCCTATTGAAATGCCCATATATTCTTATGTTACCTGTGCACGATCAAAAAATACAATTCACGTAAAACCTTCCCGGGTGATTATTGTTGAAGGAATTTTAGTTCTGACAAACCAGCGACTGAGAAACAGGTTTGATATTAAGGTTTTTGTAGATGCCGACGGGGATGACAGGCTAATGAGAATTATATGGAGAGACATTGAATACAGAGGACGATCCTTTCAACAGGTGTTAAACCATTATGAAAAATTTGTTAAACCGATGCACCTTCAATTTATTGAACCAACCAAACGATACGCAGATATTATTGTTCCACAGGGAGGACAGAATAAAGTTGCAATCGATATTCTTTCATCCAGGATTAAAACACATAAAATAACTCGCTGATACTTAAATAGAAGTTCTCATTGCCTCGACGGGATCAAGCCGTGATGCTTTGTAAGCAGGTACGATTCCGGAAATCAAACCAATCAATGCCGAGACACCCACACCAAGCAAAATGTTTCCCTGGGTCAGGATTAGATGAAACGAAGTAGTTGCCGATACGAGTATTGTAAGCCCCAATATTATTAGCAATCCGAAAATTCCTCCGATTAAGGAAAGAAAAATGGCTTCAAAGAGAAATTGAAGTAAGATAAAATAATTCTTTGCCCCAAGTGCCTTTTGAATTCCGATGATACTTGTGCGTTCCTTGACAGATACAAACATAATGTTTGCAATGCCAAAACCACCAACAAGCAGGGAGAAACATCCGATTATCCAACCAACTGAAGTTATCACCGCAAACAGACTATCAAATCCCTTTGAAATAATATCGGTTTCATTAATCGAAAAATTGTCTTCTGCAGAAGGTTTTAATTTTCTGATTGACCGCATGATTCCGGTCAGCTCATCTTTAAGCTCCTCGTTTGATATCAAGGGTCTTGCTTTAACGACCAGAGTTGTGCCTACTTCATTCAAATCTACCATGTTCTTAAAAAAGTGTATAGGAACATAAATAATTTTGTCATTTGAATTACCAAAAAAATCCTCCCCCTCTTTTGTGATGACTCCAATTATTTCAAGGTTTCTGCCGAAAATTTTAATCCTTCTTCCAACAGGCTCTAATCCTTGGAACAGATCCGTTGCTATATCAGCACCAATAATAGCAATGTTTTTTCCGCTTGCTGATTCAGAGGGCGAAAAATACCTTCCATCGGCAAGTTCAAATTTCCAGACTTTGTCAAAATCCTGTGAAACTCCCAGGATACCAATATTTTCCATATAATTATTCTGGAATTTTATTGTTTTGTTTACCTGCGACATGAACGCAATAGCATCATATAAAGTACTCCTTTTTTCAAGTTCCCGCATATCCTCTAATGTTGCCTCAGGTCTCTGATAATATTTCCACCATGGATAATTGGATCCCATGGACCATGGCCATTTTTGAATGTAAACTACATTACTGCCCAATGATGCAATGCTTTTTCTGATAGAGCTTTCCATTGAATCGAAAATCGTGAAAACTGAAATGACACAAAAAATCCCAATGGTTATTCCTAACAGAGATAAGATAGTCCGGATTTTGTTAACAATAATCTCCTGGAATGCGAACAACAAGCTTTCCCGGATTAATCTTAAAATAAGGATCATAATATTTAAGCCTCCTTGTCAAATGAACAGTAAAGGTAACATTAATCTACAAAAAAGCCCGATATCGTTGGATAATAGTGTTAATTTTGGTAACATTGCATACCCTGAAATCGATCCGGTTTAGACGTCTGTTAATGTTATATGTTACAATCATGATTGACCATGAATAATCCAATTAAAATCAAATCAGCACTGCTGTCTGTTTATTCAAAAGATCGGCTTGAAAATGTTGCACGCCTTCTGGAAAAACATAATATTTCTATCCTTTCAACAGGCGGAACCTTTGAATTCCTTTCCAGTAAAGGATTTAAAGCTACATCAGTCGAAACCTTAACTGCATATCCTTCTATTTTAAGTGGACGTGTTAAAACCCTTCATCCAAAGATATTTGGAGGAATACTTTGGCAACGCGATCAAATTGCAGATACCGGTGATGTCGAAAAGTACGAAATCCCCTCAATAGATCTTGTAGTGGTTGACCTCTATCCATTCGAAAAAACGGTAGAATCGACTGATAATGAATCGGAAATTATAGAAAAAATTGATATCGGAGGCATATCGCTGATCCGGGCAGCTGCAAAAAACTTTAAATATATCCTGGTTATTCCTTCTATTGATTATTACGACAAACTCATAGAATTGCTAAAAGAAAAACAAGGATATACGACCCTTGAAGATCGTAAGTATTTCGCTGCCCACGCATTCAATCTTTCCTCACATTATGATATTGAGATATTCAAGTATTTTAATAGAAAAGACAATATAACTTCTTTCAAACAGAGCTTCCTCCAACATACTTCACTGAGATATGGAGAAAATCCTCATCAGACCGGACGATTCTTTGGGGATCTTGACAAAATGTTTAATCAGCTTCATGGTAAAGGACTTTCTTATAATAACATTGTTGATATAGATTCCGCAATAAATCTTATTTCAGAATTTTCCGACCCGACTGTAGCTATAATAAAACACACTAACCCATGTGGCATTTCTACCAGAAGTTCATTGAAAGAAGCATACACAGATGCACTCGCATGTGATCCCCTCTCAGCCTTTGGGGGAATAATAATAGCAAACAAAAACATTGATCCGGCAACAGCCGAAGAATTGAACAAACTTTTTTTTGAAATTATAATTGCCGACGGATATGATGATGACGCCCTGGCTCTCTTAAAAACAAAGAAAAATAGAATAATTTTGCAAAAAAAATCGTTAAACATATCCGGCAGACAATTTAAATCTGTTCTTAATGGTGTACTTGAACAGGATAAGGATCTTATAACAGAACTAGCAAGTGATTTCAGATATGTTACAAATAAACGACCTTCGGAATCAGAGATAATAGAACTTGTTTTTGCTAACAAAGTAGTTAAACATTTAAAATCAAACACAATTGCCTTAGTTAAAAATCAACAGCTGATAGGTTGTGGAATGGGTCAGACATCAAGAGTTGACGCAGTGAAACAGGCAATCCTTAAAGCCTCTTCATTTAACTTTAATACAAAAAATGCAGTTATGGCTTCCGATGCTTTTTTCCCATTTTCCGATTCAGTTAAAATTGCACACGAGGCAGGTATAACTTCAATTATACAGCCGGGAGGATCAATAAGAGATGTTGATTCTATTAATTATTGTAACGAGAATGATATTTCCATGGTTTTTACCGGTATCAGACACTTTAAACACTAAACATCTTATTAAATGGGATTATTCACAAAAGAGATAGCCATTGATCTTGGCACCGCAAATACAATTATCATTTATAACGATAAGGTAGTAGTTGATGAACCATCTATCGTCGCAATGGAACGAAATACCGGAAAAATTATCGCCGTGGGCAAAAAAGCCCAGATGATGCATGGTAAAACACATGAAAATATTAAAACTGTAAGACCACTCCGGGGAGGTGTAATTGCTGATTTTCAAGCCGCAGAACATATGATCAGGGAATTGATCAAAATGATTGAACTAAGAAAATCATGGTTCCCCCCTGCTCTGAAAATGGTAATATGCATACCTTCCGGAATTACAGAAGTTGAAGAAAGGGCAGTGAAAGATTCCGCCGAACAGGCAGGCGCCAAAGAAGTCCGTCTTATACATGAGCCCATGGCAGCTGCGATAGGTATTGGCATTGACGTTCTTGAACCGGTAGGAAACATGGTAATTGATATCGGTGGGGGAACGAGTGAAATTGCCGTGATTGCACTTGGAGGGATAGTAAATAATAAATCGATTAGAATTGCAGGGGATGAATTTAATACCGATATTGAAGAATACATGCGAAAACAACACAACATCAATGTTGGAGAACGCACAGCGGAACGAATTAAAATTGAAGTAGGTGCTGCTTTAGTTGAAATCGACAATCCACCACCCAATTACGCAGTTCATGGCCGTGATCTCCTCACGGGAATTCCTAAAGAAGTAATAGTCAACCATAGTGAAATAGCACATTGTTTGGATAAATCAGTCGCTAAAATAGAAGCAGCATTACTTAATGCCCTTGAAATGACACCTCCTGAACTTGCATCTGATATTTTTGAAACGGGTATCTATCTGACAGGCGGTGGTGCCCTGTTACGAGGACTCGACAAACGGCTTCACCTTAAGACGAAACTTAAAGTTCATGTCACAGAAGATCCTTTAAGAGCTGTTGCAAGAGGAACAGGGATCGCACTCAAGAACTTCGACAAATTCACCTTCCTTATCAAGTGATCTTCGGTATGCGGAATCTTTTCCAGTTCTTTCGGAGATATTATTATTATTTTCTTTTCTTATTCCTTGAGAGTATTTCTCTTACCCTTTTTTTCAATTACAACGAACTGCAGGCTAACATTTTATACACTACATCATATTCCATTTCCGGGTCGGTAAATGCATTATTTCGGAATATTTCGGAATATTTTTCTTTAAAAAAAACGAACAAAATTTTAGTGGAAGAAATGGCAAAATTACACTCCAGCCTTCCGGAAGCCTATTATAAATCCGACACCAATTCATATCTTTTTAATGATTCATTATCGGGCATTGAGTACAAATATATTAGTGCAAAAGTTATAAGCAATTCAACAAATAAGCGAAACAATTTCCTTATGATCAACAAAGGGAAATTGCATGGAATTGAAAATCACATGGGTGTTATAATTGGAAATAAAATTGTAGGCCAGATTGTTTCAGTGTCTCCTCACTTCAGCTGGATTATGTCAGTTCTTAATAAAGACAGTCAGATATCTGCGAAATTCAAAAAAAATAACCAATTGGTCACAGTTGAATGGGCAGGAGGGAACTACAGAATAGGTATGGTTAAAGAAATACCCAGACATGTTGTCATTGTTAAAGGTGACTCAATAATCAGCAGCGGTAATTCTGAAATTTTTCCGGAAGGAATTTTAATCGGAACAATTGATGATTTCACTATAGTGGAGGATGAAAATTTCAATTATGCAACAATATTGTTTACAACCGATTTTAACAGTCTGGGATATGTTGAAGTAGTTGTAGATTTAATGAGAACAGAAAAAGAAAAGCTAAAAGCTTCTTTTAAAAATAATAAGTTAACGAACTAATGTTACCGTGACATCAAGAATAATCATTATTAACTGCAGTCGATTTTTATTTCTTATAATATTCCAGGTCCTGATACTTAATAATATTAATCTTGGCGGGTATATTAATCCATTTTTTTATATTTATTTTATTTTACTACTTCCTTTTTCAGTTTCCCGGTGGATGTTACTTGCTTCTGCTTTTCTGCTAGGACTGGTTATTGATGTTTTTACCAATACTCCCGGACTAAACGCATCTGCCTGTGTCGCAATGGCCTTTGCCCGTCCGTTTGTTATCAGAATTATATCAACTGGTTCCGAATCCCCTATTGGGATTAATCCAACTATAAAAAATCAAGGAATAAAATGGTTTCTTTATTATGCAATAATTCTAATTTTTGTTCATCATTTTATCTTATTCTATCTTGAAATTTTTCGGTTTCATGAGTTTTTTCAAACATTATTCAGAACTTTAATAAGCAGCGCCATTACCCTGGTGTTTGTACTGATCAGTGAATATCTTTTCTTTCAGAAATCCAAATAGGAATACAAAAAAAGCCACCTGTCTGAAGTGGCTTTCTGTTTTTTATATTGAGGTATCGAGCGGAGTCGAACCGCTGTACGAGGTTTTGCAGACCTCTGCCTAGCCACTCGGCCACGATACCCTGAAAAACAGGAGCACAAAGTTACGAAAATATATACAATTGCAGCACGATCAGCTTTTCCACTGGGTTTTAAAGGCAACCTCTTTCATTTTTCCTCCAACAGGAGGATTGATTTTAGAAATTCTGAGTTCAATAAATAAAATGCCGGTAAATGTACTTCTGACCTTTTCAATTATTCGTCTTGCAACATGCTCAAGCAGGCAGGATTTCTGTTCCATTTCGGTCTTGACTACAGTATAAAGGTTTGCATAATTTATTGTATCATGTAAACGGTCAGACACTTCTGCCCTGGATGTGTCAGCTTCAATCCTCAAATCAACAATAAATCTTGCTCCTATCACCTGCTCTTCTTTAAAGCAACCATGATAAGAGAAAAATTCCATTCCCTCAAGTATAATCATACCCATAATGTCTCTTTTTTAATGGATTCGAAATTATCAATTTACCCGATATGAACCACTTAATATTTGAAATTTCAGTAAGTTTGCGCGGTATTAATTGAACCTCAGAAATATCATGGAATTAAAGAGAGATCCGAACAAAGAGAAAAAATCCTTAAACTTTATTGAAGAAATCATAGAAGATGATAATCGCAATAATCATTTTAATCAGCGCGTACATACAAGATTTCCTCCTGAACCTAATGGTTATCTGCATATCGGACATGCCAAATCAATTTGTCTGAATTTTGGCATTGCCCAAAAATATAATGGGAAAACAAACTTAAGATTTGATGATACAAATCCAACTAAAGAGGAAATAGAATATGTTGATTCGATTTTGGAAGATGTAAAATGGCTCGGATTTGACTGGGAGGATAGACTTTTTTATGCATCTGATTATTTTGAACAACTATTTGAGTTTGCATTGATCTTGATAAAAAAAGGCAAAGCGTACGTATGTGACATGACGGCCGAAGAAATCAGTGAAACAAGGGGAACCCCAAGCCGGCCAGGTAAGGAAAGTCCATACCGTAATCGAAGTATAACAGAAAACCTTGACTTGTTTATCAGGATGCGAAACCGGGAATTTGCTGATGGCACAAAAGTACTCCGTGCAAAAATTGATATGACGTCCCCAAACATGCAGATGAGAGACCCTGTCTTATACAGGATTATTCACACTACCCATCATCGTACCGGTGATAAATGGTGCATCTATCCAATGTATGATTTTGCTCATGGTCAGTCAGATTCAATTGAAAAAATAACTCATTCAATTTGCACACTGGAATTTGAAGTTCATCGACCACTTTATGATTGGTTGATCCAGGAAATAGGCATATACGCTCCTAAACAAATCGAATTTGCCAGGCTTAATCTGACATATACCGTAATGAGCAAACGAAAATTACTTGATCTTGTGCAGGAAGGCAATGTAGATGGTTGGGATGATCCACGAATGCCTACGATTTGCGGTCTCAGACGAAGGGGATATACACCTGAATCTATACGCAGGTTTTCCGAAATTATAGGTGTAGCAAAACGCGATAATATCATTGATGTTAACCTTTTGGAGTATTGTATCCGGGAAGATCTAAACAAAAATGCAAATCGCGTTATGGCTGTCCTGAACCCAGTTAAACTGATAATTGATAATTATCCTGATGATCTTATTGAAGAAATGGATGCAGTGAACAATCCGGAAGACGAATTAAAAGGGAAACGTAAAGTCCCTTTTTCGAAGCACTTACTTATTGAAAGGCAAGATTTTATGGAATTTCCGGAAAATAAATATTTTCGCCTTGCCCCGGGAAGGGAGGTTCGGTTAAAATATGCGTATATCATTAAATGTGAATATATTGTTAAAGATCAAACACACGGAAAAATACAGGAGATACACTGCACATACGATCCGATGACAAAAAGCGGATTACAAAACAGCAACAAAAAGGTCAAAGGGACAATCCATTGGGTTTCCGAAAAACATGCATTAAAAGCCAGAACCAGACTATATGATCGTCTGTTCATTAAGGAAAATCCAGATGATGTTGAGGAAGGAAAAACTTTTAAAGATTATCTGAATAAGGAATCATTAAAAGTTGTAACAGCTTTCGTTGAATCCTCTCTTGAATCAGCCAAACCATTGGATAAATTTCAGTTTGAACGCATCGGATATTTTTCAGTTGACAGAGATTCAACTGCAAACAATTTGATTTTTAATAGGGTTGTTCAGTTAAAGGAGAGTTGGACAAAAGAAGGGAAGTAGAAATAACTTGACTTAAATGCAAAAGATTCATTAATTTTGCAGCCCAATTGTCCGATGGTGTAACTGGCAACACGACTGACTCTGGATCAGTAAAGTCTAGGTTCGAGCCCTAGTCGGACAACAAAACAAACCATTGAGTATTCACCGGAAATTTAGGTTTTGCTTATTTGATTAAGCAATAAAATTTGATCGCTTAATAAGATGTATTCATAAGAGAGTGAAATCTAATCTCAATGGGGTTAGTTCCCCGCCCCTTGGGGCGAATAGAAAAAATTCCCGTGATACCCCGCTGCTCTGCGGCGGGGTCATTCATTTCCGGTCGATTATTTCAAGACCTTTTTGGATCCTGGCTAAAAATTCTGTTTTACCAAGTAAAAAAGCAATTTCTGCTATCCCAGGACCTTGTCCCGATCCAACTATTAATAACCGCAAAGGGCTCATCAATGATCCGGTTTTAATTCTTTTCCTTGAAATAAAATCCTGAAAAAAGGTATGTAGTGCAGGAAGATCAAAAACCTGAAGATCATTGACCTCAAAAATAAATTCGTCTAAAAGTGCCCTTGTTTCTGGTTGCCAGTTTTTGTTCTTCATATGTTCATCATAAGTGTCGGGCGGACAAAAGAAAAACCATGATTGTGTCCATAAATCAGGAAGTAACACAATACGTTCTTTGATCAGATCAATGACAGAAATAACAAAATCATGATTTACCGGGATCTCCTTGCCTGAGATTATATTTTCAAGATATGGTGCTAAGTCACCACTGCTTTTTTTTAAAATATACTGGTGATTAAACCACCTGGCTTTTTCTGGATCAAATTTACTGCCCGACCTTCCTATCCTGTCGATGGAAAACGAATCAATCAATTCATTCAATGAAAACAATTCCTGCTCAGATCCAGGATTCCATCCTAACAGTGCAAGAATGTTTATAAATGCCTCCGGGAGGTAACCGTCTTCATTATATCCACGGAAAATATCCCCTGAAAAAGGATCTCTCCATTCAAGTGGAAAGACAGGAAATCCAAGTCGATCTCCGTCACGCTTACTTAATTTTCCATTGCCATCTGGACGTAGGATCAATGGTAAGTGTGCAAATTGAGGCATCGATTGTTCCCAACCAAAGAAGCGGTAAAGAAGAAGATGAATTGGAGCGGAAGGCAGCCACTCCTCTCCACGAATTACATGTGAGATTTGCATCAGGTAATCATCAACTATGTTCGCAAGATGATATGTAGGAAATCCATCAGATTTGAACAAAACCTTATCATCCAGATTTTCGGTTTGTACTCGTACTTCACCACGGATTAAATCATGGAAAACTATCGTCTCATTTTCGGGAACCAAAATGCGTATTACATAAGAATCGCCCCGTAAGATTCGTTCCTGAACTTCTGCTTCCTGCAGGCTCAGGCTATTTTTCAGTTGTAAACGTGACCTGAAATTGTACTGAAACTGACTTCCACTGGAAGAATGTACGAGAGACCGGGCATGTTCAAGTTCCTGCGGTGTATCAAAAGCATAGTATGCATGCCCAGTTGATAGTAATTTTTTAATGTGTGTAAGATATATATCGTTTCGTTCTGACTGCCGGTATGGAGCATATGGTCCGTTTTGTTCAATCCCCTCATCCACAACCAATCCGCACCATTTTAAGGCCTTAATAATGTATTCCTCTGCACCAGGTATTGAACGCTGCTGATCAGTATCTTCAATTCTTAAGATAAACTTTCCATGATGTTTACGAGCAAACAAGTAATTATAAAGAGCTGTCCTTATACCCCCTAAATGAAGAGGTCCTGTAGGACTTGGCGCAAACCTGACACGAACTTGTGAATGAACCATCTTTGTTAACCGTTTTATTGTTATACAAAATTAAGTTATTCTTTACAGCCGAAAACGACAGATGTTAAAATCGTAATTTTGTAATTGATAAAATTTACAACGTAAAAATACCGTTTTCCAATTATGGAATTAAATTTCATAAAAAACGAATCAATAATCCTGGAAAAACTGGATATTTTTATTAGAAAATATTATAAAAACAGGATTTTACAAGGATGTCTTATTTTTCTCGCCTTGTCTGTTGCAGGATTCCTGCTTATAATCTTCAGTGAGTATTTGTTTCACTTCGGACAGGTAATGAGATCGATATTATTTTTCACACTTATAATATGTGGCTTTGCACTGTTAACCTGGCTTTTAGCTATACCAATGCTTAAACTTATGAGGGTCGGGAAAGTTATGTCACATCAACAAGCAGCCAGAATAATCGGAGATCATTTTCCCGAGATAGGAGATAAACTTTCAAATACACTCCAACTGATCGATCAACGGCACAGTCAGAAAGAGAACTTTGATCTGCTCATTGCAGGAATTGATCAGAAAATAAATACATTAAGAATATATAAATTTACTCAGATTATAAATTTCAAAAAAAACATTAAATATTTAAAGTATGTAATTCCACCTGTCATTCTTTTGATTTTCATTTTATTAGTTTCACCAAGTATGATCTCCGATCCAGTTACACGAATTGTAAAATTCTCTGAAGGATATGTGGAACCCTTACCCTACCAAATAATTATATTAAATGAAAACTTTACTGCATTGCAGCAAGAAGATTATGAACTAAGAATTAAAATGCTTGGAGATGAAATTCCTAACGAAATCTATATTAAAAATGAACATAACACCTTCCAGATGATAAAGGAAAAATCGAGGATTTTCAGTTATACTTTCAAATCTTTACAGAACAACGTAATTTTCAGCATTATTGCAGGAAAAGCTGAAACAAAAAATTATGAAATTGAAGTATTTCCAAGGCCAACTGTTCTGGACTTCAAAATTACCTTAACCTTTCCTGAATACATTAACAAGGAACCACAGATAGTTCAAAATACTGGAGATTTTACTGTGCCGGAAGGAACTATCGCAAAATGGGAAATAAATACCAAAGACGTTGAAAAAATCAAGATGGAGTTTGATGATAAAGAAGACATCCTTTTGCAGAAAAATAATAATGTCTTTGTTAATTCAAAGCGAATCACGAAGTCTGGAAAATATTCTATATCAACAAGTAATGTCTATACAACAAAATCAGATATTTTATCTTATCGAATTGAAGTAATCAACGATGGATATCCTTCAATTTCTGTAACTGAAATGTACGACTCCAGCCTGCTTATGAATATTTTCACTGAAGGAATTATCAAAGATGATTATGGATTCAGTAAGCTACTGTTTAAGTATGAAGTGTTAGCTCAAACGAGGGATATAAAATCACCCATAAAGGAAATACCAGTTGCATTTGAAAAAAATAACAATAATCAGTTGTTTTATTATTCAATAAACCCGTCGGCACTTCAGTTAGCACCAGGGATGAATTATAACTATTATTTTGAAGTGTGGGATAATGATGCCATTAATGGCCCGAAATCCACAAAAACAGAAATAAAGACAATAAAAATACCTACGATACAAGAAGTTGCTGAACAGGTTAAGAATAATGCAACAGGTATCGAATCAGATATGGAAAATTCTCTTAAAGAAAGCAAATCCATTTCTAAAAATATGGAAGATCTGAAAAGAAAACTTGTCGATCAAAATGAGCTAAATTGGATCGAAAAACAAAAAATTGAATCACAGATGAATACTCTGGAAAAAATATCAAAGGATATTGAGAAAATTCAAAAACTAAATAATGAAAATATAGAAAAAGAAGAAAATCTGCTGAACACAAATCAAAGAATTATTGAAAAACAAAAAAAGTTAAATGAGTTGATGGAACAGATTTTATCAGAGGATCTGAAAAGTATGATTAAGGAACTGAAAGATTTATTGAAGGAAGCTGATAAGGCTAAAATTGAAGAAATCCTGGAAAAAATGAAGCTTAGCACCAAGGATATTGAAAAACAACTGGATAATAATCTTCAGTTATTTAAACAAATCGAGTTTGAAAGGAAGCTAAGTGAGCAGATAACAGATCTTAGAAAACTTGCCAATGAACAGAAAAATCTTGCAGAGAAAACGCAAAACAATGAGCATATCCAGGATCAACTTACCAAATCACAGGACAGCATTAAAAAAGTATTTGATTCCATTTCTAAGAATCTGGAGGAACTGAGCAAGTCCGAAGAAGAGCTTGAAATTCCTGTTAATATTAAAGAAACCAGTAACGATCAAAAAGAAATACAATCTTTAATAGAGGAAAGCAAAAACGAATTGCAAAAGAGAAATAACAGGAAAGCCTCTCAAAACCAGAAAAACACGGAAAGAAAAATGAATAATCTTGCAGAAAACCTTGAGAAGATGCAAAATAATTCAGAAGCAGAACAACTTGAAGAAGATGCAAACAATGTAAGATTCATTCTTGAAAATTTAATCCGGTTATCTTTTCAACAGGAAAACCTAATAAATAGGACTAAAATCACAAACAAGAGTGATCCTAAATTCCCTGAAATAGTAAATGAACAGCTTGAAATTGGGGAGAGGTTGAAAGTAAGTGAAGATTCACTTAATGAAATTGCAAAACGCCAAGTTTTCGTTAGGCCGGTTATTACGAAAGAGCTCGGAAAAATAAAGCAAAATATTCGTAAAAGCGTTGATTTATTAAATAACAGGTCGTTAGCGGAAGCAATTTCAAAGGAACAGTTTATTATGACATCAGTAAATAACCTCGCATTGTTATTATCAGAAACTCTGGATCAGATGAATCAGGAAATGAACAGCATGAATGGAAATGGACAGAAGGCATGTAAAAATCCTTCAAAGAAAGGAGGTAAAGCTTCCATAAAAGGAATGAAGGAAATGCAGGAAAAATTGGGAAAGGAACTGGAGAAAATGAAAAATAGTTTGGAAAAGATGAGATCCCAGGGACAGGGAGGAAAGCAAGAGCAAGGGCAATACAATAAAGAATTAGCAAAGATGGCAGCTCAGCAGGAGGCAATCAGGAATGAACTTCAAAAGTATAAAGAAAGCCTGATAGAAAGTGGTAATAATCAAGGATTAAAGGATGGTGATAATATAAGCAAGGCGATTGAGGAAATGGAGAAAAATGAAAGAGAAATTATTAACAAGCAAATTACACAAGAATCACTCAACAGACAGCAAAAAATTTTAACAAGAATGCTTGAATCTGAAAAAGCTGAGCAACAGCGAGAAAAAGAGGAAAAACGAGAATCGATTGAAGCAAAAAATCAAAATTATAGTAACCCTAATACAGATTTAAAGTATAAAATAAAAACAAAGCAGGATACAGAAATATTAAAAATTACCCCACTTCCTTTGAATCATTTCTATAAAGCAAAAATGAATTCATATATTTTAACATTAGATAAGTAATATGAGAAAAGAGCTAAGAAAAATAACCATTTCCGGGTCTAAGGAAATCAATAAGCTTGAGCGGTTCGTTGAAGAAATCTGTGATAGTTATAATATTAATAATGAATATTTTGGAAATATTTTACTAGCAACAACTGAATCTGCCAATATCCTTTTAGCTATTAATAACAGTAAGGAAAAGGGAAAAGTTTGTATTGGATTCGAGCGCACCCCAAAAGGATTAGTTTTCCATATTGTATTGGTAAACAATGAAATAAACACAAACAGTACAGAAGACCTCCTGGATAAAGAAATCCGGAAACATAAGCTGTCAAAAGAGATTTTTATTATTAAAGCACTAACTGACGAAATCACTATTTCGATTGATGGTAAGAGCATTAGATTAGTATTCTATGTATCAAGCATTAACTACGAAAAATCATTGCAAAGGATTAATAAATTAAGAGAGTATTTTAACAAAGAAGTCTCTGTTAAGCAAAACAAAAAATGAAGGGGAGAATAAGGTTTTTTACAGAAGGAATTAAATACAGGATTTCAAATAAAAAAGCAATTCGCATTTGGATAGGAAACGCAATAATAAATGAGAAACTGAATATTGGAGATATTAATATAGTAATTTGTGACGAAAAGTATTTATTAAAACTCAATAGAAGTTTTCTAAGGAAAAGTTCGCATACCGATATTATTTCTTTTCCACTAAGTGAAGGAAAAAATGTGGTAAGCGGAGATATTTATATTAGTCATTTAAGGGTGAAAGAAAATGCAAAAAAATATGGAGTGAGTAATTTCACTGAGCTCTCAAGAGTCATTATTCATGGAATATTACATCTTTCAGGATACAGGGACGAAAGTGTTAAGGAAAGAACTAAAATGAGTCAAAAAGAAGATGATTACCTGAAAGTCTTTCCACTTATTGAATATACTCTGTAAAATCCTCCCAATCAATTAATTAATTATTACTTAAAAGTTAGAGGACAAAGTTTATTAACTTTGTACGCTGTTTCACGTGAAACAAATGAAGATGAACAGAAAGTATGATATTATAGTAGTGGGAGCTGGTCATGCAGGTTGCGAAGCCGCTGCAGCAGCAGCAAATATGGGATCAAAAGTGCTTCTGATAACTATGAATATGTTGAACATGGCACAAATGTCGTGTAATCCATCAATTGGAGGAATTGCAAAAGGGCAAATTGTTAGAGAAATTGATGCATTGGGAGGATTAACTGGTTTGGTTGCTGATGAAACTATGATACAATTCAGAATGCTCAATAAATCAAAAGGTCCGGCAGTTTGGAGTCCCAGATCACAAAACGATAGATTATTATTTTCAGCGAAGTGGCGAGAAAAATTGGAAAGCATAGAGAATCTGGACTTCTGGCAGGATAGCGTTGTAGATTTATTAATAAAGAAAGATAAAGTTAATGGTGTGATTACTGGAATGGGAATTACTTTTTTATCAAAGAGTGTTATTCTGGCTAATGGTACATTTTTAAATGGAACGATACATATAGGAGAGAAACAATTCAGAGGAGGAAGGTTAGGCGAGAAGGCAGATTTATTTTTAACGGAAAGGCTTAAAGGCAAAGGATTAATCTCGAACAGGATGAAGACTGGAACACCTGCAAGGGTTGACGGGAGGAGTATAAATTTCATCTTGATGGAGGAGCAGAAAGGAGATAATGATCAAAGAACATTTTCTTTTGCAACAACAAAAACACTTGAAAATCAGAAAAGTTGCTTTCTTACCTATACTAATCCAGAGGTACATGAGATATTAAAAACCGGCTTTAATAAATCACCATTATTTTCGGGTAGAATTAAAGGAAGGGGACCAAGATATTGCCCGTCAATAGAGGATAAAATAGAGCGTTTCGCATCTAAAGAGAGACACCAATTATTTATCGAACCGGAAGGTTGGAACACTATAGAATATTATATTAATGGTTTTTCTTCGTCACTTCCAGAAGATGTTCAATTTAAAGCACTTAAGAAAGTAAAAGGATTTGAGAAAGCCCGATTTTTCCGACCTGGATATGCGATAGAATATGACTATTTCCCACCAGTTCAACTGCATCTTTCTTTGGAATCGAGAATTATTGAGAATCTTTTTTTAGCAGGTCAGATTAATGGAACAACTGGTTACGAAGAAGCGGCGGCTCAAGGTTTGATTGCAGGAATAAATTCACATCTTAAAATCAATAATGAAACTCAATTTATTTTAAAAAGATCTGAGGCATATATTGGTGTTCTTATAGACGATCTTATAACTAAAGGGACTGAAGAACCTTACAGAATGTTTACTTCACGGGCAGAATACAGAATTTTATTAAGACAGGACAATGCCGATCAACGATTAACCCTAAAGTCATATAATTTAGGACTTGCTTCAAGACCACGAGTTGAAGCCGTAAAGGAAAAATATCAGAAAATTGATAAAATAATTCAATTTCTAAAATCTAATAAAGTAAATCCTGAAGAAGCAAACAAGATTCTAAAACACAAGAAATCATCATTAATATCACAAAAGCAAAATATCGCATCCTTACTTCAACGACCACAAATATCAATCAATGATCTTATTAATGGTATTTATAGTCTTCAATCTCTGATTGAAGAGTTAAAACCGGTATCTCGTGACCTGGTTGAAGAATGTGAGATAAAACTTAAATATGAAAGCTACATTGAAAAAGAGCAGGAATTAGCTAACAAAATAATCAATCTCGAAGAATTAAAGCTGGACTCAAATTTCGCTTACTCTTCAATATCAGCATTATCTTATGAAGCAAGAGAGAAGCTGGATAAGATTAAACCAATTAATCTGGGGCAAGCATCACGAATAAGCGGAGTTTCGCCTGCTGATTTATCAGTACTTCTGGTATATCTCGGAAGATAAAGTTTCACGTGAAACAATCATTAGTGATGGATTTTATAGAAAGATGTCCTGTTTGTGGTAATGAAAACCTTTATGATTTTCTAAATGGCAATGATTATTTCCTGTCACACGAAAACTTTACTATCCAGCAATGTGTCAGTTGTGGTTTCAAATTTACAAATCCATATCCTGCTAAAAATAATATTGGTAAATATTATAATTCAGAACAATATATCTCTCATAACTCACAAAAAGTAAATATTACAACATTAGCATATAAGACTGCAAGATATTTCGCAATAAGAAAAAAGTTCTCAATAATTAAAAGATTTTCAAAAGGAAACAGACTTCTTGATATCGGTTGCGGTACCGGAGAACTGCTCAACTACTGTTTTAAAAACGGATTTATTGTCAATGGGATTGAGCCAAATCAAAAAGCAAGACAATTTGCCATTGAAAGCTACCGGTTAAATGTCTCAGAAGATCTTAAAGTCGAGAATATCTTAGAAGAAAAATTTGACTGTATAACTTTATGGCATGTTTTAGAACACTTTTCACATCCAACTGAAGAATTATCGGACATTACCAGTTTATTAAATCCGGAAGGTATTCTAATAATTGCTGTTCCCAATTGCAACTCATGGGATGCCATTCACTACAAACAATATTGGGCTGCATATGATCTTCCCAGGCATCTTTCGCATTTTACATATCAGACATTGAAATTTTTTGTAGAAAAAAATAATTTTACTCTTGTTGAATATTTACCCCAAAAATTAGATGCGTTTTACATTTCACTGCTAAGTGAAAAATATATGACCGGAAGAAAAAATTTTTTAAAGGCAATATTCAGAGGACTTCAATCCAATTATTACGGCAAACAACCTGAATTTAATCATTCAAGCATCATCTTTATTCTGACCCGGAAAAATTCTTATTTTTAGACCTTATATTAATCGTTAAGCCCTTCAGGGTATCTATGTCGATTTATTGGAGAAAGTCAATTAAGGCCCAATTGATGAAGTTTTATAATTATTTAATAATCAACTAATTGATAAAGACAGTTAAAATTTTCAGTCTTTTTAATGATTTTGTATTTCTGGCTTGTGGTATAATATTGATTTTACTTATATATGTAGTCTCCTGGCTTAATAAAACGGAAAGAAATCCAACTGCAATTACTGACCAGTTTCAAAAAGTATTACAAAAAAAAGAGACTGGATCGAATATTCTTTTATTAAAGGTATTACAAAGCAAATTACTTTATACTTCCGGAAAGCCAATCAATAATCATCAGAAGTATCCCGGATTAGACATTCCTGACGGTTTATCCATCCAGATTTATGTCAAGGATTCACTTGTATTTTGGTCTGACAATATTGTCCCGGCATATACAAATAACTTGAGTAGTGATTTTACAAGGGAAGAAATCAAAAAACTTGATAATGGATGGTATGATATTCATTCAATAAGAATAAAAGATACAACTGTTTATTGTTTTATATTACTAAAGCATGAATATTCCTTTCAAAATGATTATCTGAAGAATGAATTCCAAAATGATTTCATCTTACCACCAGGGACTTCAATTTCTTTTAAAAGGAACAATCATGCAGTATATTCAACACAAGGTACATACTTATTTAGCCTGGTTTTCCCAACTGTGAATTTAAATATAGAAGGGAAAAATTTACAAACCATCATTATCTTTCTTTGTTTCTTATCGGGATTTATATTAATACTGGTATATATTTATAAACTCAACCGAAAGAGTACATTTTTTGTCCGAAGACGATTTAGTTTATTTATAATTTTTGCCCTTGAAGTTTTTATAATCCGATTACTTCAATTTTACTTGCAATTTCCGGCACAACTCTATCAAACTGAGCTTTTTGGACCAGCTTATTTCTCATTATCCACATTTTTACCCTCCCTCGGGGATCTTGTGATTAATGTTGTGTTACTGGTAATTATTTCCTATGTGTTTTACAAGAACTGGATTATAAAAGAACCGGTACCAAAAACGAAAACATACAAAGTTATTTTCGTCGCCTGTACCGTTCTGTTTATATGTTGTGGTTTCATCGGATTATCCTATTTCTGGTACAATTTTGTAATAAACTCAACCATACCTATGAATTTACAGGATGTTTCGGATTTGGGTCCTGTGAGTTTATATGGTCTTTCGGTTATCTGGGCGGTATGGACATCGTTCTTTCTTATTTCATGGAGTCTTATTCAGAATTTGAGGTTTATAGCAGTGTCACGATATTCCCCAGATCCGTCAGTGTCTTTGATTTTTATTGTACTGATCATAGCATCCGCAATGACAACCATTGGAAGCAATCTTTCTAATAAATACAAGGAAAAAGAGAAACGTAAAATTCTCGCAATTAAATTAGCATCAACCAGAAATCCCATTACAGAAATTCTTTTTTCACAAATAGAGAAAAGACTATTAACAAATCCGAAACTTACCAGTGTGGCATTGGAGGAGGATATTTCAAATAGTAACTCATTGGATGATAGTTTAAATACAATAATCAAAGCATATTTTCTTAATGATTACTGGTTGAAATACAATATTCAGGTAACACTTTGTACAGACGAAAAAAATTTACAGATACAACCGTCGGGATATGTTGTGGGATGTCATGAGTATTTTAAAGAAAATATTAAAGAATTTGGCGAGAATACTTCAACAGAGAATCTGTTTTTTCTTGATCTTGGATTAGGCAACGAAAACTATATTGCTGTAATTCCTATTATCATTGAGAAAAATGGACATATTGTCAATTCGCAAATTTTTATTGAACTGAATTCTAAATATATTTATAAAGACCTCGGATATCCGGAACTGTTGATTGATCGGAGGCGTGTTGATTTCCCGGACATTTCAGATTATTCTTGTGCCTTTTATCAAAATGGTAAGTTATTGCATCGAATAGGTAAATATGCCTTTTGTTTTGATTTAAACCATTATTTAAACAACGCTCCAGAATTGCCATTTTTCAATTTTGACGGGATGAATCATTATCACTACAGGATAAATCCGACAAATGACCTGATTATAAGTATAAAGGAACATAATATCTTTACAATCGTCTCTCCCTTCCCTTATCTTTTTCTGTTCCTGGGATTTACGACTCTGCTGTTCATTATTGTTATCAGGTTTAAAAAGTTAAAACAGTTTTCTGTAAATTCACTCAGATCACGGTTACAAACCTCAACAGTAAGTATATTGCTTATCTCTTTTATAATTATCGGATTGATTGTGATTGTGAATATAATCAGACTGACATCCGATAAAAACCTGGATTATTTAAATGAAAAAACCATGTCAATTTTTGTTGAGATACAGCATAAATTTGGAACCTCTGATAATTTGGAAATCCCGGGAACAATAAGTTTAGAAAACCTTCTTGTCAAACTTTCCAATGTGTTTTTTTCTGACATCAATATTTACGATACCAATGGTCAAATTATCGCTTCAAGTAGGCCCCAGGTGTTTGATGAAGGTCTAATTTCCAGGCTTATTAATCCGGAAGCATTTTGGAATCTTAAACACGAAAAAAGTTCAATTTTTATCCATAAAGAAAAAATCGGAGATTACTCATACAGCTCAGCATATGTGCCATTTTACAACAACAGAAACGTTTTACTGGGATATATTAATCTGCCATTTTTTGCACATCAGGATGAATTAAAAAAAGAAATATCCTCATTTCTTGTTCCATTCATCAATGTCTATTTATTGCTGATCTTATTGGGTGTACTTGTTGCATATTTAGTTTCGAAGTATATTACCGCACCACTGCAATTACTAGCCTCTAAGATCAGACATATTCAGTTAGGGATTATTAATGAAAAAATTGATTGGAAACGAAAGGACGAAATTGGAAGGCTTGTGGAAGAGTATAACCGAATGGTTGTGGAATTAGAATTGAGTGTTGAAAAACTAGCACAATCTGAAAGGGAGGGTGCATGGCGCGAAATGGCAAAACAGGTAGCTCATGAAATTAAAAATCCTCTCACACCCATAAAGCTTAGCATTCAGTATTTACAAAAAGCATGGGATGAAAAGGCTCAGGATTGGGATATCAGACTTGAAAAATTTACTAAAATGCTTGTAGAACAGATCGAAGCGTTATCTGCAATTGCGACTGACTTTTCTGATTTCGCCAAAATGCCAATACCTGAAAATGAAAAATTGAACTTAATCCAGGTTGTAGAATCAGTTCTGGAAATTTACAGGCACCTTGAAAATATTGAACTTATAACAACATTTCCGCCAGAAATCCCAATCGTCATTGGAGACCGGAAACAATTAATGAGGGTTTTTACAAACCTTCTGAATAATTCGATTGAGGCAATTGGATATAATGTCAAAGGTCGAATCCTGATACATATAGAACGGCAAAGAGAAAACTGGGTAGTACAAATTACCGATAGCGGAGGAGGTGTTTCTTCAGAACAGGCTGATAAAATATTTCAACCATATTTTACAACTAAAACCGGAGGAACGGGCCTTGGACTTGCTATTGTAAAAGGGATACTTCAAGGTATGGCTGGTGATATCACTTTTAAATCAATCCCAGGGGAAGGTACGTCATTCAGCGTGATCCTCCCGGTTTACAGAGATTAATATGACCACAGAAGGATTAATCAAACCATTAAAGGGTGTAATTCTTTTAGTAACAGTTTTATCCTGTTCATCAGGAAATTCCTATGAAATATATTATCCAATGAAAAATCAGTCATGGGAACGATTCAATATTTTAAAGTTTGAAATACCTATTAAACAAGCAGAAAAAACATTTGATGTTTATTTTTCAGTACACATTTCAAAACAATTTGAATTTGAAAATCTAAATTTTAATATGGTGATGAATACACCATCAGGGGAGGAACGGATTAATGAATATCAAATGAAGATAAGATCACATAGCGGAACATTCTTAGGCCAATGTCAACAAGATTCATGTATAAACAGGATATTACTAAAGAAAGAGTTATTAATTACCAAAACCGGTACATTGACTATTGAAATCGAGAATCTTACGCCACGCATTATTACACCTGGCATATTAGGAGTGGACATTTCACTTATTGCTTCGAGACAGTAGTTTTAAAGCCTTTTCTTTATCTCTATTCATTTGACGGATTAATTCTTCCAGGGTATTAAATTTCATTTCGTCACGTAAACGATCAATAAAGTAGACCTTCAGAATCTCATCATATAAATTTTCTTTGAAATCAAACAAATGTACCTCAATCCGGAGATTTTTTCCATCCACTGTCGGTCTGATCCCTATGCTGGTCAAGCCGTGTAATAACTTTCCATGCAAAGGAACAAACACCACGTAAATACCAAATGGTAAAAGCAATGGACTTTCATTAAACAGAGATAGGTTAGCTGTTGGAAATCCCAGTTTAGTTCCCAAATGATCACCATGAATAACCTTTCCTGTTACAAAATATTCGGTCCCGAGAAGTTCATTAGCCTTTCGAATATTCCCTTTTGCCAATGTTTCAATGACAAGTTGTGAACTCAAATTCATAATAAAACAAAACTACCAAGAAAAGCGGTTCAGATCAAAAGGAAAGTTTATCTTTTTTATTATGACGTTTTATCATAATAAGCTCATAAACTGCATAGATGTAATGAGCCCAAACGCCTGCAAGCATAATAATTAAGGTAATTATCATCCACAAAGGTGCGATAGGTGTCCATAACTCACGGGAAGGAACTTCAGCTTTATAATATTGTTTCGGAACACCCCAGTTTATCAGATGTTGCCCCTGAACAAATCCATAACGTTCATTTTCTTCAATTCTGGCTAATATATTAAGGTTGCCAAGAGTGTCGCCTATTATATTATTTGGAAATTCCAATGATCCGCTCCCATTATCATCAAGTGTAATTTCGCCGATTTTCAATAAACTGAATAACCGGGGAACGTACAGTATTACGGTTTCTTTAATGAGCGGTACTTCTTCAGATCTGATATTTTTCTGAGAAGCATCAATTTTAATAAAACGAAGAGAATCCTGAATATTGAAGGATAGTTTTATTTTAGCAGGTTTGGCCGCGAAGAGAGCTTCAGAGTCAGTATATTTTTCTGTTTCATTAAATTTAGAAGTATAAATGATAACACCATCATTATCAGATGGCATATCGATGAGAGGAACAGTCAGGACTGCAGTACCTTCTTCGTTAGTAATAACCTTTCCCAGAGTTTTAACCTTTGAACCTGAAGAAGCGAGGAATTCCACAGAAGCACCTTCCAATACAAAGACCTCATTTTCTTTTTTTATAGATAAATTGGCAGTCAGAATTACTGTATCATTGGAAGTACATAAATAACTCAAAGTCAGTTTTGTTTCGTTTTTTGGGATGGAATCTGATTTTTCCTGGGCCAGAATCATCAATGGCAGAACAGCGAAAACCCAACAAACAAATAATATCAGATATTTTTTTATTGTTTCTCTCATAAGAATCATTTGAAAAATTCAAACAAATTAAACAAGAACCTCTTCTGGTTTGGCTTCTTCCTGTAATTCAGAGACCTGTATCACAGGAATAAATTTTGAGGCCAGAGTAAATAGAAGACAGAAAAGAGCGATCCCTGTTGCAGTAAGGCTCCACTCAACCCAGGTAGCTCCATAGTTAAACCATTCAGGACGTGAATCTTGAATTGGCAGATAGGGTGACTCGAGTGTTGGTACAACAATAAGATAACGGTTTAACCAAAGAGCTATGATAACTATTACAGCTGTCAAAGTAATATTCGTAATGGTGCGGAATTTTGCTATACCGACAACAATTAAAGGTAACAACACCCCGATGTAATTTGAAATAATAAAAGGCCAGTAGAATTTCTTAAACAGAAGCTGGATTAATAATTCATCATTTTTCTCCGACCCGTACCACTTTGTCAGATAATCACTGAAAGTGAAATATCCAAAGAAAGCAGCCAGCACAAGCATAATAACTCCGACGGATACAAAGTGTTTTTTAAGTATATATTTTTCAAGGTGATATATTTTCCGGAAAAGCCACATAGCTATTATAAGAACGGCGCTTCCGGAAAAAACCGCAGCAATAACAAAATACGGTCCGAAAATAGTACTATGCCAACCCGGCTGAAGGGTTACAGAGAAAATCCAAGCCAGAACAGAGTAAACGATTATAGCAATGGCAATGACCATGGTTGCCATAATATCTGTAGCCCGTTTCAGACGCTTCTGTTGCTCTGGTGTACCCGTATATCCTAAAGCCAAAATTTTATAAATCTTTTTTCTCCATTTCGGAAGCTGTAAGTTTTCATAATCCCGGAGAGCCGCTAAATCACGTAACAATGCCAGATATAGAAAAATCAAACACCCGAAAATATCAGTTGAAATTGCAATAACGTCCCATGTAATCGGAGATTGAATTCTTCCGAACAAAACCAGATAATATAATTTGTCCAATCGCCCGATACAAAGGAGAATATAACCCGGGCCGATCAGAAGGGAAATAATTGTTATAAATTCCGCCATCCTGATGATGGGTTTTCTCCAGGCGGTGTGAAAAAGATGAAGAGTTCC
>Ga0172367_10001884_pt1 | contig 29648 bp, 37 predicted proteins | sample Lak10m_FD_114542 | JGI IMG/M metagenome (GOLD analysis project Ga0172367, IMG submission 114542) | Freshwater microbial communities from Kabuno Bay, South-Kivu, Congo - kab_022012_10m | ecosystem: Environmental > Aquatic > Freshwater > Lake | place: Democratic Republic of the Congo: South-Kivu...
GGCTCCCGAAAGCAGTGGATCACTCCCTCGTCCGTGCTCACCACCAACGCTCCATCTGCGGCCGCAAGACTATAGGCCCCTCCATGCACCGGCTGCTTCCATCGCAACCCTCCTCGATAGGCGTCAAACGCCGCCACCTCTCCCTCGCCTCCCGCCACCAGGGTTTGCCCCGCGAGGATCAAGTTCAAGGGCCACTCACTCTTGGCACGCCACACCACGCAGTCCTGCATGCCATCCGACGCCGCATCGATCTTCTTCCCTAAATCCGCGAGCTCATCCTTGAGCTTTTTCTGTGCCTCTTCTGTTCCCTTTTGCTTCGCCAAATCCCGCAGTCGTTTTCCAAGCTGCCCTTGCTGTGCGGTAAAGCTCTTCCGCTGCCGCGCCAGCTCCAAGTAGCGACCACGGTCCAAGGCCGAAAGCTCTGTGTCGGAGTGGAGATAGGATCGGTTTGCAGTCACAATCATGTGGTTCCCTTGGAACGTCGCCAACTGATCGCGCGTACCATCCTCCACCGCTCCAAGCTGCCCGGTCTTGCCCGGTCCAAAGACCAACATGTCTCCCGTCAGCAACGCATACGTCCCGCCCGCTCCCTCCACGACCTGCAAACGCTTGCCCGTCGCCACGTCACAAACCACCGGATTGTCGCGCCCCGCCGGAACATACAGCTTGGTCCTCGACGCCACCAAATAGCCTTGCGCCGGTAAATCCTTCTGCACCTGACGCCACTTCACCACCCCATTCGCCGCATCCATCGCCACCAGATGCACGCCTTCCGTCGGAAACATCCCAGCCGTCGTGTAAACCGTCTTGTCCATCACCACCACCGACGTTCTCACCGGCCAGACCGAGATTACTCGGCCGTTGCCTGGAATTCTCCGATCCATCGGCACCACTCGCTCCTTCCAAACCAGCTTCCCTGTCGACACCTCCAAGCAATAGACGCAGCCGTCGTCCGACCCGAAATAAACTCGCCCCTCCTCAACCGTCGGGGCGAAACGCACCGGCCCATCTGTATAAAACGACCACAGCTCACGTCCCGACGCCGCATCCAAGCAGTAAACTTTGTCATCCGCCGAGGACCCGAAATAAACCCGCCCGCCCACCAGCACCGTGTGAAAGGCGCGATCAAAGGTTTGCCGCGCCTTCATCGAATACACCTTGTTCCATCCATCCCACTTCGCCTCCCCTTGCCAGGCTGGTTGCGGCGGATGTTTCGAGGTCCACCGCCAAGCCTCCGATACGCGGTCGGGCACAGAATCGACCGAGACTCCAGAGCGCGCGAAATCGCCGCGATACGTGGGCCAGTCGGCTCCCATGGCTCCGGATCCGGTGCCCGCGAGCAGGCCGAGAGCCACCGCCCCCCCGAAAACCGCTCGCGCACACCGAGCTCGTACACCCCAGGCCCGCATCGCTTCCACCACGCCAATCCCGCGATCCAAAATGTGTTTCATGATTCAATCCTTCTCGACCAACCCCGCCTGCCTATGTCGCTACACCCGTCCTCGCCTCTTCTCCAGGAACAATCCTTCCGTCACGCAACCAAATCGTTCGGCTCGCATGCGCCCCCGCGTCTTCTCCGTGACTCACAACCACGACCGTCCCGCCCCCGCGACGAAACTCCGCCAGATGCCAGAACACCTCCGCCGCGTTTATCGGATCCAAGTTGCCAGTCGGTTCATCCGCCAGAATCACCGCCGGCTTCTTGATCAATGCCCGCGCCAAACCCACACGTTGCCGCTCCCCGGCGCTCAAGGTCCCTGGCCGATGCCCCGCACGACCGGTCAGTCCAAGCCTCCCCAAGAGTTCATCGACCGATGCCCCCTTCTGCTCCTCACCGCTCGGAATGCCCGCCAGCACATTTTCACGCACCGTGAGGTAGGGGATCAGATGGAAGAGCTGAAAAACAAAACCGATCTCCTGCGACCGCACCCGGTTCCGTTCCGCAGCCGGAATCGCATAAAGATCACGACCGCTCACGACCACACGTCCTGCGCTCGGCCGTTGCATGCCTCCCATTGTCAGCAGCAACGTGCTCTTGCCACAGCCCGAGGGACCTCGGATTACAACAAACTCGCCACGCTCGATCTCTAGGCTCACACCGCCCAACGCCACCACCTCCAACCCGCGGGCTTGAAATCGTCGCTCAACCTGTTCACAGATCATCATGGCGCACTCCATCGGTTAGTCCGCTCTCAATGCCTCAGCCGGATCTTGCCCCATCGCCTTCATGGTCGGTATCAGACTCGCTAGCACCGCAAACGCTGGAGCCACCAACGCCACTCGCACCCAGAGCCCCGCCTCCGGTACCAAACCCTTCGCCGTAACTTGAAATATCCCCGGCCCAAATCGCAACGCGACCCACGTGCCCAAGGCATAGCCCATGAGTCCCCCAACCAATCCCGTCAATGCCGCCTTACCCAAGAACAACCCCGCAATCCGCCCGGACCCGTGCCCCATCGCACGCCAAAGGCCAATCTCCACGCGCCGCTCCCGAACATTCAACCATCCCAAAACTCCAACCCACACCAACCCAACCACGAACACCATCGGCACCATCAAACGCGCATATCGCTCCGCCATCTGACGCTGCTTCGCCCGTGCGTCCGCCAGTGTCCTGAGCTGCAAAACCCGCGCCTCCGGCAACGCCGTCTCAATGACCTTCCTCAGCATCGCCAAGGGATCCTTGTCCGCCGTCAAACACAGACAATCAATTGCCTTGATCTCATTGATCCGCCCCGGCTGACCCAATACCGACTGCGCCTCCTTCAACGCCAAGAACACCCTCACATCCTCGTCCGTCCCGCCTTCCGCAAGGACCCGCTCCACCTGAAACCGTTTTCCGCCCAACTCCACGCTCCCACCACGCTTCACCCCCATCCGCTGTGCCACGGCCCAGCCCATGAATATCTCCCCTGGCTTAATGCGAAAGCCCATCGGTTGCCGACCATCCACCGCGCTCACAATCGTCTCTCCAATGCCCGTCACCCACACCATCCGCCCCCCCAACTCAATCCGCCCCTCCAACGTCGGCGTCAAATGGTTGAAGCTCACAAACACTCCCCGTTGCGCCGCCAACTTCTTCACCGTCTCCCCAGGCATCGTCTGGTCCGAAAACCCGTTCGCCCAAAAATGATCCATGTCGGTCGACTTCGGTATGATCCGCAAATTGAACCCCATGTCCCGCATCACTCGCCGCGTCTCTCGCTCCGAGGCTTGGCTCGTCATCCGAACTGAAACCAACAAACCCACTGCAATCGCCAAACCCAGCACACCCATCAGGGTGTTCACCCAGTGATAGTTCAACTCCGCCACAATCAGCCGTAGTATCCTCATCCCTGCTCCTTCCTCACTCGCACCCACCACCAACCGAACACTCCCAATATCACCAAAGCTCCAGCTCCACCCATCACCCACGTGAATCCATAGCCACCACGACCAACCGCTGGCTCCACCACAGGCCCTGGTGCCACCGTGCCCCCCCCAGCCACAGCTCCGGCTCCCATCGAAACCCCGTTCGTCCCGCCTGCCTCGCTCCCCGCTCCAGCCCCAGCTCCATCCGTCGACTGCAAGTCTTCCAACGCGTTTTCCTCATACCCAAGGCTCGTCGTGCTCTTCGGTAATTTCCTCTGGTTCCCCGTGCCCGCCTCGCGATTCACAATCCGGCTGATCTCCGTCCGAACCAACGGGTTCTCAGGATCAAATCCCAACGTCCTTGCAGCCAAGTTCTGACGCGTCGAATCCCATCGCCCCGGCAACACCGGCCCCTTCATCCAGGCTCGATCCAACTCGCACTCACAATCCTGCCCAATGATCGATAAACGCTCGTGCACCGCCGTTTGCGTAATCAATGGCCCCTCCAACCCAGACCCGATGCGCCGCCCCCGACCAAACACCACAGCCACCCGAGGTTCGTCCATCGTCCCCACCTCAAACCCCAAACCCCACAGCGTCACTCGCTCACTCGCCTGCCTCGCTCGATTCACACGGATGACCGTAGGCGGTGTGTTCACAGGTTTAGGCATCGACGGCATCAAGCGTTCTATTTTGCGCACCGCACCTTGCAGCGCGACCCCCACCATTTGGTTCTCCACCTGACGAACTCCCTCGAAGAACACCACCACCGCATAGGCCCCCAACGCCGCATCCAGAATCTCGCTTCGCAATGCGGAGTCCGCTGCGGCTTCAAGAATGCTCGCAAGCGCCGAATCTTCCCCCCGAAGCACATCCCCGCGTGCAAGCTCCAACTCGCGGCCACGGCCATCCGCTAAAACGAGAACCGGCTCCGAACTCCCCCCGCCCACCCGATGCACCACTTCCGGCACCACGCTGAGATTCGAGTCGCTCAAACGAACCCTCGCAAGGGTTCGAAGTCGTTCCGCCTTCTCCGCGCTCCAGTCCCCACGCATCACGATCCTGTAAGCCTCCTCCCCGAGGTCCACAAATCCCGTGTCCCGCACCGAATACCGACACGCCAACAGCTCGCCGCTCGCACAGACCAACACTCCGAGAATCACCCGTTGTATCCACAGGCCCAATGAACAACCCCACCCACTCCAAAATGCGCCCACACAAGGCTCAGCACCCGACTTCGTAAAACCCAGTCTCCCTTGATGTCGCACTAGTCGCATTGGTCTCATTCTTCAGTAGCGCCTACAGATGACCGCACTCCGGACAGCTCGGAACACGCCGGATCTGATACCGCCGAAACTGCATACTCCGTAAATCCGCCGACAGCAACACCCCACGCAATGGTTCCGCAAATCCCCCCAACACCTTGATCGCCTCCATCGCAGCCATCGACCCCACCGATCCCGACACCGCCCCCATCACCGGGAACCGCCGCGTCCACATCGGGTTGTTCTCTGGGTAGAGACAACGTAAGCACGGAGTCACCCCAGGAATAATCGTGGTCAAATGAAACTCCAACTCGTTCACAGCCGCCTCCACCATCGGTTTCCCCAGCTTCACCGCAGCGCGGTTCAACGCAAATCGTTCCGAAAACAGAGGCGCGCAGTCCACCACCACATCCACCCCACCCACGAGTTCCATCGCGTTCTCGTGCGTCGCGTTTTCAAACACCGGCACGATCTCCATACTCGGATTGAAAGCCTTCAATCGAGCGACCGCCGACTCCAACCGCGCCGTCCCCAATCGGTCGTGGGTCATCAAGGTCTGCCGATTTAAATCGCTCTCCTTGATATTGCCCGCGTGCGCCAACACCAATTTACCAACCCCAGCCGCCGCAAGTTGCCAGGCCACCGATCCCCCCAACCCTCCCACGCGCGATATCAAAACGCTCGATCCCCTCAGTTTCGCTTGCCCTTCCTCCCCAAACCCAGCCACGTCAAGTTGCCAGCCATACCTCGATCGCTCCGCCTCACTCAATGGTACTCCCGCTCCGATGACTCCACTCATGCGCCACCTCGTGTTTCCAGTCGTCCTTCCTTCATCGTCAATACCCAGTCCGCCAACCGTTCCGCCTCCGCCCGATTGTGTGTGATGTGTAAAACCGTCACGCCCGTCCGTGCCTGCACCGACTCCAAAAGCTCACACATCGATTCCCTCGTGTCCTGGTCCAAGGCACTCAACGGCTCGTCCAAACACAGCACCTCAGGCCGAAACGCGAGTGCCCTTCCCAATGCCACCCGTTGCGCCTCACCGCCACTCAATCCCGTGACCTCTCGCCCTAACAAACCCGTGATCCCCAACCACTCCGCAACCTCCTCCACACGATCTCGCATGGCCTTGGTTTCCCACCCGCGGACCTCCAACGCAAACGCCAGTTGCTCGCGCACCTTTAAATGCGCAAATAAAGCCGCATCCTGCGGCACAAAGCCAATGTTCCTCCTGGACGGCGGCCAATCCGTAACATCACGCCCCCCTAACAAAACCCGCCCCCCACTCACCCGCCTCAAACCGCAAATCGCTTCCAACAAGGTCGTCTTCCCCGACCCCGTCCGCCCCATCAGCACACCATAGCTGCCCGCAGGCAAAGAGAATCCCACATCACACAACTCAAACGTCCCCACCGAAACCCGAAGTTGTTCAACCGCTATCATGTCTTCATCAGCCCTTCGTCCCTCGTCTTATCTCATGTCGACCGCGGATGGCCCAACGCGGTCTCATGCGCCCACCGTCGCAACACGACCAGCGCCACCACCGCCGTGATCACCATCAACAGCGACACCGCAACCGCAGCCTCCAGGTTGCCCACGCTCAATTCCAAAAATACAGTGGTCGACAACACTTCCGTCTTAAACCGCGTCGCCCCAGAAAAGATCAAGATCGGCCCAAATTCCCCCAACGACCGCGCCCAAGCCAACGTCGCCGCTGCTAACATCCCCCGCCGCGCCGCCGGGAATGCCACTCGCCAAAATGCCTGCGCCCGATCGCATCCCAAGGTCAAAGCCACCTGCTCCGCTCTCGGGTTCATCTGGTCAAACGTCGTCCGCATCGTCCTCACCGCAAACGCGCACGCCACCATGAACTGCGCCAAAATCACGCTCGGTATCGCATACGTAACCGGAAACAGTTCACCCAATGCTCGTCCCGGCGCCGTCTGAAACAAGATCAGCAAGCTTAATCCCACGACCAACGGGGGTAATACTATCGGTATGTCCACCATCAAATCCACCAACTGCTTCCCAGGAAAATTCCGGCGAGCCAGTAAATAACCCAACGGAACCGCCACCCACAACGATAAGAGCGTCGTCAACGTACAGGAGAGCAGGCTCAACCGCATCGCATAGCGTATCTCCGGCGACTTCAACGAGGCCAACAAATGCCCAGGCGTCGTGTACGCCATGTCCGCCACCAGCATAGCCGCTACCAAAAACACGTACACGCCTCCCAGCAGCCCCAGTGCCGCGTAAAACCCTCGATCGCCCCCCGAGAGCGGCGCACTGTCTGCCCCCGTTCGCCTCATGGCTCACGCCGGTCACGCCAGCGAAATCCTTGGGTTGTAAACCGCGCCTCCGACTCCACCGACCGCAGCGCGCCCAACAACCGCCCCATCAGCTGCGGGTAACGAGTCGATCGCGCCACCGCGATCGGTTGCACCGCCGTCGCCCCTTCCAGTTCGATCGGCTCCGCCCCAATCTGACCTGCCGACCCCACCGTGTTGGCCTCATACACAACCACCGCGTCCAAACTGCCCGTCCGAAGTTGGTTCACCAACAGATCCGCCGTCGGGGTCTGAACTACCACGTTCGACATCACCACATCATACAGTCCATGCCGCCGCAGTAATCTCGTCGTCAACGCCCCCAACGCACTCTGCTGCTCATTCGCAACCCCCAATTTCACTCCGCTCCGCCCCAGGTCTTCCAATCGATTCAGTCCCATCGGATTCCCTTTCTTCGTCGCGATCATCATCCGCGTCTCCGCTAGCTCCACCGACGGCCGAAACTCGTCCTTCACCGTCTTCATGAACGAGACGTCGCACGCAAAATATCCATCCGGCCTCTGCCCCGAGCGGATCTGAGCCGTCAAAATGCCGCACCCATTGTAAACCCGCGTGATACGCACACCCTCCCTATCCTCAAATTTCCTCAACGTCTCCTCGATCGCCAATCGGTTCACTCCTCCGCTATACAACAAGAGTTCCGGGACCTCTACCCAAGCGTCTCCCTCCGCCAGCAGAAATCCCTGACCCACAAAAGATTTTCCACCACGGTCCGGAGCACCCAAATAACGCGCAAAACGAAGCGCTTCCCTCGGTTGTTTCGAAGATTCTAAGATCCCCACGCCCACCTCCGATGCCACCCCCCCAAACGCTTCTCCCTCCACGGCTTCCATTTCCGGGTACTGCCTCACCGTCGCATCCCACAAAAACGTCGCGTCCGCGCTGCCCAACTTCAGATCGTTCGCAAGGTCGTTCACCGTCGGCTTAAACGCCAACGCCCGCGCCGCAAACCCTTCCCATCGTCCCTCCCTCGTCAAAGCCCCACGCACGGTCTTACCAATCGCCGCCGCATCCGGGTTCGGAAGCACCAAGTGTACATCCGTCCTCATCAGATCACCCAGGTTGCGTATGTTCTTCGGGTTGCCCTTCGCGACGGCGATCACCGGCTTCATCCGAGCCAATGGTATAACCTCCACAACCAACCGATTGGACCGAGCAATGTCCAAGTAAGAGTCGTCCGCCGCCAAAAACAAATCACCAACTCGCGCCACCTTCAGATTGCTCAGCAACGTCCCCGATCCCCCATACTGCACCTGCACCCGATGCCCCGACGCGGCTTCATACTCCCGAATCACCGATTCCACCACCGGCTTCAACCCCGCCGCACAATACAGGAGTAGGGGTTCCGCCTTCGCACCATCTCCCCCCCCTCTGCTCACGGACTTCACGGGAACGTCAGCATTCCATCGAAGCATCAACGCCAACAGCACAACCCCGATCAACGATCCTAGGGTGATGACGCGTGGTGAGCTCATGCGCGCTTAACAATGACTACAATTCGGCCCGTTCTGGATTCCACAACCCAAAGAATAACGACCTCCAAAACTCTGACCAGCAAAAGGTCTCACCACCCGAAGTCCGCGTAACAAACAGGAAAACTTCCCGTCGGCCGAAATGAGAATTCAAGAGGACGATGGAACCGCGTGAGGATTTGCAACGGCCTGGATGAGAAAGGCATGACGAAGAACGAGACATATCCTCCATGGATCTGGCAAGCGAATCGGAATGCTTTTATCAATAGGACCTTGCGAAGGTTCGCGCGGGGCCATCGTCCTTTCTCGGTTCAATCCTAGTCACGTGGCCGCATCCACCTCAGCAACCCGAATTCATCAACCTCACCACGGTAACCTCGCTGCACGGCCGCCACCTCCCCCTCGGCACCGAAACCTAGCCTTTCCAGTTCGCTCGACGACCAAAACAACGCCTTTGAAATCGGTAGAGCAACCCAGAATCTCCGAACCACCAAGGTCGAATCGAGCAAGATTCGATCCCCCCCCCGAAACACCCCTTCCTTCCGCGTGATCCGCGTGATCCGCGGTGACCTCCCCCTCTCCCCGCTCCCCCTTCCCGTCGTCTCTATCCAAACTTGCGCTTCAAACGTTCCGCATCAAAAACCTGGCGCTGCGCTGATGTCATCACCGCGAAATCAGGCTTCCCATCCGCCTTCACCGGCCATCCAACATCTTTGGCCTTCCCCGCAGTCTCATTCGACCCAACTGCCGAAGCCTTCGGCCCCGTCCCCCCAATCGGATTTCCCCGCACCTCAACGGTCGAACGTTTGTTCGCGCTCCCGTCGTAACTCATCGCCTGATCCGTCAGCATCAAATCCTGGTCGATCGGCCGCGTCGGTTTGATCCCCTTGGACTGCAACAAACCATGGTAGGCACGCACTGCTTCCTCGGGCGAAACGCGTCCCTCAATGATCAACCGCAGAATCTCAATGAATCCCAACTGGTGCTCCGCGTTGTTGATCTTGCGCCCAAACAACGCCACTCGCGCTCCATATTTCTTCGCGTCATGGATCAACTTGAAGGCGTCATACGTCGTTCCAGCACTGCCTCCCAAAATCCCAACGATGAGGTTCGGATCATACTGCGCCAGCTCCTCCATCGCTCGGGGGCCATGGTAAACAATTTTCAGAAAATCAGGCCTCCCCGCTTCCGTCACCCCAGCCAACGTCCGAAGGATGTGGTCGTTGATAAACTCTCCCAGCTTCTCCCGTGGGATACCCGTGTCGACGTTCGGATCAAAAACCTCAAGAAAATGCCGAAACTGCTTCCTCTCCGCCTCCTCCCGAAAATCCTTGTACGCCAATAACGTCGCTTTGTCCTGCTCCAGATCGTTCACGAACGTCACCGAGTACAATCCCAAGTTCGCCCCCGGGAACTCGCCTCTTCCGTCCCGCGCACACTCCTGCTCACCACACTGAATGTGATCAATCGTCGCACTTCGAAAGGGCTGCGCCGGTTCCCGCGTGTAACAGCCGTTCCGTATCGCCCACACGTCCGTCGCGTCGTTCGCACGCGCCGCCGGGGTCACATGGCTGTTCCGAAATAGCCCTTCCTTGATCGTCAGCAGATCGTTCACATACGCCGACATCAACATGATGTCCACCAACCCCTGATGGGTCACCTCGCGAATGATATCTAAAAACTCAGGCAGGTTCCGGTAACCAAACTCATCACGACTCCAAATCTCAGGCGAAAACCTCGCTGGCCGCTCCCCGCGTGTCGATAGATAAGTCCGCGGCCCCGGCGACCTCACCCCAAACGCCATATCCGCATCCTTCGCGTCGGCTAAGATAAAAGCCTTCGACGACGGGTTCCGCCGGAGTTCATCAAGTTTCTGATCCAGTGACTTCATCAATGCCTATTTTCCCCAGTCGCTCACCACCGACACTCCCGACCTCAACTCACAACCAGCGCCACACACTTCAGGCCTTCACCTTCGCCAAGGTGTCCTTCAACGCTTTCGCGGATTGTTGCAAACCCATCAACTCCTTCGGCCAAAGCTTGATCTCCACGTGCTTCTCAACCCCACGACGTCCCACCACCGTCGGAACGCTCAAACAGATGTCCCGGATGTCATAAGCCCCCTGCACCAACGAAGAAACCGGCAACAAAGCTTTCTGGTTCAGTAAAACCGCGTGAATCACATCCCGAATCGCAATGCCCACCGCCCACCCCGCTCCACCCTTTTTCTTGATGACTTCCGCCCCGCTGCCCTTCGTGCGCTCAAAGATCGTGTTCTGAAATCCCGTGGTGCATTCCGACAAACCCGACAACGGTAATCCATTCACCGACGCACTCGACCACACCGGAATCATGCTGTCCCCATGCTCACCCAAAATCAAAGCCTTCACCTGCGTCGGCGCAAGCTTCAAGGATTCCGCAATAAACGAGCTGAAACGGCACGTGTCCAACATCGTCCCCAACCCATACACTTGCTGCCAAGGCAAACCCAATTTCTGCACCGCCAACTGCGTGAGAATATCCACCGGGTTCGAAACCAAAAAGACCTGCGCATCCTTCCTCAACCCTGCCGTCTTCATGCTCTCCAAAATCTGCAGGAACAACGCCACGTTCCGGTTGATCAAATCCAGCCGCGATTCATCCGGCTTCCGCCTCAGTCCCGCCGTGATCAAAAAGATGTCGCTGTCCGCCGCCCGCGCGTAATCACCCGCGTAGATCTTCTGGTCGCCCGCAAACGCGCTGCCATGGAGCAGGTCCAAAGCCTCGCCGTCCGCCAAATCCTTGTTCGCATCCAAGATCTGGATCTCCGCAACCAAGCCGCCGCACTGCAACGCAAAGGCCGCACACGATCCCACACGTCCACCACCACCAATGATCGTTACTTTCATAGTTCGTCCTATTTGAGTCGGGCCAAAATTTGCTCCGTAATCATCTGCACCGCCTTCTCCGCCTCCGCATCATACCCCGCCGGCTCCGCCTCCTTCGAGGGTGCCGCGCAAACCACTCCCGGCCGCCACGCGTCGTTGTCGCAAAGCTCGCATTCCTTCAAACCAATTCGCGGGTCCGGAATGCCCAAGTTCTGCTTGATCTTCAACAGGTCTTTCAGCTGCTCGGGAGTCATCGTCTGCGGCGGCTTACCCAACTGCGCCGCGACCAACACCGTGCGGCAATACGCCTCCAAAATCTCCATCTTGAAGTAAGCGTCCTCCACATTGTTATGGCTCCATGACACCACCCCATGGTTCGCCATCAAAATCGTGTTGTGCTTGTCCACCAAATCCGCCACCAGTTTGCCCATCTCAGGTGTCCCCGGCGTCCGATACGGCGCGATCGCAACCGAAGAAAACACCTCATACTCCGGGATCATACACGTCGGCGGCTCAATGCCCGCCACCGCAAATCCGGTGCTATACGGCGGATGGCAATGCACCGTTGCCAACGCTCGGGGCTGCCGTTTCATGATCTGCAAATGCATCAAAATCTCGCTCGTCCTCCGCTTCACCCCTGCCAACTGATTGCCCTCAAAATCCACCAAACACATGTCCTCAGGTTTCATGAACCCCTTGCTCACCAACGTCGGCGTGCACAACGCCACATCCTCACCCACCCGGATCGCGATGTTGCCCCCGTTCCCGTCCACATAAGCTCGCTGCCACAGTCTCCGACCCATGTCGCAAATCTGCTCCTTCAGCACTTGGCAGGCCGGTGAGTTAAAATACCCTTCCAACTCCGCCTTCGGACTGGTCGAACTTAACGGCTTGCTCGCCACCGCAGCCCCACCACTTCCACTGGCCGCAGCTGTCCCACCCGTGCCCGCCGCAGGCTTCGCCCCACTGGCCTTCGTACCCAAGTCGCGCAAGAGATCGCGTGCCGATGGCGTATACAACGCATCCGCCGGCAACGTGCTGGGATCCCCACCACGTCGAATCAACTCTTCTATGTCCTTCGCGCTAACAACCGTTTTCATGCGTTATTTTTGAAATGGATTATAAAAAATCTCGTCCACCAACGCCGCGTTGATCGCGTCAATCGGCGGCGCCTTCGGAAACGGTTGCGCCGCCTCCCGGCCCTCAACATACCCTATCGTGTCCCCTACCGCGCCACCCAGCGCATCATACACCACCAAGCTCGGATCCTTGCTCAAACCCACCGGACCCACCGTCCCATTCTGATAATGCTCCCGCGTAAACGGCGACACTATCAACCACCGAGCTCCTTCCAACTCCGGCACCACCACGCTCAGCGTCACCCGGCCAATGACCGCACCTAGCTTCATACCGGCACCCCCGGTTCCTTCTCATCCACAATCCCCACAATAATCCAGCGCGCCGGGCTCTTCTCTTCCCCAACCGCCTTCCGCGCCGCCGAGCCATCCGAGGAAATCACCACCCGCTGATGCATCCCCGCTCCATGCGGATCAATCGCCACCTGCGGCACACCCTCAGGATCGCCGTTCGGCGCGATCGGCTGGCAAATCACTAGCCGCCACCCCTCGAAGCTCGAATGCTTCCGGGTCGCCACCACGTTGCCTTCAACCCGCGCCAATTGCATACAAAAGTCCTACTCACCCAACCCCGCTCATCCCGTTCCAAACTCAATAGATTCGCAGGTTGTCCACCATCACGCACCGACGCACCCGCGTAAACGTCTTCGGGTTGCTCACGCCCTCACCCGTCGGCGTCGCAATCGAGAAGCTCAAATACCCCTCCCCTCCCAAACCCAACCCCGCCATGCTCGGCCCGTTCTTGATAAACAGCGTCGTGTCCAAGGCGCGCCCCATCAACGTCATCGCTTCAATGTCATGCGAATGAATGATCGCCGTGTGCTTATAGCCATGCTCGGCTTCCACCGACCGCGCCACGCCCTCCTCCACACTGCGCACCCGAACGATGGGCACAAATGGCATCATCTGCTCCTCCACCACAAACGGGTGGTTCGCATCCGTCTCCGCAAACAAAAGTTGCGTGCCCGACGGCAAGTTCAGCCCCGCCGCCCTCGCCAACACCAATGGATCCTTCCCAATGAAATCCTTGTTCACCGAGGCATGCGCGCACCCGCCACCTTGCCCCTCCTTGAACGTAAAGGCTGCCTTCGTCAACGCATCCAACTGTCCACCGCTCAACCGGACCGCCGCGTTGTTCTCCATCTCCGCCATCAGCTTGTCCGCCACCTTGTCCAAAACAAAAACTTCCTTCTCGCCAATGCACAGTAGGTTGTTGTCGTAAGCCCCACCGGCAATGATCGAACGCGCCGCTCGCTTCATGCACGCGGTGTCATCCACCAACACCGGCGGATTGCCCGGCCCCGCACAGATCGCTCGCTTGCCCGTCTGCATCGCCGCCTTCACCACCCCAGGCCCTCCCGTCACCAACAACAACCGCACCGACTCGTGCGAACAAATGCCCTTAAACGAGTCCATCGTCGGCTGCTCCACAATGCACGCGATGTTCTCAATCCCTACCTCACGGTAAATCGCCTCGTTGTAAACACGCACCGCCATCGCCGCACACTTCGCCGCGCTCGGATGCGGGTTAAAGACCACCGCGTTGCCCGCAGCCACGATGTTCACAATGTTCCCGCTCAGCGTCGGGATCGAATGGGTGCTCGGTGTGACCGCTCCCACCACTCCAAACGGAGTGTATTCCTCCAGCGTGATCCCATGGTCGCCACTGCGAGCATCCGGCCTCAACCAGTCCACTCCAGGCACCAGCTTGATGATCTTCAGCTTCTCAATCTTGTGGTCCAATCGACCAATCTTCGATTCCTCAAGCTCGATCCGACCCCACTCCTCCGCGTTCTTCTCCGCTAGGGTTTTGACGATCACCTCAATCTTCCGACGCGCCTCAACTCCCTTTTTCTGCAATTGCAAAAAGGACTCATGCGCCGCAGCGCACGCTTCGCTCGCATCTTGAAACACGCCATAGCGTCCGCGAAATCCGGTCGCCGCCGAGGCTCCCTTGCCGCCACATCCGCACCCGCCACCCGCCTCGGACGTTTTCGCCCCCGCAGCCGCCGGTGCCCCCAAGCGCCCCAACACTTCAGCCACAATCTCTCGGATCAATGTCTCGTTCACGCCGCTCATAAAATTCGTATTCCTACCGCGTCCGCCCAAAACCTCTCACCGCCCCTCATCACAGCCTAACCTGCCCCATCGAGTGACCACCACCACCGCCTACTGCCGCGCTGAATAGATCTGCTTCCCCAGCACATCCACCACATCCACAATCCCAATAATCACCGCATCCACCGGGGCCTCACGCAGTCCCGCCGCAAGTCGCGCCGAACTGCCCTGACAAAACATCACCAACTCCCCAATCCCCGCCCCCAACGTGTCCACCGCAATCAATGAGTTCGCCCCAGGCCGGAACTTCGTCGGGTCCTTCTCGTCCACAAGCTGGGGCCGCAAGATCAGAAGCTTCCTCCCGCTCATCGCAGGATCTTTCTTCGTCGAAACAACCGACCCTTCTACTCGTGCCAAAAACATGATGGATCCTTAACCCGCTCGCCATCCAACGTGAAGCGGCAGTCAACCCGCCGCTTCTCACGCCTCACCGCACCAATGGCTCACGTGCCCTACAGTTTCTTACTTCTTGCGAGGGAGCACAGCCTCCACGTCCCCATGGGGCCTCGCAATCACATGCACGCTCACCACATCGCCGCCAATCGCCTTGATGGCTTGCGCACCCGCATCCGTCGCCGCTTTCACCGCCGCAACGTCGCCCACCACCACCGCCGTCACCATCGCGTTGCCCACCTGCGTCATCGGCCCCGCCAATTCAACGTTCGCTGCCTTCAGCATCGCGTCCGTTCCTTCCACCAGCGCCACAAGGCCGCGGGTCTCAATCATTCCAATCGCTTGATTCGCCATAGTCCTTCTCCAATCAGTTGTTCAATCGTGTCCGCTCTCTAATCCGTTCCAAACTTCGCCCAAACACCAGAATCCGTTTCCTTCCAGCGTCCAAACCAGGTTCGCAAATCATCTCCATCACCGCCCCATCAGGAGCCGACGCACCTCGCGCGCCACCACCAACTCCTCGTTCGTCGGGATCACCATCACTCGAACCTTCGAATCCACCGCGCTCACAACGCCCTCAACTCCGCGTGTCCGCGCATTCAACTCCAGGTCCAACTTGACTCCCAACCAATCCATGCCCCCGCAAATCGTCTCGCGCATCTCCGCTCGGTTCTCCCCAATGCCCGCCGTAAACACCAGCGCATCCAACCCTCCAAGCTCTACCAAAAAGGATCCAATCCAGTGCCGAGCGGAGTGCACAAAAACGTCCATCGCCAACTGCGCACGCTCATTCCCCTGGTCCGCAGCCGTCTGAATGTCCCTCAGATCGTTCGAAACCCCCGAAATTCCCTTGAGCCCACTCTCCTTACACAGTTGCTGCTCCACCTCGTCCCGACTCAGCCCCATCGCTCGCATCACAAATGGAATCGCAAATGAATCCAAATCACCCACCCGATTGTTATGCGGCAATCCCGACTGCGGACTCAACCCCATGCTGTTTCCCACCGCAGCCCCGTTCAAAATGCCCGTAATGCTCGAACTGCCACCCAAATGACACGAAATCACTCGCAAATTCGGCCCCACCACTGGCGATGCCCCCCCGTCCACATACAACTGCCGTGCCCGCACCTCGACATCCTCACGCCCCAACAACTGAGCACTCCGCTCCGCCACAAATTTATGGCTCGCCCCGTGAAATCCCCATCGCCGAACCCCCGCCTCATACCACCTCTCCGGCACCCCATAACGCCTCGAAGCAGGGCTCGCCCATTGGTAAAATGCGGTCTCAAAAAGGCCGATCAGGGGCACCGACGGCATCCTCGCCGCGAACAGCCTTATCCCCAACACATAGGGAGGATTGTGCGCCGGCGCGATGGGGTTGTAAGCCTCCATGGCTCGCAATACGTCCTCCGTGAGCGTCACGCACCCACTGACCCCCTTCGCCACCACCGTCTTAAAACCCACCGCCGCTAAATCCACCTCACTTCGTATGTGCCCAGCCTCGCGCAACGCTCCAAGGCAATCGTCAATCGCCTTCGAGTAGTCCGTCACACGCTCAAATCCACCCTTGTGAAGCATCCGCACGTCCTCGCTCGAAAAATCGAACAGACGCCACTTCAACGATGTGGATCCAATGTTTGCGACCAGTATTTTCACACGCTCAAATCCTACCTCGCGCTCCGAATCACCCTTTCCAGCACGCCACGGAAACGCTTCCAGACATCGTCACCTGTGAGCCCGCAGCGCCAGGGCGTCCATCCGCCCCGGCACCGCCTCGAGCCCAAATCTTACTGCTGAAGCCACTTGCCCAGCACAGCCAAACCTTCGTGAGGTCTCGGAATGACTTGCACGCTCACCACCTGGCCAACCTGCGCCGCAGCCGCCGCACCCGCGTCGGTCGCCGCCTTCACGCTCGCCACGTCCCCACGGAAAAATGCCGTCACATAGCCGCTGCCAATCTTCTCCCAACCCGTGAAAACCACGTTTGCGGATTTGAGGGCCGCATCCGTCGCCTCAAATAACGCACAAAGCCCCTTCGTCTCAATCATTCCAATCGCTTGCTGAATCATATTCGTCCCTTCGCTTAAATTGCTTCTGCTGGAGCCGTATCACCTACTTCTTCGGTGCCGCCACCTCGCCCAAAAACACCTTCGCCAAATCCTCATGCGGACGCGCAATCACATGCGACGCCACCAATTCTCCCACCTTACCCGCCGCCTTACCACCAGCGTCCACCGCCGCCTTCACGCTCGCCACGTCTCCCCGGCAGATCACCGTGATCAACCCGCCGCCGATGGGTATCGACTTCGAAATCGTTACATTCGCCGCCTTGGCCATCGCGTCCGTGGCTTCCACGCTGCCCGTAAAGCCCTTCGTTTCAATCATCCCAATCGCTTCGCTCATACTTTGGTTCTTGGTTCAGAGTTTATCTTCAATATCAATCCCGCCCCCAGGCCCGCTCACCCAGGTTCTTAAATCGTTCAGCTCTCACTTCACCAGCTCACACGGCGTGTTCGCTTGCAGGTTGCACGCGTTGCCCTCGTCCGTGTCAATGTGCACTTCCAACTTGAAACTTGGGTCCACACGCACCAACAGCTTGTCAAAACTCACTCCACACGGACCCCCAATTTTTAATCGCATGTCCTCCCCATTCTTCACCCCGTAATACTCCGCATCCACCGGACTCATGTGCACATGTCGCAACGCCCGTATCACCCCGTCCGGCATCTCAAAAAAGCCCGCCGGCCCCATGATCATCGCACCCGGTGTCCCCTTGATGTTCCCCGACGACCGCAACGGGATGTCAAAACCCAACGCAATCGAGTCCGTATAGGCGAGCTCAATCTGGTTCAAAGTCCGACAAGGCCCCAAAATTCGAAGGTTCGATATCACCCGGCTACGAGGCCCAATCAGTGTCACAGACTCCTTCGCCGCAAATTGTCCCTCCTGATACAACCACTTCATCGGCGTGAGCTTGTGCCCCACCCCAAATAACGCCTCCACCGCCTCCTGCGTCAGATGACAGTGCCTCGCACTCACGTTGACAACTAACGGATTCGGCGCTCCCGCCGCCTTGGGCAATGGCTTGCCCAAACGTTCGTAAACCGATTGCCGAACCCAATGCTCCACGACTGCGCGATGTAAATTCATGCCCTGCATCAATCCCGCGTGTTTGTACCGCTCCCATTTGCCGAAAATCGATCGTTTTGTCAAATGAAAGATTGCAAAATCTTCCAAAATCTTCCAAACCCAACGCCTCAGCATCGCACTATGCAAGCCGAAGAACGACAGCAGCGGATCGAGGATTACTTGCAAAAGGCCGAGTTCGCTTCCCTCGACGAACTGGCCGAAGTGGTCGATGCCTCGGTCTCTACCGTTCGACGCGACCTCGCCGTTCTCGAAGCCACCGGCAGCTACCGCCGCACCCACGGCGGCGCGCGCGTCGTCAACCCGCGTTCCGATGAGTTCGCCTTCTCCGTTCGCGATAAGCATCAACTCGCCGAAAAGGAATCCATCGCCAAAGCCTGCGCCGATCTGATCTCGCACCATCAAACCGTCATCGTCGATGCCGGCACCACCACCTTCCACGTCGCCCGTCTCCTCGGCGCAAAAGCCCCTCAAATCATCACCAACTCCCTGCCCGTCGCCAGCCACTTCGCCAATCCTAACCCCGTCGAAGTCATCCTCTCCGGCGGCGTCCTCTATCACCGCCTCGGTGTTCTCGTCGGCCCCCTCGCCGTCGAAGCCTTCTCCAAACTCCACGCCGATGTCGCCATCATGAGCGCCGGGGGCATCACCCTCGACGGCATCACCAACTCCCACGCCCTCCTCATCGAAATCCAACGCGCCATGATCCGCGCGGCCCAAAGAGTCATTTTCTGCCTCGACCACACAAAGTTCGGCCGACGTTCCATCTCGCAGCTCTGCTCCCTCGACGCCGTCAAAACCGTGGTCACCGACGCCCAAGCCCCAAAGCGTCTCATCGCTGAACTCCGCGACAAAGGGGTCGAGGTCGTCGTCGCCCCATAGTCCCACACCCAAGGCGCAGGGATGATTCGCGTTAAGCATGGTCATTTCTAAGCGTTTCTAGGTTGAGATCCCCTCGTCACCCTGCCAGTCTAAGCCCAAGCCAATAGCCCCAGTTGCACACCAACCTAACACCCGACGCTAGCCGCGCCCCACAGGGTTCCCACCAGGAAACCCCGAAGAGGCTAGCTCGGAATGCAGGCATCGCCTGTAACCACGGACCAGTGCACAAGTCATAAGTCGCGAAAGTCTTATCCATCATGAGCGAATCGAGTTCCACCGCTTCCGCCAAACGATCCGGGTTTCCCTGGTCCACGCTGATCTTCATCGCCATCCTCGTCGCCGGCGGGTTCTACGGGTGGCGCTGGTTCTCCAGCCGCAAAACCGCCAGCTCTACCATCGAGTACCGCACCGTGACCATCTCCAAAGGCGACGTCACCCAACAGGTCACAGCCAACGGCTCCCTCAATCCCGTCCGCTCCATCGAAGTCGGTAGCCAGATCTCCGGCACCCTCCTGGACGTCCGAGTCGACTTCAATTCCAAGGTCAAAGCCGGTGAGCTCATCGCCCAAATCGATCCCGCCACCTACGAACGAGCGCTCGTCCAGGCCCAAGCCGAGCTCGCCAACGCCGCTGCCGGTCTCGAGCTCGCTCAAGTCAACTTCGCCCGCTCCAAAGACCTCCTCGCCGCTAATTTGATCTCCAAGTCCGAGTTCGACCAAGCCAAAGCCACCCACAGCCAAGCCGAAGCCGTCGTCAAAACCCGCCAAGCCAATGTCGAACGGGCTAAAGTCGACCTCGACCGTACCAGCATCTTCGCCCCCATCGACGGCATGGTGATCTCCCGTCGCGTCGAAATCGGCCAAACCGTCGCCGCAAGTCTCAACTCGCCCACCCTGTTCGTCATCGCCAAAGATCTCGCCAAAATGCAGATCGAGGCCGCCGTGTCCGAAGCCGATGTGGGCATCGTCACCGAAGGTCTCCCCGTCAACTTCACCGTCGATGCCTTCCCCGGCCGCAAGTTCGATGGCGTTGTCCGCCAGGTCCGCTTCGCCCCAACCACAAACCAGAACGTCGTTACCTACACAACCCTGGTCGATGTCGATAACCGTGAGCTCAAACTCCGCCCCGGCATGACCGCCAATGCCAACTTCATCACCGCTCAGAAAAAGGGTGTTCTCCGTATTCCATCGGCCGCCCTTCGCTTCCGCCCACCCACCAACGCCGTAGTCCGCGCTGAAGCCAAGCCCGCCACCGCCCCATCCGGCGCGGCTAAAGAGGAGAAGAAAGTCGAACTGGCCACCTCAGGCCCCTTCGCCGGACTCCCAATCCCTCCGTGGCAGGCCGGTGGTGAACGACGACGACCCACGGAAGCAGAACGTGCCGATTACGAAGCCAGCCTCACCTCCGAGCAACGCGAGAAATACCAACAGGTCATGGCCGAGATGCGTGCGCGCTTCGCACAAATGTCTCAAGGCGGCGGCGGGGGTGGCGAAGGCGGCGGTCGTGGGCCCGGTGGCGGTGGCGGTGGCGGAGATCGGCCCCGTCGATCCGAACCCGAAGGGCCCCGCACTCAAACGGTCTACCTCGTGGACAAGTCCGATCCAGCCACCAGCCCCAGCGTAACCGTGCTCAAGCAGATCACCATCAAGGTCGGTATCAGCGACGGATCCAATACCGAGGTCATCGAAGGTCTCAAAGATGGGGATGTCGTCGCTCAAGGTACCGTAAGCCAAGCCTCTGCCTCCGCCACACCCACCACCCCCAATCCATTCGGTGGCCCCTTCGGCGGCGGTCGCCGCTAGTCGCTCCATCGGCCTGGCTCGCCCCATCTCCTCGTCATGCAACCGGTCATCAAACTCGAAGACTTCCGCAAAACCTACGTCAGCGGCGAAGTCGAAGTCCACGCCGTCCGGGGCGTCTCCCTCACCATCATGCCGGGTGAGTTCGTCGCCATCATGGGAGCCAGCGGCTCCGGTAAAAGCACCATGATGAATACCCTCGGCTGCCTCGATCGCCCCACGAGCGGCCTCTTCCTCCTCGACGGCGTCAACGTCCGTCAACTCAACCGCGATCAGCTCGCCGATCTCCGTAATCAAAAAATCGGTTTCGTCTTCCAAGGGTTCAACCTCCTCGCTCGCACCACCGCCCTCGAAAACGTCGAACTCCCCATGCTCTACGCCCGCCCCGGCATCCGCGTTCGCGAACAACGCCAACGCGCCGAAAAGGCCCTCGCACTCGTCGGCCTCGCCAAACGCACTGACCATACCCCAAGTCAACTCTCCGGCGGTCAACAGCAACGCGTCGCCATCGCCCGCGCCCTCGTCAACGAACCAAAACTCCTCCTCGCCGATGAACCCACCGGCAACCTCGACTCCCGCACAAGTATCGAAATCATGGGGATTTTCCAGGACCTCAATGACAAGGGCATGACCGTCATCATGGTCACCCACGAACTCGATATCGCTCGCTACTGCCGACGCGTCGTCGTTATGCGCGATGGTCTCATCCGTAGCGACGAACCCGTCTCTGATCGTTCCATCGCCTCCGTCGAACTCGCAAAACTCGACGCCGAACAAAAAGCCGTCCAACTCCACTAACCTGTGTTCGATGTCCTAAAAATCGCCCTGCGCGCCCTGCGCCGGAACGTCCTTCGTTCCTTCCTCACCATGCTCGGCATCATCGTCGGTATCGCCTCCGTCATCGTCGGCGTCAGCATGGGCACCGGTGCTAAAGCAGAGGTCGATAAACGCATCGCGAGCATGGGGCAAAATCTCCTCACCGTCATGTCCGGCAACATGTCCCGTGGCGGCGTCCGCGGCGGCTTCGGCATGGCCCCCAACCTCACGCCCGCAGACTACGAAGCCATCCGATCCGAAATCTCCGGCATCGGCCCAACTAGCCCCGAAGCCCGCACCCAAGCCCAAATTGCTGTCGGCAATCAAAATAGCTTCGTCCAAGTCTCCGGCGTCAGCCACGAATACCTAGCCGCCCGTTCCTGGCCCCTCCAAAGCGGTAACAACTTCACCGAAACCGATGTGCGCTCCGCCAACAAAGTCTGCATCATCGGTGCGACCACGGCAAAAACACTCTTCGGCGAAAATGTCGATCCCGTAGGTCAAATCGTCCGGATCAAAAACGCCCCCTTCACCATCGTCGGCTGGCTCGAAGCCAAAGGCTCCGGAAGCTTCGGTCAAGACCAAGACGACCTCCTCCTCGTGCCGTACACAAGCGTCATGAAGCGTCTGTCCGGTGACACCAAATTCCGCTCTCTCTTCGTCCAGGCCGAATCTCCCGAAATGATCCCCGAAGTCAAAACCCAGATCGAAGAACTCCTCCGCCAACGCCACGAAATCACCCCCGGAAAGGATGATGATTTCATGGTCCGCACTCAGCAGGAAACCAGCGACTTCTTCAACGCCAATAACAAAATCATGACGATCCTCATCGGCTTCTTCGCCGGCATCTCGCTCGTCGTCGGGGGCATCGGCATCATGAATATCATGCTCGTTAGCGTCACCGAACGTACCCGTGAAATCGGCATCCGCCTCGCCGTCGGTGCCCGAGGTCGTGACGTCCTCCTCCAGTTCCTAACCGAAGCAGTCCTCCTCAGTATCGTCGGGGGAGCTCTCGGAATCGGCACCGGTTATTGGCTCGCCCCGCTCCTCACCAAATTCGCCGGCTTCCCTACCCTCATCTCCAATACCTCCGTCATCGTCGCCTTCAGCGTCAGCGCCGTCATCGGCATCGTCTTCGGTTTCTTCCCTGCCCTCAAAGCCGCTCGCCTCGACCCCATCGACGCCCTCCGCTACGAGTAATAGGTAAGCTGCACCCATTCGCCGCGACCGATCTACCCGGGATACCCTCCCGTGATGTAGCCCTGCAGTTGACGTATCGTACTGTCCTGCGCCGATATCACCCACTTCACTAAGTCTCCGATCGAAAGCATCCCAACCACCCGCCCATCACGCATCACCGGCAAATGCCGCACCCGCCGCTCCGCCATCACCCGAAGTGCTTCGCCTACCCCACCAGCCTCCCCCACAGTCACCACCTCCCGCGTCATTATCATCCCCACCAACGTATCCTTCGAGGATTGTCCCTTGAGTATCACCTTCCGCGTGTAATCCCGCTCCGAAATCAATCCCACCAACTCCTCCCCTCGCATCACCAACAACGCTCCCACGTTCTTCTCCGCCATCATTTTGATCGCTGTAAAAACCATCGTCCGAGCCGTAACCACATAGAGCTCACTCGACTTGTTTCGTAGGACATCCTGAATCGTGCCTGGAATTTCCATAACAGAATCCTTTCTTGGGGTTATCCTCAGTAAACTCCTCCCACCACCACGACGCAATCCCTGAATACCGAACCTGACCGCTCATTTCTTCAACTACCCGCACCCAAAATTATAGCTTTCCAAGCCCAACCAAGCCAAACTCTCCTCCCGAAACATGTCCAAACTACCTTCAAGACTTTCGTTGGCGTTTCTGGGTTTGCTCATCCTTTCGAGCCCCTTGTTCAGCCAAACCCCGACCACCGTCACCCCTGCTCAAAGATGGTTCAAAGGGAACCTCCACACCCACTCGCTCTGGAGCGATGGCGATGACTACCCCGAGATGGTCGCCGCCTGGTACAAAGACCACGGCTACCATTTCCTCGCGCTCTCCGACCACAACGTGCTCCTCGAAGGAGAACGTTGGATCAGTTCCACCAACAAAGTAGGCGGAGGCGAAGCCCTCTCCAAATACCGAGATCGCTTCGGCACCTCGTGGGTCCAGGAACGCGTCCACAAGGGTTCCCCTCAAGTCCGCCTCAAACCCCTTCCCGAATTCAAACCTCTCCTGGATGAGCCCGGTCGGTTCCTCCTCATCCCCTCCTCCGAAATTACCGACCGACACCTCACCGCCCCCGTCCACATCAACGCAACCAATCTCAGGGACCCCATCTCCGCAAAGGGCGGCTCCAACGTCCTCGATGTCATCCAACGCAATGTCAACGCCGTCCTGGCTCAACGGGAAAAACTCAATATCCCCATGTTCCCCCACATCAATCATCCCAACTTCGGATGGGGGATCACAGCCGAAGAATTGATGCGTGTTCACGGTGAACAGTTCTTCGAGGTCTACAACGGGCATCCCACCGTCCACAATGATGGCGATGCCACCCACGCCGGTATGGAAAGGGCCTGGGACATCATTCTGGCCTGGCGGCTCGCAATCCTCCGTCTCCCTCCCATGTTCGGTCTCGCTGTCGATGACTCCCACAACTACCACACCAACGCCATCGGCAAGAGCAACACCGGCCGCGGATGGATCGTCGCACGCGCCTCCCATCTCACCCCCGAGTCCATCGTCCGATCCTTGGAAGCCGGAGACTTCTACGCCAGCACCGGTGTCACACTCGTCGATGTCGAACGTTCCACCAGCGGGCTCAAACTCCAGATCCAACCCGAACCAAACGTCTCCTACAAAATCCAGTTTGTCGGCACCCGGCGTAACTTCGATCGCGCAAGCACTCCGATCCAAACGGCCTCCGGCGAAACATTGCGAGTCACACGTCGCTACAGCCCCGATATCGGAGTCGTACTCGCCGAGTCCAGTGATCTCTCCGCCGCCTACCCGTTCAAAGGCGATGAGCTCTACGTTCGCGCTAAAATCATCTCTTCCAGAAAAAAGCAAAACGGCTCCGTTCAAGAGGAGTTCGAATGCGCCTGGACCCAACCCGCTCTCCCAGCTTCCTCCTCCTCACTGGCCAACACACCAGCCGAACGGTTGATCACCACCAATCGTCCCCTCGTGATCGCGCATCGGGGTTACTCCTCCGCCGCCCCAGAAAACACGCTCCCTGCCTTCGAACTCGCTCTCAATGCAGGAGCCGACCTCGTCGAACTCGACTATCATCACTCCAAAGACGGAACCCCCTTCGTCATCCACGATGGCACTGCCGATCGTACCACGGATGCCACTTCCCGTTGGAATCAAAAGGATATCCGAATCGATGCCCGCACCGATGACGAACTTCGCCAACTCCAAGCAGGTCTCTGGTTCAAGCCCCCCCACCCCGATATCCACCTGCCCACGCTCGTCGAAGCCTTAGATGTCATCCAAAAACGGGGAGTCACTCTCATCGAACGGAAAGGGGGGGATGCCAAAACCCTCGCCGATCTACTCAAAAGCCGAAATCAGATCAACCAAGTGATCGTCCAATCCTTCGACTGGGAATACCTAACGGCCCTCCACCAACTCGAACCCCAACAAATCCTCGGAGCTCTCGGTCCGTTGGGCTCCCGCAAAGGAGTGAAACTCTCCAAGGAGGAGAAGCACCTCAACGCGGAATGGCTCTCCGAGGTCGCTGCAACGGGGGCCAGCGCTGTCGTGTGGAACAATCAAGTCGACAAAGCCTCCATCCGACTCGCCCACGAGCTCGGGCTCAGGGTCTGGATCTACACCATCGATGATGAATCGGTGGCCCGCTCGCTCCTGGATGCCGGCGCCGATGCCATCATCACCAATAACCCCTCCGCCATCTGGCGCGCCATAGCCTCTCGATCCACTCGTTAGGCATCACGTAGAATCTCCTCCACATCACTCCTATGACTCACGTAGCTCCCACCTCTCCCAAACCCCATCGCCCCAGCCGTCTATCCCGTCTCCTCGCCCTCGCCCTCACGCTCACGACCTTCACCGCCCACGCCGCTCAACCTCCCTCTCCCCCACCCGCAAAGGTCACCCAACTCTTCGACGGCAAAACCCTCACAGGCTGGACACCCACGCCCTTCGGGGGCAAAGGCGAAGTCACCGTCAAAGACGGAGTCATTACTCTTGAGACCGGCTATATGACCGGCGTGAACTGGACCAATGCATTCCCCACTTCCAACTTCGAACTCTCCCTCGAAGCCAAACGCACCGACGGAAACGACTTCTTCTGCGGCCTCACCTTCCCCGTCCGCGACTCCCATGCCACCCTCATCGTCGGGGGCTGGGGAGGCGCTCTGGTTGGCATCTCCAGCGTCAATGGCGCCGATGCCTCCGAAAATGAAACCACCAAGTTCCAACGTTTCGAAAAGGATCGCTTCTACAAAATCCGGCTCCGCGTCGAGGACAAGCAAATCCAGGCCTGGATCAATGACGAACAGATCATCAACCTCGATACCTCAGACAAAAAACTCTCTCTCCGACCCGGCGATACTGAACTGTGCAAACCTATGGGCATAGCGACATGGAACACCGGTGCCGCCCTTAAAAACATCGAGCTTCGAACCTTCCCCACTCCAAGTAAACCCTCGACTCCTGCTCCAACCAAATAAGACCGCTCCGAGCAAACTGCCGCATCACTCAAGGGCGAAACTTCGTGATTTCTAAGCTCTAGTCCCCGTTTCGTCCGATGCTCTTTTCCTTGATGGCGGTCGCTTGTTTCTCGGTCTCCGCCGTAACCGCAACCCGCACCGCCCGCGCGCTCGGCGGTACAGAAGCCAACTTCTGGCGGCTCTGTGTCGCTACGTTGCTCCTCGCCGCTTACGCACATCTCCTCGGGTCAGGTCTCCGTGGCCCGTCGTTCCCAATCTTCTTCCTGAGTGGAGTGCTCGGGTTCGGCCTCGGCGACATCGCCCTCTTCCAAGCCCTCCCTCGCCTAGGCTCTCGCCTCTCCATCATGCTCGTCCACTGCGTCGCTAGCCCCTTCGCAGGGATCGTGGAATGGGCGTGGCTGAATACCAAACTCGACCTCGACGAAATTCTTTGCGCTCTCGTCATCCTCACGGGCGTCGTCATCGCCCTAGGGGATAAGCCATCTTCCAGCGCCCGCAACCCCAACCCCGGGTTCAAGCTGGGGGTCGCGTTCGGCATCCTCGCTGCCATCGGCCAAGCTCTCGGCGCAATCCTGAGCCGTCAAGCATTTCAGACCGCTGCCCATGCCGGGCTCCCTCTCGATGGGATCTCCGCCGCCTACCAACGTATCATCGGCGGGGTCATCCTCTCCGGTTTCTGCCTCCTCGTAGCCAAACTCGCCCATCGCCAACCCCGCCCCAATCCAACCTCCATCCCCCAGCCAATACAAAAGTGGCGAACTCACGGGGTCTGGATCCTCGTCAATGGTCTCGCCGGCCCAGCCCTCGGAGTCAGTTGCTACCAATGGGCTCTCAAGACGACCCCAACCGCCATTGTGCTCCCCATCATCGCCATCACGCCTCTCGCCATTATCCCCATCGCACACCGGATGGGCGAGGAACGGGTCACCAAACGTTCGCTCATAGGCGGAATCGTCGCCGTCGCCGGCGTCGCATTGCTAGGCTGGCTCCGTCGCTAGCCCTCCCCAATCCCCATTCCTTACCCGGAATTTTAAACTCGCCTCCCGCCATGCCATCCTCTAAATCACAACCGTTGGCCGTGCCAACACCTATCATCAGGATGAAAGCTAAAGTCACGATCACTCCTAAACGCGCCGTGCTCGATCCCCAGGGTAAAGCCGTACAAAACGCGCTCGAACATCTCGGCTACTCCGGTATCGGGGCCGTCCATGTCGGAAAATACCTCGAAATCGAACTTACAGGCTCCAACCCCGAGGAATGCCGCCCAAAACTCGACGAGGCCTGCCGCCGTTTCCTCAGCAACCCCGTGATTGAGGACTACAAGCTGGTCATCGAATAAGCTCACCCAGACTCTCTCCTCAAACCGACTCTCGCGTCCGCCAAGCACCTCCTATTCCCATGCGCTTTGCCGTCCTTCAGTTCCCCGCTTCCAACTGCGACCAAGACTGCGTCCACGCAGTCCGCTCTCTCGGCCACCATGCCGATCTGGTCTGGCACAAGGACGGATCTCTCGACGGTTTCGATGCCGTGATCGTACCCGGCGGCTTCAGCTACGGAGATTACCTCCGCTGCGGGGCTATCGCCCGATTCAGCCCCGTCGTCGTCGCTCTCCAACGCTTCGCCGCTCAAGGGGGTCTCGTCCTCGGAATCTGCAACGGCTTTCAAATCCTCTGCGAAGCGGGGTTGCTCCCCGGTGCACTGGTTCGAAATCGCTCGCTCCAGTTCCGCTGCGAGCAGGTCTTCCTCAAAACCGCCTCCCAAAACTCTCCTTTCACCTCACTCACCCCCGACGCCCGCCCGCTCAAAATGCCCGTCGCCCACGGTGAAGGATGCTTTTTCGCCGACGAATCCACTCTCAAAGAGCTTCAGGAAAATCAGCAAATCCTCTGGCAATACTGTGACGCTCAAGGACGACTCACCGAAGAGTCCAATCCCAACGGCTCCCTGCTGAACATCGCCGGTATCTGCAACGTGTCCCGTAACGTCGCTGGCCTCATGCCCCATCCCGACCGCGCTTCCGATTCCGTGCTCGGAAGCACCGACGGCCGGTTCATCTTCGAAAGCATGGTCGCCGCTCTCCAGCAGAAACGGGCAGCCTAAGCCGTAACTATGCGGTAGGAATTCAACGCGGAGACGGAGAGGAGCAAAGACGCAAGGCGGGCAAGGGAATCTCCAATCGCTTTAGGATGGCTCCACACACCAACGAGTGAGGCGTACACCCCATGGAAATAGAGTCAATTCCTCTGCGCCTCTGGCCCTTTGCGCCTTCGCGTTAAAACTCTTCTGAATTGTTACGGCTAACATCCATCGGTTGCTCAAGTTGCCCCGATCCCACCCCCCGGTTCGTCAAACAAACTCACAGCCCCGGAGGATAGACCCTACCGAGCTCAAGCAAAAGACTCTCCAGTCGCTCGAAGTATTCCTTCTCCGCCATCTCCCCCTTCCGATCTCTCAGCCGGAACACCTCCATCTCCAGCGTATCCCGCTTCTGTTTCGCCTCGGTTGATAACGCCCGATCTCGCGCGTTCGGAATCAAATGGATCTGATGCGCCCGTAATCCGTCCAGGGCTCCGCCATCCGCCGATTTTTTCACCGGCCGTATCCCTCGATACCAATCCGAGGGTGTCCCCTTCCCGTCCCCGTTGTCGTCTACCAACGCGTGTTCGGTGAGCATGCGCCCATCTGACTTATAAAAATCCGCCGTCTGATAGGAGGCCGCCAAGTAGGCCTCCAACACAGACACCTGTCCGTCATGATCCAAATCCGATACCTCGTCCCCAATCGATGTCGCTAAAGCCTTCCCAAATCGCGCGTAATTCTGCTCGAACCCACTCTTCGTAGCCGTGATCACCACTCGATTTGGCCCCCGGATCCCGTTCATAAACGCTCCGCTCGCCGAGGCCCCTTGGATAATCACCAACGGCCGCTCAAACGGCCGTAGTTCCTTCGCCAACTCCGCAGCCGTCAAATCCGGCCCCTCCAAGTTGAACTTCGCCTCCTGCCCATCAAATGTCCCATGACCAATCATCACCACCCACAACGGCAAGGTTCCTCCCTTCGATCGCCCCCCTAAAGTCCTCCGGACGCGCTCCAACTGGTTTCCCTTCCCTTCAGCACCCTCCACCCCACCCGAACCTTCCGGTGCCACCACCTCCACTCCAACACCCCCCCGACCAGCCGCAGCCACCCACTTCTGCTCACAAACCCGAAAATCCTCCGCCCACGATTCCTCCCCTCCGATCCCCCTCACAATCACCATCTCCGCCCCCCCTCCGGCCGCCCAAACACTCCCTATGCCTACTACATCCAACACGCCACAAACCCCGGCAAACCCCCCCAACCGCCCCAGCCCAAACACCCAAA
>Ga0172367_10001885_pt1 | contig 29647 bp, 44 predicted proteins | sample Lak10m_FD_114542 | JGI IMG/M metagenome (GOLD analysis project Ga0172367, IMG submission 114542) | Freshwater microbial communities from Kabuno Bay, South-Kivu, Congo - kab_022012_10m | ecosystem: Environmental > Aquatic > Freshwater > Lake | place: Democratic Republic of the Congo: South-Kivu...
AAGTGGCTTGATCCCCAAGCTCGCGAGATGGCTGCATTATTAAAGCGGGCAAAAAGTTTGAGAGGCGAGGCCTACAGCCAGCCTACAGCCCCCGGAAGAATAAGCCAAAACTGGGGTCAGGGTAACATACTATTCAAAATGTTGGAGAGAGATGGATACATTGAGTTGTTTTCACTCATAAAAAAAGCCTTGGAAAATCGGCAAGCTTTACACCCTGGACATCTTGCAGCATCTGTAGAAAAAGCTGAAAAAATAATGAATCAGCCTGTTGGTTTCGACCCAACCGCCAAACAAGAATAGTCTTGACAGCAGGGCGTTGAGGTCGTAAGATGACCTCATGACCGAAGGAAGACTGCCGTCTGAATCATGGGTCGTCATCTGCGGCGCGCCCGATGCGCAGGGGAATGTTAGCATCCTCAAGGATTCCATACCCGATGTGGGTTGTAGGCATCTTGTGTTCAGGTCTCGGGAGGCTGCGGAGCGCGAGGCAAAGCAGATGAACAAAATAAGGCAGAATTTGAAGTTGACAGATGAGTACAAGGCTTGTAAGCTGAAGAACCAGTGGATGGAAGGCCTCCTCTGGCACATATCTGAATGACTTTAACTAGAAGTAAAATCATGGAAAAGAACCCCGTCGAATCTTGGCTCAGCAGACTGGCGCCCCTGTCTAGGGCTTCTGCTTCAGGATCAATTCGGTCAGCGGAGGCCTTCCTTTTTGGTGAAGGTGTAGTGGCATGGCATATGGTGGGGGTCGATGATATCAGCAGACTGGCAGCCCATCTGGGGGAGGTCAAGTCGCAGGCAACAGTTGCCAAAGAGATGAGTTTTGTCAAGGAGGTCATCAGGGAGTGCTGGCGTCTTGGTCTCAAGAGCCACGAAGACCTTCAGAGGGTTACCAGCCTGCGCTGGAGTCGCCCGGCAGCTCCTCCGTGTGGGCGCCATGTTGACCGCGAGGACAGGTACAAGATCATCGAGGCATGCGGAGATGACCCCCAAGGCCTTCGTGACAGGGCTGTGGTGAGGCTGCTCCTGGCAGGTCTACGCAGGGTTGAGGTTACCATCCTCAGAACCACGGACTTTTCGCCCGACATGTCCCATGTGAATGTTGTTGGCAAGGGCGGCAGGAGGCGCCAGGTTCCGCTCGGGGGGAGGGCAAGCGCCGACCTCCAGGCCTACCTTTCCGTCAGGGGTAGGGACAGGGATGGCTTCTACATCCTGCCACACGAGGGTGGAGCCTTTGTGAGGGCGCATAGGCCCATCACCAGCCGAGCCATCAACAAGATCATCCGCAAGGTGGCAGACAGGGCAAAGGTTCCCTTCACTCCCCACGACCTCAGGCGTACCGCTATTGGGGAATGGCTTGGCGGGGTGGACATCTCTGTCGCCATGAAGATGGCTGGTCACTCAAACCCGCAGACCACAGTCAGATACGACCGCAGGAGTCATGACGAGGCAGCCAAGAGGGCTGCCTCATTCATGGATTGATCTGCCGCAAGATCTTTCGGCTGCTGTCGTCAGGAGCGTAAGATTCTCTTGACCAATGACCTGCCTCGCAGACAAGATAGAGTCCATCGCCGCCAAAATCGAAGGCGGTGTCATGCCTGATGCGGGCGACCGAGATGCCCTCATATCTGCGGCGGAAGACATCAGGATTTTCCACAAGTCGGTTTCGGAACATGACGGAATAACGCTGCAGAAGTTGAAATCGTACAGGCAAAACTGGGCCATGTCCACCATGGACCAGATCATCGCCGATGAGGCTATCAGCGAGCTAGTTCGGCTCACCCGAAAGGTAAGACTGCTGGAGAGGAGACTCAAAAGTGGTGAATGAACGTGCAAAAAGGATGTTTTCTGATGTAGACATCCTGGAGTATCTCGAAAAAAACATAGAAAGCATTGAAAGGTCTGGGAACGACCAGGCCTGGCTGATCAGGATGTGTATTTCTGAAATCAGCACCTTGCGCAGAGATAAGATGCTCCATGCCGACACAACCCTAGAAGATATCAGAAGGCTGCGTCAGGCGGCCGAAGAATCTCAAAAGCAGAACAGGGTCATGTCCAGGCGGATGGGTGATGCATATTTCCTGCTGTTCGATTATGATGGCCATTACGATGAAAAGACAGGCGAAGGTTCCTTGGCGGGTCTCGCCGGACTGGTACGCGAAGTTTCCAACATCCTGAACGGTGGCGAAAATGACAGGTATGCGTCTTAACAAGCAACAACTATTGAATGCTTGCAGGAAGATGAAGGCTTGCAGGAAGATGAAGGCTTGCAGAAAGATGGGCTGTAGCTCGATGTGCAACTCCACCAGTCGCAGATTCTTCATGGGTTCCTGCTTGGCTATGAACTCAATTGTCGTTTTGTTGACAATATTTTCCATCATCTTAACAGCCCTCATCATTTCTAACTGGATGGTATCATGAAGAGAAAATCAAAAGTGCGAACGAAAGCAGGCGTCACATCCAAGCGTTTCATCGTCATCGAGAGTTCTGACCGCATGTATGCCTACGTCGAAGAAGGTGAGCATCACTCAATTGCAGAGCTTTCTAGGATCAAAGATGGCATGAAGAGGGTGGCATGTGAAGTTCTTGATCACGAGTGCGATCTGCAAGAGTGCCTCAAGAATAATTCTTACATAGTGGTGGAATTGAAGGATGAGAACGACAAAGACTCACGAAGATAGGCATTCTGCAAGGCTTGAGGCAAGAGCAGATGATTATCCAAAAATTATAGACCCAGCAGTCGCAGATCATGACATACCATGCATGATGAGACATCTTTCCATGGCAAAGGCAGAGTCCCAAGGCTCTCACCCTTGGTGGATGCTCAAGGCTCATATTGCCGAAATATCTTCACTCAGCAACGGGCAAATATGCAACATGATGAGTCATCCATCTTTCACCAGAGAGGGCAAGACCCGCAGGGCAGCATTTTTCATGGTTGCCAAGGAGAGGGTATATGGCGCAAAAAGAAGCTGAATCCGAAAACACATTTGGCGTCAGTGAGGAGATACTAATTTACGCCTTCAGGTATTGCCTGACCAGGCAGAGTTATGCAGTGATGGATGGTTACCACATGCTGAAGAGAAACTGGGACAGTATGTCAGTTGGCACAAGAAGACTTATTCAGGAAGAGATCAAGAATCATCTCGAGAGGAATGCGCAATGGATAGACAGGGGCGACGAGGGCATGTGGGCAAGAATATTGCGGCTACCTGCCTGATGGAAGATGAAAGAAAAATCTACGACATGGACGAGTTCCTGAGGGACAACGCATCTTCCATGCGTAACCTTAAACAGTATCTTGACAAGCTCAGCAAGAACACGCCTGCAGGAAAGGAAGAGCATGCAGACCGAAAGGCTGAAAATCCGAAAGAAGATGATGGGCAAGGGCGAGGCTCCTAGGCCTTTCCTTTTTGAGCACTCTAACCTTGTTGCCGCAGCAATCGAAGGCGATGATGGCAGTCGTGGAGTGGAGTTCTACGCCAAGGATCTCGGGCAGCACCACCACATGGATATCATGCATGATGACATGCCTCAATTCTTGCAGTGGCTCTCCTCCGTCAGCATTTGGATGAGCCTTTCAAAGAGGACTAAGCATTGAACATCAAGCGTTCGGCGGAAGACGCAGAGAAAGAGAATGTTGTCCTTCGCTCCATGGTGAAGATGTGGGAGGACATATCTGAGCCCGGCACGCCCAACAGGATACTCAGCCAGTTGTGGCTCGAGGCGCAGAAACGGGGGCATGAGCCCATGTCATCAAGGCACGCATGTGATTTTCTATTCTCAGAGCTCGACAGGCACAAGTCTGAAGCGGAAATGCTGCGACTTGAACTTCAGGAGATAAAAGATCAAAATCTGTCTCTTCGTGCAGACATCAATAGGATTATGGCGAGGCGTCCATGAGTGAGGATAAAGGAAATTCAATTCCTGCATCATTGCTGATCGGCAGGACATCCATCATGGAGTCAGGGGAATTTGACCTGCCCTTAGCCATTCGCAGGATCGAAAGAAGATACGAAGATTACATCAAGAACCAGAAAGACTGGGAGCACAATGACACTCGTGAACTGATCATCATCATGATGATTACTATTGAAAACCTCAATGGCGAACTTGAAAAGTCAAACAAGATTTTTCAAGAGTTGAAGGGTGAAATGTCTTGCCGTGTCGATCATGGAGCAGACAGCAATGGTCACCTTGAGGGATTGCTTGGCCTCATCAAGGGCTGGGGATCTTAAGATCATGCATGAAAAAGACATCAAAATGAGCCTGCGTGAACAGACTAAGAGGAGCGACTTACCAGAAGATGTCGTGAGAATTCTTTCGGAAGCGTATGCCAGGATATGCAGTCTTGAAAGCCAGAAAGGCATAGCCGATGAAATTGTTGCGTCGGAACCTTTTGCGTGGCTCATGGTCGGATCAAATCATGTACAATCCAACATAGAGGCCCTCAAGCCCGCATATAGGGCCTGGAAGATGAATGGTGGCAAGAGCGTTTTTCATAAGGAGTACGGGCGTGAAAGATCCTGACATCGTTGAACGATTGCGAAAAAACGCGGTGTTCAATTACAGAGACACATATATCGAAGCCGCCGACGAGATTGAACGGCTCCGCGCTGAACTTGTAAGCGTTACTAACAAGTTGCAACAAGAGCAAGCACTTGAGAAGATGACTAGACTGGATGAGGAGATGGGGGCTACTATGAATATTTACAATGGAATTTTAACTCTATGTGTTTCTTCGTGCTTTGCTAATGCAAGCGTTACTCTAGTTGATTTTGAAATTGATCCAAATGCAGATGCTCCATTTTACGATGATGTAGGTTTTCTTGAGGATTATCAAGGTCTTCGATTTCAATGTTTGGAAAATGGTGTGCCAAATGTTCATGATCCTTCACAATGGAATAGTTCTGGGTGGGGTTACTATGAACGGGGGGCATGGGGGGCTATTCCCGGTGGTCCTATCCCCGGAGCGGATGTTGGTGTGATTGGAGATAGAGCAGCATTTACTCCCTTTTACTCTAATTGGTGGCACAATCCAGCGAATACTAGATGGTCAATCAGTAGAGTTAATGGTGGAGACTGGCATTTCTTTGGTGCTTGGTTCACAGCCATGTGGAATCCGGGAAACATTCGTGTTCAAGGAATCAAGGACGGTCAAACTGTATTCGATTATTCACAAACTATTTCATCTCAATATCGTTCTTGGCTAAGTTATGGAGCAGAGTATGAAATTGATACTCTATTGATTTGGAATAATATTTCAGGTCAGTTTGATGATCGCAAGCATTTCATAATGGACAATTTCTACTACATGGAAGCTGTTCCTGCTCCCGGAGCATTTGCGCTTGGAATGGTTAGTTTTGTGTTTGGAACAAGTCGTAGGAGAAAGTAAAGGAGAACACCGATGACTAACGATGACATCGTTACATGGCTTCGCAGCATTCTGCACAATGATCGTTCTGTTGAACTTCGTTGTCAGGAAGCAGCCAACGAGATCGAACGGCTGCGCACTATCATTGAAGGGTGGTACCATTCGTCCCGCAACGCAGATCGAGACATTGCTGAACTCACCGCCGAGCGCGACGAGGCGAGGCGGATGTGGTGTCAAGCCGCGCCTGTTGGCAACTTTCTGTCCGTGGATGACATGGATCGGCGCGCCCGTGCCGAAGCCAAGCGGCGTGGCTGGGACTGCTTCAAGGAGGACACCAATGGATGAAGTAACCTTCCTACAACTATCGTGTCTTTTTCTACTGTCCCTGATTACTGTTATCTGTGTCTTCATTTGGAAGACATGGCGAGACATCAAGGAATTGGACAAAAAAAATGAGCGATGAAATCGTGAAGCGGCTGCGCGGTTCTTTCCTACCAAACGATACCTTGAGCATCATTAGAGATGAAGCCGCCGACGAGATCGAACGGCTGCGCAAGGAACTTCAGGAAACGGAAGGCCTCCTCGACATCTATCGCAGGGAAGATATGGATAGGAGCAGGTGGGAAGGTCTGCATGAATAAAGATCAAGACATTGTTTCGAGACTGAAGGACATGTCGTCTGAACTCGTGCCACGAAGCGAGGCGGATGTTATGCTTGAAGCTGCGAAAACCATTGAAAGGTTGCGAAAAATGCTTCTTGCAGAAGAGAACGCATATGACATTCTGCGCATAGATCATGAGCATGTTTCTAAAGACAGAAACAATCTTGAACTTCGCCTGAAAGATGTCAAAGAAGGCTTTGAAGGATGCTGCACGACCTGTGAACCAGTTGGCTTCATGAATAAGAAATTGCTCAGAGAACGGGATTCTCTGAGGAGAGAGGTGTGCGAGTCTCGGGCTTCCTGTATTGAGGGTAAGAAGGCCACCGAGATAGCCTCTGCTCTTGGTTGGGATTGTTTCGAGGAGCCACGATGAAAGACAGGGAAAACATAACATCTCTTATGCACACCATGTCTCTGATACGTGAGGCAGCAGGCTTAGGGGGAGAATGGATGCTTTCGGAGCTTCCTGATGTCATCAAAAAGTTGCGAAAAGAGCGCGATCAGGCCAGGAAGGATCGTGCTGCCTACATGGTTGAAATGGAATTGATTTCTTCGCAGCGCGACGAGGCGAGGCGGTTGGTATGCGAACTTGCTGCCGAATACAAGGCGGAAATGTTCTGCCCGAAGGGAACGATGGTTCCCAAGAGTGATCGTGCGCTTGCGAAGGCTTACGGCTGGAACTGCTTCAACAGATGATTAATTGGTATAGAAAATGAACAAAGCAAAAACCCACATACTTGACAAACTTAGAGCAGAATTGATGAACCCTCATCAGCACAACAGACAACTCATACACGAGGCTCACGAAGAAATCAGGATACTCAGGGACGAAGTGGTTCGGGCGCATGTGCGGGCCATAGACGCAAGAACCAAGTTTGAGGGCAGGTTTGAGAGGCTTAAGGATGCCTCCGTCAGGGCTCTTACCACACTTGCAAAATCATCAGAACATTATGACAAGTCACTCAGCAAGGGAGACCCTCATGAACTCTGGGCGCTGGTGACTGATGCATGTAAAATTCTTTATGGCTACATGGAGGATGAAGGCATAAGGATGGCAGAGCCGGAAGAAGATCCTATCGATAATGACCAGACTCAATCGCCTGAAGCTGATCAAGAAGCGTCAAGCCAGGCTCATCCCTGACAAGTCTTCCGACTCCTGGAGTCTGTCTCAAAATCCTGCCCGCCCCGAGTGGCTTGCCGGTGGTCAATGCCGGGATGACTGACCTGTAGTCTATTGTGCACTCCTCGTCACATCCTATTTCTCTTTTGGCAACGGCCCACACCGAGTCGCCCCTTCGATCCAGAAACATATTAGGATCTTTGCTGTGATTTGTGAGTCGACATGCTTCCGTTCTGCAGCTGTCGCCTCCACATGGGCAGATGAGCTCGTAGACATCATCTCCATCTTCGTATTTTTTGGGAGCAAAAATTCCCATACCATGAATGGGAGACTTTTTGCACACCATGCCGGAAAGCAGGGTTAATTTGGGGTTGCCTGAAGCCTTAATGAACCAGTTCACAAGGCTTTTTTACCACCCGAATGGTCATCCGACCTCTTGAGACATGCGCCTTGCTCGAGAGATGATGTCCCTCATCTTGGCAGCCCTGACATCGTTCGGAGGCATGCTTCCGATTGTAAACTCAATCTTATCAAGGGTTTCTGTCAGAATCTCTTGGAATCGGGCTGCATGCAGGATCCTCTCACCCTCACGAGCGCGAGCCTCCAGAGCCATCTTGCGTAGGCAGATGGGGTTCTCCTCCGCCGCCCCATCGGTGGTGATGGCGTGCATGGAGACCTCTTCCTGCTCGGGAGGCCTAGCCGCAGGTGCAGGACCTGTCAGGATCTGCCAGGTGCGGGTGATGGCGGGGCTTACCAGGCGCCTGCCTGTGCGCTGCCCAAGAGACTTGGCTGTCACGGGGGTCTTCTTCGCCTTATTGATGTGCGCTGTCTTCTTCATGTCTTCAGAATCTTACGCCCGCCAGGTCGTATGATTGGTTTGCAGGAGAAAAACGGCAAAAATGGTCACAAGAAACGAAGGCGACGGGTCTGTGGGTGGGGCGCTGAGGCCGAAAAAGTGTGTGGAGGTTACACACATGACCCAAGAGCCAAATGAAGAAGAGCGTTTTCCTCGGGATTTTGAACTCCCGATTGAACCACATGACCCAGAGGACACTGATCAGACCGCGTCTGACAAGGAGAAGGAAATGTTGTCCGTTGATGAGGAAGCCACCATCAGCGGACATCTGGCAGACATGCTTCCAGATCCAGGTATCAACTTCCTGTTGACGGGCTCGGGAGATCCTCCCGAAAAGGGCATAACTCTTTCGCAAGAGGGCAGCCTGATCATCTCGTCGACCATAAGTCTATATTCTTCTTATGTTGAGTACATCAGAGAGACCGAGCCAGAGCTGCACAAGCGTGCGTTGGCATACAGTTCAGAGACGGTTGACCTACACCCAAGCGTTGTCTTGACCGACCAGGAGGGCAACCCCCTTGAGAGGTTCCGCGACCCTGAATATGGTGACGACGAGGACGATGGATACGACGATGAAGAAGACCGCAGATGACAGAGGAACGCGGTCTTGATGTGGATATAGATTTTGACAGGGTGTGCACAGGAGATGCTCTCACAGTTCTTCACGATGTCATTTCTCACCATCAAGAACTGTCTGCAGATCCGAATGTCAAAGCCCTCTTCAAGTTGATATCCATGAGATTCTCGACCATGAACGAGATCATCAGGAAGCAATCAATAGAGATAGCCCAACTCCAGGGCAACAACCAACAAAAAGATGGAGGCAGAGATGCCGAACCAGAAGAACAAAGAACAGAAGGTGGCTGATCATGTGAAACTCCGATCCGAAAAAAAGAAGGATGAGGAGCGCATGGTGCACGTGATAGCCAAAAAATTGGGCGACATCTACACCAGAAACATATTCGATGCTTTCAGGCTGCTGCCAGACGAACCCAAGAGATTAATCCTCAGGGCCTACAGGATTGCTTTCGCCAAAGATGAGCGCAGGATGGCAGAGCTCGAAGAGACGCACCCAAAGAAAAACTGAACAACCAGATGGACCCGCTGGTTACGGTGGCGGCTTTCCGAAAGGGTGGCCGCCATCTTCATATAGGCGTTTTTTTGCCACATATCCATTCTGTAAGTGTTTTGGGGCGTCCGTAAGCGTTTTATGACAAACAGGTGCATGTAGGGCGTGTCGGTAAATGATTTGCATGGATGGGAACATAATTCTGTCATGAAAAACCAAATGACAAACTGGTTCAAGGCTGCATCAGATTCAGATCGTGTTGAAGATCTGTACAGAAAGATATCAGAGATGGGGCCACGACAGCATTCGGAAGGTTCATATCATGTTTTTGGGGCAGATGAGTATGGCAGGAGATCCGATTTCACCCGCAGCATGAGTTGGGCAGTGCCGACTCGAGAGGCGATTCAGCAGATTCTGAAATGGTCTTCTGGCGGAAAGATAATAGAGATAGGCGCAGGTCGAGGTCTGTGGGCAAAGTTGCTCAGGGATGAAGGCGCTTTGGTGGAGGCGAGTGATCCCAACCCTCCAGCTGAGAACCATTTCTTCAAAAACTGGAGTAATGAAGCAGATCGAGATGGACATGTCTACGACCAGATTGAGAGGGTGAGCGGAGAGGAGCATGCCTCGAGGTCAGAAACTGGTGACACGCTCATGCTCGTGTGGCCATACTTTGAGGATTCAGGCGACTCCGACTGGCAGGCATCTGCTGTAAGGAATTTCAAAGGTGATAAGATAGTTTTTGTGGGGGAGCATGAAGGTGGCGCCACAGGATCGCCACAATTCTGGCACGAGATCAACAAGAACTGGACAGTCGCCGGCCATGTTGAAATACCAAAGTGGGTCGGGATGCATGATTCGGTCATGCTATTCAGGAGAAAATGATGCCAAACTGGTACAGAAAGTTATCAAAATCTGCGCAAACAAAAGGCGACCGCAAAATATTCGACGAAGTTTCGCGTGCCATTAATGATGCAATTAGGTTTAATGGAAAGCCACTCCATATGTTGCCATCATTCAAGGTGACCATATTCGGGGGGCCAGTGGCGGTCTACAACGGGGCCAAAATTCCTGCTTTGGGCATGGCTGTTGACCATGCGGTGGCGAAGCACTCGGTCTCTCCTGAAAATAGGAGAGACGATGTCCCTGCGGCATCCACGGCCGTGTGCATGTCATCATCTATCAGCGTAGACATGTACAGGATTGTTCTGTTTCATGAGTTGGTGCATGCTGCCCAGATACACAGGGCAAGGATGAGGACAGATGTAGATTTCGACAGCATGACTGATGCTGAAGTGGTGAGGGGGACAGCTGATGGCAGCCTGCCAAGGCCCATAAGTCGTTTTGCGGAGCCAGATCAGGGATCTCTGCATGTTGAGTTCCATGTCATGATGATGCAGAATGCCGATGGCGCGATATCTAAATGGAGGCGCATGGTTTCAAATGGATCAGACATGACTATGGCTGAAAACAACGTTGTATCTGCCGCGAAGAGCATGCTTGCGGACCAGATGAAGCATGTTCGCAAGATGGGTACGAAAACACTTACGGAAGATTCAAGGTGGTGGTCTGTGCTCGAGCCAGCCATGGAAGCACACGGCATATCAAAAGATTCCATACCTAAAAGAGAAAGTTACAGAATATCAGACAGCGCATTTGACCTGATGCTTAAAAGATACATCATCAGATGCGAATCGCTGATAAGATCGTCGGTTCGAGCTCTCAGCCAAACACGGAGAAAGTGAACCGTCTTGAACTTGAAGGTGTGCCGCTATCAATTCTGTTGATAAAGTTCAGGTAGAATGCTGGATTGTTCTGAAGATATGAGCTGTTGGCGCCTGCAGACAATGCATCGGCGTCTTGCTCTTGCGAAAGCCACAAGACAACCTTGCCATCTACAGCTGCAGGGCGTGAGGCTCCAGAAAATATTGTTTTGCTGAAAACGAGACGTCCGCCAACAGTGGTTGCACCAGCGCTGTTGATGGGATGTAAACATGTTCCATCGGGCATCGGTGTCCCAGAAACGAAGAACACTCCACCAGCTTGCTCCCACCAATCTTTTGTGCTCATAATCACTATGCAGGAGAGGGGGTCTTCATCCATGCCCTTCAGAAGAATGCGTCCATAATTTGCGTCACCTGTTGGATCAGAATTTTTCAATAACCCCTTCACCCTTACTCCATCCGATTCCCGATCAGAAGATGCCAATGTCTCGATTCTGGAGCCGAATGATCGGCTAGAAGTTGATCGTGAATAGTATGGTGAAGATATGTTTCTGTTGTCCGTTGCTGACAGATTGCCATCATAGGTGAAATCAAATGTGGCGTGGTTTGGTCTTCTTGCCCCAACCCTTGGATGCTGCGGACCTATTCTGGCATGCACATTGCCATCGCATTTTACAAAGTTTCTGCTTAAGGAGCCATCAGCAAATGCCAAAAAAGTGCTTGTTGGGAATCCTGGAGAAGTCTCAGCACCAGACTGCAAATTGTTCATCATGTTGTCGTTGATGATGTAGTAGACGGGAGTAACAGGAACGCTTGGAGCCTGCGCACCAGTTCCACGGGTGCCCAAATACCCGAACATTTGAGACTGAGAGCCCGCTGTGCCGACTATCTTGTTCTGAGATACGGAGCAGAGAACAGGCTTCGGCTCATTCGGGAATGTCGGAGCCGGATTGAGTGCTGGGGTAGAGGTGACTGTGCCTTCGGTAGTTACAAAGAGCATACCCAAATATCCATTCTCAAACGGGACATTGTTGTACACATGGTTGCCTGTGATTGTTATGCCGCGATTCCTTGGAAGTCTTCTGCCTGCGTAAAAACTAATAACAGAGGAACCAGATCCTATTCTGCCGCTTTGTAAATCCACTTGTTCATAAATGAGAGGATTTGCCCATGAGCGATCACCAGGCGCATCGTTGAATGGATTGCCGTCGCCTTCAGTCTGTCCACTTTTCAACTTGGCAGTTTCAAAATGGAATATATTATCGCACACCTGACCACATCCTATCTGGCAATTCATCCTGGAGAAGCCGCCGCCAATTGGCTTGATTGCGCTGTGGCTTATGTTGGCTTGTATTACAACTTCTTCCATTTGTGCCTTGACGTCTCTTCCCTTGCAGTTTACAAAGTGGTTACCCACTATGGAGGCGGAGCAGTTGTCGTACTCCTCCAGCCCCGAAGTGATCCTCCTGTCTCCTGCGAATACGAGCATTCCATCCGCATCGACGTTTGCCGATAACCAGCTGCCCGAACTCCCAGATGGGATCCACACAACAGATGAACCTGGATTGCCGATGGTTTCTGGTGTAACATTGCCATTTTGTGCTTGCGCTGGGGTGAGTGGGGCGTCATTGCCCCATCCTTCTTGGTTGTAAACATTCTCAATGTGGCAGTTCCTCACTGTCACTGTCTTTTGTGACTGGTATTCCACCAGGTTGCTGTATTTTTCAGGTACGTAGTCAACCTTAGGTATCTTCTCAAACGGTATGTCAGTGAATGAAGTCCCCATTTGAGATTGCACAGCCGCCAACCCTGCGGGCGTCAACTTGAAGTTTTGAGAGTTGGGGTTGACAAATATCCCCAGATCAGATGTGATCATTTCGTTGTTTACTGTCCAACCGCCTACCGTTGACCCCTCAGGATCATTAATTGATCTCGTGCAGTTGACGATGATGTTCTTGGTTGCGGTATTTTTCATGTTAGGGATTCCAGAAGCAACAAGTCTTGGCGTGTTGCCTCCGGCATCCTCTATGAATGTCGCAAGATGAGGGTACTTTGACTGATATGTTGATGTTCGTATGTCGACGGTGTTCATAACACCTGCCCAACTTGCGTCAACATAGAATTGCGTCCCATTGTCACTGGCCACCCAGTTGTAAGGACTGTACCCTACTATTCTTGTAGGAGATGTGCCCTGTCCGTCTTCAAACCATGGATAACCTTGGTTGTTGAAGATGTAATCACCTCTGACCCCCAAGAAACTGTTCCAACTTGTCTGGCTGTATCTTGATGCCCCATATGCAGTGTGGCATTCAACAAATATGTTGTTTTGCACAGCATGGAGGACTCCGCCGTTAAAAAAAACTGCGCCACCATCGGTTCCACAACGGTAGAATACATTTTCAGAAACGGTGTGCTTGCTTTCGTGGTCATCCCAGTAAACAGCCGTCGTCAGGTGGGTGCTTGTTGATGTGCAGCCACTTCCGTATGGTCCACCCGGCAGTCTGCTGCCAACATTGTTGAAGAAATTCTGATGCACTTTCTTGTTGATGCTGGACATGTCTCTGCCGGCATAAATGGCGCCCTGGTCATCCACATCAGCTAGAAGATTATGGAAGTGGTTAAGTTCTATTACATGGTCATTGCCGCCGCACAATATGGCCGTGCCTCCATCTGAAAAAAGGTTCTTGGATGCAGTGTTTCCCACGCCGTTCATCACCAGACCTGAAGAGTGGGTTGGCTTAATTCTGCCCCACCTCTTGATGGAGCACTCGGTCACAAGCTTGTTTGCAGCCGTCAATGTCTGGCGGTTGCCCCCGGTGTTGATGACTGCATTTCTGCCGATGTCATAAACTTCACATTTTTGAATGGTAACATTTTTGCCACCCATGGCGGCAATTCCATCTCTGCGCATGTTGAACACTTTGCATTTGTTGATGGTCATATTTTCGCACATGTTTAGTTCAATGCCCGAACCGGCACAATCCCTGAATGTCAGGCCTTCGACATTCACATCTTTTACCTTGTGAAACTTGAAGAGAGACTTGAGTATGTCGCGAGTGTTGTAGAAATGTTTTCTCTGTGTTGTTTCGGCAGATGCATCTGCAGAAGTTCCTGGAGCCCACCCAGGATACGGGAACTGAAGAGCAGCACCATTGGTTCCGCTCTCCGTAATGTTGTCCTCTATGCCATCGCCCGTTGTGTCAACTCCGCTCTGGGTGGGACCTCCTGCAGCTCGGTGTGAAAGTCTTATGGACGAATTTGCATGTATGTTTTGCGGAGGGTAGAAGTACAACTTCCTCTCGTTGATGTCAATGAAATACTCTCCCGGTGCGTCAAGCTCTTCTGGAATATTGAATGCATACCATCTGCGCTTGGTGGGGTTTGACATGAAAGAGCCACTTGGATTTGGAACTCCACTTGGACTGCATAGCGTGTAGTTCTGCAGTGCATATTGACTCTTCCTTGATCTCACAGTTATCTGTCGTGTTGTTGTGTTGATGTTTACTACCTTGTAGACCTCGTCTGCCCAATCCCATCTCCAGAACCCATGCATCCATACTCCCGAAGCAACTGCAGATGTCCAACGGCTCACCACGCTGTCGTAGGAAGCTGGATACTCAAATATCCCATCGACGAATGGTGCGCCAGCTGGAGTGCTTGAAGAATTTGCTTCCCAAACAACCGCGTCCCACACACCTGATGTGCCACGGTTGAAAACTGACTCGATGTACGCTGAATCTTCAAATGTATATCCGTTTCTTTCACTGGTGGCAATATTGGGCCACCTTGCAATTGTCATCCTCTTGTCGTTGAAGAACAGCTCGGGTATGGTGGGAAGATCGGAAACATACTCGTTTTCGCTGCCGTTGCTGAGCCCATTCCACACACTTGGCAGCGGGAGTCCCAGGTCAAAAGCGTTGAGATCAGCGACCATGATGTTGGGGCGGACATCTGATTTTATCCTGCTCCACACAGTGGCGTCTGTAGTGTCGCTGAGTGGTCGGAATAGCGAGGGGCTGATCTTTTCCGAGCCTGTGATGACCACCTCTTCGTTGCCATAGGCTCTATACACTATCTTCTTGCCAGCTCTGCCGCTGTCGTCCTGATTCAGGTAAAAGACGGGATTTGCAGTGGTGCCAAGCATCTTGTACTCGCCACCGCGTATGAGAATGTGGATATCTCTCCCGCTGGTGTCTTGACGGGCACGCTCCGCTGCTTTTGCCAGTGTCTTAAAGGGGAGGCTGATGGTTCCGTTGTTTACATCGTTGCCGTCGTTCACCGATACATAGTAGAGCGAATGGCTGCTGGCGCTTGAAGTTTCGGTTCCTCCAACTGCAGCTGCATATATTATCATACCGTGGCATCCCGTGATTGACCAGACCCCGGCGAACGGGTCTCTGCCAATATTCTTAATGACGCATCCATCCACAAGCACATTTGAAGACGATGTGTATATGTTCAAGCCAACAGATCCGCCAACCGGATGCTTGGACGAGTCATTGGACTGCACAATCGGGCTCTCGGAACCAGGTGTCGTGTTCAGGGTGAGATCTGTGGTGGTGTTGTAGGGGATCCTCCTGGTATACATGTTTACGAACTGGCAACTTCGTATGGTTATCCTGCCACGCCCCTGTATGCCAAACCCCTTTTGCGTGCCTCCGTACTGATCCTGAATCTGCAGGCCGTACCCAGCCCTGTTGTCGCCATCAATTTTTAAACCCTCTATGAGAAGATCTCCTCCCCCATTGACCAACAGTATCATGGTTGACACCTGACTCATCGAGTATGGGGTGGCCGAGTTGAGCTGGTTGAGAGCAACAACTGGCTCGGGCAGGGTGAAGCCACATTTTATGGTGGCTCCATGACCAAATATTCTGGTGCCCCTTCTGGACGGATTGCTAAAACTGTCCAAGAAGACAACCACCTGTCTTGGGTCGGCACCCACAGATGGATTAGCAACTTGCTCTGCCACTGTCCTCCTGACACTGTTCAGCATGTAAACGCCAGGTGGGAAATACAGCGTTCTTGATGGACTGTCAATGCCTGCGAGGGCTTCAAGTGCAGCCACGATGGCAAGTCTGTCATCTGTCGATCCATCGCCTTTTGCCCCGAAATCCTTGACGGATATGAAATCGCCAAGCCTCTGGCTGATCGACCTCCTGACAACCCCTGCCCTTGCGGTCATGGGGAGGTCTGCATTGACGAGAGGCCTGATGATGTCGATCTGACCGTCTCTTCTTATGTTTTCTGGCCTGTGGTCTCCAGAGCCCGTACCCATCAGTTCTTCTCCTCCATCAACCGAATCCAAAAAGGGTGAAAGATCTTGCGCTCAAGTTTGCGTTGGCAGACTCAAGATTGTTTATTATGTTGACATGTGAGCATGTCGACGTGGCCAATGCTCCAGCCTGTATGGCTTCCGTATCAGATTCTAAAGAAATGTATATCAGCAACTTGCCGGCTGACGGGACTGGATCAGTGGCGGGAGGGTTTGTGGTTTTATTTACAAGGGTGGGGTGTATTTCTATTTGGAATCCTGGCTGACCACTTGTGAGCGTCCCGGAGGTTCGACCAATCGGAATTACGATGTTGGTATTGGTGGTGAACATCATGCTGGCATTGATGTTGAAGTTTGAGGTGAGCATGAAGGTTCTTCCTCGCATGTCGAATCCTCTGGCCGGGAATTTATGCTTTTCTCCACTTGGGAAGCCGCCGGTCGGCCCGCCGCCGCTTCTGAGCGGCGGAGAAGACTGGACAGACACAACCCCTCCTTCAGCAGAGGGATCTCCGAAAGAAGACATTCGTGTGACGCAACTGCTGGCAGATCCTGATCGTGAATGGAATGGCAAGCCTATCCCGACATTGTCCCTTGCTGAAACATTGCCGAAATATGGCGCTATTGCGCCTGCAGCGTACACACTGCCGGCTTCTTGTGTTGGCGTTGGGCTCACAAAGTGCTTGACAACTGCCGGATTGGTGCCCGAGTGAACATTTCCTCTCAACACTATCGAATTGTTTGCGAAGTTTCCACCCTGCCCGGCGAGAAATGCGGTCTCAATCTGACTGCACATGTTCTCGCAGAAATTCCAATAGCAGGGCGGCCCATTATCGCTGGTGCGGGATGTAATCCATGAAAAATACTTCATGGCGCCTCGACCAACCACCTTGTTGCCCACGACGGTTCCCATCAAGACTTTCTTTTTGCTGGGGTCGAAGCTGCCGTCTTCAGAACCATCAAAAAAGCAACCCATCTTGCCCACACCGGGGTCAACATTGTTGAAAACATGATTGTCCCTCACGGTGATTGCCCTGATTCGAGGACTTGCAGTGTAGAAGTTTATGACTGACGCCGCATTCCTGCTCGGACCTGACCAAGCGCTGTCGTTCTCGTCCCAGAATGGGTTGCCATCTCCCATTCTGTTGCCTGAGGCATCTTTGGTTTCTTCAAAATGAAATATGTTGTTTGAGCAGATGCCGCAACCGGTCTGGAAGCTGAACCTGGTTCCACCACCCAAAATAGGCTTTATGTACAGATGGCTTGTGTTACCCGTGGCGACAGTCTCATCGTTTTGTATCTTGATGTCTCTGCCTCGACAATTTACAAAACTGCACCCAACGATTGAGGCGGATGTCCTGACATAGTCTCTCGTTGTTGCATCTGGCCCGTTGGGATCTGGCTGACCTCCGAAAACCTTGAGACCATCGCAGTCGACATTCCTTGATCTCTTTTGGTTGTCCGGCCATGTTACCCATCCACCGTCCACTGGCCAATTAAGTGTTATGTCAACATCGGCTGGTTCTTCGCTGGTGATGTTTGAGAAGTGGCAATTGGACACACTCACACAACGCGGAGGGTAGTAGGTGACGCTACCAGCCTCAGTCGTGCCAAATGACTGGATATTGATCCCGCAGGTGCCATAGGTCAAGGGCACACCTGCACCCCTCGCTCTGCTGATGTCAGCAACCACGCACCCGTCCACCACGACAGACTTGCAGCAGCAGTAGATCAGCATTCCAGTTGCTTCACCGGTTGCTATGTTCTCGAAGTTTAGACCTGTCCCACCATTCCATGTGGGAAGTTGGGACAGGTCTGCAGGGCCAGTTCTCTTTTTGAACCCGCGCAGAAATCTGCAACTCCTGACGGTGATTTCTCCCCTGCCGTATGGATCATTGCTATTGTTTACAGGGTGACCTGATCCGTCGTTGATCCTGCAGCAGTATATGGCCAAGTTGTTGCCATCAAAAGTCAGGCCCTCAAGAAGAGTGAATCCCCCCTGAGTGTTGAGTAGGAATAGTGTCTGTATCTGTGTGCCCGTGGGGCTACCTGCTGGTGGGTTCCAATCACATCGTATCGTCGCGCCCTCGCCCAAGATGAAAATGTCCTTGCCCACCGCCACAGTTGCATTGATGCAGTGCGACCAGGTTGTCTGACCTGAGCCGCCAGGAGTCCTCATGCTGTACACGCCCTGCGGGAAGAAGAGGGTTCCCCCTGTGGCGCCAACGGCATTCATGGCGGCCTGGATGGCAGCCCTGTCGTCAGCAACGCCATCGCCAACCGCGCCATAGTCCTTCACTGATATGAAGTCCCTGATTTTTGCATCTATCTGCCTTGCAACTGCCCCAGTCTGACCACTCGCAGGGGTGACGAGGGGCAGGTCAGCGTTGCCGAGCGGAACCGTGTAGTCGAGACCAGATATCCTAACGCGATCAGGCATCTATCTTCCTCCATGTTATTTTTCGGGCGTATGATCTGCTCATCTTTTCAAACCTTCAGTGGTCATAACGAGTGGGGTGAACTCTCTCTGCATCTTTGTGAGAGCGATCATCCTGCCCCACATGGGGTGCTGCATTCCATACTGCGAGTGGCGCAAAATTTCATCAAGTTTATCAATATTCACACGCTGGTCCATGATGAGGGCTTTTATTACATCTATATTTATTGAACCTTTGTCCCATTCAATCGACAACTGATTCATGTTCGGATCATTATAGTCTTTGAAGAAGTTTATGAGAAATTCTGCCTTCACTGCAGCAGTGGCATTTGGATTTCCAAAAGCATGCCTGCGCACCTCCAATTCTGGATCTGATATCGCCTTCATCAGAATTTGGGGGGTGGCGCTGGGATTGCCTGCTGCAGTCCAGCGAACATTCCGATTCTTGTCCTCCAACGCTTTCAGTAGGACTTCGGGGGTGGCGTTGGGATTCTCTGCTGCACGGCCGCGAACATCCAAATCCCTGTCTCCCATTGCCTTCAGGAGGATTTCTGGAGTGGCGTTGGGATTGAATGCTGCATTCGCTCGAACATCCTCATCCCTGTCTCCCATTGCCTTGAGGAGGACTTCGGGGGTGGCATTGGGGTTGTCTGCTGCACGGCGGCGAACCTGCAAATAGTTGTCTTCGAGTGCCCTTAAAAGCAGGTTTGGATCTTTTGTAAGATAAGCCGACCTCACCCTCACTAGAGGAATGTTGTCATCTATACCCCTCGCAACCAGATCTTCCGGAAATGACGGATTGTGTGTCGCTTCCAATCTGACATGCAAATCATCGTCCTCAAAGGCTCGGCGCAACACATCTTCGGGTGCATGCTTATTTTTTGCCGCTTCCCCCCTCACCTGTGAATAGACATCCTCGATTGCGAGCCTGAGTATCGTTGCGTCACCTGTTTCAGATGCCAGACGCAGCCTGTCATCCTGATGGAACAGTCCCTCCCAATGCCAGCGCTTATCATCTTCCTCGAAGTCATCAATTGCGGACTTGGCCTGCCTGTACCAGCCGAATTGAACCTGGACATCTGTCCGTGATGATCTCAAGCCGTCTTGTCTGGAAGTACCACGAACTTGCATGGGGATCTCACTTTTTCTTCCTGAGCTTCTGCAGCCTCTTCTTGCCGCCGCTCTCGCCAAGACCCTCCATGCGGCGGCGGATGACTGCATCGACATCTGTCCTGCGTATCTCTTCTTCCGTCAAGCCGTGCAGGCGCAGCCTCTCCACCAGGCGATCACGCTCGCGTATGAACGCCTCGTCAAGCGTGATGTCCTCATCATCGTCGTCCCCCGCCGCCTGCTTGTCCATCGACGGGAAGTCTTCGGGGTGCATTATCTTGCCCTTTATGTACTTCTCGCCTGCAAGCCTTGCACCCGCCAGACGGTGGGAGCCGTCGATGATGTAGCCAGTGTGGTCCACCAGGATGGGGAATTTACGGTTCGCATTCTCCACCCTGCCGCTGAACTGGGCTGATGGTTTTTCCAGGAGCTTGCCAAACATCCCCTCCGATGTCTCCGTGTCGCTGTTGATCGCCACCAACTGGTCCACATGCATGTCATAAACAGGGAGCTTTTCGGCAGCCCTGATGAGGTCTTTCACCCTCCATCTGCCCTCTGCATTCTCGTAACTACCCTCTTCAATGGGGTCATACGACGGCATCCATCCTGATCCCGATCCGACCTTCTCCCATGAATCGTGGTCAATCATCGGATCCTCACCTTCTGGCCGGGCTTGATGTTGGTCGGGTCTTTGATGCCGTTGAGCCTTGCCAGTTCAACCCACCTGCGCGGATCTCCAAGGTGCTCCCGTGCGATTCCGGACAGCGTCTGACCCTGCCTCACGACAACAGTGTCACCGCCAACCTCTTCCTGCGCCTCCGGCTGTGGGTCTTCAGGGGCAACCACAGAGCCGCCAGCACGCATCTGGGACATGAGTTCAACTGCCCGCCCCTTCACCTGCCCCCTCCACTTGGAGTCTTCCATCTCGGCTGCCGCAGCCTCCCAATCACCAGCCTCGACAGCGGCACGCATCTTCTTGAAGCCAGCAAGTCTGGGGCCGCCCAAGTTGAATGACATGTTCACAAGAACCTCTTGGACGCCCTTCGGGAGGGAATCAAAGTTCTTGAACAGCCTCCCCGCGTCGGCAATCGCGGTCTTCAGGTCTGCGTTGGCAAGCTTCCATGCCTCATCGCGTGTGATGGGCCTCCGGCCTGACATCACGGCCTCCGCATCCAGACCTGCTGCCCTCAGCAGGTCGGCGGCGTTGCCTCGCTCCAGGTTGAATCCAATGCCTATGGACAATATCTTCTCGCTGTCCCTGTAGATTTTTGGGTTGAAGCCCTCGTGCCTCTCAAGGGTCTTCAAAAATTCTGGGGATGGGACGAATGGCAACCCTGCCGCCTGAACCACCCCTGCTGCCCTGGGCGCCTCCACGGGGGAGGCTCCGGCGCCACCAGTTGCCAACGCTGCTGCCAGCCCAAGCGGTGCCAAGATGCCTGCCTCTTTTGCATGCCCATACCAGTTTTTTTCCATGCCATTCATTTCGGCACATGGGGTTCTGAACCTCCAAAGAAGGGGCTGACAAACCCCAAAAAGGACAGTCTTTGGGGGAGGGTGACCCTGAATGATACATAAAATAGACATGATGGACAGAGAAGAACAGCAACTTGCCCGCCAGAATGCCCTCCTGTGGATCTATTGGGTATTTGAGGGGGGAGGAAACCCAACCCTCAACGAACCATTGGGGGCTGCGAAGAGCATGGACATGCTTTCTTCTGAATTTCCCCAATTTTTGGAGGCAAAAAATCTGGTCAAGATGGGGGACATCCAAGGTGCACTTGACCTGGTCAGGGAGGTCATGGGGGTCGAAGGCATCTCTGAAGATGATGTGATCAGATTTGGCTTTGAAGCACCCAAGACCACCTGGTGGCTGAAGGCGTCTCATGGCGGGAAAAAGACCCAGACCAAGCCATGCATGAATGACAAGGAGCCGAGCAAACAGACCACCGTCACCATCGCACAGAGGGCAGAAGATGACATCGTCCCCTACATGCTGCAGTGGCTGAACACTGATATTGGGGGCAGGACGCCGCTGGAATGGCTGGGCGAGTGTCCTCAGAGAGACACCCCGCTCCGGATGGAGAGGTTCCCCTTCTCCAGCATGGGCAACAACATAAGTTCCATCAAGCTGCCCAACACTGACCGTATCATTGTTGTGGACCACGAAGGCATGGGTGTGCTCAACATCGTGTGGACAGGAACCCACGCCCAATACAACGCCCTCACGGGCAGCGCCCCCCGCAGCAGGATTCTAGAAATCGCCCGCAGAACCCCGGGAAAGGTCATGTGGGCGCCTCCGGTTTTCTCCAATAAGATGTCAAACCACCATGCATCAATGATGAAGAGGGCGGATGCATGGACAGAGGGAGACGGAGACTGCTTCCATGCCGCAATCAAGACCATGGCTGAGATGTCGATGGAGGGCCGCAAGGGCGACATGTTGGTGCACGGCCTGGTGTGGGGCAGGGGAGGTGCAGGAGGGCACAGGTTCCCACACGCCTGGGTTGAGAGCCACGACGGGATGTGCATCGACAGGTCGAACGGCAACAACATCACCATGCCGTGCGTGATCTATCATGCGCTGGGCGGGGTCCGGACGGACCAACCAGGCGCATACCGAAGGTACACGATGAAAGAAATGCTCAAGATGATTGACAAGCACGGACATGCAGGGTCTTGGGAACTGGACGAGAGCCTCCAGCGCGTGCCGGGCGACAGGAGGGACGATGGTGATGTGCCATCCACCATGCGGGGACGCAAGAAGGAGGCGCAGCAATCCCAGCCACAGCAGAAGACCATGCACATCATGCGCGGTGTCACTGGGTATGGCAAGAGCACGCTCTGCCGGCGCATGGCGCGAGACCTTGAGGAGGCGGGCTCGTCAACCGCCATACACTGCCCTGACGATGCCCACATGACCGCCCCAACAGAAGAGCATCCCGAGGGCACATACGATTTCAAGCCCCAGATCCTGGGGATGATCCATGCAGAAAACCTGCAGAGTGCCATACGATCAATGGATCGCGGGGTGGACCACGTGTTCATCGACGCAACCAACCTGCTGCTGGAGCGGATGAAGCCATATGTGGAGGCTGCCCTCCAGAGGGGCTATCGGGTCAACTTCATCGACATGCACGAGCAGCCTGGGGTTCCCACCCATCAGGAACTCATGGAGCGCCACAGGCGTCGCGGCGAACGGATACCTGGATTCGACCTGAGCGACATTGTGGGGAGGATGGAGGCTCAATACCAGCCGTTCGTCGGCAAAACCAACGAGGAGCGGGTGCAGGAGATCCTCGATTCCGGCAATAAAAAATGAAAAGGAACACACACATGCAACACAAAATGTCAAAATCTCAGTGGCAGCAGATCGGTATGAAGGCTGGATGGCTGAAGACGGCTTCTGGAGGGGCAAGTGATCACTACCAGGTGGCTCCAAAGACGTCTCAGGGAGACTTTGAAATCGACCTAGACAAGCTGCTAGGAATCATCAAAAGTGGGTGGATCAATAACTCATCAGAAGATGAGAAGAGATCTTTCGTTTATTTTGTGCAGGAAGAGAACGCTCAAGAGATTGCTGACATGCTTGTTGACAGGATAGACGTTTACATCGACAATGCGAATGCTTGCCGTGAGCTTGCCCTGAAGAGTCGCCACAGCAGGGAGCTGCAGTTCAAGAAGGAGAAGGCCTTCATACACGGGTCAAACAGCATGTCCAAGGTCCTGGAAATGCTGAAGGCGAAGTTCCCAAGCATCAATGTGAGAGAGCAAACGCATGAGCTCATGACCATGGAAGATTCAATGAAAATCGATGAGGAATATTGATGTGCAATACAAATTGTCACAATCCGAATGGCGACGAATAGGAAAAGAAACAGGCTGGCTGAAGGAAGCAGGCAACAAGCTGGGCGACCTGATCGAAGCAAAGATTGGATTGGAGGACGCGGACTTCTACATCGTTCGCCGTGGCACTCCCGATGCGGTCGGCAAGCCAACGAAGGACTACAACCCGGAACATATCGGCATCAGGGTCACCCGCACCGATGTGCTGCTGCCGCAATACCTGTTCTATCTCATGCAGCACCTGCATGGACAGGGCCATTTCCGGCGTGTGGCAAACGGAACCACGGCCCTGGTCGGAATTCGTGTCGGAGACATCACCCAAATCCAGCTTGGTGGTGGTGACCCATGAGTTCGGTGAGCAAGCGAAAATAAACAAATGAACAGCAACACACACATGCAATACAAAATGTCAAAATCCGAATGGTTGCGCATCGGTGAGGAAGCTGGCTGGCTGAAGGAAGGGGAAAAGGTCGTCCTGGCGGAGCTGGGGAAATCAAATGTTGCCGGTGCGGTCTTTCGACTGATGCGCACACCCGAGATGGAAAAGAAGATAATTGAACTTTCTAAACTCTGGAAGTCCAATTCAAAAGAATTCCGCAACAAGTTTCAAGATCTGAAGCAGCAGATCTTACATGACTACAACATTTTTTTGAACACAAGAGCATCCGATGATGATTTGTTTATTGGCGGAATGAAGTTGCATCGGATCATTGAAAAAATCATCTATAAAATGCTTGAAGTTGGTGACTTAGGAGTTCGGGAAGCAAGCGAAGAAGAGCCATCAACAATGGATAAAATGGCCAAGGGTTGCTGGAAGGGCTACAAGAGAATCGGCGGCAAGAAGAAGAACGGTCGCATGGTTCCCAACTGCGTACCCAGGGGCAAATAGCGTGTGGTACAGAAGAGGCTAGACATCGGCACGGGGAATGGAGGCGACGGTGGACGCTGAGCACTCGCCGCCGTCGAGCGCGGCTTCGACAGCAAGGCAACATACAACGAGATGAGGGAACAAACATGAGTTGGTACAGAAGGGCAAGCAGAACTTTCATGATAGATTTTGATGATGTTAGAGTCGACGATCCCCCATGCTCATGCTTTGGAGATGCAAGAGTCGAGTTCAACATCAGAAGGGATCGGGGCAGCAGCAGCATTCCCTATGAGCCTCCGACCGTAGATATAGAGATACAACCAGAAGTCGAAAACATCACCTGTGTTGATGGGGATGACAATTTGATAAAAGTCACCCCAGACATGATATCCCAGGTGGAGAACTCTCTGAAACACGGCAGTGAGTCTGAGAGGGTCAGGGAGAGAGCCCTCGACCGCGAATGGTCTTGAAATTGGCTTCAGCCGTCAACGAGACCACAAGCACCCAGATCAGCACATCAACGATGGGTCATGTTCAGCAGGGAAGTTCGGACATGTCGTGCAGGGCATTTTGCGGCACGAACCATGCGGGTGGCCTGCCGCCGTATGTCTTCTGCCCATGTGGATATCTCTCCGATCCACGCAGCCAGCCGACCACCCTGAATCTGCAACCCCCGCCCACCACCAGGACGTAGATCTTGTGGTCAGGATCGTCAGCCCGCAGGATCAGGTCGAAATCATCCCTGCTCCTGGTCCTCACCTCATAGCCGCCCACGTCTGGGGCAGACCTGAATGTGTTGACGGTCAGGGGCCCCGAAGAGCCGATGAACTTGCGGAAGGCGATCTCGCCCCTCGCGCCCAGGATGTGGTATTCGGAGTTCCTGTGGCCCTGCGCGCCGTGCTTGTCGCGAAGACCCATCTCCTGAACGCCATCCATCCTGCGCTGGGCAAGGCTGAGTGCCTCCGCCAGCTCATCCCTGTCCAGCACCACGAGATTGGGCGCCATGTTCAGGCCTGACCCGGGCGTGAGTCCGTCGCCCGCCATCTCAAGCCTTGCGGCCGGGGAGGCGAACCTCGATGTCCTTGATCTTTTCCTGCACGCTGTCGCTCTCGCGCCACATGTGGTCCTGGATCTCGTTGATCCGGTTGTTGATCGACACCGTGCGCTCACGCATGACCGCACGGATGTACAAGAATGCGAGGACGGCCGTGGAGGCCGAAAGAGCCACTATGGTTATGGTTGTTGGGTTCATGAAACAACTATACGCACCATCAAGCCATAACGCCCATGCACACATCCGCGAGTTTCACCCAAAAAGGACAGATCATTCATAATCCCTGATGGACACCCCCACGGGGAACCTGGGAATGTTGCCGCCCGTGAAACCCTGGAAGCGGACAGTCAGCATCTTCCCGATCACGGACTTGGGTTTCTGCAGGATCCTCTTGAGCATGTCGAACGACCCCTCCATCTTGCAGCGGAACTCGCCGCCCCTGCAGCTGCACACCAGCATGGCGCAGTCGCTCATCCTCCCCCTGCCCGACTCCACCCCAATGATCCGGAATTCAGCATCATCGAATTCCTTGATCTTCTGGATGTTGTAGGAGCGCTTGTGTTCGTAGGGCGCATCATTCCTGATCATGGAGCCCTCGTATCCCGCCAGACGGGACGCGGTGAAGTGACCAATGACCTCCTCCGGGCTGCCAACCACCTGCGTGGGCACCAGGACGATGCTCCCGCCGCCACGGGCGGCTGCAGCCGCATGGCTGGCAAGCCATCTGCTCCTCTTCCCGAAGCCGTCGGGAATCACCACGTCATAAATGTGGTACTGGACCTCCCTGCAGCGCCGGTCGGGATCCTCCTTCCTCACCAGCGACACGATCTCCTCGAAATTGTCACGCATGTCGTGGTTGTACAACTCCCCGTCAAGGACAACGTCGCGGGCACCGAAGACGGACAGGACTGCCTCCGCGATGTGGGGAACGCTGGTGATGGGCTTCCGCGTTCGGGTCCACAGGGTGCAGACCCCGTCCCTGATGATGGCGATGCAGCGGATGCCGTCAAGCTTGGGCTGCATGTGGGCGGGGTAGGAGATCTTCCCCGAGTGGTCCTTCCACTTGTGCGCCAGCATGGGTTCGACGCCGCCGGAGATGTGGGCACTGCTCACCTTCCCTGCGGCTGCAGACCTGCGGCTGACATTGTAGCCGGATTTCTGCTTCTTCTCCCACGCGCTGGTGGCCTCCAGAAGGGCCTGCTCCTCGGCAGATGTCTCGTTCGACCTGCCGATGTTCTTCCCCGACCCGACAACATCCTCCGTAACCTGCACCGCACCGCCCTCGCGGCCGTAGGTGCGGATGATCCTGCCCCCCTTCACCGAGATGGTCCAGCACTGAATTGAGCCATCGGAATTGAGTGAGTAGAGCGTGGGGAACTCGCCATCCACGGCGACAACCTTTTTATGTGCAGGCATCTTCACGTCCCTCCATTTTTCGGGGGTGCAATTTGCGAATCCGAAGCGACTGACACCCCACACGCAGGATGCTCAGTCTCTGCTGCGTCTTCCCCCTTGAGGGCAGCGATCAGCAGTTGCAGGAGTGGATCTGCTTCAATGCGCTCCTGTGCTACGTAGCGAACAGCCACAGTACAGTCTCTCATTGCCCTCATCAAGACTTCGGGAGTGGCGTTGGGGTTGTCTGCTGCATAGCGGCGAACACGCCAATCCTCGTCTTTCAATGCCTTCAAGAGAACTTCAGGAGTGGCATTGGGATTGAGTGCTGCATTGATGCGAATATTCTCATTCTTGCTTTCCAAGGCTTTCAGGAGTTGTGCGGGGGTCTTCTTTGGCATCATGTTCCTCTCCACCATTATACCACCTCCACCACGGGGCTTCCACTGCCCCCCCTACAACTGTCGAAAAACACACCATGAAACCATTCACCTCATTCTGGCAGAGCCTTGGGGGCATCCGCTGGCGCTTCCGCTTCGTCCGCAGCAGCGAGATCCCCAACGACAGGTGGGCCGACTGCAGCGACCCGTCCGACCCCAAGAGGCAGATCCGGGTGCGCCAGGTCCTCCGTGGCCTCCCGAAGCTCGAGACCATCATACACGAGGCCCTCCATGCCCAGTGGCCCCACGCCACGGAGGAGACGGTCGCCCGCCACGGGCGCGAGCTGTCGAGGCTCCTGTGGCGGTGCGGGTACAGGCAGGTTGACGGCCCCTGAGCAACAAAAATCCCAAAAAATCTCCAAATCCGGGGTCACAAAAACGGCCACCACCCAAATTTCCGGGGGCACAAAAACCCCGCCGACACCAACACAGAGGGGAGGGGAACACAGGGCGTACAATCATCAATGATGAACACAGAGAACACAGAGATGAAGGACACAGGACAAAGGGAGGGGAAGCAGGGGGAGGGGAAGACCGCAGCAGCCATCATCATCCTCCTCCTCCTCACCACCCTCCGCCCAGACACCAGATGGGGACGACCCGAGACCCCACCAGCCACCGCAGCCCCAGACCACTGCAACCCCACCGAGTTCTTCAGGTGGGCAGAGGAAACCTCCAGGTGGAACCCCCACGCAGCAGGGGAACAGATCCACCTGTTCACCCCCGCAGGGGAGGAACTCGCCAGGATGCATGCAGAGGGGGAGATCACTGCAGAGGACATGACCTCGGCAGCAGCGCAACGCAGGGGGGCAGAGGAACGGATCCTCCCCCCGCACAGGTAAATCACCTTGCACCTGGCCACCCCGCCAATCAGGGTGACAGCCCTCCTCCCATGGGGCCCAGCCGGACAGATGAGGGAGGAGAGGGGAACCATCGTCCACCTCCACCTCCCGCCAGGGGGTGGCGCAGGGGCAGGGGTTCTCCTCAACAGCCACGGGGTGATACTCCCCGAAACCCCCCTCCACCACCTCCGACACGGGTGGGACGGGGGGCTGTGGAACCCCCACCTGGACCCCCCTGACCACCTGGTGCAGAGGTATCCCAACCCCCATGGGACACCACGCCACCTCCACAGGGGAGAACTCCAGGGCGTGAGGGTGGAGGGCGTGCAGGGGGACACCAGGTGGTCAGGAACCCACCTGATGACCTTCTCAACAGAACCCCCTCCGGATCATCCGGCAGACCCCAGGCACCTCACCTCCAACCTCTGTGCAGCCGACGGCGGCAGGCTGGTGCTGGCACCCGACACGGAACTGGTGTGGAGGGGCGCAACACACCTGGGGGTGGACCCGCAACCACAGGGACCAGGGGGGATGAGGTTCCCACCGCCCATCCGGACACCCAAAATGTTCCACAGGTGGAGACACCCAGTGTGGGGCTCCGGGCAGGAACACCCAGCAACCCGCACCCCGCAACCCACCCCCACGACCCCACACCCCTCCGCCAGGGGAGGTGGCTGACGCAGGGGGGTGGAAATATGGGGTGACATGAGCTGGTACAGGAATTCAAAACCTCCCCAGGTCTACACGGCGGTCGTCCTCGACGGCCCCAGCCACCTCCGGCTGGTGTGGGGGATGCGCGGACACCTGCCCGAAGGGTGGGAGACCATTGCCCACCACATGACCATCCACCTCGGACGGGCAGAGGAGGAGGACGGGCAGGGAGAGGTGGTGAGGCTCACCGCCCACGAGTGGGCGGCAGACAGCAGGGTGCTGGCGGTCGGTGTCCTTGGACACCCCACCACGGACGGCAGGCGACCCCATGTGACCGTGGGGGTGAACAGGAGGGGCGGCGGGGAGCCGAAGGACAGCAACCTCCTGACGGGGTGGACCCCACTCGACCCACCCATCGAACTGGTCGGAACCGTCACAGAGGTGACCCGCACCGTCGGCCCGCAGGATTGACGGAGAGAGGAAGAGTGACGGGGAGGGGTGGCGGCCCATCTGGAGCCGCACCCCCACGGGTCCACACCGTCCCCGCAGGGGGGTGAGGGAGATGGGAGACAGGTGGGGGAGAGGGGTGGAGGAGAAGGGTGGAGGAGAGGGGAGAAGGGAGTGAGGGAGACAGGTGAGGGAGTGAGGGAGACAGGTGAGGGAGTTGCCAAGGGTGTGACTTCTGATGATTAAAATAATTCCCCACTTCTCCCCACCCAGCCCCACCCCGCGACACTCCGCATAAAAAAACTCATTCCTGATGCAGGAAGGCGCATTGTTGTATTAAACACTCAGAAGGCTTCTACAGTTTATTGAGGTAACTAGAGTGCATAGGGAGGACGCATAGATGTCCAGGATGATAAAATTGTCAAAGTCTGACTGGTTGAGGATTGGCAGGGAACAGGGCTACATCAAAAGCAGCCAGACATTGGG
>Ga0172367_10001886_pt1 | contig 29646 bp, 34 predicted proteins | sample Lak10m_FD_114542 | JGI IMG/M metagenome (GOLD analysis project Ga0172367, IMG submission 114542) | Freshwater microbial communities from Kabuno Bay, South-Kivu, Congo - kab_022012_10m | ecosystem: Environmental > Aquatic > Freshwater > Lake | place: Democratic Republic of the Congo: South-Kivu...
ATGTCCGTGTGAGTAGTGTCTGAAGCGAACCCGGACTACCAGTCTTTATTCATCGCCTCCGCCTTCATCTCCTTTGGCATCAGTTCGATCGCATACCGGAGGGCCGTGCGTGGCATCTGTCTCTTGTTTTTCATGACATAGGAAAAGATCTCGTCCGTATGCTTGCGGCTTGCCTCCTTGAGGAGCCAGCCATAGCCTTTCTGGACCATATCATCGCCATCGGTCAGGAGGAGGTCAGCGATACTCACGGACTCTTCGAGGAATTTTCCATGTTTGGCGGGAACGATCAGGGAAACCGCTGCCGCACGACGCATCCAGCGGTTCGGTGACTGTGTCCATGTCCTGAGCTCTGCGACAGATTCCGGGTACTGTTCAATGAAGTCCCCGAGTGTATGGTTGCAGAAACCATCGCAGGAAGCCCAGTTGGTGATGTACGTGTCGATCCAGCGCCGGAAGACAACCAGATCCTCCCGCTCGTACCGGCCTGAGAGAGCATATGCCCAGTTCGAGACGATGAAGGACTCCTCAATCATCCCCGACCGGTAGAGTTCTTCGCAGAGAGCAAAGATTTCGGGCTTCTGCCGGCCTTTTATCTCTTTCCAGTACTTTTTGGCAAGAGCTCCAACGGTTGCAGTTTTTATCCCGTAGCACTGGATCTCCTCTTTGAAAAACCTCCGGGATGAGCTCTGGAGTTGGGGGTCTGCAAGAGCGCTGAGTTCCTGTCGTATCCGTCCAATAACCGGGTCCATGGCTCAGGGATTTGTGGCAGGGGGTGATAAGGGGTATGGTATGCAGAGAATGAAAATGTAAAAAGCCGGATTTATTTTTTCTTCTTTCCCGTTTTGGTCGGGCATTGGGAAGCCGCGGTCTCATCAATACCAAGGTATTCAGAGCCCCAGGTGCAGAGTGCCTGCAGGATCGGGATGAGGGTCCTGCCAAAATCCGTGATGGCATATTCGACCCGTGGAGGTACTTCCGGGTACACGGTCCTCGTAATTACCCCGTCCTCCTCCAGCTCACGGAGCTGTTTGGTGAGCATCTTGGTGTTGACGCCAGGGAGGCCTTTCTGCAGTTCATTGAACCGAAGGACATCGTCCCCCAGCGCCCAGAGGATGAGCGGCTTCCACTTCCCGCCGATCACATCCAGTGCTGCCTCCACCGGGCAGTGGAATGTTTTCCCGTTCCTTGCGTACATAGCAGTTACCTCAATAAAAGTATGTTACCATATTACCTGTAGTTTCTATATATCTGTAAAGGTCAATTTCATTCTAATGGTTCATATTGCCCTTGCAGAGGAATTGTATGTATTCCGACTGCTTATGGCTTTCTGTTCCGGTACACGAATGAAAGGAACGCGAGAAAACTATGGAAAAACAACAGATTGGTAACAATTTTTTCATCCCGATGCCCGTTGTGCTTGTCGGGACCCGGGTAAAGGGAAAAGACAACTTTATGGCCGTGGGCTGGTGCGCCCGGGTCAACGGGAACCCGCCGATGATTGCGTGCGGGATACACAACAGCCACTATACGCCCCTGGGAATCCGGGAGAGCAAAACATTCTCGGTGAATATTCCCTCAGCCGGACTCCTGGAGAAGACCGATTACTGCGGGATCGTCTCAGGTGAGAAGACGGACAAGTCGAAGGTGTTCGATGTATTCTATGGCAGCCTGAAGACCGCCCCGATGATCCGGGAATGCCCGGTCACGCTCGAATGTCGCCTGGTACAGGAAGTTCCGCTCCCGACCCATGGCCTCTTCATCGGGGAAATCATGGGTGTCTTTGCTGACGGGAAGGTGATCCGGGACGGGAAACCTGATTTCCCTGAGATCGATCCCCTCATCCTGACCATGCCCGACAACCGGTACTGGTCCCTCGGAAAACATGCCGGCGATGCGTGGAGTGCCGGCAGGAACCTGAAATAGTGACGGTATCATGACTCAGGTGCTTGCAATAAACGGGAGCCCGAGGAAGGATGGCAATACCGCAATCCTTATCGGGACTATCCTGAAAGAACTGGAAAAAGATGGGATCGGGACTGAGACCATACAGATTGGGGGAAAAAAAGTCCATGGGTGTATGGCGTGCATGAAATGTTTTGAGAACCGGGACCGGAAATGTGTCATTGACGATGATCCCGTAAACACCTGCATCGAGAAGATGAGCCGTGCAGACGGGATCATCCTTGGGTCACCGGTCTATTTCCTCGATGTCACTTCAGAGATGAAGGCGCTCATTGACCGGGCCGGGTTCGTCTCGTATGCCAACGGGCACATCTTTAAGAACAAGATTGGGAACGCCACTGTCGCTGTGAGGCGTGCCGGTGCCAGCCGGACTGCGGATACGATGCTCCACTTTTTCCTGGCAAATGACATGATCGTCCCGGGCCTTCCCGTGATCGGGATGGGCCGGGATGTTGGCGATGTCAAGAAGGATGATGAGGGTATTGCCCGTGCAAAGCATCTGGGAGAGACCATGTCCCTGCTCCTCAAACACCTTACCCGCAATCCGCTCATGGCAGAAAAACCGGCTCAGGCCGATACCAGGATGACCCGGAAAAAGAAACAGGAATGATGATCATGAGCACGATACTTGTTGACCAGGATCTCTGCAGCTGGTGTGGGATCTGTTCCGTTATCTGTCGATGGGAATTATTGACCCCGCTGATGAGAACACTCTGCCCCGGGTAAAGGACGCAAAAGCCGGCCTGTGCATCCGCTGCTGCCACTGCGAAGTCCACTGCCCGTCACAGGCCCCGCTCTTAAATGAGCTCCCCGATGACAAGGTTCCACTGCCTTCAGGAGCAGGGATCATTGAAGCGGACACCCTGGGATATTACCTGAAGAAGCGGCGCTCGGTCTGGCATGATCATCACCAGCGCCACGACCTTTGCTACCGATGCAACCCATCCCCCTGGCATGCTTGCCATCCGCGACGGATCGTACCTGCCGGCGTATCGCGATCTGGTGAAGACAGCCCACGATGCAGAAGTCCCGATCGTCATGCAGCTGGTACACCCCGGCAGGAAAGGTGTAATGTGGACACCTGCTGATGCCACCCGGGCAGATCTCCGTTCCATGGTACAAGGGTTCGGAGATGCGGCAGTTCTGGCCCAACAGGCAGGGTTTGACGGTGTGCAGGTCCACGCAGCTCACGGCTACTTCCTCAGCCAGTTCCTGAACACCGGCAGGAACACCCGGACCGACGAATACGGGGGGAGTGTGGACAACCGCGTCCGCTTCCTGAGAGAGATCGTCCGGGATGTCAGGACCAGAACCGGTGAAACCTTCCCGGTCCTTGTCAAGATCAACTGCTCTGATTTTGAGGATAATGACGGAGTCTGGGAAGCAGCCCAGGCTGCGTGCAGGGTGCTTGCCCAGGACGGGATCAGCGCCATAGAGATTTCCGGCGGGGTCAGCGGCGCACCATTTCCGCCGGAAAGTCTGCCCCACCGGGAATCGGTCTTCCGGGATTATGCCGCAACGATCGCCCGGATCGTGGATGTCCCGGTGATCCTTGTCGGATGCAACCGGACACCGTCGCTTATGACAGAATTGCTGAACACAACAGGTATCGGATATTTTTCCCTAGCCCGACCGTTTCTCCGGCAACCCGATCTTGCACACTTCTGGAAGAAGAACCCGGCCGAGCCGGCGGCATGCCTCTCCTGTGATGCATCCCGGAAGCAGCCGGATGGAAACATCTGCCCCTTCCGGGAAGACCCGGTCAGGCAGACCTGCTTTTTGGAATAATCATGAGGAATGAGAGTATGGAAATGGTCATTGCAATCAATGGAAGTCCGAGAAAGAAGTGGAATACGGCAACACTCATTGAACACACCCTGGAAGGGGCGGCATCGCAGGGGGCAGCAACAGAACTCGTGCATCTCTATGATCTGGATTTTAAGGGGTGCACCAGCTGTTTTGCCTGCAAACTCAAAGGCGGGAAGAGTTACGGGAAATGTGCCATGAAAGACGATCTCTCCCCCGTGCTTGAGAGGATCTCGGGTGCTGACGCCCTCATCCTCGGGTCGCCGATTTACTTTGGCATCGTCACCGGTGAGATGCGCTCCTTCATGGAACGCCTCCTCTTCCCGAACCTCACCTACACCCGGCCCCCGCGGTCGCTTGCCCCCCGGAACATTCCCACGGCGTTTGTGTACACGATGAATGTCTCCGAGCAGCTGATGAAGGAGAACTATGGTCCGCATATCGCGGCCAATGCCAGGGTTATGAAGATGATGTTCGGGCAGTGCGAGTCGCTCTATTCAACGGAGACGCTCCAGTTCGAAGACTATGACAAGATGGTCTTCAGCTATTTCGACCCGGAGGAACGGAAGAAGCGGCGCCGGGAGGTCTTCCCCCAGGACTGCAGGCGGGCATTTGATCTGGGAGTACGGCTGGTTAAGGCCGGCAGGGCAGAGTAGGACAGGATGATGACAAAAGTGCATATTCTCATCGGGAGCCCGCGGAAGAAGGGTAGCACGGCAGTCCTTGCCGCGGAAGCAGAGCGTGCCCTTTAGGGAACAGGGTATCGCGACCGAAACCATCTTTCTGAACGATCTGAAGATCCGGGGCTGTCAGGCCTGCTACTGGTGCAAGAAGAACGATGTTGCCGATTGCGCTGTCAAAGATGACATGCAGAGTATTCACCGGCGTATGCAGGAATCTGATGGCATCATTGTGGCAGCACCGATCTATTTTGGCGGGGTCACAGCCCAGATCAAGATCTGGATGGACCGGCTCTTTCCCTATATCAGCATGAACTTATCCCCGAAGATGCCGGCAGGGAAGATGGTCTCGTTTATCTTCACCCAGAACCAGCCGGATGCACAGCTGTTTGAAACCCCGATCAGGACATTCATGCATATGGTGGGGCTGACGGGACTGTCCGTGAAGGATTATATGCTCGGTTGCGATCTCGATGCCGGGATTAAATTATCCGTTTCAGAGAGAAAGGAGCTGCTGGACCAGGTGTACCGGATCGGAAGGGATCTGATCCCTTAGATGTGTCTTTTTTAGTAATTAAATAAAAATACACTTTTTTATAAAAAATTAAATAAATTTCATTTATTTCTCTGTGCACAGCACTATTGGTGAACAAAGATACTATAAATATTCACAATTCTTATTCGTTGTCGCTGGCAGTCTGTCATCTCACCATGCTCAAAAACAGTTCTGTCAAGGGATCGTTTGCTGGATCCGATCTGTAAACCACTCCATGCTGAGTAAATCCGCTTCCCGGATTGATCTCCTGACGGGAACCCCACGGAGAATCTGTTGTCCAACTCTTTCTTTTAGCTACTCCTCTGGTATACTGGAAATCCATGTTTTCAAACCGAAATCCGGCTTTTGTAACATCTTTGATGGGAACAGAGGGTTTTTTCGATGACGCAGGATCAGGAAAAAATATCCCGAATCAAGAACAGCCTGCGATTCCATTCCAAAGGTCTCAGTATTACCGAAATCGCTCGCCAGCTTCACATGAACCGTAACTCGGTAGCCAAATATCTTGAGATCCTGCATATCTCCGGCCAGGCAGATGTGAAAACGCACGGCATGTCGAAGATTTATTCCCTCTCCCAGCGGGTGCCGATTTCGGCAATGATTGGTTTTTCCTCGGATATGATCCTCATGGTTGATGATCATCACCGGATCCTTCAGGTGAATGATCGGCTTTTACGATTTGCCGGCATCAGTCGGGAGGATATTCTTGGTAAGGAAATTGAAACCTGCGGCCTGTCCTTTCTCAACAATCTCCCCATCGATGCAGCGGTGAAAGGCACCTCCGAAGAAAATAAAATAATCCCCGAAAAACGTATAGAAAACCGGGGCCAGATCTTTTTTTTGCGTTTTAAGCACGTCCCGACCAGTTTTGACGACGGGACAGAAGGGGTCACCATTATTATAGAGGATATCACAGCCCGGCGGCTTGCCGAGGAGGCGCTTGTTGATCGCGAGCAGCAATACCGCCGCATCATCGACAACATGCAGGATGCTTTCTATCGTACTGACAAAGACGGTAACCTGGTCATGATCAGCCCGGGCTGGGCACCGTTACTGGGGTACGACTCATTCAATAGTGTTATCGGGAGAAACCTGGCAGATGTCTTTTATCTTGATCCTTCCCGCAGGAAAGACTTTCTCAAAGCTCTTGCTCCCACCGGGAAAGTGAGGGATTATGAGGTTGTTCTGAAAAAAAAGGATGGAACGCCTATTAATGTCGAGGTAAACAGCCATTATTATTATGATTCTGCAGGTAATGTTCTCGGGGTTGAAGGGATTGCCCACGATATCTCGGAACGTAAAACAGCGGCAGCAGAGATCCAGCACTTCCAGTCGCAACGCGAATTCCTTTCACGGACCCTTCTTGAACTGATTGAACTGCCTTCCACCGCCGATATCTATGATAAAATTGTCCGGGATCTCAGGGTTCTCGCACCGGAGGCCGTTATCTGTATTGCGAGCTATACTCAGGCCGCAGGAACGATAACTATCCGGGCAGTAGCCGATGAGTCTGCACGGGATATTGGCAGGAAATGCCACCTGAGAGATCCGGTAGGCCTTGAAATCCCTCTGGATACCGTCGCGTTTTCAACACTGCGCCGGGGAGTCCCCCGGCAGATTCCGGTGTCGCTCCATGAAATCACCGGTAATGTAATAACTGAAGAAGGGGGCCGGAATCTGGTCACAATCCTGGATTCTGAAGACCTGTATTCCATCGGTCTTACCCGGGGAAATAATATTCTTGGCTGTGCAGCCTTCCTTCAGAAACGGGGAGCGGGTAAGCCGGATGAGACTGCAATAAATGCTTACGTCAACCAGGTCTCTATCGTACTCCAGAGGATACATGCAGAGGAGGCCCTGAGAGAGAGTGAGGAGAAATACCGGAATCTCGCAGACGGTATGCCTGATTGCGTTTTTATCATCGACAGGGACGATATCATCCGTTACGTGAATCCCGCTGCCGCGCGATTTCTTCACGCCTCATCCGATGAGATTACGGGTAAACCCCGAAGCCTTTTCTTCCCGCCGGACATTTCCCAGAACCAGCGCGGGGCCCTCAATAATGTCCTGGATAATGGAAAAACCAGTCATACGGAAGTCCAGTCCCGCGTTGATAATATAAAATTCTGGCAGGAGAACACCCTTGTCCCGCTGATGGATAAGAACGGTGTTCCGGCAGCGGTCCTGGGGATATCGAGGGACATAATGGAAAGGAAAGAGGCTGAAAAAACCCGGAAACTCCTTGCAGCCATCATCGCCTCGACTGAAGATGCTGTTATCGGGAAGGACCCGGACGGGACGATCATCAGCTGGAATCCCGCAGCAGAACATATCTACGGATACCGGCAGGAGGAGATCCTTGGTAAAAATATTCTGGACCTCGTCCCTCCGGCATGCCGTTTTGAAATGGAGACTATCATGGAGTCAATCCGCAACGGGATCTCGGTAAAAAATCTCGAAACCCGCCGTCTCAGAAAAGATGGGACAACCGTGGATGTCGCCATTACAATCTCCCCTATAATGGATGATGAGGGAAATTTTATCGGGGCATCCTCCATTGCCAGAAACATCACGGCAACAAAGGCAGAAGAGCTGCTCAGAACAACCGAGGAGCAATACCAGTCCGTTGTCGAAAATATCGCTGTGGGTGTGTACCGGAGTACCGGTGATCCCCGGGGGAAGTTTCTCTGGGGGAACCCGGCGCTGGTCAGAATCCTTGGTTATCCTACTCTGGGCTCGCTTGAGGAAGTCGAGGTTGCTGATCTCTTCGTTGATCCTGATGGTCGGGCCAAACTCCTCTCGGAACTGAGGCAGGAGGGTTTTGTCAGGAACCGGGAGATACACATCAGGCGGGCAGACGGGACCGTAATCATTGTCCTGGTAACTGCCCTCGCAAAGCCCGGCCATGACGGGAATATCGAATACATCAGCGGACTTGTTGAGGATGTCACCCGGACCAGGAAAGCTGAAAAAGAGATAGGCGTCATGAAAAAAGAGATCTTTGATATCCTTGAATTCCTTCCTGACCCGGCCTTCATTGTGGACAATAACAAAACAGTTGTTGCCTGGAACCGTGCCATAGAGGTCCTTACGGGTGTTCCAGGCAGGGAGATTATTGGGAAAGGGGGTACAGCCATGCCTTCCCCTTCTATGGCGTGGCCCGACCGGCGCTCATTGATCTTATTGGTGCCGGCGACGACGAGCTTGGCCGGTACTATTCCGGTATCCGCCGCAATGGATCAGCCATTGAAGTGGATGTTTTTACCCCCAACCTGAGAGGAGGCGGGGGCCATTCTTCACGCAAAGGCAGCCCCGCTCATGGATCCGGAAGGTACCCGGATCGGAGGGATCGAGCTCCTCCATGATATTTCAGACCTGCAGTATGGTTCCGATATACGCCCCGGGGCAGCTCCCTCTCATTCACCGGTTGGCGCAACAGTAACTGCAGACACCCCAACCCTGCTCAGCCGCCTCTATCTCACCAATGCCCTGAAAATGGCTCACGACGGGATCAGTATTCTCGACCTCTCGGCAAGGCTCATCTGGGCCAATGATGCACTTGTCGCACTTCTGGGTGTTGCAAGCCATGAGGTTGTTGTGGGCCGTCACTTCACGGAATTTCTTACCCGGGATCAGCAGGAGTCGATGCTTAACCATCTCGCGACCATTAACCGGACAACCCCTGCAGTCATACCCCTTGTTATTGTCACACCGGCCGGTAAGATCCAGGTCGCTACCAACATATCCGGTATTTCTGATGAGGAGGGGGATCTGATCGGATATATGGCTATCATCCGCCAGGCGGGAGAGGCACGTCCAGCAACAATGCCAAATGACAGGATACCTGAATAAAAAAATGACAAAAAAATAATTTATTGCATCGATAGCGCTTTTCCATCTGCATGGGGTTCGTGAACCGGGATTTTGTCGAGTGCCTCCTCAATAAAGACCTTCACAAAGGCATTGTCACTGTTGTATGCCTGCTGTAATGCATGGGCAGCCCGCGGGTCTCCAATCCTTCCCAGTGCAGAAGCTGAAGCCCAGCGGACATCCTGATCCTCATCAAAGAGTTTTTCCACCAGGTGCTCGACCGAGCTGGAATGCCCGATATTTCCCAGGGTATCAGCAGCAAAATAACGTACCCATTTATCATCATCGTTCAGAGAATGATGCAGGTACTCGATCGCCGGCTCTCCAAATTCCCCCAGAGCGATGATAGATTTCCATCGGTCGGGATTCTTCTTGTTCTTTAACTCAAGAATAGTTCTCTCCATACTGTTCACACACCTCTTCCCTTTCCACCAGGGACAGTACCTGAATGAATGATGGATTATTATTGATTTTTGCCAACCCGGATTGCATGGCAATACTCGCACTCTCTCTCCTTTGCAACACGTGCTGCCGTATGGATCCTGCAATCTGATGGCATTTGTTCTCTGCTTATCCTTTTGTCTCTGATCCACACCGAGACAGCGACCGGGATCAAATCACAACCTTCATAATTATTCCCCCCTTTTTTACATCCAGTGATTTGTGTGCGATATACGGCAAGTGCTCTTCTTACGGTCGGTATCATCCTGCTCCTCCTCACGGCGGGATGCGCTGATGTAACTTCGACGCAGAAAGTTGGGGATTTTGGTACTACATTCGGTGCATCGTCTGAAGAACAGAAAGCCATCGACTGGTTCAAGGCAACATATGGTGACCCGCTGACCAACAACGACAAACCGGCCCGGTTTGTGGAGCCGCTTGTTACAACCGGTGTTGATTCCCACCCGTTACCGGTGGATAAAGTTGTCATGTTCCCTCAGAGTGGCGGCTCGATCTACTTCTTTGTCATCTATGACAACTTCAAGAAGGGCGATTCCATCACGGTCAGCTGGCTGTATGTCGAGAACGGCCGCGTAGTGACTACAGTTGAGAAGCAGGCCAGCGGCGACTTCGGGCGTTTCATCGTCGAGTTCCAGAAGCCCGACTCCGGCTGGGGCAAAGGGAAGCAGAAGCTTACGATTTCCGGCAACGGTGCGACAGCATCAGTTGACTTTACCATTGGTGATACACTCAAGACAATCCCGTTGCCGTACACTCCGGGGAGCGGATCCTCAGGTGCATCATCCGAAGCCTCGACTGGATCATCATCACTGACCGGCCGGGTGACCCCCTCGGTCACGGCTTTTGACACCGGTGGCCTTGGGATGGGACGGATCCAGAGACCGACTCTGATCAGAACCATCCCGCCGACCCTGCACGAGGGATCCGGCGCCCCTGCACCACAGATCGATACCAATAATGATGTGAATAACTGCGGGGGAAGATTGGAAATGCCTGCACCGCTCCTCCGAATACTCAGCCGTATTGTTACCAAGGGCAGTGTACATTCGACTGTATCAGTAACAACTACCGGTACTGCGGGGACGCGACTGTCGGCTGTGTCCCATTCTACAATAATGACAAGTACTGTGGTGCCTGCAATAATATCTGCGGTGCAGACGAGTATTGTAACGTGAACCACTGCGAGGCGAAATCATCCCAGAACACCGATAATGCCGGGTCCGGTGGGAACGGCTTGGCACAAGGGTCCTGCGCCTCCGGGCTGTCGGTCTGCAATGGCAAGTGTGTTAACCTGAAAATCGACTCCAGCAACTGCGGGGTCTGCGGGTTCTCATGCCCGCTGATGAAGGGATGCCAGAGCTCCCTGTGTATCAGCTATGACGGCTGCCATGACTTCCCCTGCCCGCCGTTCACCCATTGTGAACTCAAATCCAATATTCCCGTCTGTGGCTTCTGAACTAAAAGGAAACCTCTTTTTTTCCGGAACAATGAAACCTGACTTCCAGTAGGGAAATGTGGTTCAGTGGTACCAAATTGTACCTGTGGCCTGTCTTTACCCGTCAGAATATCAGGCATCTAACACCTGGTCGGATACACCAGCGTCTGACCTGACAGCACTCTCCATTTTGCAACCCCGGGTTAAAACAGAACCCTTAATGCCGTTTCAGGTGGACGTTCAATGAGTGATTGTATGAAAATTCACCTCTCTCTCCTCTTTGCATGCATTGTCATACTCTCCCTGCTCACCTGCGGTTGCACTGACATCCTGACCAAGCAGAAAGTCGGCAGTTTTGGTGATGCCGGCGGTGCAGGAACAACCCCCACCCCAGCCCCCGGGGTAACCAGCGGGATCTCCGCGTCTTCAGGAAGCAGTATAGCCGATATGCGGGTGGGAAGCATCTATGCCACCTGTTATCCCAGCTGCACCAGCGCAAAGAAGAAGAGTGTCCATGACTGTGACAAAGCCTGCTGTCTTGCCCAGTGCCAGCCCCGGTCTCCGGATGACACCACGCGCTGTGCTGCAATCTGTGGCGTGGACCTGGAAAAGACCACGGATATTTAAGAAACTCTTTGCTCTTTTTTATCAGGTATTGTTGAAAGATCCGGATTTAAAAAACCCCATCATTGTTTTATTGAACTTCCCCTGCCCAGCCCCCCTCGGGCCAGGTACAGAAATCAGCATCGTTTCCTGTGGAAATAATGACGACAACTTGCGCATTTTTCCCTCGAGCGGAAGTACAGGGGGGTCGGGCAGGGGCAGAATGTAAATCCGGATTGCCATATGTAAAAAAAAAGATCGCAATCCGGATCACGCAGGAAATGCGGTGCCGGAAATTCTGGTATCAGGATAAAATAGCGTGAACAGACAGAAGAAAGAAAAAATTATTTTGTTACCGGCCGGCGCCCTGCCCAGTTCGGCGGGAACTTGGTGGGGTCCTGCCCGTCGGAATAGAAGTCACCAAGCCATGATTTGTTGTCGGCTGCCATCGTGAGGTAGAACTTGCGTCCCGACTCGGATTTTGTTCCGCAAGGTGTCGGAGCAGTCCAGGTACCTGACAGGACATTCTTCTCTACGGTACCCTTGAATGAGGCATCGCATTTGATCCCGTTAATAATCAGCTCCCCCTCAACATCCCAGCAGGTCTGTTTCATGGTCAGCATCGATGTGTCGCCATACGGCCGGTCAGCGTATTTGGTCCATGCAGTACTGAGGTCGTGGTTGCCCGCCATGCCCAGCATGCTTGACTGCCACTCCCCGTCCCAGACAAGCTTGTCCGGGCGGCAGGTGTTGTTGCCGCTGCTACGGGAGCAGATGAACCCTGGGATCCCGATGTGGTCGCAGGTCCGGGTATCGTCGTCGATTTCGAGGATGCACACCCGGCAGCCGCCATAGCGATGCAGAGAAACACAAGGAATATGCACACAATTGCTGAATGTTTCATAGAATCTAAAATGGGAAGCCGGAGTTAAAAAGAGCACGATTTGTTCTTCTCGGCAGCAAACCCCCCGGTATAAACCGAAATATTTCAATCCTCCGGATTTCCACCGGAAGTGTGTAATATCATGAGATTTTTTATTCCGGTGAGTACGGCCGTACTTATTCTCCTCATCGGTGTGAGCGGATGTACAGGTGATATTTTAACGAAGGCGGGTGTTGGGGATTTTGGGGGGCCACCTGCTCCAACTGTTACGGCCGACAACGGAAAGCCGGATGCAGAATATTCAGACTGTACTAAAATCTGCAGTCAGTATACCGGGCCGGATGCAGCGGACTGCACCCGGACCTGCTGCACTTCGCGGTGTTCGGGGAACACGACCGGCAGTGCAGGAACCTGTCCTGAACAATGCACCAATGGAGCTTTGCCTCCGTCACCCACAGGAACCGTCACTCAGGTTACCGGGACCCCGGCTCCAAAGGCAACAACGGCTGATTACGGGTGCTCCGGTTCCACGGGTTGCACGGCGTACCGCCAGTGCATGAGCAGCAGCACTGAGAAGAACGGGGTGGATTGCGAAACCCGTTGTTGTTCTTCCCGTTGCTTTGATCTTCCTGTCGATGAAAAAAAGGCATGCGCAGACGCATGTCTTAAAAAATGAGTTTTTAAAAATTCTGTCAGTCGGAAATCACATACTCAACCGGATTGCATCAGGATTAAACCAATACCCTTTTTTTCAGACAGATTTCCTGAACTTTTATGCATTTCTGGAAACGCACGGTTCTCTGTTGGTACCTGGGCATTGTCGCGCTGCTTTTTGCAGGTTGCACAACTATGACAACATCGGCACAACCCGGACGTCGCCCGGGTTGTCACCTCCCGATCCCACAACCACCCCCACCCCGGTCCGTCAGACAAGCAGGAGACACCCTGCGTGCCGGACGACACCATGCAGAGGGGGCCCCCTCCAAAATTTTTGTGGGGGGGTACCTCTCAGCACGATCACGGGGGTACCCCTGCGATTTCGGTTACCCGGTTACGCCGGAACGTTCAAACTGTATCCGGTTTTTGAGGGGGTACCCCTGATCGATCATGTAAGGGGGGGCCCTGCTGGTGCTGCTGAGGGGGTCCCCTTTGAAAATTTATGCGAGGGGTTGGGTACGGCCAGGGGCTGACAGGGAGGGGGAGGGGGGGTCATCAAAATTGCCGGGCAGCCCCCCTTTCGCAAGATAAAAAAATTACTTCCTGACCCGGAACAGTTTCAGGACCCTGTCCCAGAATGACCGCGGAGGTCTTTTGCAATAGGGCAGCCCGCCCCTCGGTGCATGGGATGCCTCGCACTCATCGCACAGCGTGTACCGTTTGCAGGACTTCTTCGGGCAGGGGCAGTCCGGACGAATAACCGGTGGCATTATTTTAGAATCCTTGCAGCCGGCATGCTTAATCCTTTGTTCAAACTGAAAACCCCATCTTCCCGGGAAGATCCCGGGCCCATGAGGAGATGAGGTTCCAGTCACGGAAATCGCCGGACGGAACTTTGCCAATCTCCATCATCTTGCGCTGGATGAACCCGAGTTTTGCCGGATCGAGTTTTCCCGCGAACAGGATAGTACCAACGGATTTAACCGGTGCCAGTGAGGTATTGAGGCATTCCATGGCATGATCAACATTCCCTACCTGCTCTGATACCGGTGTCAGGCCCACGGCAAAAGACGCAACCGGGAGGGTGGTAAGCGAACTCTTATGCCTGCTGATAAATTCCGCTATGTCTTTCACCAGGTTTCCCATATAGAGCGGTGCCCCGATGATTACTCCCTGGTACCCGGCCAGCGAACTGACCCGGCTCATTTCGGTGACATCCGCTGAATATCCCGCGGTAACAAGTTCTTTTCCTATTGCCTGTGCAATTTCTGCAGTTGAACCGTTCCGCGATGCATATGCGACAAGAATCCGTTCCTGCATAAAGATCCCTAACGGATCTTGTTTTGCTGCAATAAAGATACGGGCGGGGACATCCGGACAATATTATTTTTACATAATCCGGACAACAACCCGGCAATGGAGTCCCTGCCCATCTTTTCCCGTGTGCAACCCGGTGATCTCATCCACAATTTTCCGGTCATCTCCCTTATCGCCGCAAATATCGTGACCATTGCCCTCGCAATAATCGGGAACTGGGACCTTGCGATGGTGATGTTCATTTACTGGGCCCAGAGTATCATCATCGGCCTTTTTACTGTCCTCTCCCTGATCAGCGCCGATACTGCAGCACTGGAGGCGGATCTCAGTAAACCCCTCCTTGAACGGGGGGAACCAGGGTAAGCACCCGGTATGTATACTTCTACAAGTTCCTTCTCGCAGGGTTCTTCTGCCTCCATTACGGGCTCTTCCACTGGGCGTATTATTCGTTCATCGTGGATTCCGGTATCTTCGGACCCGTGAACTTCTCGGACCCGAGCATCTGGTTCTCCTGCGGCCTTTTCTTTGCCAACCATCTCTATTCGTTCCTGGCGTTCCGGAACACGGGTCCGAAGGGGGCAATGTATCTCAGTGAGCAGTTCTTCGCACCCTACCGTCGTATCATACCGATGCACCTGACCATCCTCTTCGGCAGTATCATTGTCCTCGTCCTCCAGGTCTTTGGGATTGCATCAACGCTGCCGGTACTCATTCTTTTCCTCCTGCTCAAGACCTTCACCGATATCACATCCCATATCGACAAACACAACCGGGAGGAGCACTCGGATGAGCCGGTCCGGTATCTCTGATATCCGGCCCCGGTTCAAAAGGCGATAAGACTTAAGGACAAAAACCCGATCCTAGTACAGCGTAACGAGGCAAGCACCCATGGCAACCGATCCCGTCTGTCTGGCAATCGTTGATGAAGACGATGCGAAATTCACGAGCACCCACAAGAACCAGAAGTACTATTTTTGCTGCAACTGGTGCAAAACCCGGTTTGAAGAGAACCCGAAGCGGTATTCGCGGATTGCCAATGATGTCAGTGTAAACCTTAAAGAAGTGATGTAAATCGGATATTTTCATCCCGGTATCCTCAGATTACCGGCAAATATCCTGATATGAAGGGATATGAGACCCGGGATCCGATAGCGAATATCTTTTTAATGCCATGCGGGCAGATACAGAAAGCAATGCTCGGGAGACCACGACTGGGCGGGATTTTATGAAACCACACGACGATCCCTGGCTGAAAAACGCCCATGCCAATGCAGAACACCTGGACCGGGAGATCAAAAAACTGGCAGCACTGGCGAGCCCGATCCGGGAGAACAAGCCGGTTATTACCAAATACCAGGATTTCTGGAACCAGGCAAAAAAAATTACCGTCCTGTTTAAAGAGCTCAAACCCCTGGCACAGAGTGACCGGGACCTGCTCTGGAACCGGTTCAACATGTTCTGCGGGGAAGTCAAGGGAAAACAAAAGGGCGAGTACGGGGTTCTTGAATCCCGGTCCAAGGAGCACCTGGATGAGATTATGCGGCTGCTGGAACGTGCACGGCTACCGCAAAGTGCCCCGGCCCCTATGGTTCATGACCTTGTTGAACGGGGGCAGGTGCTGAAAAAAGCCGGTGATCACCTTGCAAAGTACAAGCACGAGATGATAGCAAAACACAAGAAAGCCGGTTTTGACAGAATTCAGGAGATCCGGAAGACGCACGATGCTGCATGGGGTGCAAAAAAGACTGACAGCACTCCCCGGCAGGAGTCGGCAATGGAGTCTAAAGTCCGCAGGAACCTCGAAGCCAACCGTGAACGGTACAAAAAAGCTTCAAATGCCCTTGAGAATTTCCAGATCGGCAGAGGGCATATACGGGAGTTTCCTGCCACCTCCACGGATCCCCAAAGAACTGCATCCGCTGAGGCCCGGCTTGCCGAGACCGAGGCCCGGATCCGGGATATTGACAACGGGATGAAGAAGCTGGAGAAGTGGATCGCAGACGATGAGCGGCTCCTTGGAAAGAAGTGACCCGCGGCTCTTAAATCTCTCCGGCGCTTCTTTCGACAACTCTTCTTTTCAGTGCCTTTATCAGCGGAATTTTGGTAGTTTTTCTACGAGAATCAGTGGAGTCCCGGTGGCCCGGGGACACTTCGTTTCTTCATGCGGGCCGCATAAACGATAAGTGCCAGCTCGCCGTCGGAGGTGATGCTGTAGATCCGTTCCTGCCCGTTGTCCGGATCAGGATCTTCCCGAATCAGGTTCCAGCTGAGAAGGCGGAAAACTGCCCGGGAAAACTCCGCGTAAGAGAGTTCGTAGTGCCCGGATTTCTCCTCCTGCCGGCCAGGGACCTGCCAGGCCTTCATCTCATTGAACAGTGTTATCCCTGGTACAAGGGCCCTTGCCACTCTGTCGTCTTCCTGGTGCCGGAGGAGGATGGTGAGGATGACCAGGTTATAAGGATCGGCCGGCATGTTCCGTGCTGGAAGGGTCGGGACGGGGATCCTTCGTGGGGGAGAATTCCCGAATGCATAGTAGGCATCGCCCTCAACCCAGAGCGCCATGGAGAAGAGCCCCATCGAAAGGCGTTTTGAACCCGCGGAGATGTCGAACGAGTACCGGGCAGAGGGGTGCTCGCTGAATATCCCGAGTACCGGATCGCGGATCGCATCAAAGGTTGTCCCATCGATCATAACGAGGGCACAGGGTATATTCCGGGAGATGGAGATCGCATTGACCTCGTCTACCGCATTACGGATATCGCATTTCCAGGCCCGTTTCCGGGCATCATCCCGGGCCGAGTTGGTATACACCTCTTTTTCCGCAAAGATGAACGCGTGCGTCACGGTCCGGAGTTCATCGAGGACCGCAGGGTACGTGGTATGGATACGGTCCCCCGCACTGATGATGTGGACATACTCCTGCGGATCCATGCAGAGTATTCGCTGTCGGGCGATAAATGGCTGTCCGGCCATTACCCCCCTGGATACGGGTTCTATAAGAAAATGGGCTGCCCGGGCAATGCGAAGAGAAACAACAATTCTTTTCCCTGATATCTGCTTAATAGTCTCCTATCATATCCCGGCAGGATCAGCCTGATCCTCCGTCACCGGGATGGGAGTTCTTGCTATGGAAGTTCTGGCCATTCTCCTGGAGTGGGGCCCGTACCTGCTCGGCGGTATTGCAGTGACGCTCGGGCTCGTCTTATCAGCTCTTGCCCTCGGTTTTCTCCTTGGTCTGCCGCTCGCGCTCGGGCAGGTCTATGGATCACGGCTCGTCAGTACCCTTGTCTCTGTATATGTCTGGTTCTTCCGTGGTCTCCCGATACTTGTCCTGCTCTTCCTCTTCTATTTCGGAATCTTCCCGGCTCTTGGTCTCGATGTCCCGGCCTTCGTGATCGGGGCTGTGGTCCTTGGTCTCCGTGGAGCAGCCTACCAGTCCCAGATCTTCCGGGGGGGCATCCAGTCCGTTGCTGAGGGACAGATGACGGCTGCCCTCTCGCTCGGGATGACGAAATGGACTGCGGTACAGGCAATCATCCTCCCGCAGGCGCTGCGTATCTCCCTGCCCGGCTGGTCAAATGAATACCCGGAGCTCCTCACCGACTCGGCGGTCTGTTACGCCATCGGGGTCATGGAACTCCTGACACGGGCATCCCAGATCGTAAGCCAGACCTATGTGACCATGCCCGTCTACCTCGTGTGTGCCCTGATCTTTATTGCGCTCAACTATGGCGGGATGTACATGATCCGGCGGACAGAGGAGCATTTCGCCATCCCGGGTTTCGGGAACCAGGAGGTCCGGTCATGAGCAGTGAATACATTCTCCGGGTGGAAGACATCCACAAGAACTTTGGTGACCGGGAGATCCTTCACGGGATCTCCTTTGACGTGAAGAGAGGCGAGACGATCGTCTTCATCGGGCCCTCGGGGACCGGCAAGAGCACGCTGCTGCGCTGTATCAACCAGCTCACGGAACCCGACCGGGGGCGGGTATTCCTCGACGATGAGGAGATCACGAACTGTGGGCTGCGGATCTGCGGGTACCGGCAGCGCATCGGGATGGTCTTCCAGAACTTCAACCTCTTCGATCACCTGACGGCGGTCGAGAATGTCGAGATTGCCCCGGTTAAAGTGCGGAAGATGAAGAAGGAGGACGCCCGCGCCAAAGCTATGGAAGAACTCCGGCGGGTCGGGATGGCGGACTGGGCTGACCACTACCCGGCCGAGCTCTCAGGGGGGCAGGCACAGCGGGTCTCGATCGCCCGGTGCCTTGCGATGGACCCCGAGGTGATCCTCTTCGATGAACCCACCTCGGCGCTCGACCCTGAGCTGACCCGCGAAGTGCTTGAAGTTATGAAGGACCTTGCCCGGACCGGGATGACGATGCTTGTCGTAACCCACGAGATGGGCTTTGCACGTTCGATGGCAACCAGGGTCATCTTCATGGAGAGCGGGCAGATCATTGAGCAGGGTCCCCCCTCAGAGATCATGAACAACCCTCAGCACCCGAGGACCCGGGAGTTCATCGGCAGGATAGAGCATTAGGGAAAAATTATGGAACCGGCTGTATTTCTCCTCCAGATTCTTATACCGGCCCTCTGGCAGGGACTCATTGTCACCGTGGAACTGGTAATCCTGACGGCACCGTTCGGCCTCCTTCTCGGTGTCCTTATCGCTCTCGGGAGACAGTACGGGGGAAAGACCCTCTCTGCAGCCTGCGCCGGGTACATCGTCTTCTTCAAGGGTTGTCCTCTCCTCCTCCTCCTCTTCATGCTCTACTTCGGCCTGCCCTCGCTCGGAATCACCCTGCCGGCATTCACGGCAGCAGTTATCGGGTTCGTGCTCTGCAACGCGGCATATAACTCCGAGTATATCCGGGGTGCCATCCTCTCCATCAAAGACGGGCAGATGACTGCTGCCATGGCCCTGGGGATGACAAGGGCGCAGGCTATCGAATCGATCATCCTCCCGCAGGCCATGCGGAGAGCTATTCCCGGCCTCTCGAACGAGTTCATCTACCTCATCAAGTATTCCTCGCTCGCCTACATGATCACGGTCGTTGAACTCTCGGGGGCAGCCAAGATCGTGGCAACCAAATATTTCATGTACAATGAGACTTTCCTTGCGGTAGGAATTGTATACCTGGCCCTGGTCACGCTGACTACTTTTGCCGTGGATCGCCTGGAAAAGCGGGTGAGTGTTCCGGGTATGAGCGGGAAAATTTCCGGATAAAAAAAGCAAAAAGGGAGGAAAATCCCTACTTCATCTTGTATTTTACAATGAGTTCCTGCCAGTAGGGGTCGGCCTTTAACTCAGCAAGCCCTTCATTGAGAGTGGCCAGGAGTTCGGGGTCTGATTTCCTGACCGCAATACCGAACGCTTCCTTCGTCTCAATGTTTCCGATAATTCCGACCGGCCGGCCCACGATCATGGCTTTCATCACATTGTCATCGTACAGTACGGCATCAACCCGCCCGGCGACAAGGTCGTCAATGGCAAGCGGGGTGTTGGCATAGAGTTTCAGCCGGTCCTGGGGCATCTTCCCGGTTGCGATAAGGTTTTTGTCAACCCAGATGGCAGCAGTGCAGCCGCTCTGGGCGCCGATAACCGCTTTTCCGTTCTTAACATCGTCAAGGGTGGTCTTCGAACCAGTCCTGGTGACGATATCCTGGTTAACCTCCCAGTACGGGGTGCTGAAATTGACCTGTTCGCCCCGTTCGGGAGTGATGGTCATACCTGAATAGATGAGATCAACTTTTCCAGCCTGGAGTGCCGGGACGATCCCATCCCAGGCAACCGGCTGGAACTTCACGTCCATCCCTTTCTTCTGGGCGATCCATTTCATGGAGTCCACGTCGAACCCGGTGGCTGCGCCGCTGGGGTCGAGATAACTGAAAGGTTTGTATTCCCCGTCGATACCAACAACCACGGTCTTTTTCTGGGCTGTGGCAGGAGATGCCGGGGCCGGGTTGGAGCCGGACGAACAACCTGCTGCTGCAAGCAGCAGGCCGAGGATGAGCAGGGCAGTGATGCCGAAGAGATAGCTGGACTTCATTCGTAGTAGCTTGCAGCCCGGAAACAAAAGAGCTTACTATGTGCCCTTCTGAAGGGAGTCGAAGCCGCCCTTCGAAGAAATTCTTATGAATTTCTTCTCGACCTCCAGGTCTGATGACCTTTCGGTAAAAAAAGATTTAGATGAAGAGTGGCGCAAGCACGAGCGTCAGCGTTGCGAGGAGCTTGATGAGCACGTGGAGCGACGGGCCGGCAGTGTCCTTGAACGGGTCGCCGACGGTGTCTCCGATGACAGCTGCCTTGTGGGCCTCGCTCTTCTTGCCACCGTGAACACCGGTCTCGATGTATTTCTTGGCATTGTCCCAGGCACCACCGCTGTTGTTGAGGATGAGCGCAAGGAGGATACCGGTGATGGTTGCAACCATGAGGAAGCCGGCGAGGGCTTCGTACTTCATGGTGACACCGATAACGATCGGGAAGAGAATCACGAGTGCACCCGGAAGGACCATGTTCCTGAGGGCGCCCTGGGTCGTGATATCAATGACCCGTGCATAGTCGGGTTTCTTGGATCCTGCCATGATTGCGGGGTCCCTGAACTGGACGCGGACCTCTTCAATGACATACTGTGCGGTCTTTGAGACTGCACGGATGGCGAGGCTTGCAAAGAGGAAGACGAGCATCGCGCCGATAAGTGCCCCGACAAAGACGGTCAGGTTTGCCAGGTTGACAACATCGAATGCCTTGCCGGTGAGCTTGGCAATGTCGGCCATGTAGGCGTTGAAGAGCAGGAACACCGCAAGGGATGCACTACCGATGGCATAACCCTTGGTGAGTGCCTTGGTGGTGTTGCCGGCTGCATCGAGCTTGTCCATACGGTGCCGGACTGCATCCGGTGCGCCGCTCATCTCGACGATACCACCGGCGTTGTCGGCGATGGGGCCGAAGGTGTCCATGGTAAGGACGTAGGCACAGACCATCAGCATACCGATGGTTGCAACGGCAGTACCGTAGAGGCCGCCCTGGGGGATACCGGTCATGGTTCCGCACCAGTACGAGATGAGGAGCGAGATACCGATAAGGATCGCGGGGACTGCGGTGGTCTCGAGTCCGACCGAGAATCCCATGATGATGTTGGTTCCCGCGCCGGTCTCAGATGAGTTGGCGATGTCCTGCACCGGCCGGTAGTTGTGGTCGGTGTAGTAGAGGGTGACCCTGAGGAACGCGACAGAGAGGGCAATACCAACGAGACCTGCTACGAAGAAGTAGATCCAGTTGGGGGTTGCACCGAGGAGCCACTGGACCCCGAAGTAGAGGAAGATGGCCGAAATGACTGCGGTGATGTAGTACCCCATGTTCATGGCATCCATCGGGTCCGCACCGTCCTTTCCACGGACAGAGAGGATACCGATCATGCTTGCCAGGAGACCGAGGGCACACATGACGATGGGGAAGAGGATACCGTTGACACCGAAGATCGGGAAGAGCGCGACACCGAGGATCATAGCACCAATGTTCTCGGCTGCAGTGGACTCAAAGAGGTCAGCGCCACGGCCTGCACAGTCACCGACATTGTCGCCGACAAGGTCAGCGATGGTTGCCGGGTTCCGGACATCGTCTTCGGGGATACCGGCCTCGACTTTGCCGACAATATCTGCACCGACATCAGCGGCTTTCGTGTAGATACCGCCACCGAGCTGGGCAAAGAGTGCCACAAACGAGGCACCGAAAGCAAACCCGATGATGACGAACGGGGTGTGGGTCGGGTCTGCACCGAGGGCAATATAGGTGAGCGAGACGCCGAGGAGTGACATCGAGGTGATGATCAGGCCGGAGATCGCCCCACCGCGGAACGAAAAGTCAAGTGCCTTCCCGTCACTGGTCTGGGCTGCTGCTGCCGTGCGGATGTTGGTCCGTACTGCGATCCACATTGCAACGACACCGGCGATAGCACTGCAGGCTGCACCGACGATGAATGCGGCTGCCGTAGCAAGGGCAATTGCCTGCTGTCCGGTGAAATAATAGATCGCAAAGATCACCACAGCACATACGATGGCGAGCATGGCGATAGTCGAATACTGGCGTGTGATGAATGCTTCCGCACCCACACGGATCGCATCGGCGACCTCGCGCATCTTTGGGGTACCCTGGTCCTGGGAAAGGAGGTTACGCGTCAGGATTGCGGCAAGGCCCAGTGCGATGATACAGATCGCAATCACGAGTAATAATGTTGTTTCGATCATTCCATGACCTCCCTGCTATGCCGCCGGACCGCTGTATTCCGGCGGAACGAAACGTATTGACCGCACACGACCGTATCGCTGAAAGAGACGCCGGCTGGCACATCAGGTTTGCTAAATTGGTATCGGCAGGTGTCTGCCAGACTCCGAACCAAAGGAGGGTGCAATGGTTCAAAGGGCTCTCCCTCGAATCCACCCACAACCCATCCTAAGAGAATATTAGTGCATTTTTGGAACATTAAACTTTTATCTTATCATCCGGGGGTGCACCACATTCCGGTGCATTTTTTTATGTTTTTGACAGAAATCTGCGCTTTCCGGCAAATTTTCTGGAATAAAACCTGTATGCATGAGCTGGATCGCGCACAATTCAATATGATTAATAATGCTAAATTCCCATATTCACATCAGGAGGGTATCTGGTGCAACTCGCGCAGCTGTTAGTATTTCTCATCCTGTTTCCGCTTATCGCCGCGTTCTTTTTGCTTCTGGCAAAAAAAGACCTGGAACGCGACTGGATTGTCAAACTGTCCGCACTGGTCATTGGTGTTGTCAGCGTCTACCTTCTGATAACGACGTTTGACAAGGGGGCCATGCTGGTCTCGGTCATCCCCGCCGAACCGACCGGTCTTGTTATGTTCATCCTCGAGATGCTCATCGCCGTTTTCATCCTGTATCTCGGCATCACGCATAAGAAATGGCTCGTTGTCGGGCTCATTCTTGTCCAGTCCGTGATGATGCTGTACTTCGAGATGGTCTATGCCCACACCATCCATGTCGAGTCAGGCCTGTTCATCGATGAATTCTCCAATATCATGGCACTCATCATCGGTATCATCGGGAGCCTGATCTGTGTCTACTCGCTCGGGTACATGAAATTCTTCCATGAACACCACCCCGAGATGCCGGACAAACGCCCGTACTTCTTCGGGATCCTGTTCCTCTTCCTTGCAGCAATGTTCGGGCTGGTCTTTGCCAACAATATCATCTGGGTGTACTTCTTCTGGGAAGTCACGACCCTCTGTTCCTTCCTCCTCATCGGGTACACGAAGACCGAGGAGGCAACGAACAACGCCTTTAACGCCCTCTGGATGAACCTGCTGGGAGGGGTTGCCTTTGCCGGGGCAATCCTCTACCTTGGCATGTTTGGGAACGGGGTCATGGGGCTCTCCGAACTGATGGCAACCGGTAAAGTCATAGCCCTCATCCCGGCTGCCCTCATTGGGTTTGCAGGGCTCACGAAGGCTGCCCAGCTCCCGTTCTCCTCGTGGCTTGTCGGCGCAATGGTGGCCCCCACCCCGGTCTCTGCGCTCCTCCATTCGAGCACAATGGTCAAGGCCGGTGTCTATATTCTTGTGCGCCTCGCACCGATCTTCCAGACCACGGTTACCGGGTATATGATCGCCATGGTTGGTGCTGTAACCTTCCTGCTGGCATCCGGTATTGCCATATCGCAGAGCAATGCGAAACGGGTGCTTGCGTATTCTACGATCGCCAACCTTGGTCTCATTGTTGCCTGCGCAGGCATCGGTACCTATGAAGCGATCTGGGCAGCCATCCTCCTCATCGTCTTCCATGCAATCTCCAAGTCGCTCCTCTTCCTCTCGGTCGGCACAGTAGAGCACCGGATCAAGAGCCGGGAGATCGATGACATGAACGGGCTCATTGTCCGGATGCCGAAGATTGCAGCCATGATGGTCATCGGTATTGCCGGCATGTTCCTCTTGCCTTTCGGTATGCTCATCTCCAAGTGGGCAGCCGTCCGGGCCTTCATCGATGCACCCTATGGCTTCCTGTTTGTCATTATCCTTGCCTTTGGCAGTGCCCTGACCCTCTTCTTCTGGGCCAAGTGGATGGGCAAGATCATCGCCGTCACGAGCGACAGCAAAAATATCGAAGGCGAAGTCGACCCCAGGGAGTGGGCAGCGCTCGTCTCCCTTGCGGGCCTGTCGTTCATCACGACGCTTGTCTTCCCGATGCTCTCAACCAAGCTCCTCGAGCCGTTCCTCATGGCCAACTACGGCAGGGTAGCCCAGCTCTCCCAGGACAATATCATCATCATGATCCTGATGCTCTTCCTGCTGATGGTGATGCCGCTCTCCATTCTCCTGCCCGCCCGGAAACACCGGCACCTGGCCCCCTACATGGGTGGCCGGACCACCACGCACGATATGCGTTTCTCCGGCTCCCTTGGTGTCCAGAAGAAGACTGTCCTCTCCAATTATTATCTCCACGACTGGTTCGGTGAGACAAAACTGCGGACATGGGGCATCTGGCTCAGCTCCGGTCTCATCGCAGTCATGTTCATCGCCACCATCCTCCGGGGGGTGCTCTCGTGATCAATATCGTCTGGGCAATCATCTTTGTCCTCGTAGCACCGGTCATCGGTGGCCTGGTAGCCGGTATTGACCGGAAGATCACTGCCCACATGCAGGGTCGTGTCGGGCCCTCGGTCTTCCAGCCGTTCTACGATGTGGGCAAGCTCTTCGAAAAAGAGAATGCCGTCGTGAACGAGACACAGATCTTCTACGTGATCTGCTACATCATCTTTATTGCATTTACCGGAGCGCTCTTCTTTTCCGGAGGAGACCTCCTGCTCGTTGTCTTTGCGCTCACGCTCGCCCAGATCTTCCTGGTCCTGGGTGCCTTTGCTGCAAATTCCCCGTACAGCTATGTCGGAGCCGAGCGGGAACTCCTCCAGATCATGGCCTATGAGCCGATGGTAATTCTCACTGCGGTGGGAATGTTCGTTGTCACCAAGAGCTTCAATGTTGCAGATATCGCTGCATCGGCAACACCTGTCGTACTGCTCCTGCCGGGCATTTTCCTTGGGTTCCTCTACACACTGACCATCAAGTTGCGGAAATCCCCGTTTGATATCTCGACCTCGCACCATGCCCACCAGGAGATCGTCAAGGGGGTTACCACCGAGTTCTCCGGCCCAACACTCGGGCTCATTGAGATCGCTCACTTCTACGAGACGGTCTTCCTCCTCGGTTTCATCTACCTCTTCTTCGGGTTCAACCCGCTTGTCGGCGTTATTGCAGTCATTGTCATTTACCTGCTGGAAATTCTCCTCGACAACACGAATGCCCGTGTGAAATGGCAGCTTGCCGTGAAGAGCTCGTGGATGATTGCCGCTATTGTGGGGGTTATCAACCTGGCTGTGCTGTATTTCCTGGCAGGAGGTGCATGATGGCGTACCTGTCCAAATCCCCCTGGATCATCCACTACGATGCCTCGAGCTGCAATGGCTGCGATATTGAGATTCTTGCCTGTCTCACCCCGATGTACGATGTCGAGCGATTTGGTATTATCAATACCGGCAACCCCAAGCATGCCGATATCTTCGTAGTCACCGGCTCGATCAATGAACAGAACCGCGAGGTTGTGGAGAATATCTACAACCAGATGCCGGACCCCAAAGTTGTTGTCGCGGTTGGCATCTGTGCCACCTCCGGTGGCGTCTTCCGGGAGTGCTATAATGTCATGGGAGGTACCGACAAGGTCATCCCGGTGGACGTCTATGTGCCCGGTTGTGCAGCCCGCCCGGAATCGATCATAGATGGTATAGTCACGGCTCTTGGCATCCTCGAAGAAAAGAGGAAGAAGATGCCCCTTGGGGGATCTGAACCAGTCCCCCACCATAAGCCGCATACGAATGCTGATACCAAAGGAGGAGCGAAATGATGCCACCCCAGACAATCGTCCCGATCAGTGTCGGGGAGGTTGTTTCAAAAGCCCAGGAGGCAAAGAAAGCAGGTCACCGCCTTGTCCAGGTCGGATGCACAAAGATCGGCGAGATATTCGAGATAATCTACGTGTACGACAAGGACTATAATCTGCTTAATTACCGGATCACGGTCCGACAGGACGAGGAGATTCCCAGCATCACCGGCGTGTACTGGGGTGCCATTGTTTACGAGAACGAGATCCACGATTTGTACGGTATCCACGTGAAAGGGATTAACATCGATTTCAAAGGCACCTTCTACAAGACTGCCGTCAAACATCCTTTCAGCGTGACGATTGTCAAGGAGGATGACTCATGTCAAAACAGATAACCGTCCCGTTCGGTCCCCAGCACCCCGTACTCCCGGAGCCACTCCATCTCGACCTCGTCCTTGAGGATGAGAAGGTCGTGGACATCATCCCGACCATCGGGTACGTCCACCGCGGCCTCGAGAAACTTGTCGAGAAACGGGAATACACCGAGTATGTCTTCATAGCCGAACGGATCTGCGGCATCTGCAGTTTCATCCACAGCCAGACCTATGTGCAGGGTATCGAGCAGATCATGAACCTCGAGATCCCTGAGCGGGCCCAGTACCTCCGCACTATCTGGTCAGAGTACTCCCGTCTTCATTCACATCTCCTCTGGCTTGGGCTTTTTGCCGACAGCATGGGCTTTGAGAGCGTCTTCATGAATGCGTGGCGTCTCCGGGAGCACATCCTCGATGATCTTGAAGCGACTACCGGCGGCCGGGTCATCCAGGGTGTCTGCAAGGTTGGTGGTGTGAGAAAGGATATCTCACCTGAAAAACTCGATGAGATGCTCAAAGGTCTCAAGAGCCTGGAGCATGAACTCAATGATCTCAACAAGGTCTTTTTCCACGACAGTTCCCTCAGGCACCGCCTGAAGGGGATCGGAAAGCTCGGCAGGGAGGATGCCTACCAGCTCGGTGCCGTCGGACCCACGGCCCGGGGCAGCGGTCTGGCGATCGATATCCGGGAGACTGGTTATGCCGCCTTCGGCAAAATCAATTTCAAACCCGTTGTCGAGCACGATGGCGACTGCTATTCCCGCTGTGCTGTCCGGGCAAAAGAGATGATAACGTCGATCGATGTCATCGAACAATGCATAAAGAAGATCCCTGACGGGCCGGTGGATATGAAGGTGACAGGTGCACCGAACGGGGAGTACTTCTCCCGGGCAGAGCAGCCCCGGGGCGAGGTCATCCATTACATCAAGGGCAATGGTTCCAAGAACCTTGTCAGGCACCGCGTGCGGACCCCGACCTTCACGAATATTCCCCCGCTCGTAACCCTTCTCAAAGGCTGCGACCTTGCAGACGTACCGGTGATTGTCCTGACAATTGATCCCTGTATTGGTTGTGCGGAGAGGTGAGGTGATCCATGACCTTTTTCCAGATGACAAAAACAGTAATAAAGAGTCTCTTTTCCCGCCCGGCAACCCTGATGTACCCGGCAAAGCCGGCCAAAAAGACCCCCCTTACACGGGGGCATGTGAAGATCAATCCTGACGGATGCATCACCTGCAGGTCCTGCCAGCGCAAATGCCCGACCCAGGCGATCTGTGTCGAAGTCAAGGAGAAGACCTGGCAGATCGACCAGATGCGCTGCGTGGTCTGCGCGGTCTGCGTTGATGTCTGCCCCACGAAATGCCTGAGCATGGATAACCAGTACCGCCCGGCGATGACTGCCCGGGGTGGTCTCGAGAAGTACCCGGTTGCCGGGCCAAAGAAGAGAGAACCGGTGCCTGGAACTGAAAAACCAAAGGAATGATTATTTTTTATTTTAAAATTTAAAATATATTAATTAAAATTATTTCAGGGTGTAAGGAAAATGGTCTTCAAGAAGGTCTGCCCGCGATGTAAACGGCGATACCCGCCGAATTTTACGGCCTGTCTTGAATGCGGCTCGCTCCTGGTTGATACAGAAAAGGAAGCAAAAAGAGCAGAACTTAAAAAATACCTCCCTTTCCTGGCGATGCTGGTCCTCTGCGGTGTGATCATTGCCGCTACCCTTTTCTTCGTCCTTCCGCTGGTCCAGTACTCGTTAAGTTCAGGACAGGAGTTTGGTACCCTGAGTAAAACCGCAGGGCAATCTTCTGCACCCACTGTCTATTCCATGAATCAACCGGCAGGTGACGGGAATATTCAGCTTGCCATAACAAAAACCCGGGATGGGGCCATGAGCGCCAACAGCAGGAAGTTCCTGTTTGTAACCGTGACCCTGCAGAACCTTCGGGCAGACAAACCCGTCCGGGTAGCAGCCAGCGATTTTACCCTCATTGACAATACTGATGCATTATATCCGCCGTTCGGGCTTGGCGATAAGATCGGGCAGGATATCGCCCCCCTCAGCAGCCAGTCCTATGATCTTACTTATGAGGTACCCAAGGATGCGGAAAACCTGAGGATCCGGTACAGTTTTGCCGACACCGTGGACCGCAGCGGAAGGACCATTTATTTCCTGATCTAGCACCCAGAATCCTCGCCCAATTTTATTTTCACCAGGATTCCGGAAATACCCCCGCGGGTCCGGGCCCCATGTTTTGACAAACCCGATGATGCCCGCCGGGATATAACCCGATGTTATATATATCCGGCAGGGTGGAAACTCAGTATAACAGGGATCTCCTTCATGTTCTCGGTACTTCTGATCGATGATGAACCGGATATCCGGGATGTATTCCGGCTCATGGCGGAACGTTCCGGTGAGATGGCGATCCAGGCAGTCTCTAACGCAACCGAAGGTCTGAGGATTCTTGGTGAGAAACGGTTCGATGCAATCATCGTGGATTATGAGATCCCTGAGCTGAACGGTATCCAGTTCCTGAAGATCCTCCGATCCCGCCGTGATACAACGCCGGTCATCTTCTTCACCGGTGCCGGGCGGGAACACACCGCAATCGAGGCCCTCAATAACGGGGCTAACTTTTACTTAAAGAAGGCGGACGATCCGCCGCATATGCAGTACACCCAGCTGGTTTCCATGGTTAAGAGTGCCACTGAAGGCAATTATCTGGGAAAACCTGTCGGCACTGCCCAGAAGGTCATTGAGGACATGATCTATTTCACCTCAGATCCCAGCTTTGCCATCGACCGCGAAGGAACGGTGATCGCGTGGAATGAGTCGCTCGAACAGCTCACGGATACGCCGGCCGCTGAGATGATGGGGAAGAAGGATCTGGCTTACTCGGAACCCTTCTTCGGGAAACGGCGGAAAACTCTTCTTGACCTGGTCTTTGCAACTGACGATGAGATCAGGAAACAGAAGTACATGCTGATCAACCGTGTGGCCAAAGGGCCGGTTATCGCGGCTACCCGGGGACAGAGAAAGGACGGGCGGGAGTGGACACTCTGGACGAAGGCGATGCCGATCTTCGATGGCTTTGGGAATTTCATCGCGGTGACCGGTAC
>Ga0172367_10001889_pt1 | contig 29621 bp, 23 predicted proteins | sample Lak10m_FD_114542 | JGI IMG/M metagenome (GOLD analysis project Ga0172367, IMG submission 114542) | Freshwater microbial communities from Kabuno Bay, South-Kivu, Congo - kab_022012_10m | ecosystem: Environmental > Aquatic > Freshwater > Lake | place: Democratic Republic of the Congo: South-Kivu...
ACCCCATTTTGTGCTTTCAAAACCCTTACAGGGTTTGATTTTTAATTCACAAAAGTGTAGTCACACTTCTGTGAATTGGTATTACACTTCTGTGAGTCTGTATTAATGTTTACTAAAGTTGACATATGTCCAAGCAAACACCTTTTGAGAGTGTCGATCATTTTCAAGGCTCAAAGATAGGCGAAAAGTCAGACTCAGATGAAAATACCTGTTTGAAATTCGCGATCGATCCACAAACCATTGGCTTACTTGAGAGTGAGTTCACCCAAGAAGTTTTATCGATTAAGGCAACTCACATTATTCCTGTCCCAAATAAACCATCTTGTATCTTAGGTATATTAAGTCGTCGTCGCCGTGTTTATTGGGCGATCGATTTAGCGATGCTCTTAGGATTGCAGCCATTAGATCAAAATATTAGACTTTATGAAGTAATCTTGATATCAGCACAGGAGCTTTCCATCGCTTTGGTTGTTCCTAAAATTTTGGGGGTTGTAAATATTGATAGTGATCAACTTGAGCAAAATATTAATTCTGTCCCAGCAACACTTAGGCCATATTTTAAAGGTTACATTAATGAAAGAGTGGAAGTTTCTTATCTATTGAAAGCTGAAAGTATCATGAGATCAACAATTTTGCATTCCTAAATTGTTTGTAAAAAAATCTGTCCTCTCTTTCGGACTAATTTCCCACAAATCTATAGTTATGTTCAATCATGTTAGGGCTTAAAACCCAAGAAGTTAGTGGCGGCTCGATGGTTTTTTGTTTGTATTAATACAACATCAGTTCAATGAAAGCGAAAAATGGTAAGAAGCGCTAAGCGCTTCTTACCATTTTTCGCCATTTACGCCGTGCTTCGCACGGCGCAAATGGCGATATAGAACTCACGTTAATGCAAGTGGCTATAGCTTATAGCTATAAAAATGATTTGGAAATGCTGCATAATCAGCACTAATAGATAAATACTCAGTCAATTCCCATGGAATCTTGCCGCAACGTACTACTCGAATTTGTCTATAGAGAAGCCAGTACCCAGATTCAGGGTTTAGGTAGTGGGATTAGGCATAAATATAATATTGATGAGGTAATCGCTTACGCTTTAAATCGGTTACCACCGATGTTTGCCTCTACAGATATTGGTTTGCAGACAAAAAGGCAAGAATGCATGATGCTGCAAGCTGATATTACGAAGGTAACTCGTCAGGCTTTAATAGGGGTGCGACGCGATCCATTACGAAATCCTCAACCACTTGAAGATATAGAGTTAGCTAATGCCCCCTATGCTTTGTGCTATGTCCAAGAACGACTGGGCTGGGAAAATCTGATGTGGCGTGATTTGCCCATGTCTTTAGAAGAAAATCTAGAGAGCGCGATCGCTAAGTATAATGCTGGCAACTTATCACCCCGTGTTGGTAAATATGGAGCTTTGGGAAGAAGAACAGCTAACTCTCAAATGTATCTTAGTAAATCTACGCCACAATCCAGTGTTGCTCATGAGTCTATACAAAAAGAATATGAAGTTTATTTCCTCGAATCTCGATATCTTGTTCATTCTCTCGAGCGACTGATCATTAGAATGGCGCAAAACCGAGCACAAAGTTTTTCCCCGTCTGATCTGCGTTTCATTCGTCTTGAAGATGTGTTGGCAAAAACTTTAAATCGGTTGCCACCACTCTATGCTACTTCCGCAAAGGGGCTTGCTCATTTGCGGCATTACGCTCAAATGAATATTGGTTCAGAAGTTGCGATTATGGTGCATGAGTCGATGTTAGAAGTTCGTAATGCCAGTTATCAAAGAATTGAGCCGTTGATGTTCTCCAAAATTCGTCATGAGAGAGAGCAATCTCTGGCTAAAGTAAGTAAGTTACTATTTGAGCAACCAGTAAAATGGCAAAACCTCTGTGAAGTCGTCTCAAAATCTTTAGAGCTTGCGAAATCTGGAAAAGTCTGTTGGCAGCAATCAATCAATAAAAAATAGAGGTGATGCGAAGCATCACCTCTATTTTTTTAGAATTTAGGCATCATAGACAACTTCAACTACTTCTAGTTCTTGTTTTGTGCCAACAAAGGGATTGTCTTCAGTCAGAAACAACATACAGTGACATTCTTTGCGTTCGCGCATTGGTACACAAGGACAGTTCCAGTAGGTGTCTTTGACTTCAGCTTCCTTGTCTTCATAGTAGCGACAGGGGCAAAGAGGAGAGCCTAACTCTTCCTTATGCTTAGCTAAGCCTTCAATGACGGCATTAGTAACGCTAGGGTCAGCACAAAAAAATGTGCCTGTATTTTTTGCGTATTTTTCGGAAAACTTTCGCATTGCCTCAAAACTTTTAGAGGAAGCTTTATTTTTACCGCGATCTGACTCTGACTCTGGGTTAAGGGACATAAGCTAACAAAATTGCCAAGAAACTATTAGTTACTACCTATAGCATGAAACCGCTACACAGCCTGAACTAAAACCCAAGAGGGAGTTATACCAAAGCACAAAATGGCATAGCCATTTTGCGCTTTCAAAACCCTTACAGAGTTTGATTTTTAATTCACAGAAGTGTAGCCACACTTCTGTGAATTGGTATTACGACACTTAATGCTTTAGCTATCTCTTGTGTTGCTAAATAATTCATTTTGGCGTTTTTAGCCACAATAAACAAGAATTTTTGCTAAGGTAGAGGCAGCAAAATTAAAGCCTTGTCAGTAATGCCGTATAGGTAAGTGTATGGCGAGAAGAGTTAACTCTTGTGTATGTATTGGTATGACGATCGCCGCAACATTCTTCAGTGCGATCGCCTATACTCCTGCGGTTCGATCAGATAATTCAGCTAATGCTAATGAAAAGATTGGAACAGTAAGAACTTTGCCCAGTCTCCAAACCAGAGCGCGTCCACCATTACAGCCTGATACTTTGCATCTAGGTATGTTAGAGACGCAGTTTCTTAAGTATGCTCAGGACAATAACTGGGCGGCGATCGCGACGATTCACCGTGATGAATATACAATGCACCAGTTGCAACCAGGTGGTGAAGGTTTGTATGCTTTGCCTGATCGTAAGTTAGTTTATGTTAGGGGCTTTACAGCCAATATTTATTTTGAAAGTACTCGCTTGGTGGGGATTAGATTAACTCCCGATAACCGCGATCGCCCTTTGACGACATCAGAGTTGTTAAATCTAGTTAGGGCTTGGTTTCCTGATGATGTTTTGAGTGTCATCTATCAAGTCGCGCCATCTGATCCGCGCAAAAGTATAGTCGAAACGCTAATTGGTACAATACCAAAAGCCTTTGAGCAGGATCTGGGGAAAGTCAGCTTGCCTTTTTGTCGAGCGATCGTTTTTCCTTCGCCTGTTCCTGTAAATACATTATCGACCTGTAACCTAAATATCTAGAATGAGCGCTTTGCGCTCATTCTAAGGTGTCATACACTATCAACCTGTACAGCGCTTTGCGCTTACTTAAATATATAGAATGAGCGCTTTGCGCTCATTCTATAGTGTTATACATTATCAACCTGTAATTTAAATATATAGAGAGAAAGCAAAGCATTCTCTCTATGATCTGAAAATCCCATGCAAAAACGAGTTCTATCTGGCGTACAACCGACTGGCAATCTGCATATTGGCAATTATTTGGGGGCAATTCGCAACTGGGTAGAGACTCAGGCTGATTATGAAAACTTTTTTTGTGTTGTTGATCTGCACGCGATTACTGTACCTCACGATCCCAAAACTTTAGCTAGCAATACTCGCGACATTGCTGCACTGTATATTGCCTGTGGCATTGATCCAAGTATTTCTACGATTTTTGTGCAGTCCCATGTTTCAGCACATGCCGAGCTCACATGGCTACTCAACTGCATCACGCCGCTTAACTGGTTGGAGAGGATGATCCAATTTAAAGAGAAGGCGATCAAGCAAGGCGAAAATGTGGGTGTGGGACTGCTGGACTATCCTGTATTAATGGCGGCGGATATTTTGTTGTATCAAGCGGATTTAGTTCCTGTCGGTGAAGATCAAAAGCAACATTTAGAACTTACGCGAGATATTGCGGGAAGATTTAATGATCAATTTGCACCAGTTTTGAAAGTGCCGAACCCCTTAATTCGCAAAGAAGGGGCGCGGGTGATGAGCCTCACCGATGGCACAAAGAAAATGTCGAAGTCCGATCCTTCGGAAATGAGTCGGATTCATATCCTAGATAAGCCCGATGAAATCGCTAAGAAAATCAAGAAATGCAAGACTGATGCTGTACGTGAGCTAGCCTTTGATGACAGCGATCGCCCTGAAGCGAATAATCTCCTTGGCTTATACGCAATTTTTGCCAATAAAACTAAGGAACAGGTACAAGCGGAGGCGACAACATGGCGTGGCTGGGGTGATTTTAAGACTGTACTTACTGATGCGGCGATCGCTCATCTTGAGCCGATTCAAACTAAGTATGATGAAGTGGTAAAAGAGGCAGGATATCTTGATCGCATATTAAAAGAAGGTCGCGAAAAAGCTTCTGAAACAGCTTTTAAAACCCTAAACGCTGTCAAAGATGCAATGGGTTATTTGCCACCTTTGTAAGTTTATATAGTTTACTAACTGCTCAAAAGATATCTGTACGTTTTTCAAAAGTTAAGATGTATTGCGTGAACTTGTCTCTCAATATTCCTTGAAGTAGTCTGTGTAAGTTCTAATTGATCGGTAAGAACTTGTATGCAGAATGCAATTAACTGGTTTGAAATCCCTGCGATTGACTTTGATCGTGCAGTTGCCTTTTACAGCTCGGTACTGGCAGTGGATATTCAAAAGGCAGAATTTATGGGAGAACCACAGGGGTTCTTTCCTATGGATCAAGAAAGTGTTGGAGGTGCAATTGTCAGAAGCGATCGCTTAAAGCCTTCTGCGACAGGTACTTTGATTTATCTAAATCTAGCTACTGTTGAGAAGCTACAACAGGCACTTGAACGAGTAGAGCCCAATGGAGGCAAAGTTTGCATGCCTATTACCGATATTGGTGACCCAGGGTTTATTGGACAAATTCTCGATACAGAAGGCAATTCAATTGGGTTTCACGCACTTAGACCGGCTGAATAGCAAAAAAAGGCGACGTAATTCATTAGGGTGGGTATTGCCCACCCTAATGAATCCAAACAGCCTATTCCCGTTTGAAATATGCGCGATAAACGGGTAAACCTTGCGAAATTACTGAACTTTCGCGCTCGGTGGGAATATGCTCAGGGAAAATCGAATTATCGGCAAAATTTCCAGTCCCAGCAAGATTAATAAAATTATCGTTTGCCTCGAAATGTTGGCGCATATCTTCAGCTACTTCCAATACATCGGACTGCAAAAATACATCGGCATTCGGGACAAGTAACTCCGCTAAAGTTGCCACTAACTCAGATTGAACGGCGCGACGTTTTTGTTGACGACGCTTGAACCAAGGGTCGGGAAATTGAATCGTGACCTCATGCAATGATCCTTTAGTTAGTAGTCCCGCCAGCGACACATTGGCATTGCAAAAAATGTAATGCAGATTCTTTAATTTCAGTTCATCGCGCACTTCATTACAGCGATCGACTAGCGGCTCCCGAATTTCTAAACCCAAAAAATTCCAATCGGGCTTAAGTTGCGCCATTTGCAAAATATAACGTCCCCGCGCAGAGCCAATATCTAGACTCAACGGCTTTGACCAATCGGCATAAATTTCTTTCCAAATTGGTGGCGCGATCGCTACGCTGTATTTTTTGGCTAATGGATTAACATGTTCACGCACACGCGCCCGTCGTGAAACATTTTCATTGCTAACGTTGACAATGATCTCAGTTGAGGATGTTTTGGATTGGGGAGTTGAGGAATCTTGCATAGTATTTAAGGATACCTCTTCGATCATGCCAAAACAACCGACAGATAATACCAATTCACAGAAGTGTGGCTACACTTCTGTGAATTAAAAACCGAACCCTGTAAGGGTTTTGAAAGCACAAGATGGCGTAGCCATTTTGTGCTTTGGTATAAAAACGACTTTTAGTTTTTGGTAAACACTTTTGATCCCATCTCTGCGATATATCTGGAATAGCGCTTAAAATTCCCCAACTAATTGATCGCTATGCCTGTCACAGATTGGTCTTTAAAGCATTTTCCTAGTATGTCTGACCATCATATTTTCCCGATTACCTATTCCACCCTTGCACCACAAGCCTTGGTAGATCGCATCTTATCTCGTTATGCTGTGGGTGAAATTACTAGCTGTGTATTTTGGATGCGGGGATTAAGCGATATCTATTTAGTTGAAGCAGGAGAAAACCGTTATGTATTGCGTGTTTCCCATGCCCATTGGCGATCTAAAGCTGAAATCGAATTTGAACTAGAATTACTAGCATTTTTGCACAAAAATTATATTCCTGTAGCCTATCCTCTCACCACCAATGATGGGCAGTTAGCGATCGAAATTCCTGCGCTTGAAGGCAAACGCTATGCATCATTATTTACCTACGCTACAGGTCAAGTTCCTGTTGGGGATCTAAATAAAGTACAGGCGCAAAGATTAGGGGAAACCTTAGCTAAACTGCACAATACAGCCCAAAATTTTCACTGCCATGTTGATCGCCCCCATTTGACGCTCGAATATTTACTAGATGACTCGTTACGAGATCTGTCACCGTTTTTGCATAGTTCAGCCAGATCTTACATGAATGATGCGATCGCCCAAATCAAAGAACAAATCCACCATTTACCCAAAGAATTTCCTATTTGGAGTGTCTGCTGGGGTGATCCTCACAGTGGCAATGTGCATTTTACGGAAACCAATGAAATTACTCTCTTTGATTTTGATCAATGTGGGTATGGCTGGCGATCGTTTGATATTGCCAAATTTCTCCAAGTGACTTTGAAAGCAGGCATTAGCCCTAGCGTCCGTAAAGCGTTTTTGCAGGGTTATCAATCCGTCCAACCCCTTCAAGAAATCGAATTAAAGTGTATACAACCCTTGATTCAAGCCGCGCAGATCTGGGCTTGGGCAATTAGTGTCAAATGGTCGATTGTGCATAATCACAGCAGGCTTGATTACAGTTACTTCCATCAACGTCTCGAACATTTTAAAATGCTGCGATCGCCTGATTGGAAGCCTTTTTAATTTAACGTGAGTTCAACGAACGCGCAAAATAGTAAATTTACTATTTTGCAACATTTGCGCCGCGCGAAGCGCGGCGCAAATGGCTATATCGAATTCACGTTTAGTTAACAAGGCTGACCATAATTGAGATTTAATAGTTATTAACAAAAGAAAAACTATATTAAACTATCCTAAGTAAATTATGAAATATTGGCGATTCATTACTAGCATTATCTTAGCAACAGTCATACTTTTAAGCCCTTTGCCAGTACAGGCCGCCAGTTCCTCCAGTGTTACAGGATCAATCCTCAATAAAGCTGAAGGCGAGGATTTCTCTGGTAAAAACCTAATTAGAGCAGAATTTACAAGTGTGACATTAAAAAATGCGAATTTTACTAATGCTGATTTGCGCGGCGCACTTTTCAACGGCGTTTTACTAGATGGAGCGAATTTACATGGGAGCGACTTTAGCTCAGGAATAGCTTACGTTACTAGATTTAAAGATGTCGATCTGAGTGACGCAATCTTAGCTGACACCAATATGTTGCGATCTACCTTTGATAATGTAAATGTTACAGGCGCAGACTTCACCAACGCCCTGCTAGATGTACAGCAATTAAAGAAACTTTGCGTCAATGCCTCTGGCACAAACTCGAAAACAGGAGTGGATACGCGCGAATCTCTAGGTTGCTAATAAAATTTGCTAATAACAAAGGAGCGCAACGCGCTCCTTTGTTTATTCTAAAGGCTCAACGGAAACACCGCGAATGATCCGTGATAGCTCCGACTTTTCATCCACAGATACCCGCGTTGGTGAACCACTCAAAATGCGCTCAAATCCTTGGAACGAATCATTAATTTGTGCGCCTTCATCAGTAATTACGTACTCACGAATACGGCTGTCATGGCGCGATCCCCGCATTTTAAACACATTGACTGCCCGTGACATTTGTCCACGAATTTCTACATATTGCAACAAAATAATGGTGTCTGTAATCGTCGAAATATGTGACTCGGTAATCGAATGCGAACCCATGAATTGATCAGTTGTATTCGTAAATAAGCCCGTAATTTCTTCTTGCTTGACATAACCTGTTAAGCCAATCACGAATTGACGGAAGGTATTGTTGCTGACACCTCTAGCCAGAGCTGAGAGGGAATCGATCGCGATACGAGATGGCTTAAATGTTTCAATTTCTGACTTAATCACTTGTAGGTGATCTTCTAGTCCAGACGACTCAGGATAAACACAAATAATTTTTAATAGACCAGAACTTTCCCATTTGTCGAAATCAGTTCCCCAAGATGAAGCATTGCGTGTAAGCTGTTGGCGAGACTCTTCATAGGCAAACAAAATTGCTCGTTCACCATTTTCGCAACCGTTTTCAATAAACTTGCTGACCATTAGGGTCTTACCAGTACCCGTTGCCCCAGTGGTAAGAATGATCGAATCTTTGAAATAGCCGCCGCCGCACATTTCATCAAGGGTCGTGATGCCAGACGAAACTCTAGTATTAGAAGATTTTTGAGTAAGTCGCATCGCACCCAAAGGAAAGATGTTGATGCCTTTAGCAGTCATAGTAAATGGGAACTCGCCCTTCATGTGGGTTGTGCCACGCAGCTTGAGAATTTCAGCAGTCCGATGGCGACGCTCTCCATCAAGGACATTTCTTAAAATAACTACGTTATCAGAAACAAATTCTTCTACCCCAAATCTTGCTACAGGTCCATATTCTAATTCGCGCTCAGTGGTCATGACTGTAGTTACGCCCAAAGACTTGAGACGAGCGACAATCCGAAAGATTTCGCGGCGAACTAACCCTAGAGAGTCATATTGTTGAAAAATAGCAGTCATCGAATCAATGGAGATTCGCTTTGCTTTGTATTTGATAATTGCATATTGAATGCGTTCAATTAGAGCTGATAAATCGAAATCTCCAACTACTTCTTGACCTTCAGGGTCAGGAGAAGCATCGAGGATAAACAATTTACCTTGATCGATTAACTCTTGGAGATCCCAATTAAAACTATGAGCATTTTTAATAATGTCAGATGGTGACTCTTCAAAGGTAACAAATACGCCATGCTCGTCTAGTCCTGTAATGCCGTTATAGAGAAACTGCATTGCTAATAAGGTCTTACCAGTACCAGATGTACCACTAACCAGCGTTGATCGCCCTTTTGGCAACCCCCCATGGGTGATATCATCCAACCCTTCGATCATGGTGCGTAACTTTTGGACACCTAGCTCTTGTCTTTTTATATCGTTGTTATCGTTATTTTTATCGATTGATGGGCTAGTCATTGCCAATTAATTCCTCATATAGTAAATCTAGTCCGATTAATACTTTCTCTCGATCAGACAGATCGCCAATAATTTTTCTAACAGGTGGCGGTAAAACCTTTGCTAAGGTTGGTGTAGCAAGGATTTTATCTTCTTCAGCTAGTTGCGGGTTTTTAAGCACATCAATGACCTTCAATGTATAAACTCCTTGAAACTCTTTCTCAAGGATATCGTTGAGCATCTTCAGCGCCCGCACCGAGTTTGGCGTGTTGCCTGCGACGTAGAGTTTTAGGACGTAGGTTTTACGAATCATTTCATTAATTTTGGTTGCGTCGGCTATTTATAACGTATCTCTTAAACTTCTAGAAAATAAATCTTTGCATTTACTATGAGCAGTAGATGGGACACAAACTAAAGTTTAGTCACAATATAGACAGAGTTTCAAGATTTAAAATAGACCAAGCAGATTTAATCTTGTGAATATTTATGTAAAAAAGCTTAATGAGATCTAAAAAAATTGAAGCTCCAGCTAAGAGCGTGGAATAGATCGACGATATAGCTCGCATAGGTGGGCGATCATATCAATTAGCGTAATTCGATAATCTAGTAAAATTTCATCATTTCTCCCTTCTAACCTTAATTGCTTGGCAAATTCGTCCATCAGCTCCATATGAATTTCTAGAACCTGCGATACGGAAATATCGGCGAAGAAAGAGAGGTTAACGAATTCATCAATCTTTTGATTTAGCTCGTCATTTTTTTCTAGAAAGTATTCGAGAATAATTGACCGATAAATGTTTTTTAAGCGATCGATATATTCTTTCCTATCTTCGGGTGATAGGTTACGGAGAAATAATCGTGAATCGCGTTTGTAATACACCCCCAAATACCCCAATCTTTCATTAAGCTTTCTAGCTAATCGCTGTTGTTGGACACTTAAAGATTCAGAAGCCTCATTGTGCGGAATATTGACATAGACTTGGTGTCTAACTTGAGGTGAAATCTTGATAAAAGTGTCGATCGCCTGATCGATAATTGTTGGTAAGTCTTGAATCTGATCAAAATTGATACTGATACTGGCTCGATAAAAGTCCTTTGATTCGCTTTGGTCATAGAGCGGGTCGCTTTGTTCATAAAGATCTTCTAGAACTAGGATAGTTGGTATGAAAATGTTCAACATACCAAGACGATCAATGACAATCTCGACATCACGGATCACATTTTTAAATATAACTAGGCAGTCTTGGGCATTTTGAGTTGTTGTTAATAAATTTACAAGTGCTTCTAATTCGGAAACAACCGTAATGGTGTATCGATCCTCTGGCAAGTAATTTGCGAGAGTAGATTTGGTTTGGCTGACATTAGTTTCAGCCACCAAACAGCATACTTGTAGATTGGACAGAACAGGCACGGGCTATTGGTGGTTGGTAATGGCTTGAGTTTTATCTTAAGCTTTATTTTCGCACTTAAATAGCGAAATCATGTGAGATTGATGATTGTACTATATATAAAAATTTATAGGCTGTTAGTGACAAACACCACTTATTAAACATATCCGAAAGGGTTTCAGTATATGGACTCTCTCATCTTAAATCAGTCTTTAGAGATATATGGACAGTCGATAGTAGCAATTTGCCGACTACCCACTGATACTGCTGAAGCGTTAGTCCTTCTTCAAAAAGGATGGTCTAATGTTGTGGTGTTAGATCAAAACGATCTGCCACAGGGTTTGTTTAATGCGCGATGTATATTAAATTGGCAAGCTAAATCAGTTGATGGTTGTACATTTTCTGCGCCATCGATCGCTCTAGAAAATATCGATCTTGAGCCATTGCCTGCAATTTCGAGCGCCATGACGATCGCCGATTTTTTGCAAAGAATCTCACAATATCGGCATTCAGCAGAAGTTTGGGCTTTGGTAGATAGCAACGGCAAGTTTGCCGCACTCTTAGAGGTGCCAAGCTTATTGCGATCGCTAGTGCAAGAAGACAAAAAGCAAAGTCCGTCTGTATCCTCATTGTTATTGCCCTTGATCTATCAGTTGCCCCTGCCTGTGATGGTGAGCGATCATAACGGCGCAATTGTGGGGATGAATGCCGCATGGCGCAATAGCTTGTACGAAAGTTTACCTAACAATGCTGTGGCTGATATATTGTCAGAAGATGAGGCTGATCATAGTAATGTCACAAATACATCTACAGCTAAGGAACAGATTAATGATAGTTCCCCAGTAATTGAGCCAAAGCTACCCATAACTCACCAGTTCTGTACTACTGACGGTGCATCGTATACATGGCAAGTGATTAGTGTTGCTTTGCAAGGTAGTTTGCAAGGATTAGATCTGGCGATTGCTTACGACATTACCGCTCAAAAAAATTTGGCTCAAGAGCTATCAGGACTGAGTCGGGTCAAAGACGAATTCTTGACCTGTATTAACCATGAGCTAAAAACACCACTAACCTCAGTAATTGGGATAGCAAGCTTGTTGAGCAACAATACCTTTGGCGAACTTAATGAACGTCAGAGTCGCTATGTGAAGATGATTCATCAAAGTGGTCGGCAACTAGTTTCGATAATTGATAACATTTTTGATCTTGCCAAAGCCGAATCAGGGCAACTAGAACTATATGCTGAGACTGTCTCTGTTAAGGATATTTGCCAAAAAAGTATTCAGCAAGCGAAGAAGTTAGTTCAACAGGATTCTTCGATTTTCCGCAACTATAGTTTTGAAGAAGGTTGGGAACTAGATATACATCTAGATATCGATCCCACGGTACAGACAATTTATGCTGATGAAACTCGGTTACAGCAAATGCTGGTAAATTTGCTTTCTAACGCTTTTAAATTTAGTTTTTTTCCATCGGAATTAGTAGATGATTTACCATCTGTTCCTCCGCAAATAGGGGTAACGGTGCGGTGGTGGGAAGGTTGGCTGGCAATCACAGTGTGGGATCAAGGGATTGGTATTCCTGAAGAGAAACAAAGTTTAGTATTTCAAAAATTTCAACAGGTAGAAAATGTCCTGACGCGACGCTTTGAAGGTACTGGGTCGAGCTTGCTCTTAACCAGACACTTAGCGCGTCTACATGGCGGTGATATTACCTTTGTGTCACAGGTCGATGTGGGCAGTCAGTTTACAATTTTGTTGCCACCTGAAACCAGTCAAAACCACGATCAAGTCCACCTTGAGCAGCTTGAGCGACGGATGGAGCTTAGCCATGGACGCTTAGTATTAGTGGTAGAAACTTCCACGGAAACCTTAGATTGGTTGAGAAATACTTTAGCGGATTTTAATTATCAAGTAGTAATTGCGCGATCAGGAACCGAAGCTCTAGAAAAAGCGAGGCGTTTGCAACCCTGTCTAATTTTGTTAAGTCCAGATGTACCGATGCTGTCAGGCTGGGATGTTCTTGCCCTACTTAAGGGAGATGCGGTGACTCAACATATCCGCGTGGTGATGATGAAACGAGCTGATGAACCCAAAATTAATTCACATCAAGCTGACGGCATATTGATCAAGCCGTTCAAAGCTGCCGAATTGAGTGTCTTTCTGCCTAACTATGTGACAAATCCCAAAGCTCTCAAATTTTTATACCTAAACCAAAATCTGGGAGAAGGAGTTATTGCATTACTCAATGATCTTGGGCATAGTGTACTAGAGGCGGAAGACTTATCTCAAGGGGATGTACTATCCAAAATTTGGCGACCAGATTTATTTTTGCTGAATGGAGATAATCAGGTTTTGTTAGAATGTCTAGAAAATATTAGTCAGTTAGAGACACTATCAAGTTTGCCAATATTGCTGATTACGAAGTCAGCGATCGCCGAAATTAATTGGCTTCAAAATCGATTTGCAAATCTAAATTTGCATGATTGTCTGAGTCTAGATTTAGACAATTTAGATACAGCTAGAGCCGAAGTTTTGTTGGCTTTGCATCAGTCGATTACTAATGCTGTATGTTATGTTATGCCAAACTCTTCAACAAATACAGCCACCATCAATCGCAGTTGCTAATATTATTTTCAAATGAGTGCAGACATATTTGAAAACCAAATACAAGCATAATCAGGGCTTTGAGTTTTCATTTTGCCGTAGGCAAAATGAAAATCGCTATAGTGCATGGGAGCGTTATTCTTTTGGGAGCAAGCTCATGCATCATTTAACATCAGTTTGATGAAAACGAAAAATGGCAAGAATCGCTAGTGATTCTTGCCATTTTTCATTATTTACAGCGTGCTTTGCACACCGCAAATCTGTATAGCTGTCGCCATTCTTGTTAGGACATAAAACCCAAATAATGAGAGGCGGCGCTTCGCGCCGCCTCTCATTATTTGGGTTTTGATTTGTCCTGATACAAGTGGCTATAGATATATCAAATTCACGTTACATTTAGATTTTGAGCCATTTCGCCGAACATATTAAGAGATCGATCAAGCTAGATTGAAGGAGTATTATTTAGGGATTGGCAATTTGTTTAATAATGGTTTAAATAAATACTTTATGCAAGCTTGCCCCATCGGGGAGAGCTTCTATAAAATCACAAATCTACAAATGATTTAGGATCCCTATTAGATCTGTCGCTACTTTTTTAGAGAACATCAAAATTAGTAAGTGAAAAGCATCACATCTTGCTAGAGATGTCAAATTTAAAGTAGAGGGAGTATCAGCTAATGAATCGAGAGGCTAAGTCCTTAAATATTGCAGGTAATAGTAGGGCTGAAGTCATCCGCATTGGAGTGATGCAATTTTCGCGTGCCGATCTGGGCAATAGTGAAACACTAGTTAAAGACGCAACTTTGATGGCGATCGCCGAAATCAATCAATCAGGAGGTATTTTAGGAAAAAATATTGATCCCATCATGATAGATGTTGTGGCTAATGATCACAGTGTTGCCTCGCAAGTGGGTTCTTTGTTGAATGAATTGAATATTAAAAATTTATTTGGTTGTGGTTTATCTTCAGTTCGTAAGCAAGTAATTCCCATCCTTGAAAAGCTCCAAGCCCAACTTTGGTATCCCTATTATTACGAGGGACTAGAGTTCTCAAAAAATATATTTTACACAGGTGCATGTCCTAATCAAGTTATTCAACCAGCAATTAATTGGTTGTTGCAAAACAAAGGCGATCGCATCTATTTAATTGGTACAGATGGCATTTACTCACGCACAGTTAATAAGATTATTCGCGCTCAAATTAAGCAGCAAAAAGGCTTGTTACTATGTGAAGACTATGTTCCCCATGATATCTCTAACTATCATGAAAACATTGCCAAAATTAAGCATATCGCTCCTGCTGCGGTAATTAGCACCTTATCTCTACAGAACTCTGCTGCTTTTTTACAACAGTATGCCGAAGCTGGAATTAAGGCTGAAGATATTCCAGTTCTATCATTGCGCTTAACCGATCTAGAACTGAGGTATCTCTGGGAAAGTCTAGATCATCCTGTGGCGATCGCTGGACATCTGGCTAGCTCTAACTATTTCCAAAGTCTAGACACGGCACCAAATCAAGATTTTTTGCGTAAAGCCGCAACTTGGTTTGGTGATAATCAATTGCAGGCTTCAACTGTCAATGTCGTGATGCAAGCGGCGTATACTCAAGTGTTCTTATGGAAACAAGCCGTTGAAGCAGCTCAAACCTTTGAAGTGCTTCCAGTGCGTCAGGCTGCCTATGATCAAAGCTTTATTTCGCCTGCGGGTAGAATTGTCCGTGATCGCAAACATTACATTTGGACAGCTTGTCGGGTTGCGGAAATTACTACAACAGGTACTTTTGAAATCTTATATACCGTCGATCCGATTAAACCGATGCCTTGGTTGGGGGTAGAAGAATTAGATCCAGACGCATCAACCGTAGTTATGGAGATTCTTGCCGATATTACGCAAGGCACTCAACAAAGTTGGCAACTAGAAAAAGATGCTCAGGATTTGGAGTTTATGATCACTGAGTTATTAGGTCGGGGGCATGGCAAGAGGCGTAACCAACTTGCTCCTGCGATTACTCGTGCCGTGATGTCGAAGATGTTTAAAGCAAATCAGAGATTGCTCAAGACACAGGCGGATTTGTTAAATGTGGAAGGGGCTTTGCGGGATGCCAATGATTTATTAGAGCAGAGGATAGAACAACGCACGCTGCAATTACAGAAAACAATCAAACGTTTACAAAACGAAGCGGCGGATCGTCAGCAAGCGGAAATACTATTACGGGAGAGCCAGCAGAGATTTTCAGCGATCGCTGATAATGTCCCTGGGGTGGTCTATCGGGCTGTGTTACATCCTGATGGCGATGTCTCCATGCCTTATATTAGCCCCCGCACTCAAGAAATCTTTGGCATATCCGTCGAAGAGTTCACGGAGCATTTGGAATGGGTATTTGATATGGCACATCCTGAAGACCGTGCGGCACTCAATGAAATGGTGCGGATATCTGCCGAAGAATTGATGACCTTTGAGCATGAATACAGGGTCTCGAGTCTATTTGAGAAAGTTAAGTGGGTACGCATTATTTCTCAGCCTCATCGTCATGAAAGTGGGGATACGATTTGGGATGGGGTGATTATTGATATTAGTCATCAAAAGCAAATTGAAGAATCTTTGCGTCAAGCGGAAGAGAAGTATCGCAGCATTTTTGAACATGCGATCGAAGGTATTTTTCAAGCTCAAACGGATGGATGTTATATCAATGCTAATCCTGCGCTTGCCAATATTTATGGGTATGAAAGCCCTACGGAATTACTCAATGCCGTTGCGGTAGATCCATATCGTCTATTTACAGAACCAAAACGTTATCAAGAATTCTTGCATCAAATAGCTACTGGCGGCTCAGTGGCTAGTTTTGAAGCTTTGGTCTACAAGAGCGATCGCAGTATCATTTGGATTTTGATTAATGCCAGAGCTAACTATGATCATGAAGGTAACTTTATTTCCTATGAGGGATTGGTTCAAGATATTACGGAACGGAAACTAGCTGAACAGGCTCTCAAGGCGGAGCAAGAAAAGTCGGAAAATTTGTTGTTGAATATCTTGCCAAAAGAAATCGTCAATCAACTGAAGATGGACAATAACGCGATCGCCTCAAGATCGGAGAATGTCTCCATATTGTTTGCAGATATTGTGGACTTTACTGCCCTCTCGACGCAAGTTTCACCTAATGAATTAGTAACCATGCTCAATGGCATTTTCTCTTCTTTTGATCTGCTTGCTGATCAGTTGGGATTAGAAAAAATCAAAACCATTGGTGATGCCTATATGGTGGTTGGTGGACTGCCCATAGAGCGTCCAGATCATGCTGAAGCGATCGCAGAGATGGCTCTAGCTATGCAAAAATCTATCTCTAAGTTTAAACGAGGCGATGATACTACCTTCCGTTTGCGAATTGGGATTAATACAGGTGCAGTTGTGGCGGGGGTGATCGGTATTCGCAAGTTTATTTATGATCTTTGGGGCGATGCTGTGAATGTCGCTAGTCGGATGGAATCTCACGGTTTAGCGGGAGGTATTCAGGTGACGCAAGCAACCTATGAGCTACTCAAAGATAAATATTCTTTCTGGCATCGTGGCAAAATATTTGTCAAAGGAAGAGGTGAAATGGACACTTATATGTTGCTTGAGCGTAAGTCTCATGCAACAGTGTCACAAGCATTGAAACTAGATGAACTATAACAATGAAAGCTTTGCTTAAGAATTAAAACTCACATTAAATAAAGGTGGCGCGAAGCGCCACCTTTATTTAATGTGAGTTTGATATTGCCATTTGCTGCGTGCTTTGCACGCTGCAAATGGCGAAAAATGGGAAGAATCGCTTAGCGATTCTTCCCATTTTTCGCTTTCGTCGAACTAACGTTTATTTATCTGGGTTTTGATTTGTTCTAGCTATTTTTTTCATCGCTATAGCCAACAAAGTGACGTAAAGCCTATCCTCTTTGGTATAGGGGATGATAAGTTCTAAGGGACAGTAAAATAAAGAACCAGATTTTTAGTGGTGCAGCTTCGCCGTACAAAAATCTGATTCCTTATCCAATTGCGAAATCCTAATCATGACAACGGTTGCTTACCTTGGTCCCGCAGGCACATATTCAGAAATGGCAGCTTTGCAATATTTACAGCTTTGCCATCCAGACTTAGAGCATGATCCTTCGCGGATGTGTGCCTATCCCACGATCCCCCAAGCGATTAATGCGGCTGAGCTTGGCAATGTGGATGTAGCTGTTGTCCCTGTAGAAAACTCAATTCAAGGAGGGGTAACTATGACCCTCGATAGCCTCTGGCAGTCGGGGTCTTTGCAAATTCAACAGGCGATCGTTTTACCGATCGCCCATGCTTTGATTACCCGCGCCTCAAATCTTGACGATATTAAAGTTGTCTATTCCCATCCTCAAGGTTTAGCTCAATGTCAGCAATGGCTGGATCATCATTTACCCACGGTGCAGCAAATTGCTAGTGACTCTACAACCGATGGCTTGCATATTGTGGCTCAAGATGTGACCGTGGCGGCGATCGCCTCACCAAGAGCCGCCGAAATTTACGATTTACCAATTCTGCAATATCCAATTAATGATCAACCTGATAATTGCACCCGTTTTCTAGTACTCGGACGCACTTCACCCACCACTAGAGGTACACATTCATCCCTTGCCTTTAGCTTGAAACGGAATATGCCAGGAGCCTTAGTCAAGCCTTTATTAGTATTAGCTAATCGCCAAATTAACATGAGTCGGATTGAGTCACGCCCTACCAAGCGATCGCTGGGTGAATATATTTTCTTCATCGACATTGAAGCGGCGATCGATGATCCGAATTTCAGTGAAGCCTTACAAGAACTGCAATCTGTGACCGAAAATCTGAAAATTCTTGGTAGTTATTCTATTGCTTAGCCAACGTCAATTTTGCGCCATTTGCGCCGCGCTTCGCGCGGCGCAAATGGCTATCTCTAATTCACTTTTGTCAAATTCGCAATTTTCCACTTGCCATTTTCAAAACTCAAGGTGCAGACATATCGCCCTCTTGATGGCTGCGACTGAGAGGGATCAACTTTGCCATTGACATATAGAGTTGGACTTTCAAAAATTTCTACGGTCACATTGGCTTGATTATCCTGAATTCCAAATGCTCCAACCCGACTCACTGTAAATTCACCATATCGATAAAAAGCATTATTCTGCTCTAACCAGTCGATCGATCCTTTGCGTTTTTCATAGGCTTCCCCTGTGGTTAGTTCGGCTAGCAGCTTACGATCAAAGGGTGGGGCAAATATTTGATTTTTGCTAGCTACCAAATTATTCACGATGTCTACAGCATCAGTCTCAGACAAAGGCTCAATCGGAACTTTGGGAGAAGTAGTTGGTGTGGGACTAGGTGCTGCTGTGGGTGTAGAAGTTGCGATAATTGTAGGTTCGATAGACGCGGATGGACTAGGACTAGCTACGGATGTCGCGATAGGACTTTGGGTAACGGCAGCTTTACTCGGAGTGGAGTTATTGGCGGTATTTGTGGTGGGATTGGATGAACGTGTTGCCATAAAAGAGCCGATCGCGATCGCGGTGGCAAAGGCTCCACCCCATGCAGCAATCCATAAAACTTTATTATTACCATTACCACCACTACGATCAGCTTGAATTGGGGCGTAAACCTGTACAGTCTGCGGAGAAAGTGGTTCAGGAGATGGATCGCGATTTATGGGTGTAGGTGTTTGAGTAGCAGGTGGTAATGGTTGGATTGGTGGTTGTTGAGTCAGTGGCGGCGCGATCGCTGGTGCATATGCTTCTGTTGGTGGAACTGTTGGAGATACTTGGGGTAAGACTTCCGTATGCAAATTTTGATTGCTATTTTGGTTGCTATTCAGACCCACAATCGTAGACTGAAGCCCATTACCTGAGTTATTTGCCTGTGGAGTTGACCCGCTTAAACTTGCTAAAACCTTACGAATTTCTGAAGCTGACTCATAACGCTCTTTGTAGTGATAGCGCGTCATCTTGGCTAATACATCGACTAAGCCCGACTTATTTGGCACCAGATGCTGCCAGATTAATTCTCCTGTTTGATAATCTTCTTGCAATTCTCGGGGTGGTAAGCCTGTCAGCGCTTGAATGCCGATCATTCCAAGTGCATACAAATCACTATTGGGGCGTGGCTTACCCTGAGCTTGCTCACTAGGCATATATCCCAAAGTCCCGATCGCGACGGTGGCAATCGTGTTTCCCTCTTGATTTAGCTGATTTTGAACCTGTTTAATTGCCCCAAAATCGATCAATACTAATTTGCCATCGGATTTACGGCGAATAATGTTATCTGGCTTAATATCACGATGAATGACCCCATAGCTATGGGTATATTCCAAAATGCTTAATAAATCATCAAGGATCTGCATAACTAAGGGTTCACTGAGCCGATAGCCACGTACTAACTCTAGCTCTAGCGATCGCCCCTCAATAAACTCTTCTACTAAATAAAATTCACCAGCCTGCTCAAAATAAGCCAGCAAACGGGGAATGCGATCGTGGCTACCCAACTGGGCAAGGGTTTGCGCTTCACTGGTGAACAAACGACTTGCTACCTTTAAATATTCGCGATCGCTACTAGCAGGTTTAAGATGTTTGACAACACAAAGTGGTTCATTTGGGATGCGCGTATCATGGGCTAAATAAGTATGACCAAACCCACCCTCACCCAACTTACTAGCAATGCGGTAGCGTCCATCAAGTAATTGACCAATCATCCGATTACACCATTCTTGTCACAAATATATAGCGATCACCTTACAAGTAAAACATAAAACCCAAATATGGGAAGTGACGCAAAGCGTCACTTCCCATATTTGGGTTTTGTAAATTTTGCTTACTAAATAAACGTCAATTCGACGAACGCGCAAAATGGTAAAAATCGCAGAGCGATTTTTACCATTTTGCGCCATTTGCGCCGCACTAAGCGCGGCGCAAATGGCTATATCGAATTAGACTTTAAATAAAGGCAGTGCGAAGCGCCGCCTTTATTTATTGATGCTCATGCTTTAGGAGTGAACGATTTAATGACACCTTGGTTTATGATGGATAAGCTAAAAGCCCTAATAACTAAAATTAAAAAGTGCTAATGTCAAAAAACGGCATAGTACATGATAGACCTATAGCTTTTAGAGATAGTTTGTAGACAAGGACTAGTAAACTGCTAGCCGAACCAGTTGTTTTGATGATTTATGGCTAGATACACTCAACATTTCTTAGTTGAAATTGCTCCCGAAAACCTACATTCAACGATTATCAAAACGTTGGAGTCTTGTAGATTGGTAATTATCTATGAAACTGATGACTGTGTGATTGCCCAAGAAATCGAGGCTAATGCGTCATTTGCCAAAATGGTTACGGTAGAGGTCTTGATCCATCGTTCTGAGATTGAGGGCAATCAGGCAAAATTGACTAGCGTTACCAAAAATGCCGAACTGCCACTGCGGATTAATAATTACTGTCATGGAGTTTCTGATCGTGTTTCTAAAGCATTCTGTGACAGTCCAGAATGGAAACTATTAGAAGTTACATCAGGAACAGGATATTAGACAGTATTAATGGGAATAAATGGCAAATTACTATCGTGTACTCGCCGAGAATCGGCAAGCTAGATTTAATTACGAAATTCTCGAAACCCATGAAACAGGGATCGAGCTACTTGGCACGGAAGTTAAATCAATAAAAGGGGGGAAAGCGAATCTCCGTGATGCCTATGGCATTGTGCAGAAGGGGCAAATTATGCTCCTAAATATGTATATTTCTCCACACCATACGACCAGTGCGTACTTTAATCATGAGCCAACCCGCACTCGTCGGCTGCTGTTACATAAAGATGAAATTCGCAAGCTGATCGTGGCTGTGCAGCAAAAGGGTTTGACGCTAGTACCACTCAAGGTCTATCAAAAGGATGGATGGATTAAGGTTGACTTAGCTCTAGTACGCCAAAAGAAACTCCACGACAAGCGCGATGACATGAAAAAACGCGATGACAAGCGTGATATCGAAAGAGTCATGAAAAATCGTTAAAACTTAACGTCAATTCGACCAACACGTAAAACAAGAAAAATTGCTCCGCAATTTTTCTTGTTTTGCGCAATTTGCGGCGTGCTTCGCACGCTGTAAATGGCTATATCAAAACTCACGTTAATCTACTGAGATTAATAGCTATAACCACAAGCCCTAAAATCCAGACTGGCAAGAAAAATAATGCTCCACCAAATTCTCTCTGGAACAACCAACCTGAAGTACTCCGAAACCTAGCTCGAAAAATCAAATCTACGATCACTAAACCACAGCCAACTGCTGACATAGTGATTGGGTCTTTGAGCTTAAGTAAAAATCCGCCAATTAGAGCAATAGGGCTTACGGCAACCATCATCACCAGCCCTAGCATATTTCCTCGAACCATAAAATAGAATGATGTCTATAGCGATCCTAAATGGTTTGTGAGAATGCACTCCTTCGGGGTGCATTCTCACAAACCATTTTAGATGCAAAGTTGGCTCACTACGAGTAGCCAACCCAACACCAACAAATCCCAATCATGCCAATATTAACGGGTTGCCATCATTTCTAGTTCATAGAGGCTGGCATACACACCTTGCTGAGCAATTAGTTGATCATGAGTGCCAGACTCGATGACTTCGCCTTGCTTGAGGACGAGAATGCGATCAACGTTGCGAATTGTGGATAGACGATGAGCAATGATGATTGTGGTGCGATTAACCAAAAGCCGATCTAGAGCTTGTTGAATCAAAAACTCGGTGCTGACATCAAGACTAGCGGTTGCTTCATCCAAAATTAAAATTCTAGGATCGCGAATTGCGGCTCTGGCAAAAGCTAATAACTGCTTTTGACCACCTGAGAGATTTGTACCACGTTCACGAACTTGGGTTGCGTAGGCTTCTGGCAATTCTTGGATAAAGCGATCGACATTCATCAACTCGGCGGCTTCAACTACTTGCTCGATCGCATAGTCTTCACCGAGCGTAATGTTGTCTTTAATATCCCCAGAAAACAAAAAAGCATCCTGCAAAATCACGCCAACACAGCGACGTAACTCTGCTTGGGTAATTTCGCGAATGTCGATACCATCGATGAGGATTCTGCCCTTAGTTGACTCGTAAAGACGCGATAGCAGTCGAATGATAGAACTTTTCCCTGCGCCCGTAGGGCCCACAAGAGCAATTTTTTCCCCTGCTCTCAGCGTAAAGTTTACATCTTTGAGGACGTACTCATCGGGCTTGTAACCGAACCACACATGATCAAAGCAAATTTCGCCAGTGCCATCAAGGGGGAGCGTTTTAGGAAATTCAGGATCGCGAATTTCGATGGGTTCTTGCAGGATGGCATTAATCCGTTCAACTGCTGTAAATCCTGCTTGGATCGTGGTGAATTTTTCTGCGAGTTGACGAATTGGGTCAAACAGGCGCTGCGAAAATAGAACAAAAGCTGACAGTTCCCCAAAGGTGAGATTCTTTTGGACAATTTGTCCACCACCTAGCCACAGTACACCAGCGATCGCCACTAGAGCGATCCATTCCAGTGTCGCTGAAACCGCAGAGTCATGAAAAACTGTGCGATTTACTTCATCTACGTACTGCTTATTGACTTTGAGATGTTGGGCAGAGTTAAACTTTTCACGGCGAAATAGCTGAACAATATTTGCGCCAATAATATTTTCTTGCAGAATTGAATTAAGTTCTGACAAGCGCTCACGAGCTTTGAAATTTGCTTGGCGATATTCATGCTGGAAATAGACGATTAATGCAGTCACGGGTAGCACCATGATCACCAGCATCAAGGCTAGATCCCAGCGGAGCAAAAACATGAAAATAGCGATCGTGCCGATCGCTGCCAAGTCACTTAAGACGCCTACAGCACCAGTTGCGAATACATCACCTAATGCCTCGACATCACCAGTTAAGCGAGTGATGAGTTTACCAACGGGTGTGCGATCAAAAAAACTAGTTGATAAAGATGTGACGTGACGGAATAAATCAGCGCGGATATCGGCGGTAATTTTTTGCCCGACTTCTTGCACCAAGTAGCCCTGCCAAGACTGAAACGCAAGGCGCACTGCGATCGTCAATAGTATGACTAGGCAAATCCACCGCAAACCCAACAAATCGCCGTTTTTAATTGGTCCATCAATGCCTTGCTGCACCAAAATTGGCTGGACAGCACTAGCGATCGAGAGAGGCACAAGTAAAAGCAGCGATATGACAAGCTGTTTGGAATTTTGCTTTGCGTAAGGCAATAAGCTCAACATCAACCGCCAGTCATTACTTTTGCGAGCTGAAGATTGAGATTTGGCAGAGCTAGCTTTGGGGGTGTTGATCACTATTCGAGATCCCTGTTACCTGGGTTGCGAGATGGATCGCTATTGAGGAAACCAAACACAAACAAACTGATAAAGAATATGACAGTGATGTAGACCACTATTTTTAAAGTGAGCATAAATAAATAATCTCCGTATAAATATCTAAGAATTTATCCTATGTTAAATCTTATAGGAAAAGATGGGGATTCCTGATACTTCCTTAAGATTAGCTATTTGCTATTGAGTATAAATACTTAAGCTTTGAAATTAAATGTAGCGCTTCTCATTGCCTTTAATTGAGATATAACTCACGAATCATCAACCTTGCCCAAGAAGAGAGGAGTGGCGCGAAGCCCCACTCCTCTCTTCTTAGATTTTATGTCCTAATACCCACAAAAACTGGAGTTTTGCTAAGGCTTTTAGGTGGGAAATACTTGCCCTAAAAGTTGCGATCGCTCAATGTATAAAGATATTTGAGAAGCGATCGCCTTTAATAATTTCTCATCTAAATCTGAATAGGCAAGGGTGATTTCTCGGACATTATCGGATGTAATTGAAATATCTTGAACCTTACGATTTATTAACTGAAAAACTCCGCTTGTTCTTTTTTGCGAATCAAACATGGGAACAGCTAAAACTGAACGTGTGTGATATTCAATATCGTGATCAAAGGTCTTGTGATGTCGATATATGGCATCATCTGGGAGATCGCGCACATCAGATAAATTAAGCGTTTCCCCTGTCATCGCCACATAGCCGACGATACTATCTTGATTGAGTGGCACGGCAAAGTTAACTAGTGATCGATCTGGTTGGGAATCATTTTGAGCAACTTCAAAGCAAACTGTGTGGACTGGGGCTGAGCGATCAATTAAATAAATACTGCCTGCATCACTTGCTGTCATTGTCCGAGTTTTCGCTAATACTGACTCTAAAAAATCTCTTGGGCTATGGATTCCAGACAAAGATAAAGATACTGATAACAAATCGTCAAGCAAGCACTTGTAATAACGCAATTGCTCTATTAATACCTGAGGATTGGAGGGGGAGCTATGTTCAGATGGGTCTGGTTGCCAGCCTAAATCAGGAGTCATGGATGTTGCCAATATCTTTATAATGTCCCGCTCAGCACAAATAATACCAAATCTAAAAATGGTAGTACCATTTTTAGATTTTAAAACCCTTACTGGATTTGTTTTTAATTCACAAAAGTGTGACGACACTTTTGTGAATTATAGCTATAGCAAGCCAAGTCAGGATATAAAACCCAAAAGAGAGTTGCGGCGCGAAGCGCCGCAACTCTCTTTTGGGTTTTGGCTTTGTCTTAACATTGATGTCTATAGATATAAAAACAAAGTCTTGAGAATTGAGTTTTAGCAGCACAAGCTATCCGAATAATACTAGCAAAATCACCTTAGAAAAACACTAAAAAAAGTAAATGACCAGCAATTCTCATTATGAAATCGATTGTGTTGTTTCCAGCACCGAAGGCGATAGAAACAACTTGAAAGCCCGCCTTTGGCGGGCTTTTTAAAAAACGATTGTAATAATGAGAATTGCTGGTATATGTCAGTGCTAAGCGTTGCTATTTACTTTAACGTCAATTCGACGAACGCGCAAAATGGTAAAAATCGCGGAGCGATTTTTACCATTTTGCGCCATTTGCGCCGCGCTTCGCGCGGCGCAAATGGCTATATCGAATTCACGTTACTTTATTCATCATCATCATCAAATTGCAGATCATCGATGGGATAAACATCTGGCCAAGCTGATGCACCATGTTCGTAAACATCAATGCCAATGCGATCGGCTTCTTCACTGACTCGTAGTAGACCGACAGCTTTTAATAGTCCAAACATCAAAAATGAAAAAGCTACTGTGAAGAGTGCGATCGCTGCGACCCCACCAAGCTGGACACCAAGTAAATCAAAGCCTCCGCCCAACAATAATCCTGCTTTTTTGTTGATGGTCAGAGCGGGATGTCCTAACAAACCGACAGCGATCGTTCCCATCATGCCGCAAGAGCCATGCACAGCAAAGGCCCCTACAGGATCATCAATCTCAAACCACTCAATGATGTCCACGACGACTAGAACCAATACCCCAGCGACTAAGCCAATCAATGCAGCCGCCCAAGGCATAATGTAGGCACAACCTGCGGTTACGGCTACTAGGCCTGCCAACGAGCCATTGAGTCCACAGAATAAGTGCCATTGCTTAAAGCGAAAGTAAATATAGAGCATGGCGGCTATTGCACCAGTCGAAGCAGCGAGGGTTGTATTCACCACGACTAAGCCCACTAGCCCTGTATTCTCTAAGGTCAGAGTTGAACCTGCATTAAATCCATACCAACCAAACCATAAAATCATGGTGCCAATTGTGGCATAGCCAAGGTTATGTGCTGGTGGAATTTGCCCCCATACGCGATCGGGACGTGGACCGAGTAAGTATGCCCCAACTAGAGAAGTCCATCCGCCCACAGTATGGACAACGGCACTGCCTGCAAAATCATGAAAATTGAGTTTGTTTAACCATCCGCCACTGTTCCAAGCCCAATGTACGACGATGGGATACATGAACGCACCCATAATAAAGGCATAGATTAAATCACCTTTAAATTTTGTCCGCTCCGCCATTGCCCCTGTGGTGATCGTACTTGCCGTTGCTGAGAAAGCAAACTGAAAAAAGAACAGCGTCAATGTGTTGATTGGGGCAGTGGAACCTCCCGAACCCATGGCATACTCGATCGCTCCATTATTTAAAGTAAAAGCATTACTTAAAAAGAATCCATCTACTCCAAAAAATCCATTACTAGTTGTGCCAAAGGCGATCGCAAAGCCAGTAGTCCACCAAGCTAAAAGGGTGACAGCCGCATCGATAAAGTTCTCGGCAAGCGTGTTTACTACCCCCGTTTGCCTCACTAGCCCAGCCTCTAGCATTGCAAATCCACATTGCATAAAAAACACTAAAAATCCCGTGATCAGTACCCAACTTGTATCAACAGATAGCTTTAGAGCGCCTGTGCTTTTGGTTAAAGACTCTAGTGTGCCTGTCTCCACTGCATGGGCAATGGCGGGAGTAAATACAGCAAATATTGCAGCTCCAATTGCGATCGCCAAAAAACGTGCAAAATAATTCTTTCTTTTTATTATGACTTTTGCCATGATTAGATCCATACACCACTATTTGAATTGTTAAGTGTTTATCCCAACTCTCAAGAGCATGAAGAAACTTTTATGAGTTGAAAATCAAACCCAGAATGGGTTTTAAAGGCATAAAATTGCTATACCATCTCATGCTTTGGTATTAACTTCGTCGGTTCTCCCCACATTCACACTGCTTTGCACTCAAACCCAAGCCAAGATATTTTTTTAAAGTGCTATAAACCAACACTTTTAAAAAATATCTTGTGATGCCGTTGATTGATAATTGCTGTAAGTTGTAACAGATTATTTTGAGCAACAACAGTAAAACTGCAAATTGCAAATTGATGCAAGTTTAACCCTAATTTCTTATACGTTTAAAGGACGATCTGTAAAAGTGTCGATTAGTACAGTCAGGCTGATGCAGGCAAAATATGGTTTTCTGTCTGGCTAGGTACTTGTGATCTCTGTCACAAGAAAGCTGTCACATGATCGCTAACTTGCTGTGAGTTAAGTCACAACTTAAAACAGAAAAAAGCAGGACAATATATTCACTAGCGACGTATCTACATAATTTCTCCCGCAAGAATGCCTCCTGCGGGTTTTTTATGGCTATAGTAGGAAATCAATCCAAGAAGTGGCGGCGATTCTCGCCGCCACTTCTTGGGTTTATAGCAAAAATTAGAAGGGAGGATAGCTGTCGCACTTCTGCTGGTTATGTTTGTAAACAATTCGTTACAATATTAATTAGAAAGCTACCACCTCTGAGAATTATGTATTTAACATGGCTAGACAGTAATTCATGGCTGATCGAGATTGCAGGTAAACGCATTTTGCTCGATCCTTGGTTGGTTGATCCGTTGATGTTTGGTAATTCGGCTTGGTTTTTTAAATCTGAGCGCCTTACTCCGAGAGAGATTCCCCAAAATATTGATTTAATTCTGCTGTCACAGGGGCTACCAGATCACGCCCATCCCCCTACTCTTAAGAAACTCGATCGCCAAATTCCTGTAATTGGCTCTCCAAGTGCTGCCAAATTGGTCAGGGAACTTGGCTATACCCAAGTTACAGCTCTTGCCCACGGTGAAGTATTTAGTATTCCTAACCTATTAGAAATTAGAGCCGTGCCAGGTTCACCCACTGGGCCAACTACTCTTGAAAATGGATATATTCTGAAAGATTTGTTGGAAGGAACTTCTATTTATTACGAACCTCATGGCTACCATGCAGCCGCAATTCAAGAGTTTGCGCCTGTGGACGTGGTGATTACGCCCACGATTGATTTGAAATTGCCTCTAGTTGGTACTGTAATTAAAGGTCAGCAAGGGGCTGTGCAGGTAGCAAAGTGGCTTAAGCCTCAAGTAATGTTGCCAACCGCCGCAGGTGGTGATTTGACCTATAGCGGGGTCTTGTTAAATATCTTGAAGGCTGAAGGATCGATGGATTCTCTGCGATCGCTATTCACAGAAAATAATATTTCTACGCAAGTGATTGAGCCTAAGCCTTGGGAAAGGTTTGAGGTTAAGCTTCAGAAATTAGCTGTCACATAAAAAAGGGAGCGCTTAGCGCTCCCTTTTTTCTTAGAACTTGACTGAAGCCGTTTTCTTTTCGGGTATTTGTGTGTATTCTGCAACGATTTTGCGGAATTCTTCACCGTCTAAGGTTTCTACGTCTAACAGAATATCGACAAGGCGATCGCAAAGGTCACGATTTTCTTCGATCAAACGTTTTGCTGTTTCGTAGCAAGTTTGAGCAATCTGACGAATCTGCCGATCAATGCGATCACCTAATTTGACAGAATAATCAGTCTGAGGCATAAAGTTACGCCCCAAGAATACTTCACCGCTTTCGGATTCCAAAGCGCCCAATCCTAAATCTGACATCCCGAATTGAGTCACCATCAGGCGAGTCAGCCTTGCAACTTGTTGAAAATCTCCCGACGCGCCCGTAGTGATTTCGGCATCGCCAAAGACCACTTCTTCGGCAGCACGACCGCCAAGCATCATCGTAATTGTGTCCAGAATCTGCGATCGCGACTCTAAACCATATTCCTCATCGGGAACACCCTTAGCAAAGCCACCGATACCACCAGAACGAGGCACGATCGTGATCTTGTCAAGCAAAGATGCATTTTTAAGTAAAGTCATTACTAGGGCATGACCGACTTCGTGATAGGCTACCAAACGTTTTTTGGAGCTATCGAGCATCGGTTTCATGCTTAGCCCGATGGTAATCCGATCAATTGCATCGGCAATTTCTAGTTCTCCGATCACTTCTTTATAGCGGCGTGCCGCTAGGATGGCTGCCTCATTGAGCAAGTTTGCCAAATCCGCACCCGCAAATCCGGGGGTCAGACGCGCCACTGATTTGAGTGAAACACTTTCCTCTAACTTTTTATTACGTGCATGGACTTTGAGGATTTCTTGACGACCTTTGTAGTCGGGATAGTCCACAGTGATTTGGCGATCAAATCGACCTGGGCGGAGCAAGGCACTATCTAACACATCGGGGCGGTTAGTTGCAGCGACGACAATCACGCCAGAATTACGCTGAAATCCATCCATTTCTGTGCGCATTTGGTTGAGGGTTTGCTCACGCTCATCGTTGCCGCCACCGATACCTGCACCCCGCTGCCGACCGACCGCATCAATTTCATCGATGAAAATAATACATGGGGCGTTATCCTTTGCCTTTTGGAACAGATCGCGGACGCGGGAAGCACCCACACCCACAAACATTTCGACAAATTCTGAGCCTGACAGCGAGAAGAAAGGAACCCCCGCT
>Ga0172367_10001890_pt1 | contig 29610 bp, 25 predicted proteins | sample Lak10m_FD_114542 | JGI IMG/M metagenome (GOLD analysis project Ga0172367, IMG submission 114542) | Freshwater microbial communities from Kabuno Bay, South-Kivu, Congo - kab_022012_10m | ecosystem: Environmental > Aquatic > Freshwater > Lake | place: Democratic Republic of the Congo: South-Kivu...
TAGATTTAACGCTACTTAAAAACGAAAAGGATATTGAGATTATTTATCAAGGTTGTTCAGATGATGGGCTTTGTTATTTGCCTGTTCATAAAACGCTCAATTTATCATTTTGAAATTTGCTTACGCGGTGTTTATAAAAAACCACGTTTAAAAATGCCTAACAAAAACATTTTCAGTTAAAATGAAAAACTTAAATTTTCTGTCGTGTCATTGTTTTGAGGTTATTTTCATGCGTAAGACAACGTTTTTTACTTTATTAAGTAGTAGTTCACTTTTATTCACCGCGTCACTGAGTTACGCCGCTACGGATTTGCCACCTTCAATGAAAGTACCGATGGGCAAAGTTGAAGATGTTTGTTCAAACGCGGTTGATCCAAATTGGCGCAAAGAACAAGTTATCGATGGCGTGAAAATTCAAGCCTCAAATTTGTGTGACCCTGATAATCCGTATGATATTGCCGCATTTGTAAAAGGCACAAATGGTGTGTCGATGGATACGCTCATGCAAACGCAACTTGCCGCCGATGCAATTACCATGTCTGACGATATGGATGGTGACGGAGACCCTGACAAAATCATCATCAAATTAGAAGTCGTAGAATTAAACGGTCGTTCACCTGATGTGAAATCACCGATTACGACGTTTGATATTGCACCAGGTTTGCAACCGACTTTTTGGGTCTATGCGCCCAAAACGCGCGATATGTCTACCATCAATTTGTATGAATCGATTGCAAATCCTTTGTTGCGTGCGCCATCGCCTACGATTCGTGTTGAACAAGATGATGTTGTTTGGCTTGTTTTAGAAAATACGCATTATTTGCCGCATTCAATTCATTTACACGGTGTTGACCATCCGTTTATGGACAGTATGCAACACGGCAATGACGGTGTTGGTCAAACCAGCAACATGGACACCATGCCAGGTGAAAGTAAAACCTATGTGATTAAACCGCGCCAACCAGGCACGATGTATTATCACTGCCACGTTCAGCCGCACACGCATATTCCAATGGGATTACAAGGGATGCTCATTGTTGAAGAAAATCGTCCGAATAATTTTCCACAAGTCTTAAATGTTGGTGCAGGGCAAGTGCGTCATCCTTCTGTTGCGGTTTTGGAAAAGTATGCACGTGAATACGATTTACACTACGAATCAGTTGATAAAGAATTACACGAAGTCGTCGCACGTTCAGCAAACGATCCGCGTTTAATTGCTAAACACATGAACATGGAATATGACACAACGGACGCAAAAGATGATTATTTCATGCTGAACGGGCGTTCATTTCCGTACACGTTGCGCGAATCGCTCATTCACATGAAAGAAGATGAAAAAGTGAAATTGCGTATTTTGAACGGTCACACCGAAGCGTTAGCTGTTCATATTCACGGACACAAACCCGTGATTACCCATTATGACGGCGTAGATAATGGCGCAGGTTCTTATATTCAACGCGACGTGCATGGCATGGTTCCCGCGCAACGTATTGATTTAGAACTCAACGGTAAAGACGATGGTTTAAATAGTTTCGGTCAAGGTATTTGGATGTTCCACGACCACGTTGAGAAATCATTCACCACAAATGGTGTTGGCGAAGGGGGCGATATTAGCTTAGTGGTTTATGACGGTTTTATTGACGATAAAGGCATTCCTGCCTCACACGGCATGAGCCTCGCGCCTTATTTCACAAAAGAATTTTGGAAAGGCGGTTATCCGATTTGGCAAGATTACGACGCATGGCAAAGTTTAGGCTTGCCTGATTTGAATGCGCCTGTAACCCCAGCAAAAACAGCCGTTCAAACGGTTGCGCCAAAATTGGCTGACCAACTCGCCGCTGAAGCTAAACAGCAAGCCGCAGGCATTACACCAGTTGAGCAAGAATCCTTTTTAGAAAATTTATTTGAAGGTTTATTCTGGGGTGTTGCAGGTTATTTTGCTTTCGTAAAACGTGAAATGTTGCTTACTAGTGCAAAAGCCATTTTGGCTAAATTCAAAAAATAGGTGAATGTTATGACAGACGAATCAAGACCTCCCTTTTCGCCATTTACTGCTGAAACTGCCGCACAAAAAGTTCGCGCGGCTGAAAATGCGTGGAATTTGCAAGTGCCTGAAAAAATTGCACTCGCTTACAGTGCTGACAGTCAATGGCGCAATCGTAATGAATTTTTTCAAGGACGCGAAGCGATTACCGAATTTTTACAGCGCAAATGGGCAAAAGAATTGGAATATCGCTTAATTAAAGAATTGTGGGCATTTCATGAAAACCGAATTGCAGTGCGTTTTGCCTATGAATGGCACGATGCAAATGGGCAATGGTTTCGTTCTTACGGCAATGAAAATTGGGAATTTAACGCGCAAGGTTTAATGCAAAAACGTCACGCAAGTATTAACGATTTAGCGATTTCAGAAGATGAGCGTTTATTTCATTGGGAATTTAAAACCGTGCGTCCTGATGATTATGCGAGTTTGTCGGCTTTGAATTTGTAACGCAACATTCAAGCAACGGCGCGAACTGCAATTTACCCAAAACCGCCCTCTTAGTGTTACACCTAAGGGCGGTTTTTTTATGACAGTGCGTGCTAAAATGAACGATGTTTTTAGCGCGAGGCATAAACACTGCGGCGATGTGTGGTTATTTTGAACACATTTTCTAAAACCTTTTTGAGCAACTATTATGAGCTTTTTGGCAACCAGTCAGATTTTTTCGTGGATGTTACGTTTGACCGCGCAACAAGATTATCAATCGCTCACGCATGAATTTTTGAATATCTTGCAAGAAAATCCCCATATCACAGCGGCGAGTGGTTACGAAATTTATAATCATCAACGCAAAATTTCTGAAGGTGTGAGTGTTGATGAACGTTTAATTCGCCGATTTCCACTAGATTTCACTAAAGAAGATGATACGGCTGACAATCCGCACGTTCATGATGCCGCGCATATCATTGGTATTTCGACCAGCGATGCGAATGAACACAACGTTTATTCATGGGCAATTCTAACAGTTAAAGGCGGAAATGGTCCTGACCGTTCCATGCTTGTTGAAGGCAAACTTGATGCTGCGACGCTTGAAACTTTGCAACATTTACGCGGTATTTATCAGAACTTAGTGATTTTGCATGACGCAAAAGAGCGGGATGTTTTAACTACGTTACCGAATCGGCAATCGCTCGATGCACGGCTGATGCAAGTTTGCCAACATTACTGCTCTCATCCAACGGCTGACAAAATTTATGATAAAAGTTCGTGGCTAGCCATTTTAGACATCGATCATTTCAAACTTATTAACGACAATTTTGGACATTTATATGGTGATGAAGTCTTGCTCATTTTCAGCCAGTTAATGGGAAAAAAATTTCGTTACAACGATTTTTTATTTCGTTTTGGTGGTGAAGAATTTGTTGTCGTTTTAAATTTAGCCACGCAAGATACCGCGCTTGCGGCGTTTAATCGTTTTCGTGAAGCTGTCGCAGATTATCATTTTCCAACTGTTGGAAAAGTGACGGTCAGTATTGGCGTAACGCATATTGATAACGCGGCAATGCCTAGTGCGCTTTTAGACCGCGCTGATAAATCACTTTATTTCGCAAAAGAACATGGTCGCAACCAAGTTGTTCTTTTTGAAAATACACCAGAGTTAGTCGCTGCCGTTCGTGAAGACGGCGGTGAAATTGAATTATTTTAAGGATTATTAAATGCAAAAATTAAAATGCGCTGTAATTGGCACGGGTTATTTAGGTAAATTTCATGCTGAAAAATATGCAAATTTGCCAGAATGTGAATTAGTGGCAGTTGTCGATACCCATTCTGAAACGGTTGAAAAAATTGCGGATCAATACGGCACTCAAGCCCTAACCGATTACAGCTCACTTTTAGGAAAAGTAGATGCGGTCAGCATCGTTGTTCCAACAACGCTACATTATCAAGTTGCCAAAGATTTTTTAAATGCAGGTTCACACGTTTTAATTGAAAAACCGATTACTGCAACCGTTGAGCAAGCCGATGAATTGATTGCCATTGCCAAAGAAAAAAATCTGATTTTGCAAGTTGGGCATTTAGAGCGTTTCAATCCCGCCGTTTTAGCGTTAGATAAAGACGAAAAACCGCTGTTTATCGAATCGCACCGTTTGTCGCCATTTAATCCAAGAGCTAACGATGTCAGCGTAGTTTTAGATTTAATGATTCACGACATCGATATTATTTTAGCGTTAGTCGATTCTAAAGTGGTCAAAATCGATGCCAGCGGCACGCCTGTTTTAACTAAAGGCACTGATATTGCCAATGCGCGTTTAACCTTTGCAAATGGTTGCGTTGCCAATGTCACAGCCAGTCGAATTAGTATGAAACTTGAACGCAAAATGCGTTTGTTTCGCCCCAGTTCTTATGCCTCAGTCGATTTTCAAAATCGGATTTTGCAAAAATATCGCACGGGCGAGAAAGAGATGTTCCCAGGTGTGCCAGAAATTTTGAGTGAAGAAGCAACTTTTGAAACTAGCGACGCGCTGATGGCTGAAATTCAACAGTTTGTTGCGTGCATTCAAACAGGCAAACAGCCTTTAGTCACAGGTGAAGCAGCACGTTTAGCATTAGCAACCGCTATTGAGATCACCAAACTTTTGGTTTGATATTTTTCCTTTCTCAAATTTATCTTCACAATTCGGATGAGCGCGTTCTGAAAATGTCGCGCGTAATCCGACAAAAAAATTAAAAATGGTTTGAAAATTGCTTTAATTACAAAAGCGTTTCACATTTTCACGAGGTCACATGAACAAAACCACGCCACTCTTCCCTTATTTTCAACCCATTATCGGTTCAGCAAATGGTGAGATCGTAGGCTACGAAGCCTTAGCGCGTCGAATGGATTCAGAGGGAAATATCAAATCCGCAGGGGAATTATTTTTGCATCCTGATATTTCTGACACACAGTTAATAGAATGGGATCGTAGCGTGCGTCGTCAGGCTTTACAGCGTTTTAGCACCTTGAAAAATAATAGTTATTTAACACTCAACATTTCAGCGGCATGGATTGATTATGTAGACGATTTTAGCGCGTTGCCAACGCTGCAAATGCTTGATGAATCTCATGTTGATAAAAATCGCATCATCATCGAAATCACTGAAACGCAAGGCAATTTAGAAAAATTACTCAAAGCCGTTGAACAGTATCGGCAATACGGTTTGAAAATTGCGATTGATGATTTTGGTGCAGGTTTTTCACAACTTGAGCGCGTCATGGCAATTCAGCCCGATATTATCAAACTCGATATGCAGCTTTTTCAAAACGCAGCGCGGGGGGGTGTTGAAACGGATGTGGTGCATTTACTTTCGCGCCTGGCAAAACGCACAGGTTGTCGCATTGTGTGTGAGGGTGTTGAAACCGATCAAGATTTCCTCTTTGGTTTAAATTGCGGCGCACAATATATGCAAGGTTATTTATTTTCCCCTGCAAGCGCGAATTTTCAAGAGCCAAAACGTTATTTTTCTCAAGTTGCCACATTGCGAGACACATTTTTATCACGCGCATTAGAAATACAACATTACAAAAACGAATTTAACGATCGCATTCGAAAATTGCTTTATTACTTACAAAAAGAAGTCGTAAAAACCAATTTTACTGTGGCTAGTTTATCAACAGAACTGTTTGAAAATAGTGGCTTATTACATTTTTACATTTGTGACAATCACGGCAATCAAATCAGTCCAAATTTTAATTTTACAAACCACGCTTGGATTGCCGATAAAAGGCAACTCGGATTTAACTGGTCATGGCGACCGCATTTTTATGAAGTGTTAAGTTTTGAAGGCAATGAACGTATCGTAACCTCTGAGCGTTACCGTGATTTCAGTACCGATTTGCTTTGTAAAACATTTGCGCTACGTTTGGACGCATCAAGAGTGCTACTCGTTGATGTAGTCGCGGATTGGTTATAAAAAATTTAGGTTTTATTTTTATTATGAATAACTTACTCAAACTCACTATTAAAGCGCGATTAGGCGTAATTTTAGGCGTGTTAATTGTTGGCTTTACGCTTTTTGGCGTGGCAACGTTGCAAGCGATGAATACACTTAATGTCAATGGCCCTATTTACAGCCGCATTGTGCAAGGCAAAGATTTAATTGCAGATATTTTGCCGCCACCTGAATACATTATCGAATCGTATTTAGTGGTTTTACAGCTTTCACATTCAACCAATTCTGATGAAATCAAAGCATTAGCGGCGCGTTTGCAAGATTTGAAAAAAGAATATGAAGCGCGGCACGTTTTTTGGCAAGGCGAAGTGCTAGAAAATGAAATCAAAATGCCATTGCTTGAAGATTCTTACAAAGCCTCGCAAGATTTTTATCACGAAGCACAGACGATATTTATTCCTAGCGTGCAAGCGCAAAATCAAGAAGCGATGCAAAACAGCTTGGCAAAAATGAAAGTGAGTTATCAAACGCATCGTCAAGCTATTGACACGGTCGTTGAACTGACTACAAAACGTAATCAGGTCGATGAACAACATGCAAGAGATTTACTTGGTAATTATCGGATTGGTTTAATTGCGATTTTTGCTTTTAGTATTGCACTCGCTTCGTTTTTAACACTTTGGATAAGTCGCGGTATTTTGCAATCACTGGTTTCTGCAAGAAAAATAGCCAATGCCATTGCCGTCGGACGTTTAAATTCCAAAATTGATATTTCTCAACCTGACGAAATTGGCGATTTACTTCGGGCAATGAGCAAAATGCAAAACGCCATCAATGAATTTGTGCAAGCACAACAAGAAATGGCAAAAAAACATGCCGCAGGGTATGTGAAAGAGCGACTTGATGAATCTAAATTTAGCGGCATTTATTCACAAATGGCGCACGAAATGAATGAGTTAATTCAATCTCGTATCGTCATCAATCGCCGCATTTTGGACATTATTAGTCAATATGCAAAAGGCGATTTTTCGATAGATATGGAAGAATTACCTGGTGAAACAGTGCTGATTACCCAAACTATGAGCAGCATTAAACAAGCCTTGCTCACAATCAATAACGAAATTGAAGAACTCGCCAAAGCAGGTGCGAATGGAGATTTTTCAAAACGCGCTAATTCGGACAAATTTGAATTTATGTTCCGTACCATGCTTGAAGATTTGAACAAATTGCTAGCAACTTGTGATGAAGGTTTTGGTGATATTTTGCGGGTTTCTAATTCGCTCGCGCAGGGGAATTTAACCCAAATCATTAACAAAACTTATCCTGGTACATTTGGCAACGTCGCACAAGGTATCAATAGCACTGTTGAAAATTTGCAAGCCTTAGTAGAAGAAATTAAAGGTTCTACCCAGCAAATCAACACCGCAGCGCGTGAAATTGCCGCAGGCAACAACGATTTATCACAACGCACTGAAAAGCAAGCGGCAAGTTTAGAAGAAACGGCTGCAAGCATGACGCAATTAACTAGCACGGTTCAGCATAATGCTGAAAATGCAACACAAGCGAATCAGCTCGCACAAGAAGCCGCGCAAATTGCAAGTCAAGGCGGCGTAGTTGTTGGCAACGTAGTGAAAACAATGGATGGCATTAACGAATCTTCACGCAAAGTGGTAGAAATTATTTCGGTTATTGACAATATCGCGTTCCAAACCAACATTTTGGCGTTGAATGCGGCAGTTGAAGCAGCAAGAGCGGGTGAACAAGGACGCGGTTTTGCAGTGGTTGCAACTGAAGTTCGCAATTTAGCGCAACGCGCCGCCGCCGCTGCGGGAGAAATTCAGCAATTGATTGATGATTCGGTGACAAAAGTGGAAGACGGCAGTCAATTAGTGGCACAAGCAGGTCAAACTATGCAAGAAATTGTACAAGCTGTGCAAGGTGTGACTGCAATTATGAGCGAAATTAACGCCGCATCGGTTGAACAAAGTACAGGCATCGAACAAGTTAATCATGCAATTTCTCAAATGGACGATGTTACGCAACAAAACGCAGCATTAGTTGAACAAGCTGCCGCAGGCGCAGAATCACTTGAAGAGCAAGCACGGAAATTATCTGTCACGGTTGCGAATTTTAAAACGCACTAAATTGATGCAGACTGTTCTTACACCGCATATTTTTGAAGAAATTATTAAAAAATCGCGTTTTATCGGCGCGATCTTTCCGTGCGAAAGTGAACAAGCTGCAATGCGCGAACTAAAAAAATTACATGAACTACATCCACACGCCTCACACATTGTGTTTGCCTATCGCCTAAAAACCGAAAACGGTATGATGTATCGTTTTCACGATGCAGGTGAGCCAACAGGCACAGCGGGAAAACCGATTTTTCAGCATCTCGAAGGCAAAGATATTGTCAATGCACTGATTGTTGTGGTGCGTTATTTTGGTGGTGTAAAACTGGGGGCAGGTGGTTTAACTCGTGCTTACGGCAACACGGCACGGCAAGTCATTGAAACCGCACATTTGCAGCCATATATTGAAATGGCAATGTTAGATTTCACCCTAGGTTATGAACAATTTCAACCATTTGAATATGCGTTAAAAAAAGCTGCTGGTGAAATTGTGGAGCAGAATTTTGCATCGCAAATTTGTGTTACCGTGAAATTACCTGCTGAAAATGTCGCACAATTACAAACGCAATTTAAATAACCCTATGCAATTTCATCCACGAGGTTAATTCTTTTATGACACAAAACATTCATCCAACTGCTTATATTTCACCCGATGCAAAAATCGGTGGAAATGTCAAAATTGGCGCATTTGCGGTTATTGAAAGCCATGTTGAAATTGGTGCAAACTGCACCATTCAAGCGCACGCAGTAATTCAACCTTTTACCAAAATGGGTAATGGAAATGTGGTGCATCCAAATGTTGTTTTAGGAGATTTGCCGCAAGATATTGGATTCAACCCCAAAACAGTAACGTGGCTAGAAATTGGTGATAACAATACGTTCCGCGAAGGTTTTACCGCACATCGTGCTACAAAAGAAAATACAGCAACACGCATCGGCTCAGATTGTTATTTTATGAACAATAGCCATGTCGCGCATGATTGCACAGTGGGAAATAAAACCATTTTCGCCAACAATGTGGCAATTGGCGGTCATGTCGAAATTGGTAACAACGTTTTTATGGGCGGCGCAGTTGTGGTGCATCAATTTTGTCGTGTCGGTTCATTTGCGATTGTGCAAGGTACAACGGGATTAAATATGGACGTGATTCCATTCACGTTAATCGGTGGTAGACCCGCACGGCATTATCGATTAAACAGTGTAGGTTTACGACGCAACGGCATCACTGGCGAAAATTACGATGTATTATCAAAAGCCTTTCGTTTGTTACGCGCCAAGAAATCGCTTGATGAATTATCCGAAACGCCCGAATTAAAAATGTTAAAAGATTGGCTTGCAGTGAAATCAAAACGCGGCACACATGGTTTTGCAACGGCACATGATTAGCGTTTATGTAGTAATTTCACAAATTCCTCCGCAGGAATGGGCTGACTTTTAATATAACCTTGATAAATATCACAACCTTTTAACTGCAAAAAATCTAATTGTTCAATCGTTTCAACCCCTTCAGCAAGCACTTTAAAACCTAATGTTTGCCCCATTGAAATAATTGCTGAAGCAATTGCCATATCGTCGGCTTGATGTGGAATATCATCGATAAAACTTTTATCGATTTTAAGCACATCAAGCGGGAAGCGTTTTAAATAAGCGAGCGATGAATAACCTGTGCCGAAATCATCAATTGCCAAATGAATACCTAAATCACGCAACTGATTCAAAATACCAACCACCGCTTCTTGATGTTCCATTAAACCGCTTTCAGTTAATTCAAGTTCTAACCATTCCGCAGGATAATGAGTTTGTGCTAATACAGTTGTTACCAATCCAACCATATCACCGCGTTTAAATTGTGCTGGCGATACATTTACCGCTAAACGGATCGGCGCGTAACCTGCATCGAGCCATGCTTTGCCTTGCCGACAAACATCACGCAACACCCATTCGCCAATGTTCAAAATCAAGCCTGTTTCTTCCGCAATCGGAATAAATTTATAAGGTGGCACGAGACCATTATTCGGTTCTTGCCAACGCACAAGTGCTTCAGCACCGATAATTTTTCCACTTAAAATATCGACTTGCGCTTGATAATAAACACGCAATTCTCCTTGTTCGATGCCGCGCCGCAAACGTGCTTCTAAATCTAAACGCTCTCTTGCCGCAAGCGTTAAACTTTCTGAAAAATAAGCAAAACAACCGCGTCCATTGTCTTTAGCTTGATAAAGCGCGATGTCTGCGTTATCCATCAATGCGTCAGGGGTTGTGCCGTGTTGCGGATAAAGTGCAATGCCAATACTTGAGCCAATTCGTACATCATCGCTTTGAGGTAAAGCGAAAGGCTGTGACAAATCATTCACAATTTCAGTTGCTACCCGCGCCGCATCATCTTCATTATTTATATCTTCAAGTAACACCACAAATTCATCACCCCCAAGTCGTGCTACTAAATCTGTGTTGCGTAACCGATTAAAAATTCGCTGTGCAACTTGTTTGAGCAATTCATCACCTGCCAAATGTCCGAGCGTATCATTGACCGCTTTAAAGCGATCTAAATCCATCATCAACACCGCTAATTGCAAGTTTTCACGATCACACATGGCAATGCTGTGATTTAAGCTATCCACTAATTTACGTCGATTTGCAAGCCCTGTAAGTGGGTCATAAAACGCGAGATGTTTAATTTTTTCCTCGGCGATTTTGTATTCGGTAATATCAACAAGCGTGGCAACATAATGGGTGGTTTGATTATGTTCATCTTTTACTGCGCTAATTGTGAGCCATTGCGGATAAACCCCTTCATTTTTATTGCGATTCCAAATTTCACCTTGCCACGTTCCCGTAATCAGAATTTTTTGCCACATTTCTTTGTAAAACTTATCGTCTTCACGTCCAGATTTGAGCAAATTTGGATTTTTTCCGACGACATCTTCTGAGCTGTAGCCTGTAATTGCTGTAAAGGCTTTGTTGACACGAATAATGACATTATGTGCGTCTGTAATAATGATGCCTTCTTGTGATTCGAAAGCAATGGAGGCAATGCGTTGTTCAGTTTCAAGTTTTTTACGTTCAGTAATATCTTCTTTAATCGCCAAATAATGGGTAATTTCACCGTTCTTTTGTCGCACAGGCGTAATTAACGCAAGTTCGATGTATTCACTGCCATCTTTTCGGCGATTGATAAGCTCACCTTTCCACATTTCGCCGTTTCTAATCGTTTTCCATAAATGCGCGAAAGTTGCTTTTGATGTTTTGCCTGAATTTAAAACTTTGGGGGTTTTACCTAAGACTTCTTCTAATTTATAACCTGTTGTTAATTCAAACCCTTTATTAGCATATTCAATTTGTGCATTTAAATCAGTAATGACGATATTGCACGGGCTTTGTTCAACAGCAAGTGAGAATTTTCGCAACGATTCTTCAGTTTTTTTACGTTTAGTGATATTTCTTGCAATTCCAAGTACACCAATAATGTTTTTATCATTATCACGCAATGGTGTTTTAATCGTTTCCACACATGCCTCACTTCCATCATCTTTGAAAATAATTTTTTCTTCAGTGACATAAGGTTGATTATTTTGCATGATTTTTTTGTCGTAAATGGTAAATAAATCAGCCGTTTTTTCATCCATAAAGTCGTAGTCAGTTTTACCAACAATGTCGATTTCTTTCATGCCCATATAACGTTCAAACATCGCATTACAAGACAAATACACGCCATTTTTATCTTTGAGCCAAATCAAATCAGGAATTGCTTGAATTAAACCACGCAGTTGCGCTTGACTGGCATTTAATCGCGCTTCGTTGGCATCATGAACCGATAATAATGATTGAAAACTACTCGCCATCACATTGAAATTATGAGCAACTAAAGCGAGTTCGTCATGCGTATCAAGCGTGATTCGTGAAGACAAATTGCCGTCAGCAAATTTCTGAGCGGATTGTGCAAGGGATTGAATGTTGCCCATCATCGCGTAATAAATGCCAATAAAAAAATACTGAGCGATAAAAAACAGCACCATTGTGCTGCTCAAACTTAGAAATAACGATTTTTGTTGCTCTTTTATACGTTGTAAAAGCAGGCTTTCCAATGCTGGTAAAAGCGTTTCATCATGTTGCGCGTAAATTTTATTGATAGATTGATTGTGCAAAATGAAAAAATCTTGCGGCGGACGCTTAAATTGTTTGGTCAAAATATCACTATTTACTGCATTAGTAATTTGTAGCACAGTTTTTAGAATTTCTTTCGCACTCGAATTCATCATCAACTGCAAATTCGAATTTGCTTTGCCCACTTTTTCTAAACTGGCATCTAGTACGCGCAAACTTTGATTGAGTTCAGCCATCAATACGAGAATTTGATTTTTTTGCTGTTCAGGTAGCTCTTTTTCAATTAAAACGGTAGTATTAAGTGCATGTAATTGTTGCAGTTTTTCAAGTACATCAGGTAATTGTTTGATGATGATTTCAATTAAATAATGCGCGTCAACATCGGCATCAAACGTTAAATCATAATCATCTGAAATGGTCTCTTTGAATTGTTGAAATTGGTCGCCAAGTTGGACATAACCAGCAAAATTTTGAGCAGGCGACCAGTTTTCACTTTTAATTCGCAAACTGTGCCAACTTGATTTGATGCCACGCCATTCTTTGTTGAGTTGAGATTCTTCTCTATTTAAAAGCGTGTCGTTGGGTAGTTGTTCTTCAAGACGAGTGATTTTTTTAATCAGCGTATTTTCAATTTTTGCTTGTTCAAAACGCATGAAATCATCATGGGGCAATAAAATAACACTGTGATATTGTTGAACTTGTTGAATGGTTTGCGTAAATGGTTTGGTGAGTGCAATACCTTGTAATTCACGTTGTGTGGTATCGATGATATTCGAAAAATTACGATACAAACTCGAAAACATCACAATCATTGCGACGAGATAAATTAACCCTAGCACCATGAATTTTTTTGTATAACCCAATTTATTCATTAGCTTAATTGCAGGCAAAAACAGCTCTCTCATGCACTTTGTCCTTGAAATAGTCATGTTGTTATTTTTTTGTGGGCAATGATAACAGATGCCAAATTTAAAAAACCCGTAAAAATATGCGTTGCAATAAAACTTTCGATTACACTACGCGCCATTTTTATGACTTTTATTTAATTCAAAACACCATGACAAATACAACCACACAAGCCTTAATTTGGACAGGAAAAAGTTTAGAAGTTTTAGATCAACGGCAATTACCTGAGGTGAAGCGTTACGATAGTTACGACAACGCACAAGGCGTTGCGGATGCAATTCAATCGATGCGTGTGCGTGGCGCACCTGCGATTGGGATTGCTGCTGCTTACGGTGTTGTTTTATCTGTTTTGGCACATTTTGAAAAGTCGCAAAATTGGCGCGAAGGGGTTTTTGCTGATATTGAAACGCTCGCAAAATCACGTCCAACAGCCGTAAATTTATTTTGGGCATTAGACAAAATGAAAGCGGTTTTAAGTCATGCAAATGAAAATGTTGTTGAAAACGTGACAAATTGTGCGTTGCAAATTCACGCAGATGATTTAGCCGCAAATAAAAAAATGGGGGATTTAGGCGCAGAATTGTTAAATGATGCAAAAGGCGTTTTAACGCATTGCAATACAGGCAGTTTAGCAACAGGTGGTTATGGCACGGCACTTGGTGTAATTCGCAGTGCGTTTGCGAAAAATTCAAAATTAAATGTTTTTGCAGGTGAGACGCGCCCTTGGTTGCAAGGCGCACGTTTAACCGTTTGGGAACTTTCGCAAGATGGAATTCCAGTTACGTTAATTGCAGATAGCGCGGCGGCTTGGCTGATGAAATCGGGCAAAATCGATTGGATTATTGTTGGGGCAGACCGCATTGCCGCAAATGGGGATACCGCAAATAAAATTGGTACTTATTCCCTCGCAACGTTGGCAAAACAACATGGTGTGAAATTTATGGTCGTTGCGCCTACTTCAACGATTGATTGGAATTTAGAAAATGGCGACGGCATTGAAATTGAATGTCGCACAGCACGAGAACTATTGCCGAGTTGTTACGATACGCCAGAATCAATTGTCAGTGCATGGAATCCTGTTTTTGATGTCACTCCCGCTGCGTTAATTGATGCGATTGTGACGGAAAAAGGCGTGGTATTAAATCCTGCTTCTCAACAAAATGGCATTGCGAGTTTGAAAAATGATTAGTGCGGCATCTTCTTTAATTCAAGGCTTGAAATTATTAACAACGCCCGCATTACGCCCGTTTGTCATCATGCCGATTGTTATCAATTTAATTTTGTACAGTGTGGCGTTAGTTTTAGGTTATTTTTATTTGCATCATTTAGTTGTACAAATGATTCCTGCATGGCTAAGTTGGCTAACGTGGCTGATTTATCCTTTGTTTTTTATTACCTTTGGTTTAATTGGTTTTTTTACTTTTTCGCTGATGGCAAACTTAATTGCCGCGCCGTTTTATGCAAAATTAGCCGAAAAAACCTTGCACGTTATTGGTGCAACGTTACTTGAAATTCAACAGCCTAGCGCAAAAGAAGTTTGGCTTTCGGAATTGCAACGGTTGCGTTATTCGCTGACGCATACTTTGCCATTGTTGATTTTGTTTGTGATTCCTGTTGTCAATTTGATTGCGCCTGTTTTATGGTTTGGATTTAGCGCATGGTGCGTGGCGTTGGAATTTTTTGGTTACGCGCAAGAAAATCGTGGCGTGTTATTTGCACAGCAACAAGTAGAACTTAAAACGATGAAATTACAGGCTTTAAGTTTTGGTGGTTTAGTAACGTTAGGGCAATCATTGCCTATTTTAAATATCGTGATTGCGCCTGCTGCGGTGATTGCCGCGACCTTGCAATTGCACTCGAAAGCGAGTGAAAGCTAAATAGCGTATAATCACAAACGTAAAGTACGGATTTTTGTTTTGTAGGATTCAAAAATTGAAAAATAAAAATAATTAGGAGAAATCGGATGTCCAAAAGTCAAAATTTACAAGATAACTTTTTGAATATACTTAGAAAAGAGCATACGCCTGTTTCTATTTTCTTAGTGAACGGGATTAAATTACAAGGCAAAATTGATTCATTTGATCAATATGTCATTATGCTCAAAAACACCGTCAGTCAAATGGTTTATAAACACGCAATTTCAACGATTGTGCCGAGTAAAATGGTACGTTTAGATGGGAGTGTTTCTGATGAAAGTGATGAATAATTCATGCAAGATTTAGTTTCAGAACGCCCCGATGCGGGTGAACGCGCGGTTTTAGTCCATATTGTTTTTTATCATGATGACGCGCATTTAGAAGAGCTTAAAGAACTCGCAAAATCTGCTGGCACAGAACCTGTTCACGTTGTAACAGGTAGTCGGCAACGTCCAGATCCAAAATACTTCATCGGCACAGGCAAATTAGACGAGCTAAAATCAGCCGTCGAAATGTTTGAAGCCGATGTGGTGTTATTCAATCGTCCTCTTTCCCCTAGTCAAGAACGCAATTTAGAACGCTTTTTAGGCGTGCGCGTCGTGGATAGAAATGGTTTGATTTTGGATATTTTCGCGCAACGAGCGCAGTCGTTTGAAGGTAAATTGCAAGTCGAACTCGCACAACTCAAACATCTTTCGACTCGTTTAGTTCGCGGCTGGACACATTTAGAACGGCAAAAAGGCGGTATTGGTTTGCGCGGGCCTGGTGAAACCCAACTTGAAACAGACCGTCGTTTGCTCGGACTTCGCATTAAACAAATTCAACAAAAACTCGAAAAAGTAGATAAACAACGCCATCAAGGCAGAGCGCAACGCAAAAAATCTGAAACACCCACAATTTCATTAGTCGGTTACACCAACGCAGGAAAATCCACCCTTTTTAATACCCTCACGGGTGCGGACATTTACGCCGCAAATCAACTTTTTGCCACGCTTGACCCCACGTTACGCCGTCACATTTTGCCTAATAACGCAGAAGTCGTTTTTGCTGATACAGTAGGTTTTATTCGTCATTTACCGCATGAATTAGTCGCGGCGTTTAAATCTACTTTGCAAGAAGCCTTAGAAGCGGATTTGCTTTTGCATGTTGTTGATTCGGCTGCCGAAGACCGCGAAGATTTAATGGCGCAAGTGCATGTAGTTTTAGAAGAAATTGGCGCGGCAAAAATTCCCCGTTTAGAAATTTTCAACAAAATTGATTTACTTGAAAACATTGCGCCACACGTTGATAGAGATGATTCAGGCAATGCCATTCGCGTTTGGTTATCCGCGCAAACAGGGCAGGGCGTAGATTTGTTATTTGACGTACTGGTTGAAAAATTTGCGAATACCAAAGTTCGCAAACGTCTACTTTTAACGCCGCAACAAGGCAACATTCGCGCAAAATTATTTATGCACGCACAAATTCTTGAAGAAAGTATTGATGAATTTGGTGACACGCATTTATACGTTGAAATCGACGTAAAACATTTAGGCTTGCTCAAAGATGTTGAACTCGAAGACGCTTAATTCAAAAATTCCGCTTTCACTACAAGTTGTTATCGGTGTTTGTTTTGGCACGTTGCTTGGCGTAATTTTTGGCACAGAATCTTATTTGTGGGGCGTGTTAAAAAATGAAACGCTCGGACAACTCGGAATGCTCGTTATTCGCTTGTTGAAAACACTCGCTACGCCGCTAATTTTTGTGGCAATTTTAGATGCGTTTATTCATAGCGAAATTAACTTTCGACATGGTGGAAGATTGCTCAGTATTTGCGCGGTGAATTTACTCGTTGCGATGTTGATTGGCTTGACGATTATGAATGTGTTTGAATCAGGCAAATCTTGGCACAATCATATTCAAGAACTGACGACGCATCTTTCAAGTGTGTCTGCAACGACCGTCAAAGCTGTTCCCGAAGGCGTGAGTTTGAATCCATTAAAAAATGTGATGGGTTATATTCCTGAAAATATCTTCGAGCCATTTTTAAAAAATAACGTCATTTCAATCATTTTGCTGGCATTGCTGATTGGTAGCGCGTTGCGTCACGTTAAACATCATGCGTATGTGGGTGATAACACAGGCATTCATTTACTCGAAAAACTGATTACGGCTTGTTATCACATTTTGTTGCAAATGCTTTCGTGGGTAATTTTAGCCATTCCTTTTGCGATTACAGGCGTGGTCGCGCAAGTCGTTGGGAAATCAGGTTTAGATGTATTTGTGTTACTGAGTATTTTTTTAGCAACGCTGATGTCGGGGTTGTTAATACACAGTTTAATTTATTATCCGTTAATGGCGAGTTTAGTCGGTAATGTGTCAATTCGGCGTTATTTCAGTCAAGGTTCCGATGCGATTTTAATGGCATTTTCAACAAATAGCAGTCTTGCAACGGTGCCTGTGACGTTGCGCTGTTTAACTGAAAAAATGCGAATTTCGGTGCGTTCGTCACGATTATCTGTGTTAATCGGCACGAATTTAAACAATGACGGCATTATTTTGTATGAAGCCATGACGGCGTTATTTATCGCACAAGCGTTAGATTTCAATTTAGAAATTTCACAACAGTTGTTAATTGTTGCGGCTTCTGTAATGGTTGGCGTTGGCGTTTCAGGCATTCCAGAAGCGGGTTTAGTGGCATTGCCATTGGTTTTAAGTACGATTGGACTTTCAGAGCAATTGATTGTCGCGCTGATTCCTTTGATTGCAACGATTGACTGGGTGATTGCGCGTTATCGCTCTGTGGTGAATGTCATGTCAGATATGTTGGTTGCGATTTTACTCGATAGATTCGACGGTGCAAAAATAGCGGAAAATTAACTGCTAACTACACTTTCAGTTTCACTCCTAAGCCATAACCTTCGCCATGATAAGTTTGAATCAACTCTTTATTGAACGGATCTAACTTTTGCCGCAAACGGCAAACCAAAACTTCTAAACGTCTTGTTGTGGACAAATCACTTTCGCCCCATAACTTCATTTCTAATTCAGCACGATCTAAATAATAATTTTCTGCATCGCTTAAATAACGCAAAAAATTATTTTCACTGGTTGTTAATTTAATCAGGTCATTATTCGGTGAAATTAAAGATGAAGTGCGCGGCTTAAATTTCCACACAGGCTGATTATTCTCAGGCAATCGTTTTGCAAGCCGTTTGATAATAGCAACCAGTTCTTCAAAATCGATAGGTTTTTGCAAATAAATATCTGCCCCTGCTTCAAAACCTTCAATGCGATGATGTTTCATCACTCGCGCGGTCAGCATAATGATTCTTAAATCAGCTCGCGCGGCTAAACGTTTTGCAATCACCAAACCGTCTTCTTGTGGCAAAGTTAAATCCAAAATCAACACGTCACAAAAATTTTGTTTAAGCCAATTTTCAAAACGCACACCATTATCAAAAATCGCCACGCGCATTCCTTGATAACGCAAATAAAACGCCATTTCTTCTGCTAAATCTGCATCATCTTCAACAATTGCAATCGATAATTTATCCATTATTTTTCATCCTTGGGCAGCCAAATACAAAATGTGTTACTGCCATTTTCTTCATCTGTTTCAAGCCAAACTTCACCATTATGCGCTCTTGCAATTTCACGGCACGCCCATAAACCAATGCCATTTCCCGCATATTCTTTCAATTGGTAACGTCCAAATAAATACTCATGTTTTTCTGGAACAATCGGTGTGCCGTGATTTTTTACACTGAGCAAAACACCACTTAAACGATTATGTCTGCAAAACTGCACGCTAATTTCAATTGGACTGTTTTTTGAGCTGTATTTTAGCGCGTTAATGAGCAAATTATTAAGTGCGATAGCAAGCAAATTAGCGTCGGCAAAAACAGTGCAATCGGTTTTGATATTAAGTTGCCAACGTGATTGCGCGTTTTCATCAAATTGTTGCAGTTGTTTTTGTAGCCAAGTATTGAGCGTAATAGGCTGTTTTTGTAAATGATTCAAACGCGAAAGCACTTCATCGCTGTGTAAAAAATCATGCACTAATTTATCAATTTGCAACGCACAACGTTTCACTTTTTCAACGCGATTTTGCACCGCAGGTTCTAAATTGAATAGGCTCATGTTTTGGCAGCTGGAATGAATAATTGCTAGTGGCGTTTTAATTTCATGTGTGAGCATGGTTAGCCAATAACGTTGTGATTGCGTGGCTTGTGTTTGTAATTCTGCGACAGCTTGCGCGTGTTTATGTGCGTGAATTTTTTGTTGTGTCACGTTCAAAATAACAACTAACAAAATTGTCAAATTTACTAATGCACCTAGTTGAACACCATAAATATCAAGCACTGAAAGGTTAAAAATGCCTAAAAAAGTCATTAAAGCAAACGTGGTGACAAAAATTAACAAACTGAAAATAACCAAAATATTAGTGCCAATTTTTCCTATAATTCGTAGCCAAACTAATGCAAAAAAGTTAATCGGCATCATTAACGCAATTGCCATATTTAAAGGTTCAGAAAACCAATGATATTTTCCAAATAAGGCAAAAATAGCAACGACTACACTAAACAGCATCATGGCTGTTTGCAAATGATAAATCATGCTGTTCTTCACACTACGATATAAAAATTCACGATGAAAATGTGTCGCACAATAGTGTTGAACGCCAACAATAAATCCCATGAAATTCGACATCATTATAGGGTCGCGCTGCGGAAACCATTGAACAATAAACCCGTTGATAAATAAGCTGTAAAACATGTAAGTTACAATCAGCGCAAAATAGGATTTTTGCAATGATTCACGAATATAAGCAAAAGAGAACGCGGCAAGTAACAAAAAAACAAGCATCGTGCCTAAAGTAACGCCGAAGATGATAGCTTCTTTGCCTTGATAAACTAGAAATTGTTCTATTGTCCACAATTGCGGCAATATGAAATTACTGCTAGTTGATTGCACACGCAGATAAACTGTTTGCGGCGCAGGGTCTTGAGAAAACAAATTAAAACTAAACCCTCGCCAATTGAGTTCTCTCTTTGAAAAAGGAAAATAATCACCTTGTTGCCAATAGACCCAGTTTTCTACATCATTGGAAAAACTGGGTGTAACGCGAGCATTTGAGTTGACTAATTCTTTAGGCGCGTACAAACGCACATCATCGAGTATCGTCATAATCACGGTGAGCAAAAGTGTTTGCTTTTCAGGTGCAGAAAAAGTGAGTTTCAACCAACTTGTTTTATGACTATATCCGCCTGTGAAAAAAGGTTTTTTAAGCACTTTCCAATCATCACGTTTTAAAATTTCTGAAAACGGCAAATTAGTTTCTTCTTGAATAACGCTTAGTTGTAAAAAATGTGGGAAATCTTCTTCTGCAAAAGCGGTAGAAAATACAAGAAAAATTAACAAGATAAGAAAAAATTTAGACCGCATTTTTAATTGCTAAAGCAACATCAAGGGCTTGTTTATTTTCTTTTACATCGTGAACGCGAAATAATTGCACGCCAGCCATCACGCCGAGTGCGGTTGTAACTGCGGTTGCGGTGATAAGTTCAGCAGGTTCATTGACATTGCAAATTGAACCCATAAAACGTTTTCGACTAGTGCCAAGTAACACTGGAAAACCCAACACCACAAATTCATTTAAATGTGCGAGCAGTTCTAAATTATCTTGTTTCCGTTTACCAAAGCCGATGCCAATATCCAAAATGATATTTTCTTTTTTAACGCCCGCTAAAATTGCTACATTAGCGCGTTGTTGTAGCGCGTTTAAAACTTCCAAAACCACGTTTTCATAATACGGATTGTCTTGCATGGTTTTTGGCGTGCCTTGTGCGTGCATCAAAATAATCGGCACATTTTTTTGCGCGGCAAGTTCAAACATTTTCGCGTCATCATTGCCTCCCGAAACATCGTTAATGATATTTGCGCCCACATTTAAAGCCGCATTTGCCACTTCACTTAACGTGGTATCAATGCTGATTAAAACATTGCTGTTTTTTCTAATAGCTTCAATCACAGGCACAACGCGCTGAATTTGCTGTTGTGCTGAAACGGATTCTGAACCTGGTCGGGTGGATTCGCCACCGACATCAATAATTTCTGCACCATCTGAAATCATTTGCAGCGCGTGAGCTAATGCGTTTTCAAGTTGGGTGAATTTTCCACCATCTGAAAAACTGTCTGGTGTTGTATTTAAAATGCCCATAATGAGCGGTTTTGTTAAATTTGAAAGCATCATTTTTGAAAATTAACAGTTAAGTTTCACGCATTATAAAGCAGGCATGGGATTTGTGGCTTAGGCAAAATAACATGCAGTTTTACGTTATACTGTGCGGCAACTTTATTTTCGAGGACAAAGATTTTTATGAGACCAAGTGGACGCGATGCCGCGCAATTAAGGGAAATTAAATTAACTTGTGGCTATACCAAACACGCTGAAGGTTCGGTATTAGTTGAATTTGGTGATACCAAAGTGTTATGTAACGCAAGTGTGGATAAAAGCGTACCACGTTTTTTAAAAGGTAAAGGTGAAGGTTGGGTCACAGCAGAGTATGGGATGTTGCCACGTTCAACGCATACACGTTCAGATCGTGAAGCAGCGCGTGGCAAACAAAGTGGCAGAACTCAAGAAATTCAACGTTTAATCGGGCGTTCACTTCGCGCTGTTATGGATTTAAAAGCGTTAGGTGAACAGACGATTACAATTGATTGTGACGTGTTACAAGCCGATGGTGGAACAAGAACAGCCGCAATTACAGGCGGTTACGTTGCTTTATCGCTCGCTGTTCAAACCTTGCTCGAACGCAAACAAATCAAATTCAATCCAATTCACGGACAAATTGCCGCCATTTCAGTCGGTATTTTTAACGGTGTGCCTGTTTTAGATTTAGATTATTTAGAAGACAGTAGTGCGGAAACGGATATGAATGTTGTCATGAACGACGCTGGCGCGTTCATTGAAATTCAAGGTACCGCCGAAGGTCATGCGTTTCACAAAGAAGAACTCAATGCAATGCTTGAACTAGCAAATGCGGGTATTCAAACATTACTTGAAAAACAAAATCAGGCTTTAGAAGCTGCAAAATAAAAAACTTTTCACCGCGTCATTTTTCATTCAAAGAGGATTTGCCAATGTTATTTAATCAAGATTTAGTAGACGAATTAAACGTGCTTGCACGTTACAATTTAACAACACTCGCAGGGATTAAAGTTCATCACGATGCTTCACCAGAAGTCATTTATGCAACGGCACGTTTATTTGAAAAAGGCTTAGTTGATCATAAAGATGGTGGTTATTTAACGCATTTAGGGATTGGAGTTGCTGAAAAAGTACAATCTGCATTGATGATTCTTTGTCCTGAATCTAAGTAATTTGAAGACTTGGGACTTGAAAAAGTCCCATTCTATTTCACTATTTTTTGAATGCCACACCCACTTTCCCGTCTTGCTCACAACGTTGTTTTTTGGACGTTACTTTTTGTTGCTTTGAGTTTTTTAGGCATTAACTTTCTTTTTTCAAGCATTGAAAATTATAAAACCGATTTGGCTCTGCAACTTAGCAGTGTAATTAACGCGCCCGTCAAAATTGGCAAATTAAGCGCGAAACTACACGGCATTCATCCACAATTACAACTCTCCGAATTAGATATTGCTGACGAAAAAATTCAGTTCAAAGAAATTCGTTTAGGCATCAATGTTTGGCAACTATTTTCTGAGCAAAATTTTCTCAACGCTACAACAGTCACATTAGTTGGCGCACAAATTACTTTAATTCGTCATGCTGACGATAGCATCACACTTGAAGGTTTAAAAGCCAGCGATGGACAACCGACGTGGCTTTTGAACGGTAATTATATTTTGTTGCAAAGTGTGGTGACGTGGCGCGACGAGAAATTACACAAGCCTGTGCGACAAATTTCACCTGTGAATTTAGCGATTCTTAACGACGACGAAAATCATCGTGTGAATCTACTCGCACAATTACAAAAAAATGAACCGTTGCGCGTATCACTGAATTTTTCGGGAAATCCGTTTGAGCTGCAAACCATTAACGGTAAAATTTACCTCGAAAGTAACAATTTCAAACTCAAAGAACTTGCCGCACTTGATTTGCCGTTATCGCTAAAAATTGCAGACGGTGTAACGAATTTAAAAGCATGGGCGAATGTGGAAAATGGCAAACTCAAAACCATTAACGGTCAAGCCAAACTACAAAATTTACTGCTCACTCGCTCGCAACGGGCAAATTTTAAACTCGATGTTTTTACAACCCGTTTTCAGCTCAAACAACAAGCTGAAAATTGGCAAATTGCCTTGCCTGATTTTGAATTTTCAACGCCTGAAATACATTTAAACGGCGCAGTTTTAGCCAACTGGAATTCAACAAATTCATTGGAAAATAGCGTCGGTTTATTTTTAGAAAAAATCGAACTTGAACCGCTAATTTCAATGGCGAATTTTTTTACAGAATCACAAATTGAATTCAACAAATTTGCTGGAACGGTTAAAAATTTGCGTACTTTTGTACAACCTGAACAGCAAAAATTTGCTTTAAATGGCGCGTTTGAAGATTTGAAAATCAACGTGGCGAATTTGAACATTGAGCATTTAAACGGCATTTTGCATGGCAATGAACAAACGGGAACGTTGCAAATTGATTCTGAAAAAATCGCGTTTCATGCGCCGACGTTATTTCGAGAAGTGTTGCCAGAAATTGAATTTAAAACGACGTTGAATTGGTTGCAAACGCCTGAATCTTGGCAAATTTTCAGCGAAAAAATTATTTTAAATAACCGCGATATTCCCAGCGAAAGTGCGTTAAAACTGACTTTGCCAAAAAATGACGATGGTTTTATGGATTTACAAACTGAGTTTGAAATTCGTGACGCAACGCAAACGTGGCGATATTTGCCTGTTGGGATTATGGAAAAAGACGTTGTGGAATGGCTCGATAAAGCGTTTGAAAAAGGACAAGTGAAAAACGGCAAATTTTTGTTTTATGGCAAGCTCAAAGATTTTCCGTTTGAGAAAAATAACGGTGTATTTGAAGTGCTTTTTGATGCCGAAAATGGACGGCTCAATTACGCACCCGATTGGCTACCAATTGATAATTTGAACGCGCAAGTACGTTTTTATCAAGACAGTTTGCAGGTGAATTTATCGGGCATGGCTGAAAATGCCAAAGTCAAAACTGCAGAAGTGAAAATCCCTTCGATGTTCACCAGCGATTTTGTTGAAATTGTTGGTGAAGCCGAGGGCGAAATTTCGCAAGTGTTAAGTTTTATGCAACGCACACCTTTAAAATCGCGGGTGGATTCGGTTTTAACCGCGATTGCGCCACAAGGAAAAACCAATGTTGCGTTAGATTTGAGAATTTCGATTACTGACAACATCGATTCCAAAGTTAAAGGTAGTGCGAAGTTCCAAAACGCAAAACTGAAAGTGAAATCGCTCGATTTACCTGTGCAAAACATTACAGGCGCGTTGCAATTTACGGAAAATGGCGTTTTTAGTGACCGCATTGATGCGCTGGCGTTAAATCGTCCGATTCAAGTGCGTTTGCAAAGTAGCAACACGCAAACGGCGGTGAATGTTATTGGTAGCACGAGTATTGAAGATTTGTTTTCGCAATTGGAAATTTTGCCGCTCACGCAATTAAATTCAAAAACGACGTGGATTGAAGGGCTAACCGATTACAACTTAACTTTAACGTTGCCTTATGAAAAAGCTCCGCCCACGATTCAAATTCAATCAATGCTCGCGGGCGTGTCGCTGAATTTGCCTGCGGAACTGGCAAAACCAAAATTACAAAAAACTCCCTTTTCGATGCAACTCACGTTAGGAAATGAAACCTTTTTACCGCTAACGCTCAATTACAACGAACGCTTAAAAGCGGCGGTCAATCTCGACACGAAAAATAAAAAAATTCAGCGTGGCACGATTTTGCTCGGCGATGGAAAAGTGGAATTACCTGATGAATCGGGCTTGAGTTTGAAAATTTCGCGTAATGATTTGGCGTTGCAAGATTGGTTGGGTTTAGCAATGGCAGGTTCAGAAAATAATGCTGACAGCATTCACACCGTTGAAATTCAAAGCCGTAACGCGCTTTGGAAAAATACCGATTTAGGCGCGTTTGATTTGCTGTTAAGACGTGAAAATTCAGGCTGGCGCGGCGATTTAAAAAGCAGTTTTGCAACGGGAAAAATTGAATTAGAAAGTAATTCCAATTTGAAACTCGCGTTAGAAAAATTCGATTTAGCAGTGTTTAAAAAATTTCAAAATAGCGTGAATGGAAATCCCCCCCGGCCTCCCTTTTCAAGAGGGGAGCAAAATCGCGGTTTAACGCTGTCGTTGCAAAGTCAGCAAACGTTTTGGAATGATAAACCGCTCGGCAAACTTTCAATTGAAACGCTACAAACCGAAAATGGAATGTTGTTTAAAATAATCGATTTACAAGCGACGACGCATCATTTATTGCTCACAGGGGAATCGCAAAATTTGCAAACACGCTTAAACGGCACGTTGGAATTTTTCAAAGCAGGATTATTATTTTCAAATTTAGGCATAACCAAAGACATTGCCGAAACATCTGGCAAAGCAAAGTTAAATTTGAATTGGCTAGGCTCTCCACAACAATTCGAGTTAGAAAAATTGCGTGGCAACATTGACTTGAATTTACAAAACGGACGCATTTTGAGTATCGAACCTGGTTTTGGACGAATTTTAGGAATGCTGGCGTTAGAACAGTGGTTAAAACGAATTCAATTTGATTTTAGTGACGTTTATTCAGAAGGTTTAACTTTTAACAGCATTGAAGGCAATTTTGCATTATCACAAGGCAAAGCGAGTACACAAAATTTAACAGTCGATGCTATTCCCGCTAAAATTCTTTTGAAAGGTGACACCGATTATGTGCGTGAAACCGTTGATTATTTAGTTGACGTTACGCCTAAAAGTGCAGATGCAGTGCCTATTGCTGGTACAATTGTCAGCAAAGTGATGAGCCTTGTTGGCAAAACTTTGACAGGTAAAAATCAAGATGGTTTTTTCTTCGGTTCACAATATCAAGTGACTGGTTCGTGGGGAAATGTAGCGGTAATTCCGACACACGAAAACGATGGTTTAATACAAAAAACATGGCACGGAATTACTCAATTTCCGTGGCTACCCGAAAAACTTAATTCAAAAGAGGTTCAATATGACTAAATGCGCTGCCATTCAAATGGCTTCCAGCCCAAGCATTAGTGCGAATTTATTAGAAGCAGAAAAACTGATTGCAGAAGCGGTCAAAGCTGGCGCGAAACTCGTTGCTTTGCCTGAAAATTTCGCACTCATGGGTAATCATGAACTCGAAAAAATCAAAGTCAAAGAAAAAGACGGTTTAGGCACGATTCAAAGTTTTTTGGAAACCACCGCAAGAAAATACAACGTTTGGATTGTCGGCGGTACCATTCCGATTGCTGGCGAAAATGAAAACAAAGTGCGAGCAGCGTGCGTGATTTATGACAACAAAGGCAATCGTGTTGCCCGTTATGACAAAATGCACTTATTTGATGTCCATGTGCCAAATACTAATGAAGTTTATCGAGAATCGGATACGATTGAAGCAGGCAATGAAACACTCGTTGTAGATACGCCTTTTGGGCGTATGGGCGTTGCGGTTTGTTACGATTTACGTTTTCCTGAATTTTTCCGCAAAATGAGTGAGCAGGGCTTAGATTTTATTGTTATTCCGTCAGCATTTACCGCAGAAACTGGCGCGGCGCATTGGGAATTGTTATTGCGTGCAAGAGCGGTTGAAAATTTATGTTACGTCATCGCGCCAAATCAAGGTGGTTTCCATAAAAACGGACGTAGAACGTTTGGACACAGCATGATTGTTGATCCTTGGGGGGTGGTTTTAGATTGTTACAAAACAGGCAGCGGTTTTGTGATTTCTGAAATTGATCACGAAAGAATTACTAAAGTTCGCGCAGGTTTTCCTGTTTTGACACACCGCCGTTTTTTTAGTGAATAAAATGCGAAATGTTTTAACACTGATTATTTTAAGTAGCACATTGGTAGCGTGTTCGAGTGGTTCAAGTCGTTATCATGATACAGCACCGCTTGAAAAACCGCCTACGCTTACACTGCAAAAATCGCCAACTAATGTTGTTGATGATAGCGTTGAACCGAAGAGACAACGCGGTGGTTTAGATGAAAAAGTCGTTTTGCTTGACGAAAGTCCGAAAAAATTGCTGTTGAAACTACCTGTAATGGATGCGTGGCGCATGTTAGGAACGGCGTTGCGACAAAGTGATATAAAAATTACTGACTACGATAAAAACAAACATCTGTATTACGTCAGCTATAAATCGCAAGACACCTTGAACAGTTTGATGGGGTTCATTAACAAAGAGGCGAATGACGTGATTTATTTGCTAACGTTAGAACCTAAAGATGGCGAAACCTTGATTAGTACGACGTTAGCAAGTAATCATGAACAACATGAAAGTGCAAATAACAATCCTGACGGTGTTTATGAAAATCCCGCTGAAGACAGCGATGGATTGATTGACCACTTGTATCATGTGTTGCGTGATGATGTGAAAACAGAATAATTTTTAACTTAACTTTTTAATTTGGAGAATTTTTTATGAATGAAAATTGGATTGCACCATCTATCTTATCTGCGAACTTTGCAAAATTAGGCGAAGAAGTAGACAACGTTTTAAAAGCGGGTGCAGACATCGTGCATTTTGACGTAATGGACAATCACTTTGTTCCGAATTTAACGATTGGCCCGTTAGTGTGTGAAGCGTTACGCAAACACGGTGTCACTGCACCAATTGACGTACATTTGATGATTGACCCTGTGGATAGAATCATTCCTGATTTTGCCAAAGCAGGCGCGAGCATCATTACTTTCCACCCAGAAGCATCAGTTCATGCTGACCGCACGTTGCAACTCATTAAAGATTGCGGTTGCCAAGCAGGTTTGGTTTTCAACCCAAGCACACCGTTACATTATTTAGATTATGTGATGGACAAAATTGACATGATTTTGCTCATGTCAGTCAACCCAGGTTTTGGCGGTCAATCATTTATTCCTTCTGCATTGACCAAATTACGCGAAGTTAGAAAACGCATCGACGAAAGTGGTCGTAACATTCGTTTAGAAATCGACGGCGGCGTAAAAGTTGACAATATCCGTGAAATTAAAGCGGCGGGGGCAGATACGTTTGTTGCGGGTTCGGCAATTTTCAACCAACCTGATTACAAAAAAGTGATTGACGAAATGCGTGCAGAACTCGCAAAGGCTTAAGAAATATGGCTCTGGAACTGATTGTTTTTGATTTAGACGGTACGCTAATTGATTCTGCACCTGATTTGGTGGAAGCGGTCAATTTCGCACTAACAACATTAAATAAACCAACCCATTCGCAAGCAACCATTCAACAATGGATTGGCAATGGTGCAGATGTATTGGTGAAACGGTCGCTGGTCGGTGATTGGCACGTTCAATCAGAACCAGAAGATTTTGAAGCGGCGTTTACGTTATTTAAAACGTATTACGCCGCGCATGATTGGGTACATAGCCGTCTTTATGACGACACACTTAAAACGTTGCAAGCCTTGAAAAACTTAGGATCTAAACTTGCGTGTATCACAAACAAAACATCGCCTTTTACAAATCCGTTAATGAAAACCGCAGGGCTTGCACCGTATTTTGATTTTATTGCGAGCGGCGATACCTTTTCAGTAATGAAACCCGACCCGTTACCGCTTTTAGAAACGGCAAAAAAATTTAATGTGAAACCTGAAAATGCCTTGATGATTGGTGATTCGATTAACGACATTACCGCTGGCAAACGCGCAGGTTTTAAAACGCTTGCGGTGTCTTACGGTTATTCAGGTCAGTATTCAATGGCAGATTTAAACGCTGACTACACAGCGAATGCCATGTCAGAGATTGTAGATTTAATTAAAGAATTTCTCGATTCTCCTCGGTGTTAAACACTATACCAACTAAACACATGGCAAAAATTAAAATCACAACAGCAGAACCTCTTGAAAAACAGCTATGGAAAGCCGCTGATAAATTACGAAAAAACATTGATGCCGCCGAATATAAGCACGTTGTTTTAGGACTAATTTTTCTTAAATATATTTCGGATTCATTTGAAGAACAATTTGCCAAATTAAAAGCAGGTGAAGGGGAATATGAAGGAGCAAACCCTGAAGACCGTGATGAATACCAAGCCGATAACATCTTTTTTGTTCCACCTCAAGCTCGTTGGTCTTTTCTACAAGCACAAGCCAAACAACCTAAAATTGGAAACTTAGTTGATGAGGCGATGGATGCGATTGAAAAAGAAAATAATTCATTAAAAGGTGTTTTGCCTAAAGTTTTTGCACGACAAAACTTAGACCCGACCAGTTTAGGTGAATTGATTGATTTGGTGGGTAACATAGCTTTAGGTGATGCAAAAGCTCGTAGTGCCGATGTGTTAGGTCATGTGTTTGAGTATTTCTTAGGGGTTGACACATAGTATTTAATTTATTAACATTTGCCAACATTTATTGATAGTTGAATGTTATGAAATACTACACAAGTCGAGAAGCGGCAAAAATTTTAGATGTACACCCAAATACATTAAGA
>Ga0172367_10001892_pt1 | contig 29598 bp, 24 predicted proteins | sample Lak10m_FD_114542 | JGI IMG/M metagenome (GOLD analysis project Ga0172367, IMG submission 114542) | Freshwater microbial communities from Kabuno Bay, South-Kivu, Congo - kab_022012_10m | ecosystem: Environmental > Aquatic > Freshwater > Lake | place: Democratic Republic of the Congo: South-Kivu...
GCGTAATTCGTGCAGATTTGGAAATACGGCCCTGGCACACGAACAATAGAGGCCTCAGCAGGCTTGAGCGACTGGCCAAAAGCATAGACCACAACTCTCGGCTCATCGGCCTTTAGAAGTGAAAGTATCTGCCGTGGAATGCTCTCATAGGATTCCTCGGAGATGTGATACTGAAGCTGGTCCGCATTCGTATTCAGGTAAGGGCTGCGCACGGTCAACTCCGGTGTCGCCAGCACCATTCCCAAGCTTGGGTAACGGGAACCAACAAAATTTGTACGGGTGCGGTTGATCCCCTCCACGATTCGACTGAGCTGAACACTCGCCGGCATAATTGTACCGCCGGTTCCGGCAGCCACAGTCTGACCAGAGACCGAGGTAGTAGAGCTACTCGCTCGAACGGCGAGCGTGTGGTTACCGCCTACGTTCACCCCCGCCAACACAGCAGCCCAGGCCGCATTCCCCGTCTGGTTCACGCTGAGCAGCCCGCGCGTCGCGTTCTCATTTGGGGCGACGGTAAATAAGTCCGGCAACCGCCAATCATTGGTCGGGTGCGTATTGGGATTTCCCGCCCATAACACCCACTCATTGGTGTGTATCCCAGACTTGAGATAAATCGTTTGCCAGGGTGTTCCTCGATGCACCGAGCCCATCGTCCCAATGCTGCCGAACTTCGAGTTCGGAAACTGCCAGTCATCTGATCCATAGATCAATGGATCCTGTCGCGTGACATCCCCCGGCTCCGCAGTCTTGTTCGGGTTTCCTTGCCAAGGACGATACCTCAGGTTCAGCAAACCCAGATTTGAATTCGTCGGCATCAGATTGGGAGGAACCGCAAATCTAACATCGTTCGTCTGCCGAAAATCTCGTAGGTCCTCGACGGTGTAATGCACCAGGGGATCGTTCGCCGCCCAAGAGGTCCGCTGAACGAGCTTGCGGACCGGCGCAAACGGAACTTGATAGACCAAACTCCGGCCGGTCTGCTGCGATAAACTCGATCGATAGGTCGGATCGTTCTGAAAACGCAAAGGCGTCAGCCCCACAAAGGTTCGCAGCAAATCAATCGATTTCTCCTTATCCTGACCCGAGTCGGGCTGAAGATTGAAGCTCGTCCATTCGGTGCGGCTTAAGGGCAAAATGCCAAGGGCTGCCTGCATCTGATTGATGATCCCAAAGGTTGGAACGAACTCCGACAAAGCTCCTCCCGGTCGGTTGGTTAACCACATCGACCCCAACACCGAAGACTCGCCACTCACATCCCCCGTGTTGCCCACGAGCTCCTCGCTCACATCTAGGTGAGTAGTCAACTCCTTGAGGTTCACGAAATCGACAATTCGATTCGAGAGCTGATCAATGACCATATATGTCAACCGGTTCGTGATGTTCATGACCCACTGGGGAACACTGAATCGGGAAGGGCTGAATCGCTCAAACTGAGGGTTCGTCCCCAAAGGATCCAATCGCCCCGGGGGGGTTGTCCGATAGATCGCATTCGGCACCACCGAAATGTTCGTGGAAAGCGGGAGCCGAAACTGGTTCGAGGTCCAACCGCCCGCAGGGATGTTCAAGTTATTCGCAATCAATAGATCCCGCCGAGCCACCACACCAAACTGGTTGCTTAACACCATCGAGAACGTGTTGGTTACCAAGAGCCGTAGCGGCCGCGTGTAGCTCTGCCCATACGAATTCCAAGCCTCCACTCCAAAAAGATTCGAAATCCCGATCAACAACATTTGATTGGTCGAAACCACCGGTCCCGAAACCACTCGCTTCGCCAGTTCGAGCTTCCGACCCACCTGAACTGCCGTACGGAGCTCGAATTCGTTGAAATTGGGATACCCCTTCTTCGCCCCGATCACATACGGTATGCCAAACACGTTCGCATTGCTAACGACCGCGAGAGGGTTCTGCTGCATGTCAACCCAAGGGCCAGACGCGTCCGCTGTGGACTGAACCTCCCGGAAACCCACGATCGATACGTTCGTCGCACCTCCAACCCCATTGGTCACCGAAACCGCGAACACAGGACGGAAAACCGTTGGCAGATCGTTCGGGAATCCGTTCGCCGTTCGATTGGTGGTCGCGTCATAGAGATTCGCAGCCACCTGCAACAGGCGGTGAAGTTGAGCCGTGTAATAGTTCGATGGATAGACAGGAATCCCGCCAATCCCAAACGTGTACTCCGTCCTCAGCAACCGGTCTGCCGCGTTCGTAAGGAAGGACACCGGGGTCCATGGCATAAAGTTCGTCGCACTGAACGCCGTCCCGTTCGTAAAAAGCTCATAACCCGTATCGCTCCAGTTCAAATGCATTTTGCGACCGAGCGAAGATTTAGAGTCCGTCCCAAGTTGTGAAAGAAGGCGATAGTAGGTGTAACGATCGTAGCTCGCCTGATTCGTCGCAGAGACCACAGCAGGTAACGTGAGTCGTCGCGTGAGGTTGCTAAACTGCGGTCCGCTATCCTTCAGCGTGAACAACTGCTGAACATCCGTGAACGCATTGGTGTTGGGACTACCAGCCCACGGGAGCAACGGATCATCCACCGTCCCACCGTCCGAATAACCGTCGATCTTCTGGGCTCTAAACGCGTCAGATCCCCAAGTCCCATACAGCTGCTGCACCGACCACAGCGTGTTCCCATTGCCCGCGTAGCGGTAATCCAACACAGCTCGTGCGTCCTCAAACGAAGTCCCCCGCGCAGGAATTGTCGCCGTCGGCGTGATCGAGTATGAATACCCAACGCTGCCTATGATATCCGACCAAGAATTAGTGTTCAGTTCCTTGAAGAACGCTCCCAAGTTCAGTTCCCACGAACCGATGCCTTGACTCCGACGATAGCCCGGATTCAAGGTCTGCCCGCCCCTCGGCTCAGAAACCCGGTTGTGGATGAAGTTCAAGTCCAGGCTCTTGCCTTCTGGCAGCACGAGATAGGCATAGCGTCCCACAAATCGATTCGTAGGCGAATGCGGTCGGTCGGGCCTCTCCAAAACACCAATCCATTCGGGATCTCCAACCAGAAAATTGGTCAGAACCGATTGTCCCACCCCTCCGCTCGCCTGAATATAGCGCCCTGTTCGATCAATCAGGGCCTGAACCCCATTGGTTTCAAACCGACCGTTTCGATTGAAGTCGAGATAGAACCTGAAATCGTTGCTGATCCGTCCGTTCGCCAACGGAACCTGCACGTAGACCGGCGGACGCGCGTCATAAAAGAGGTTTCCCATGTTCACGAGAAAATCATCCTCGTTCAACAGGTTCCCATTACCGTAGGTATAACCCACATTATCCGTGTTCGTCCCTCGACCCGGCTCAAATCCACGCGGGCTCACGAAGTTCGTCGAAACGGCGAAGTCGTAGTTCAGCAGATTGCTTGTCGATAGCATCCCGCCGACGATCCCAGCCTGCGCTCGAGCCAAAGCGGTGTCGGCCATGAGCCTCGATAGCGTCTGATCCTCCGCGACCTTCACCGAGGCACGCTCGCGACGGCTGATGCCAAGAAACACGACCGCCATGAAGGTGACCATCGAAAGCATCACCAACGTGACAACCAGGGCAACGCCCCTCTGGGACTGACGGTTCATTGAATCTGATGATGGGTGCGCACCGGTATTCGGTGGCGAAATAGATGAATCTTACCGGCCTGTTTCTCTAAGAACTGCCTCGCCACCGTCCGGTTGGGCAACGACTTGGCCTGGTCCGCAACAGGGGCTTCAAGATACCCCAACTCCAACTCCACATAGGCAGGCACGCTCTGGTCCATAAAGCTCACCGTCGACTCGCTCCGGGCGCGAAAGTCAGGTACCGCAACCATTTGGTTCGGCACGTTGGCCGCACGAACGATATGCCCCGTCTCATCGTAGGCGCTCACACGGAAATGCACGACTCCATCGGCAATCCGTTGGAAGTTCGTCAAAGGGGCATTCAAAAACGCTCGAACGAGATTGCTCTGATTAACCAAGCTGGTGTGTAAGGTGAGCGAGAAGCGTGCCAGCGAACCAACCCCGTTCGATGCGCTCAAGACACGATACCCAGTCCCCGTGACTTGGTTGCCGTTCTTGCTCAAGAAAAATACGTCGGTCAGAATGTTCGTTCGCACCTCGCCCGCAGCATTGATAACCTGCGCAAGAGGCTCCTCCGGAAGAAACGCCACGCGGGAGTGGTAATTGGTCCCGAACGTGATCCCCGATGGCGTCATCTGTTCCATCTCGCGACTGATCAAGTCCAACGCCGCACGCCCAGACTCCAAAACATCCGACTGGGTGATGTTCCCCCTCAGTGCTTTCTGAGTTTGGTCAAACATCTTGTAAAGACCAAACACGATGAGCGTCATGATCGACACCGCCACCAAGATTTCAACCACGCTGAACGCCGCACGAGAACCCGCCCGGACAGTGTACGGCCGAAGCGAAACAGAAAGTGAGTTCATTAAAACACCCTCCCGTATCTCGAAGGGTTCACGTGATAGAGTCCCTCCGGAATCTCTCCCGCCACAAGACCGTTAACCAAAGTTCGCAAGGTCTTCCGGTTCGATCCAATCTGAAGGCGGTTTCCTTGCTGAAACACCGGCCACTGCAACGTCAGCCGTAGTTCATGAAAGTTGGACTCTACCGACCTCGCCACACGCCAGTTGTTCGAACGTGCAGTCAGTTCGTCCGGCAACAAACCGCTCGCCAGATAGTTCGTGTAAGAAGCAGGATGGATCGACATCGGAATCATCTCCGCGACCACCCGATAGGTGAACGCAAAATCGCGTGACTCCCTCGACTGCATCAAAGCAGAACCACTCAGAGATCGCATGATCATCGATGTAGAGTTGGTTATGGTCACGCCGCCGACGCGGACAAAACGAGGCGTAGTGAGTAGACCTAAAATCTGCGAACCGTTCGAAAACGTCGTGTCGCTGTCCACGGGCGCATAGGTAAACTGAGTCGACTGCCTCAATGAATTGGTGATGGTGATTGAGTCGACGTAGTTGGTGAGATAATCGAGCCCCCGCGAACCACTCCGAATGGCCTCCACCAAGAACAACCCATCCTCATTGATGATCGTTTCTTCACGATTATCCTGCTGAACCCGCACCCCCGTGGGAAGCACTCCGATGATCGCGACCATGGCGAAGCCGATGATCGCCAAGCAGAGCGCAATTTCCACCATCGTAAATCCGCTGCTCGGACCAAAACTCGATCCATCGCCCCCGGCTCGCCTCGTGGATGCGTAAACTGTCGTTTGCTGGACCCGGATTCTCATGGCAGTTCAGGCTTAATGATCTCGGCACGACCTGTGAGCCAGTTGATTCGGACCATCTCACGATTGCCTTTCGGGGTTTCAACGATATCCAACGGGGCCCGCACCGCTGCGCCTTTGGCGTCTCGTGGAACGAAGACGCTGCCCTCTGCCATCGGTATAAACTCATCCTTGTCGAAGGGCTCACTTCCCTTAGGAGGAACCAGTTGACCCAACGAGTTAAACGCCAATCCGGGCAACGGGTAGTCACTCCGGCTCAGGGCGTTCGGAAACGGTAAACCAAAATGGTAGGCAAAAGGCCTGTTGGAGGAGCTCAGGGCAGCCCATTCCTTCACCGCTAGACCATCGAACTTATCCAATGGAATGAACATTCCATCGGGCAGAGGACGCCAATCCGTTAGGTAACGCGGAGAGTCGTTTCCCGGCTGATCACCAATGCTGCGCTTGGCAATCAATGCGTAAGACGTGGCCTGCCCACTCAACAACCGCACGATCTCACGCTGATCCCCAGCGCTGTAGCGCTGAAGATCCAACTGGTTCAGCGTCGGGGGCAAGAACACCATATACACGGTCGTGCGCTCGTTGATCGCACGCGCTCGAGCCGCATGTAGATCATCCAAGATCTGCCGGTTGGAGGCGGCTGTCCGATTCGATCGTCCTAGCCCCTTTAAGGAAGGGATCGTCACCGTCGCCAAAATCCCAATGATCCCCACCACCACCAGCAACTCGAGCAAGGTGAACCCAGCCGACACCAAACCCAAAGGTTGGCCTCCAACACGAGTTCTCAGGGTGGTTCTCACGAATCGGCGAGTTAAGGTTGTGATAAGCAGAAGAAGCGATATGGCGCCCCTCAGTTATTGCCAGCTCAGAATATTGTCCTTGTTCACTCCCTTGTTTGCAGGGAGGTTGAAATCGGCTGCTCCATCAGGCCCTAGCGACCAAACCATCACCTCAGCACGCGCCTCAAAGACATTGCCGTTCCCGTTACGTGAGAGACCGGTCAATCCCTTCCTCACATTCCCCGTCCCCTCCTGAGACACTGCGGCGTTCCGATAAAACCCATCACGCGTTGATCCATCATAGTTGAGGTCTAGGGTCACAATGTAAGGATTACCCCATGGATCGCGGTAGACACCATCCTCGCCTATCCCGCTGTTCTTGATCCCCTCAACATTCTTGACATTGAGGAAGTCCGTCTTGCTGGGGTTCAGCTGATGGTTCTTGTTCCAAAACGCAGGAACCCCGTTTCGAAACACCTCAATGTCACGCAAAATGGAAATCAACTCCGCATTGCTGTTCTGATATCCCTTGCCGCTGTTGCTGGTCACGCTCACCAAGTTCTGACCGCGCTTATTCTTCAAAACGGCGGTGCTACCGGACGAGTCCACCAAGTTGACCGTTCCATAAGTGAAATCTGGGCTGTCCTCAGAGGTATTTGCACGCGCCTTGGTCGACGAAGGGAATCGGTTGTAACTCGCCTTGTACTGATTGATCGCTCCCATCAAATCCGAGATCTCGGTCTTGGCTTTGGCAATCTGGGCCTTCGTTTTGGCCTTCGCAATAGCCGGTAAAAGCATACTGGCCAAGACACCAATAATGCTGATCACCACGAGCAGCTCAATCAAAGTAAAACCCAGTCCTGGTACCCTTCGCTGCAATGTCGCTTTTGTCTTCATGGAATAGTTATTCTTTCCAGTTGCCGATCACTTTCAGTTCATTGCCAACCACATACTCCGCCCATAAATCGAAGCTCTTAAGGTTGTGACGATTCGTGGACGACGCATCATACCTCCACGGATTCAGCTTCTGAAACTTAGGTGCCAGATCCTTGAACGGTGCCGCAAATCCTCGGTTCAAAGGCCATTCCACAGGAACAATCAAAACGTCCACATCAGGGTTATCACTGATCTGGCCGATCTGCCGCTCTTTTGGGTTAAAGAACGAACGAACCTCACTCGCATCCCGACTCGAATTGGCAAAGCCTCGGTTGTGCAGGTAGTCGCGCGCCCCCGCGACTGTGACCCGTTCGCTCCCGTTCTTGGTGATAAAAGCAGTATCAGCGTTGGTTAGCACAACCCCAGACAACTCGTAAAAAAGCCCATTGGTCACAGAGTTCACCGTGCGATCATACGGATTACGATTGTCAGGGGGGTAAAACCCGTGCTTGGCATGGTAGCTTTCGATGGCAGTAACGAGTTGGTTCAACTCGGCTCGGATCCGGCTCTCCTTCATCTTGAGAGTCGCAACCTTCGCCAACCCAACCGTGAAGCTCGCCAAGATCGCGATTACGGAGATCACCATCAGAAGCTCGATAAGGGTAAAGGCCTCGTGATTCCTCACCCCAGAACGATCAAACGAGTTTGGTTGCTCTCTCTTCATTCTTTCCAAAAACTTCTTCGCACCGCTTCTATTCCCTACGCCCTCTCCACTTTTGCAGACTCACGAACGGTCCCGCACTTCCTGCTCCATCCGCTCACTCAACCATTGTTTCACCATGCTCTGATAGTTCAGATACCGAGACCGAGCCAAACGCTTGATCTTCGCCAGCATCCTCGGATCCATCCGCAACGTGATGGTTACCGATTCAGACCCTTCTGAACTGTTCGCTACCGCAGACTCCATCAGCTTCAAATCGACTTGAGTCTCAACCCAAAAACTCGCCTCAGCCTGCTCGCTTCCAAATAACGGAACATCTTCCCAATCCGTTATTGTATTCATACCGTTTTGCCACTCACCCCAATGACTGATTCACCTTGCGCTGATAAAAAAACTGTTCCTCTGGCGTAAAGGCACGAGCCGCAATTACTCGTACCAGCTTTCCATTGGTCCGATACACACTAAAGATTCCAACCCCGTCCGACGTACGACCCAAATTGAAATACCGGGCTTGAACCGAGAACCTAGGGCTATCAGGCAACAGGCGTATCGCAAACGCATCCTCGAAGGTCTCCTCAACCGCTTGCGGGCTCAAAGATCCTTCCCATTCAAACGGTGTATGGGTCCAATCAAACTCCATCGGAAGCTTGGTGGTGCAGTTTCAATGCGTCATACAATGTGATTACAATGTATTTACATGGTGAGGCGGCCTGTTGTCAACCTACAATCTCAAAGTCGGTCCGTCGAATCTTCGTGAAGGGGCTCAAACCAACACTCGAGCGTCCGACTCTCCCCACCGTCATCACCTCAAAAGGAAACAGCCGCCAAGCAGAGTGCCCGACGGCCGATCCTACAGTCATTCACATCCCGCCCTTGCCTTAATCCTCACCCTTCTTCCCTTCACCCGCACTCCCCAGGTTGTCGATCAGGGTGATCAGGGGCAAAAACAAAGCGATCACGATACTGCCAACGACAACCGCCAAAAACACAATCATGATCGGCTCCAACAGCGAGGTCATGGCCGAGACTGCGTTATCAACCTCCTCATCAAAGTTGTCAGCAATTCGCATCAACATTTCCGGAAGAGCACCCGTCTGCTCTCCGACGTCCACCATGCTGATGACCATGGGAGGGAAAACCCCAGAGGCCTCTAGAGGTGCCGTGATAGTCTCTCCCTCCTTCACGCTCTCATGAACCGCCGTCACAGCATTTCCAACAATCACATTCCCAGAGGTCTCCTTAACAATCGTCAAGGCTTGTAGAATGGGCACACCCGAACTGACAAGCGTTCCTAACGTTCGAGTGAACCGAGAAATCGCGACCTTGCTGATCACCGGCCCGACGAGGGGGAAGATGAGCTTAAACTTATCGAAGATACGACGACCGACCTTCGTACGTACGAAAATCTTAAACGCGATAAACAGGCCGAACAAGACGCCGGTCGTTGCAAGGAAGTTGTTCGCAATCGTATCGCTGATGTTTAGCACCAAGGTTGTGAACGGAGGAAGGCTGGCGCCGTCCAACATGTCGCTGAAGATCTGTTTAAACTTCGGCACCACCACAACCATGAGTAGAACAAGGATACCGCCAGCAACAGTCATGACCGCAGCAGGATAAAACATCGCCGCGATGACCTTACCCTTGATCTTTTCGGCCTTCTCCATGAACTCGGAGAGACGATTTAACACCACCTCCAACACGCCGCCCAATTCCCCCGCCTTCACCATGTTCACATACAGGCGATTAAATACCTTCGGGTGCTGCGCAAGGGCCTCCGAAAATGTACTACCCCCTTCGATCGACAGCGCCAAATCCCCCAAAATTCGCTTGAGATTCGGATTGCGCTCCTGCTTCTGCAAAACCCTCAATCCTCTTAACAGGGGCAAACCTGCATCCACCAGCGTCGCTAATTGCCTCGTGAATGAGGTCAACACCTTCGCCTTAACCCCACCACCCAACCCGGGAATCCGGATATTAATACCCTTTTTAGCTCCCCCAGAAGACTTCTGAGCCGCTTTGGCTTTGTCTCCTCCCTTCCCATCCTTCTCGGCAGCTGCCGGCACCACCTTCGTGGGATAAAATCCCATCTCTTTCAACCGTCCTAGCGCCTCCGTCTGGCTCGCCACCTCAATGGTGCCCTTGGTCTCCTTGCCACGGGCATCCATGGCTACGTAGTTAAATGTCGGCATACGAGACTCGGCTGGCTTAGGTGTATTTCAGGACTTCTTCGACCGTCGTATCACCTTCGAAAATATTCCGCAAGCCGTCTTCTCGAAGCGTGATCATCCCCAACTCAACCGCCTTCTGCCGAACCACGACCGTAGGGGCACGATCGTTGATCAGGTTTCGCAGAGGCTCCGTAATGACAAGCAGTTCATAGATGCCCTTACGTCCCTTGTAACCACTGTCGTTGCAAGTCGAGCAACCGCGCCCATAGTAGAACATTTTCTCACCTAAGTCATGAGGTGAAAGGTTCAATTGTCGCAACTGGTTCTCGGTCGGTTCAAAGGTCGTCTTGCACTTCTTGCAAATAGTTCGAACCAGCCGCTGAGCCAAAACCCCCAACAAGGTGGACGAAATCAAAAATGGCTCGACCCCCATGTCCACCAAACGGGTTACTGCACCAGGGGCATCGTTGGTGTGCAGAGTGCTCAGCACCAAATGGCCAGTGAGCGAAGCTTGAATCGCGATCTGAGCCGTCTCCAAATCACGAACCTCTCCCAACATGATGATATCCGGATCTTGGCGCAGGAACGATCGAAGCGCCTTATGAAAGGTCATCCCCACAGCATCATTCACAGCCACCTGCATGATCCCTTCAATGTCAAACTCAACAGGATCCTCGGCAGTCAGGAGTTTCGAATCGATTGTGTTGATCCGCCGCATGCACGAGTAAAGCGTCGTGGTCTTTCCACAACCCGTGGGTCCCGTCACAACAAAGATCCCGTTCGGCTGCTGGATCGACTCAACGACGTAATCATAAACTGTCTTCGGAAAACCCAATGTCTCTAATTCCAAATTCACCGCGCTCCGATCCAAAACACGAAGCACCAAGGATTCCCCAAACTGCGTTGGCAAAGTCGACACACGAAGATCGATCTGCTTCCCCGCAATGTTCATCGAGATACGGCCGTCTTGCGGCAAGCGTCTCTCAGAGATGTTCAAGTTGGCCATGACCTTCAAGCGAGAGGTCACCGGCAGCGCCAAGTGTTTGGGTGGGGGACTCATCTCATAAAGAGCCCCATCCACACGATACCGAATCTTAAACTCGTCCTCAAACGGCTCAAAATGAATGTCACTCGCACGGTCCTGGATCGCTTGATACAATACCAAGTTTACGAACTTGATGATCGGCGTCGCGTCCGCCATCTCGTTCAAATCCACCACGATCCCGGTCGGGCCCTTAGAAACCATCTCCTGGGCACCTTCCTTGTCGATTCCCAACTCCTTGAGAACATCGTCGAAGGAACTGTCGACCTTCTGCGGATAGAGTTTCGAGATCAGCTTTTCGATCTGAGATCGATCCGCCACCACGATCTGTACCTCCTTCTTAACGACGAAGCCCAACTCATCAATCACACCCGGATTCAACGGATCCACCAACGCCACTCGCAGGGTCGAACCAAAGTCAGCAACAGGAACGCATTGATACATCCGCGCGGTCGTCGCGGGAATCAATTCTAACATCTCCGGTGTGATGTCCCCTTCCTGAATCTGAACCACCTCCGTCCCCAAGTGGTCGGCAATAATCTGAAGCTGAGAATCGATATCCAAAACCCCGAAATCATTCAGGATCTGGTCGACCGGTTTTCCACTTCGGTTGTTCTCTTGGATGACCTCCTCAATCTGCAGGTCATCCATTAACCCGCGCTCTTTGATCAGGTTCAGCAGGGGGTTGGAGATGGCTTCGGGCATAAGGAAATGGGGGACAAATTAAGCGGCCTTGCCCTGCTGACGCTGGGCTTCAATCTCCTGAAGCTTGGCAAGAATCGTAGTCGGATCCTGCGCCTTCGTGATGACTTCCTCCTGAGCGATCATCCCCTGCATATACTTATCAATTAGGAATGAATCTAGGGTCACCATCCCATACTTTGCACCCGTCTGGATGTCGGAGTTGATCCGGAACGTCTTGTTGTCACGAATCAAAGCGCTAATGGAGGGAGTATTGACCATGATCTCAAAAACCGCCACCCGACCCGGTTTGTCAGAACGGGGAATCAGCAACTGTGAAATGACAGCCTGAAGCACCGTCGAAAGCTGAATCCGGATCATCTCCTGCTGGTTCGTGGGAAACGCATTTGTGATACGATCAATTGTCTTCGCGGCACCTGTTGTATGCAACGTTCCGAACACCAAGTGACCCGTCTCAGCAGCAGTGATCGCAGCTTCCATCGTTTCCAAATCTCGAAGCTCGCCCACCAAAATAATGTCCGGATCTTGCCGTAGAGCACGCCGCAACGCCTCGGCGAAGTTAGGCACATCCACGTTCACCTCACGCTGAGTCACCACAGCCTTCTTGTGCTTGTGATAATACTCAATCGGATCCTCAATCGTGATGATATGTGCATCATCTCGAACCTCGTTAATCGTGTTAATCATTGAGGCCAAAGAGGTCGTCTTCCCGGACCCTGTCGGCCCCGTAACCAAGACCAAACCACGAGGCTTATACAACAACTCGCGCACGGAGGGCGGTAGCCCGATTTGGTCCAATCCCAATAACTTGCTGGGGATTTGTCGGAGCACCAATCCAAAGTTCCCCTTCTCCTTGAAAACACTAACGCGAAACCGAGCCAGTTCGCCGAAAGCAAAACCAAAGTCAGCACCTCCACGCTCCCGAACATGTTGAATATGCTCCTCAGAGGTGATGCTCCGCATCAGTTCCTCCGTGTCCTCAGGCCGCAAAGGTGGCCCCTCAACACGATGAAGAATCCCGTGAAGCCGGATAACCGGCGCCGTGCCGACGCGCAAATGCAGATCAGCGGCTCCTTCGGAGACGACTAATTGCAGGAGATCAGACATCGAATACGACATAAATGGTGGCCTAAACTACAGCGTTGGGGTTATGGAATAGAATGGGGGTTTGGGTTCTCCTGCAAAATAAATCAAATCGAATCTCCCACGGTGGCTCGAATTACCTCGTCTGGTGTGGTCAATCCTGCGAGCACCTTTCGGCTCCCGTCTTCGCGCAATGTCCTCATACCCATCTCCCGGGCCCGAACCCGCAAAACGGAGGCAGGAACCTTTTCGTAAATCAGCTTACGTGCCTCATCATCGATAACAAAGACCTCAAAAAGCCCGAATCGCCCACGGTGGCCCGTCTTAGAACAATCAGGGCATCCTTTACCCTTTTTGAAATTAGCCTTGGAAGCGGCCTCCTGATCAATGCCCAACGCGCGCAACTCAGACTCCGTTGGCATCGAGGGCGCGACACACTTCTTACAAATCTTTCGGACCAACCGTTGCGCCATCAACGCACGGGTCGAGGAGGCCACCAAGAATGGCTTTACACCGATATCAATCAAACGAGTTACCGCCCCGGGAGCATCGTTGGTGTGTAGCGTCGAAAAGACTAAATGTCCCGTCAGCGAGGCGTTGATCGCGATCGAAGCCGTTTCGTAATCGCGAATTTCCCCGAGCATAACCACGTTGGGAGCCTGACGCAGCATCGACCTCAAAGCGGCCGCAAACGTAAATCCTATGATCTCGCTAACTTGCACCTGGTTGATTCCCGCCAACTGATATTCGACTGGATCCTCAACCGTGATGATCTTGCGATCGGGTCGGTTGATGTAGTTCAAACAAGAATACAAAGTCGTCGTCTTCCCAGAACCTGTCGGTCCCGTCACCAATAGAATCCCGTCCGGAAGCGAGATCAGGTGCTCAAATGTCTGCTGATCGTCCGAGAAAAATCCAAGCTCCGCCAATCCCAACTTGAGCCCCTCCTTGTCCAAAATACGCATCACGATGCTCTCACCGTGGTTGGTCGGAAGGCACGAGACACGCAAATCAATGGTCTTCCCACCGACCGCCGTCTGAATACGCCCGTCCTGCGGGATTCGCTTCTCCGCGATGGACATGTTGGACATGATCTTCAGACGACTGATGATCGATGCCTGCAACCGCTTCGGGGGGCTCTTCATCTCGTGGAGCACACCGTCAATCCGATACCGAACGCGAAAAGTCTTCGCCAACGGCTCAAGATGGATGTCCGATGCCCGGGACTTGAAAGCCTCTACGATGATCGTGTTCACCAACTTGATGATCGGAGCATCCGCGTCCACAGCCGCCCCGTCGCCTACCTCCCCAACATTGCCCAACGTTGCAATCTGAACCTCACCCTCGGTGATGTCCTGAATCATCTTGCTGACCGAATCATCCTTTGCCCCATAATAACGGCCAATCGCAGCGGAAATGTCATCCTCCGTAGCCACAACTACCGTCACGGCCTTGTTGATCAACATGGCCAAACTGTCCGAGATCTCCAAATCCGAAGGATCCGATGCCGCAACCGTGACTGAATCCTCATGGGCGTAGACCGGTACTACATTGTACTTCTTGGCAATATGGCGGGGAACGGCCGCGATGACGTCGTCCGCAAGCTTCATCTCCCCCAAGTTCACGAACTCAACGTTGAAGTAGCCCGCTTTGGCCTGAGCCACAGCGCTAGCAGGAATGACCCCTTGTGCAACCAAGGTGTCCACCACCCCCTCGCCGGTGGAGTCCGCTTCCTGTCGTATGGGGTCAAGCTGGTCGCCCATCACCCAGCCCATGTCGACAAGGGTGTCTAAAAGATAATCGTCTTTGGCCGCCACAAATAAAATGGTTACCTCTCGCGGAGGCAGATAAACCAACGGTAATTTCGTCCAGAGTAAGAAACGTTCCCCTAAAGTCAACCTCGTCCCAATAAACCCTTAACTTTTCGCTCCCACCTCCGAAAAACTGATCAGCGTCAGAGGGCAATCCCCTCCTGCGATCCCTAGTAAAATCTCTAGAAACAAAAGTTCACAAGCTCACAACTCGATCCGCTCACCCTACGTTCGGATCTAACCCATTTGCGGGGGGTCACAATGTCAGCCACCCACGCCCTACAATCCGCTCAAGTCGTAGCCGATCAATCACCCCCAGGGCCTCACCCGGCATGCCCATTGGCTCGTCGCTCGACGGCCAGCCCCAAGCTTTGCTCGGTTTGGCTCGCATGCCTCCTCTCCGGTCTGCTCCTCTCCAGTCTAGCCGCTTGGCGATGCTACCAAGCCCCCATAGGGTCAGGTACCGACCGAGCTCTCCGCACCGAAGTGCTCGCCGCCGCCGTCGGCCTATGCCTTGGCCTCTCATGGGTGTTTATACTCCTCATTCCAATCCAGATCGCCTCGAGAGACGTCCTTAGCACCAAGAACCCAACCCATTCACTCGGCGCTGAACCGAAGAACCCAACCCAAAGCCCAGATTCGCCCAACCCTCCCACCCAACTCGCCCCGCAGGCTTAGGGCCTTACCAACCGGAAATACTGAGCTCCCCCCGCCGCGAGACGGGCAGAATTCCCGTCCGTCCCACCCACGGGCTGCCAACTACCGGGAAGCAGCGTCGCCGAAGTCTGCAATCGATAGCCCGAAACATCCGTCGGCCACGACACAACGAGTTGTCCGCTGCCCGAACCATCGACGGCGATCGTGAGTCGTGGCGAGGTCGATGGCTCAGGAACGACAGCCCCTTTCACCAGCCGCGCGAACGTAATGCCAGATGAAGTATCAAAACTGACCGAGGTCACCTGCGCCGAGTTCGCAGACTCCTTCCATGCCGCTGGCAGGAGACTCGACGTCGTCTGCAAGATGTAGCCCTTATATGCCTCAGGCCACGAAATCGTCAGCTTGCCACCCTCAAAGCTGAACGCCAACGGAGCCTCTCCCCCACCACTCGGTTCGGGTGCCTTGACCGTCACGGTAGCCACCGCACTCGTGGTCGTAGCTCCTTGGTTATCAGTCGCTTTTGCTGTGTAAGCGTAAGTTCCAGCTGCGAGCCCAGCAAGGTTTAGGTTGAACACCGCTGCGGATCCGTTCGTTGCCTTCGCTATGGTTCCCACCAGATTCAACCCTGTAAAAAAATCAACCTTCTCCACCACCCCATCCGAATCCAGAGCGTTGGCCGACAACAAAATACTCGCCGGTGCGACGAGCTCATTGATCTGCGGAGAACCGTCCGAACCCAAAACCGTCAGGGAAACCGACGGAGGTTGGTTCACCCGAATAAAATCCCCGACCCCAGACAAGTCATCCAAAGACCCAATCAAACCAGGATCCGAAAAGATGCTTCCGTTATAAGCGTAATAACCCACACGGTGATCCTCCGGCTTCGGCACCTCGAGATCGGTCAGCAGCTCGATCGTGGTTCCAATCTGCCGAGGCTTACCCGCTCCATCCACGCCCTGCCATACCCGAGCAGAGATATGGGCGGTCGCATTGGTAACACTCCTCAGATCTCCCGGAGTGGGGGTACTAAATTGGAGTTCCAACGCAACAAAAGCCGACGCATCATACCCTTCCACGCCAATCCAAGCCGATCCCACCGTCCCCGTCGCAGCCGACCCGTCGAGCGCGTAAAGACCGCTTGTTGATTCATTCTCGGAGCCGGACTCAGCCAAAAACTTAACCGTTGAGACCCGGAACGAAGCCCCGGGTTCTCCCGGCACAACATAGAACCCAATCCCCGTGCGCGTGGTCAAGTTGAGCCATCCCATCACTCCACCCCGTCGTTCAGACTCGGCCGACGCAGGAAGAAACCGCGCGCTCGTGGTGTAAGACACCCCAGAGGGCCGACCCGAAGCCGGGATCCACGCGGTACGGGCCGAGAAATCCCCTGGCACCCCTAAGAGGTCTGCTTGCAACACCGAGTTCGTGCCGAGTGGCCTCGAAGTCAATTCCACCTGCGCCGAACCAAACCCGTTGGCGTTAGTGATCTTCTGAAGCCGATCAACGGTCGTCCCATCATTGAGAACTTGGGCGGACGAACCGATCGCGAACAGCATCGAAATAGCCACGCCACACTCCAGAATGCGGGAAGGTCTCATGCGGGGAATAAGAGCAATCATTGAGCCAACAAACTGCTGAAATTCACCGATCCTGTCCACAGCATTTTTGGACCTCGGGAAAGAATCGTCCTCCATCCGCGCGATTCCGTGCCCCCAACCTAGATCATTTCGCTCTTGGCCACATCAGATAACCGATTCGCCTAAGACGCCGAGTGAGCACAAAACCGCGCAAAGCTTCCGCCCGTCAACTCTGTCACATCACGCCGAATGTCTCCCTCCCCCACGGCCCAGCCCGCCTCCCCTAAATCTCGGTACTTGTCCAAGAGCACACGCGCCAGAATTGAGCGCGAATGATCCCACTTATACAAGATCTGCTCAAACACTCGAGCATCCGAGTGTTGGAAGGTGAAAGTGGGGCCCAGTAATTCCAAACGCAGTCGGGTGATCTCTTCGATCAAGAGAGGAATATTAGTAAACCACCAACATCCAAACACATGCAGGTTCCGAAACTTCCTGGCAAGAACCGCAAGCTCATGTTGGTTTTCCCTCGCCAGTGCAGTGATAATAAACTTCACATCGGACCAACCGGAGCAAAGGTTCGAAAGGAAACTCAGTTGGCTTAGCGCAACTCCATCCCCGGCCAACCTCAGCTGCGGATTCAACGCGCGCTTAACACCAGGCATCACGGCAAATGGAATCCCAAACTCCCGGCAATGCGGAAGCACGGCCCGCTCTAACAGTGCGCTTGAGTAATGATTCGTGGGGTAGCCAAACTCCGGTGGTAGCGAAACCATCACGTATCGCGCATCCATGCGTCGTGTCCAGTCCGCCAAAAACCGGCGAACCCCAGACACAGTCGCATCGGTCAAGTGAGGCGATTGCACTCCATATCCCCAACGACCAAGCTCCAGCGCTGTGGTCTCCCATGCCAAAAGCAGCGGATCAATGCGCAATGCTCGTTTGAAGCGCGGATCCGCATCAAATCCCCCGTCCCAAACCCCACGCTCCTCTAGGTCAAACGGCGAATTTGTCATGCAAATGCTGCGAACCCGGGCGAAAGACATACAGCGCGTGATGTGCTCACGGGGATCCTGCGCCGCAAACCATTTTCTTAACGAAGGCAAATCCCGAGAACGGACGTCCAATCCTAATCGTTGCAACACCGTCAACACCCCACGACAGGCTTCCGAGATCGGGGTGTGGTCACAGAAAAGGTGTTTCCAAACAATTTCCGCTTGCTGTGGCTTCGTCATGCCCCAAAAAGTGTCATACGGAATCGTTTCATGCCGAAATGCCTCCGCTACTAAGTAGTGATAGATGAGCAACTCGTCGATGCCCCAAAGCAGCAGCCCTCCGAAGGCTGGGTCGTAGAGGTGCGTGTGGATGTCGTCCACCTCGGTCTCAAAGACCACTCGTCGTACCAAGGACTCCAGACCCTCTCCACGGTGTGCCGATGTTTCGACGTTCATGAACCAAATGATAAAAAGGGCGTAATGCGCCTGCGAGCCCAAAGATGATCCCCCAACACCCGAAAGCCTCCCACCGAATCGAGTCCGTCCAGGCTCCCATTATCCCCATCGTGGCCGAATGGATCCGACTTAACCCCGGAACGCTCTCGTTGGGACAAGGCGTAGTCCACTATCCCCCACCCCCTGCCGTGGCAGATGGGATCCAACAGTTTATGGCGGACGCTCGAAACCATCGCTACAAAGCGGTCAACGGAATCCCCGAGCTTCTCGACGCGCTTCAACAAAAACTCCTTCTCGAAAACCATACCTCCGTCGGGCCCGATCGCCGAATCGTCGTGACCGCCGGCAGTAATCTGGCTTTCGTAAACACCCTACTCGCTATCGCCGACCCCGGTGATGAGATTATCCTCTTGGTCCCGTACTACTTCAACCACGAGATGGCCATCCAGATGCTGGGATGCCGGGCCGTTCTGGTCCCAACCGATGCCGGTTACCAACCCGACCTCGACCGGATCCAATCCTCCATAACGCCGCGAACTCGAGCCATCGTAACAGTCTCGCCAAACAACCCATCGGGTGCCGTCTACAGCGAGCATGCCCTGCGGGCCATCAATGCAATGTGTGCCCATCACGGCTTGTACCATATCTCGGACGAAGCCTACGAATATTTTACCCACGACCAAACCCCGCACTTCTCACCCGCTTCCATCACCGGCAGCGAGGGGCACACCATTTCACTCTACTCATTGTCAAAATCCTGCGGGTTCGCGAGTTGGCGCATTGGATACCAGTTGATTCCTTCCAGACTTTTTGAAGCGATTCTAAAGATTCAAGACACACAACTCATATGCGCCCCAGTGATTAGCCAGTTCGCCGCCGTTCATGCCGTCCCCATCGCTCGTAGCTATTGCTCACACCACCTCGCTTCAATCCGAACCAACCGTGACCTCTTCCTAGCATCACTCAATGGCCTAGGAGACCGAGTCAGTATTCCCACTTCAGCTGGCGCTTTCTACCTCCTCCTGCGGCTTAAAACCTCGCGATCCTCTCTCAAGGTGGCGCAGTCCCTCGTCGAAAATCATAAGGTTGCTGTCATCCCAGGGGTCGCGTTCGGAGTCACTACCCCATGCCTGCTACGGGTCGCCTATGCCGCGTTGAATCGAGATGAAGCCGTCGAAGGGGTCAGACGTCTCAAAGCAGGGCTGTCTGGGTTCTAGGCGCTCGGTATCACGGCAGCCATCGCTGTATCAGCTCCCGCTCCTCAGGCTTCAGTCTCTCAAGTGGGATCTTCTCAGCAAACTCTCTCGCCGCAACTTCGTTCCCACTCGATCCATGCACCGCCGCATGCACCGCCTGCATGCCAGCGCCCACCAAGGTCCAGTCCAAGGAAACGCCTTCGTAAAGCTTCTTAGCTCGGTGGATCTCACTGGATCTCAGGTAAGCCAAGGCAAGGGTCGTTCGGTGGGGAAGTAATGCAGGGCTTCGAGCCACCAAGCCACTGGCCACCGACTTGGCTTCCTCAATGTCCTCCTTCAGCAACAGACTTACATAAGCCCAGTCGTTCTCCACACTCGTGTCCTCCGGAAACGCACGTCTCATCTCACGAAGCAAATCCCTCAGCATCCGAGTGTTCCGGTCCTGATTCGCCACGCGAACCAGTTCCATATACCCCTCCCGCGCCTTTCCTGGAATGGTGGTGAGTCGACGAAATGCCTCCACTGCGTCGGATCGAGCCCCCACACGCTCCGCATACTGAGCGAGATACTGAAGGGCCTGAGGGGTCTGCCCCGCTTCAAGGTGAGCACGTCGCCAATGAACCTCGGCCTGGCCCGAATCCCCGAGCTCCTTCGCAACCCGCGCCAAAAACACCTCGCGTAACACCGGCTCGATCGGACACGGCTCCACCTTGAGTTCCTCCCCAACCTCCTTCCACCGGTCCATCGCCGCCAACGCGTCAAGCCGCACCATGAACGCCTCCCGACTCTTCAAAGCCTCTGGTCTCGAAATCATCAACACCGTTCGTTCATAGTCCTTGTGCCGATTCAACCACCGACTCACCTCCAGCCTCTGGTCGAGATCCCCACCTTCAAACCGCTTCCCTGTGGCCGCTACCACCTCAAGTCTGCGCTGCGGCTCGAAACGGATCCGGAGATCATTCGCTAGCATCTCCTCACGCAGGCGTCGCCCCGGGTGCTCACTCAATCTCTGAATCAGCTTCGCTGCCTCCGCAGCAGTGAGGTCTTCACGACGGCCCAAAATGGATATCGCCTCAATCGACGCCGCCTCATTCCCGTCTACCAACCGCCAGAGTCGGGACCGAGCAAGACGGTCTTGATCCCCCCCGTCAGAATTACCCCCCAGCAAAAGTCGGACGACAAAAAGTTCGGCTGCATCATCCAGTCGAAGCGTTTCCGAGGCACGGATCGCATAGGCCAAAGCACTCTCCCGATCCCCTCGCAAATCGTAGTAGCGCGCGGCCATCAGCAGACGTGCGTCGTCCAAATTGCCGCGCACAACCCACCGGGCCATGACTGGGGTAGCGGAGTTCCAATCTCCTCCCATTAAGGAAAGCTCCACATAAATGAATTCATCCTTCGCTGTCGCACTGGGATGCTCTACCAATTGACGCCAGAATTGGATGGCCTGTGGATGTCGTGCGAGCGTGTAAATGCGTGCCGCGAAACGGATCACGGATGGCTCCTGCGAAGCTAAAAGATAAGCAGCCTGAATCTTCCCGAAAGCAGATTGCAGATCCTTGTTCCGCACAAACCCTTCTGCCTCCGCCAAGAAACGATGCGCCCTCCAAGTCTTAAGCGAACGGTAAGCAGGCGTTAGAAGTGGAGCTGCGCTCAGGACCAACGCCAGCAACAACCCCACCCGCAGCCATTTGCCTCGCAGGCTCGATTCAGCCTCAGAACCCACTGGTGGATCACAACTCATGCTGGCTCACTTTGCTCCGTCGCTCGGCTTGGTCTGAACGGGTTCAACCCGGATCAAATCCGCAAGGCCGGATGCCGCCTCGCGTCTCGCTTCTTCATACGTCCGCGGCCCCAAAACCGCCAACTCCAAAACCTGCTGCCCTTGGTGTCTTCGTCGTTCACTCACAGCCCGAAGCCGACCGCGTCGTGTAAAATCCTCCCCCGCGTTGGCCCCAGTTCCGGCCGATGATCGATTCTCCCAGACGCAGAAGAAGACATGCATAGGACTACCCCTAAAATCGAAGAGATACGCTCGAAACGGTATCGACAGCCCCCCCACTTCAAACGGGACCGTCTCGTAACCACGAACCAATCGCACCCCGCCAGCCGGCAGACAGAGCTCTGGCGAATGCGCCCGAGCTAGATTCGCCGCCGCACGACCGGGATCCCAACGTAGGAAAAACACATACCACTGCGATCCCGAGGCACGCTTCCAGACGCCCGAGCGCCCCTCGTTCACCCTTAACAACAGCAGCGTCTCCTCATCCAGCGGATCAAAACGGAAGCCTGGGCCAAGCTTAGGCCACTCTACAGTCCAGCGCGCACTCGAGGTCAATGCCGACTCCGCGCTTCGGTAATAGAGCTCCGTGGCGAGGTGCAGAATAGCCACCACCGATCCGACCACGATTGAGTACGACACAGGCAAATGGGGCACCACCGCAGACCGTGGGATGCCGCTTCGCCCACTCTCCCCTGCTGCTGCCGGTCCACGCATAACCAATGCAAACGCGCCAAGGCTAAAGAAGGCGAGCAACAACACCACCAAACCCGCCGGATCATGCCACCGATCCACCGCTCCTCCTCCACCTCGTATATGAATCCACGCGAGACTCGTTGTGCGCAGCGTGTTCAGCGCAACCGCAACGGCCGTTCCAAACACCAGCATCCAAACCCGCTTCCCAATCCCAAATCGGTAGAGCTCACCAAAAAACAGCGCCGCCATCAGGGTTCCTTGAAAGGACCGAACCCCGCTGCACGCCTCCGAGACCCCAATCGTTCCTCCCGGAACGTCAATGAGGTTGCCTCGCTGAACCGCCGGTACGCCAAACCAGTTGATGCTCTCAACCGTAATCCCCGAAACCAGTCGCATCAGGGCCTGCACCATGGTCTGCTCGACGGGCGTCGGCCAAGGAACGCACACCATCAGAAAGCACACGGGAAAGACAAAGTGGAGCAGCCACCGTCGACCACCGATGGACGCAAGCCCCGACAGCCAAAGTCCAACCACGATCCAAACGTGGATCCAGGTAATGGGCCGCCAGTCCGGATTCGACTCCTCCACCAACAACACGGGCCCGAGCATCCCAAGCAGAGATACCGTGACCAAACCCATCAACCACCCCGGAACAAGGTTGCCCGGAATAGGACGATCCTCCCATCGTTTCCAAAAGAGGTAAAGGGTCAGCCCCATCGCCCCCCAGCCATAAGAATACTGTGGATTGATCTCCCACTCTACTTTCAGGTGGTTAACGAGTGGGATCAACAATCCGAACCCTGCCAACCAAGTCAGAAGCACACGAATTCCTTGCGAAGCGTTGCGCCGGCCGCTTTCTATGGTTTCAGGGCTGGTCATCGCGTTTCATAATCACTGGTGGTCGATCCAGGGCGAGATCTACCCAAAGTGGCGAGCCCTATCCCCCGCCTGCGAACCGCTGAAGGCCGCGCTTCCCCACCATGACAAGCCCCCCACCCCAGCGAGATCTACCCAAACCGAAAAGTCCGCATCGACTGTCTACCGGGGGTTTCGACCACGCGTAAGCTCCTCCCGAACGGCCTCCATCGGGTGATCACTCCGTTTTCCCAGCGAAAAAGTCTCGTTCGATCTTTTCAAGGGTCTTCTTCACCTTCTTGACCTGAACGTCCGGAGGCAGAAAATAGACGGTCCACGGAGGACGCTGGGGCATCTTATCGATGCAATCGAACAGGGCTTTTACCCCCTCAATGCCAAAACCACAGTTCAGGGCGTTGATCGCTCCTTGTTTAACCGATTCTTCCCATTCTGCGGGTAGCATCAGCGTGTTGATCGGGACTGGCTTGTTTTCCGAGTTCTTAAGTCTGTCCGCGTACTTCTTGTAATGATTCAGGTAGTGATGGGAGAGCTCCACAGCAACGACCATCCCTACCATCTGGTTGAAGTTGCTCAACTGCTCGTTCATCATATCCTCGCTCCAAAATCGCTTATCCGAAAGTCGAGGTAACTCCGACAAAGCCTTATCGCCAGCTTCCTTCGACAACGTCACAAGGTACTTCTCAAAGAATCCCTTCTCCAACTTATCGATCGCTTTCGCGTGAGCCACATTGTTCATCAGATCCACGAATCCAGAGGAGATGAACACCTTTCGCTCGGGCTGGGCCGGATCATCCCCAGGTTCCTCAACCGCACGAACATACGGCATGTCCGTATCCTCCAATCCAATGGGCGCCACATAAACCAAATCCTTGTACTTTGGCTTGAGCGCCTTGTAGAGGTCGATGCCCAGCTTGACGTTTGCCCCAAAGCCCGTCTTGTACTTTTCTTGCTCGGCATCCTCACCACCAGCTTGAGCCCAACCCCTCGTAAGTCCACACAGCGCGCAAAGGATCAACCCCACGAAGAGACCTGTTAAACGGAACTTCATCATTCAAAAGCTAATGACCGCAAAAGCGATAAGCAACCTGGGATTTCCGTCGCCCTCCTTGCGGGCGCCCACTATTTCACCTTAGTGCGAGTGTGCTTTGCCTGTCCCGCACATCCCACATGAACTCGGCTGCCCGGAACAAACTGGAGAGTCCCCTGCACCTCCACCAACCGACGATGCAAAGACCGAGAGCTTCTTGCTCAGATTGGTCGATCCACAGTGTGGGCAAGGGGTCCCCTCCCACGTCGTCGAACGAACTAGAATCTCGCTCTCTCGGCGACATTCCTGGCACGAAAATTCATAGATTGGCATACAGATAAGCTAGAAAACGAGAACGTGAAACTCAAGATTCATGAAACCCGCAGGATTGTAGACCGATCTCCGCAGTGACCACCGCAGCACCGAGGCTAGTAGCGGTTGAGATAGTAGACCGCAACACCGATGAGAGCCGACGCGATGATTCCAACCAACACCGACCACCTTAGGGTCTCAGCATGTCGACGACGGTTCGATCGAGCCATCCCAGGTAGGAGATAGTATCGATGTTCTTCCTTATTTGGTTTCTTCCAAAACACAGCCAGCGCAATAAAGCCGACATTAGAGGACCAATGAAGTCAACACCAGCGTGGATATCCACGAAGATGCGCCTTTCTGTCCGCTCTGGGTTGAACGCGATTGCTATCGCCGTTTCGAGCACCAATGCCAAGCCCCAAAGCATGACCGCTCCAGTATCTGGAAACCCAATCCGAACAAAAACACGGAATCACCAGTTAGGACGTTGGGTAGCTTTTTACCGCGACAACCATTCTGTCATACGGTCGCGCGCCCCCAACCACGCACCGCTGTCCCGTGGCTCGAAGACTGTGAGCGGCGTAGACTCGCGAACCACACGCCTCGCCTCCTCCACACCGTCCAAATGCCCAAGTGCTATGGCTTGGATCAAGACATTGCCCACCGCTGTCGCCTCCTCCGGTCCCGCGATGACTGGGATCTGCAACGCGTTGGCCGTGAACTGGTTCAACAGGACGTTCTTGCTTCCGCCACCCACGATGTGAAGCCGCTCAAACCGGCTGCCGACGAGTGTTTCGAGCTGTGAGAGTGTATGGGCGTAGAAGATCGCTAGGCTCTCCAAAACGCATCGTGTAACCTCGCCAGGTGTCTCCGGCGTGGGTTGGTTCGTCTCCCGACAAAAATCGGCAATTTTCTGAGGCATTTCCCCGGGTGACAAAAACCGCGGATCCGACGGGTTTATGAGTGCCTTAAACGGAGCCGCCTGCGCAGCCTCCGTCGTCAATGAAGCATAAGTGTGCTCGCAACCGCGCGACGCCCAGTGGCGTCGACATTCCTGTACAATCCATAAACCCACGATGTTCTTGAGCAGGCGGACCGTCCCACCAAAGCCGATCTCGTTAGTAAAGTTGAGATCGCGGCACTCATCTGAAAGTATTGGTTTCGGCGACTCAACCCCCATCAGAGACCAAGTTCCGCTGCTCAGATAGGCCCAGCGTCCGTGCTCGGCAGGGACGGCAAACACCGCCGCCCCCGTGTCGTGCGAGCAACTTGCGATGACCTCCGTCCGATGGAGGCTCGCGTGTGAACGAAAACCATCCAGCAACGGCCCAAGAACGGTTCCAGACGGCACAATCTCCGGCATCAAAGACTGCCGGATGCCAATCGCGCCCAGGAGTCGAGCCGACCAAGTCCGAGTCACGGGGTTGTAAAGCTGGGTCGTGCTGGCTATCGACACTTCGGAGACCACACGTCCACTCAACAAACAATTGAACGCATCTCCTACGCCGAGCAAATGGCTCGCGCTCTCCAACCGACCACGGTCCTCCGCACCCAACTGGAAGAGGGTATTGAGGCCCATAAACTGGATGCCTGTCTCCGAAAAAATGACCTTCCAATCGATCGCGGCGAGAACCCTCTCAACCCCCTTCTCAGAACGGGGATCGCGATAATGAAATACCGGGGTGAGGATTTTTCCGGCTCCATCCAAAAGCACATAATCCACCCCCCAGCTGTCGGTGCTGATCGATGAAATTGGCAATCCAAGCGCACCTGCAAGGTCGATGCCTTGTCGCATGCCTTCCACCAAGGCATCCATATTCCAGTGCATCGAACCCGAGGTGTTGACGGGCTGATTAGGAAATCGGTGGATGGACTCCAGCCGAAGCCTCCCTTGCTCCAGATGACCTAACATCAATCGGCCACTCTCGGCTCCAAGATCGCACGCGAGATATCGGGAGGAATTCATAGTCAGATTGTAGGAACCCGCTTTCCAAAAAACCAGTCTTGGATCGAAGCTATCGTCTCCCGCCCGACAGCTCTGCCCGTGTTGAAGTGATCCCCGTGGGCTCCAGCGTTAGAAACGCAGAACCGCAACGGCAGAATTCACGACAACGACACCCCACGATGGAAAGATCCCAAGAAACAGGAGCGCGCAAACACAGAACCATAAAGCGCCGCGAGTCCAAGCCGACAACTCCGGAAGAGCCGGCTCACGCATATCCTTCGACCAGTAGATAGCTCGGATAACCCCGAAATAATAATACATCGAAACCACGACGCCAAACACCGCAATCCCGACGAGCCAATAATACGCTGAATACGACACCCCTTGCTCCGCCGCCGCGCGCAACAACATGAACTTACCAAAAAAACCTCCCAAAGGCGGCACTCCGGCAAGGGAGACCATCGCCAGGGTCAGAACCGCAGCCAAAAGGGGCGAGCGCCTCGATAGTCCGGCCAACTCGCCGATGTCGTCCGATTGGTTCTGTCGAGACACAATGCAAATCACAAAGAACGCCGCAACGACCGCGAATAAGTAGGTCAGCAAATAATACAGGATACTTGCGGAACCGGATGCCGTACCCGCGCTCAAACCCAAAAATAGGTAGCCCGCATTTGCGATGCTCGAGTAGCCCAACAGTCGCTTGAGGTTCCTTTGAGGGATCGCACACAGACTGCCATACAACATCGTGACTGCACTGAGGATCATCAACAATCGCTCCCACGATAGAGCTATATCCGGAGCCGCCCCGTGAAACACTCGCAAGAGAAGAACAAACCCAGCGGCTTTGGATCCTACGGACAGAAATGCGCTCGTAGGTGAAGGCGCGCCTTGATAGACATCAGGCACCCATACCTGCATCGGAAATACCGCCACCTTGAAACCCAAGCCTACAAAAACAAACAGGAACCCCATGACCGCCAGTCGATCGGCCTTTAACACCGAACCTTGGCTGGCAATTTGAGTAAAGTTCATCGTCCCTGCCGCGCCGTAAACCAACGCAATACCATACACAAGAAAGGCTGAGGATAACGCTCCCAAGATCAGATACTTAACCCCCGCTTCAAGCGACGCCACGTGAGATCGCTGAAAGCTCGTGAGCACGTAAAAGCTTACCGCCATCAGCTCCAAGGACACAAAGAGCAGAGAGAAATCATTGGCCGAAGCCGCCGTCATCATACCGGCCAATGCAAATAGTGTGAGACTGTAATACTCGGTCAACCCCGCACCAATCCGGTCCGAAAACTCGATCTGCATCAACAAGACTAGGATCGCAGCCACCAAAAAGAATCTCTTGAAGAACAACGAAAGCGCGTCCTGGACATACATGCCTCCAAACGCTTGAGCCGCACTTCCCGTGTCCACAAACTTCGAAAAGCTGAACATGAGGGCCAAGCCCAAAAGCGCCGCCGCCGCGTAACCTAAACTGCGCTTGTGAGCCGAAGGCGTCCAAAGATCGGCCAGCAAAAGCCCGATCCCGCCCAAAATCACAACCACCTCAAGAAACAAATATGAAATACTCATGGATCGCGTGAAACCTCAGTTCGCGGGTTTCCCAGATTGAACCTCCGTCCCCGAATCAACGGCGCCACCCAAAGTGGCCGCCACCACCACCCTCGCGGCTGCGCGTCCTGGTAACAACCGCGCGACGCTGGGTCGAATCTTATCCACAAGCAACCCCGGCACGAAACCAAAGAGCAGTAGAAAGAACAGGAGCAAAGCGTAAGGCAATCGCCTCCAAAGGTTCGGATGATCCGCCTTGTCCCCCATCAACTGAAATGGCGAAACCATCGCTGGCCCGTGCCAGACCGAGCGGACCGCTCGAAGCATGTAAACTGCCCCAATCACCAAAGCACCCCAACACGCCACAACAGCCGCTTGCGGATGGGTCTTCCAAATCCCAAAAAACACCAGCACTTCCCCCGAAAAGTTGGCGAACCCAGGAAGCCCACACCCCGCCATCATCGCCATGATCGATACGGCCCCCACAAAGGGCATCGACTTCAGAAGCCCTCCAAACCGATCCATGTCAAGAGTACCTCCCCGTTGGTACAAATACCCGGTCAGTCCAAAGCTCAACGCTGCCAATAAACCATGGGCGATCATGACCACCACGGCCCCCGTCACTCCAATCACGTTGAAGCTCGCGATCCCCAAAAATACAAAACCCATGTGCGCCACACTCGAATTCCCGATCAACAGATTGAGATCCCTCTGCCGCATCGCCACCAACCCACAAACGAGAATATTTCCTAAACTCAACGCCACCAACCAGTGCATCCACTGCTCCGCCCCGCCGGGTAGCATCGGAAGGCCCACCCGTATCAATCCGTAAAGTCCAAATTTCTTCAACACCCCCGCGTGCAACATCGAGGCCGCCGTCGGCGCAGCCGCGTAGCCTTGTGGAGCCCACGTATGAAAGGGCCATAGCGACACGAGGATACCAAACCCAAACATCAGCCACGGAAAAATAAACCGCTGGGTGCTCGCCGCAATCGGTTTTTCCTTCAATTGCCGAGCCAACTCCACCATGTCGAAGGTTCGTATTCCCGCGTTCAAATAAAGGGCGATCAGTCCCACCAAGGCTATTAGAGCACCGAGCGTAAGATACAGGGTCATCTTGAACGCTGCATAGTTCTTATCCGCTCCGCGTCCCCAAACTCCGATCATGATAAAGGTCGGCACCAAGGCTAGTTCATGGAAGAAGTAGAACAGGAACAAATCCAAGGACGCAAACGCCCCGATCACCCCTCCACACATCACCAGAAGCAAAATATAGTACTCCTTCTCCCGTTCCTTAATCTCCCAAGAGACACACACCGCTGCAAATGCTACCACCACCGCCATCAGCACCAGACCGACGTTGATGCCATCAACCCCAACATAATACTGAATACCCAACGACTCCACCCAAGGCACCTTCTGCACAAACTGCATCCCCTCGGCCCCCAAGTCGAATCGAAGGAAAACCCCCACGCCCACAAGTAGCGTCACCAATGTGGAAAGCAGTGCAACCACCCGCATCACAAAGCGGAAATTGCGTGGCACAAAAGCGAGTGCAACCGCTGTGAGGAGCGGTAAGAATATCAGTAGTGTCAGCGGCGACATGTCAGTTCACCCTCCAAACCATTTTGTAAAACACCATCCACGCCACTCCCAAAACCAGGAGGAACGCATACGTTTGCAGATTACCCGTTTGAACGAGTCGCAACGCCCGCCCCAGCAGCTCGGTCGCTCCATGCGATCCTCGGACCATCAAACCGTCGATCAACCAACGATCGATCCACTCTGAACCCTTTGCCAATGTATCCTGCGTCAACCGCACCAACGCCTCATAGATCTCATCGAAGTAAAAACGCGCCCGCATGCCGCGTCCAAAACCCGCCAACCGCGAAACCAAAGGATCGCTGTCCGCGTTCCAATACAACGCAAACGCCGCCGACGCACCGAGCATGAAGGCTAACAACCCAAGAAATGCCGGCCCAGGCGAATGGCTGAAAGGCTCAAAAACACGCTGCAACAAAGTCGCATGGTGCCCTGCCTCACCCCCAGGGGTGAAAAAATGCCCCAAACGATCGCTAATACCCAACACCCCGGCAAA
>Ga0172367_10001895_pt1 | contig 29563 bp, 16 predicted proteins | sample Lak10m_FD_114542 | JGI IMG/M metagenome (GOLD analysis project Ga0172367, IMG submission 114542) | Freshwater microbial communities from Kabuno Bay, South-Kivu, Congo - kab_022012_10m | ecosystem: Environmental > Aquatic > Freshwater > Lake | place: Democratic Republic of the Congo: South-Kivu...
CCACCAGCCGATCGCTCAACGCATTGCTCAAAGCGATGCTCGCATTCACCAGCGCGGTATTCGTCTCAATCAATCGCGCGCTCAACCCATTCGTGACCGCCGTCACCCGATCGTTCACCCCCGTAATCCGATCCGACAAAATCGTGTTCGTTCCTAGCAACCGGTCACTCAATCCATTGGTAATCGCCGCACTCAAGCTCAACAGCACGGCGTTTGTTTCCAGCAATCGCGCATTGAGTCCGTTGGTGGTCGCCGTCAGTCGATCGCTTAGCACTGCAATGCTATTCGACAACACCAAGTTCGTCGCAATCAGCCGGTCGTTGAGCCCATTGGTGATCGACGCCGCCAAGTTCACCAATTGCGTGTTGGTCACCACCAGCCGATCGCTCAACGCATTGCTCAACGCGATGCTCGCATTCACCAGCACGGTATTCGTCTCGATCAACCGCGCACTCAACCCGTTCGTCACCGCCGTCACCCGATCGTTCACCCCCGTAATCCGGTCTGACAGAATCGTATTCGTTGCCAGCAAGCGATCGCTCAAGCCATTGGTAATGGCCGCGCTCAAGCTCAACAGCGCGGCATTCGTCGCTACGAGTCGTGCACTGAGCCCGTTCGTGGTCGCAGTGCTCAAATTCATGAGCACCGTGTTGGTATCCACCAACCTCGCACTCAACCCATTGGTCGTCGCAACAATCCGATCCATCAACAGCGTGTTGGTCGAAACCAAACGATCGCTCAAGGCGTTGCTGGTGGTTCCAGCATACGAAAGGTGCAACGCATTCGTGGCTACGAGGCGTTCCGACAAGGCGTTGCTCAGGACCGTGTCAGCCTTGATTAGCGCTGCGTTCGTGGCTAGCAGCCGATCGCTCAGCCCGTTGGTCACCAGCGTGATGCGCTCGTGGGCAGCGTTATCCAGAGCCAGCATGACCGAACTGCGAGCAAGGTTCCCACTGATCCGTTCGTCGTTCACGAAGCCGGTCACAATCTTTGATCCATCCAATCCCGGGATGCTCGCCGGTGCGACCACTCCACTCAAACGATCGGCTGGCACGAGCGCCGTCGACAGCGTTCCCACCACGTTTGCCCCCTGGACATTCGTCACCCCAGCTCCATTTCCCACCAGCGTTCCTTTGAACTCGCCCTCCAGTTTGTTGGCTTGGTTCGTCGCCACCAAAACCCCTTGGTGGGTGTTGTCTCCGGTCCAAAGGTTGTCGCCCGAAACCAAGTCCTTCAACGCTTGAGCCAACGCAAGGATCCGTGCCGCCTTTTCCGCATCAATGGCTCCCGCGAGGATTGTATTCGTCGAGATCAATCGACTCGAGAGCACGTTACTACTGGCCACGAGTTCCGCACGCCGCGCAATGCCCGCCCCGACCCTCGCGTCAGCCAGTGTTCCCGAGGTCAGTTTCGAAGCATCCAACTCTGGAATGCGATCGACCGCAAAGACGCCCGACACCGTCTTGGAGGCGTCCAAACCCGGGATTCGCGCGGGGGCAAAGGTTCCTGAAACCGTCTTCGCTGCATCAAGTCCGGGTACGCTCACCGCCGGAATAGCCCCAGCTAGGCTGGTCGCCGGTACGGTTGTGATTCCTGATCCGTCCCCCGCAAACTTTCCGGTGAACTGGCCTTGAAGGACGTTGTCCTTGTGGTTGGCCACGATGGGTCCGGAATAATAGTTCGATCCGCTCCATCGATTCGTCCCGCTCAGGAGATCGTCCAGACTCTTCAGCAGCGCTGCGGCACGGGCGGCCCGCTCCGCATCCACCATGGCGCGAAGCACGGCATTCGTATCCACGAGGCGACCACTCAGGGAATTGCTCAGGACAACAACCGACGCCTGAGCGGCGTTGAGCAATGAACTCAGGGCGGCATTCGTCGCCACCAACCGAGCGCTCAGCCCATTGCTGGTGCTCAGAGCCGAAGAGCCCGCCGCGTTGATCTTGCTCAGCAAAGCAGGCTGCAAAGCTTTCTCTTGTACTACCCCGTCGGCCACGCTCTCAGCGCGTTTGGCATTTTCGGCCTGAATAGCGAACGCAACCGAGCCAATCGAGCGATCGGGAGCGAGTCGTTCCACCTTCGAACCGTTCTCGCCAAACCACACTCGGAGCAATACGACCTCATTCGTGAAGATATTCGCGGACAGCGATGACATTGAGCTATCCCCCAACACCACGCTGAAAACTCCGCGGCGCACCGGCACAGACAGCGATCGGGTCGGCTCTGCGAGGCTCAATGCCGAACCATCATGATGCCACAGCACTTTTCCTTGGCCGTCAGCGATCGAAAACTTGAACTGACCCGTCCCCTCAAACGCGCCACCGGTCACTCCAACATGACCTTGATACTGCAACGTCAACGGCACGGCAAAGGCCGTGAGTTCAGAAACAAGTAGCCCGATTAAACAAAGGACCGAGGCGCGTAGCATTTGAACCATACCGGTTTTCATGGTTTCCAGATCACTAGAGGTTGATTCAAGCAACTCCCGGCCCCAGCCTACTCGACAAGGAGTTTGAACACCACCAACGGGCTGGATGTCGACTCGGACGCGACCTCAACCTCAAGTGGTGTGATGTCGGTTGCGGAGTACGAACTGACCTCTGCCGTCGTACCCGATGGCACCCTGATTCTGAACGCAACAGGCATCCATTGCGTAAGATCCGAGGATGACAGAACTCTGTAGGTCCGACCTTTGATCGCAGTAAACTGTAGAACTGCGGACGAACCGTGAGATCCAACAATCTTGAGTGCGAAACCATCCTTAGGATCGAACGCGTAGGTTCCCGCGATGTATTCCTGCAAGTTCGTTAGGCCATCGCGATCCTCATCACCCCCGCCCTTGATCTCGGCAATGGTTTTCTTGGATCCCGTCAAGGCAATGATGGCGCGCTCCCACGCATCGGGCAGACCGTCTCCATCGCTGTCCTCACCCAAGGTCAGATTCAGCCGCGTCGACTTCCCAGGCTGCCCGATCCGATTCAGATCTCCCTTCATCTCGATGGGCAAAAACACGGTCGAACCGATCTTGACTTGGATCCGAAACGGCGCTGCGGGCTTCAGAGCAGTTGGTTTGTAAGAATCATCCGTCAAACCCGCATCCATAGGGACGTTCAGTCGATAATTCACTCCAGGCTCTAGGTTTGTGATGATGCGCGTCTTCAAACGTGAGCCAGCGCTCGTCTCCAGAATGATCTCAGCTCCCTTGACATCAAGTGGACGTCCATATTCGTCCCGAACGATCCCATAGAAGGTGTGGTGAAGGGCTGGCGGAAATGCCCAAAGAACTGGGCTTGAGAGCAGCGTTCCCAAAACCATCACCCATCCCGGGAACGAGCCAATGCTCAGGGGAAGCTGACGAACCCGAGGTCGGTCAAGCCTGAACCAAACACCACGCAGGACCGAAAGAAGGGATACAAATGTGTTCATGGTCGGATTCCTTATGCCAGTTGCAGTGTGGTCAGTTACCGGAGTAGGAATAGGTGACAAAGTAAACCTTCACGTCGCGCACCGATCGAATAAACCGATCCAGACCTTCCTTGGGGTTCGAGAGTAGTTCGGTTCCAGGAATGATAAGCTTCCATCGACTGTTCCACACGGAGCGGCCTATCAGTCGGTTGTTCGTGAACTGTGAGCGCGCCAATTGGCCTCCACTGCCGTAAAGACTCGGTGTGAACGCCGAGGCTGAGGAGACCGGTCGGAAGGCTTGATGTTTGCGGATCGCGAACAGTTCTTCGGAAAGCGAATCCGCTGATTGATAGGCGAGTTTGGTCGATCCCGCAGAGCCACCAATATTGAAGGGGAGCGGGATCGTGACGTCGTCGATGGTCCAGGTCCGAATCGAACTCGCATCACCCAGTGGTGGGCTACGCATAGAGTCAACACCCACAGGAATAAGGTAAATATGAGGTGTCGCTCCGAGTGCCGCGCCGTCCAGGAAGCTGATCGTCGGATCCGCTGGCGACACTCCACCTGTCGCCGTAACCGCTCCGGCGTTGATCGCAGGATTATCCATTCCAACATACCCCGGGAGGGCGACGCCGACAGAGAATATCTTAGTAGCGAAGGAGGAAGGGCTATACCAGTGATCACCGGGCGCTCGGGGTTTGCCAAATAGGTTCAACCCGTCAGCGATCGTTGTCGCAAACTCGAGGATGATCCCGGGAACTGCGGCTCCGTTGCCATTGTCCAGTTGCATGCAGTACCTACGCACATCGGAATCCTCGAGCAGGTTCGCCATGCGACCTGCTTGCAACACGTCCTGCCAGTTCTGGTCTCCGTCCGTTCCCGGCAGAATCCTAAAATTCTCGGTTCGTAGCGAGACCGCTGTGCCGTAAGCGTCAGGATTGTTGAATCCGAGTCGACCTTTCAAAACATCCCAATCAGCCTTCATCTCCGCGAGCGCACTCGAGAGACCTGGATCGCCGGTATTGCTGCCCGCATACTGCGGCTCCCCGTTGTGCATCACACCGAGAGAGCGGGACGAGACGATGCGGTTGACGAACGCCCTGCCCTTGGTTGTATCCAAAAGACCCGTCTCGTAATCATAGGCGTTTGCAGCAAGGAAGGCATAGCGCGACGCGAGATCGAAAAGACTCTTATATCGTTCGAGCTTTTCGGAACGAAAGATGCGGAACGCCGCGTCACGAGTTCTGAAACCTTGAACCAAGGCCGCAGCTCGACGCCGGAATACCTCCCGTTCGGCCTGCACTCGTTCGCCGGCCGAGATGGTGGATTGAAGGTTCCGCTCCGCATCGTCCAACTTCCGGACCAAGTCGTTAATCGGATCCAGACGGCGCATTGCTTCGACGGCTTGAAGGTTCACCTCGCCGACAATCTCCTTGAGTTCTTGATCGAACTCCAAAGGTTCGATCTGATCGAACTCAACCCATTGCTTCGCGGTCTCCGTCGAGAATGCCAGTGTGCTCTTAGCGAAGTAGGCGGCGATCTTCAGTGCCGACACCACACTCTTCTTCACCGCACCGGCAGCTTCTATCGCAGCCCTCGCCCCAGAGGTAACATCACCCCCAGCAGCGAGACCCGCGATAAAGGAGGTTGGAATCGCGTCCCTCACCGCTTGCTTGAACTCATCCTCGACGGCTTCGAACTCATCGTTGATGAGCTCACCGACTTCGAACACAAAGTCTACAGACTGAACAACTTGATCAGCGATGAGTAAATCCCTTTGTAACGTTCGCACTTGATCATGCGACTTAACCTTCTCGCGATAGAGGCGTAACAATTGGTAAGCATGATCCATTTCTTCGGTGCACTCACCAAGCAACTGGCTTAACTGGCTGCGGGCGAAAATAATGTCAGAGATGGCCTGCTGAACTTTACCTGGGGTCGCACGTTTTCCAACGAAGCTTTTTGGTTTCCCAAAGCCGTGTGCAGGCAGGACTATATGCGCAAAAGCTTTACCTTCCAGATATTTATCTTCTTGGTCAGGAGTGTAATACCAGTCGTAGTTACTCGTTGTCCCACTCAACCAACCTTCGGGGAATGCTTGAATATCGATGTCAAACTCCTCCTCGCTACCGGGATCGCGGGCCCCGTCATACCGATACTCGGGAATGTCCACATACCGGTAGTGAAGGAGATCGGGCCCTGTAAATCCCTGCGGGTAGGTCTTCCCTGCACCAATGTCGTCCGAGTAAGGCGTGCCGTAGATCTCGATGAGTGAGTTCTCGTAGGCCAGTTCTTGATCGGCTACCTTTGCCTGCAGATCCACAAGAGAATCCTGCTCCGAACGTAAAAGCTGAGTCACATTTTTTGCATCATCGAAGGCTACCACCGCGTTGCCAAGCGCCCCTCGAGCTCGATCGTAGATCTGTTCAAAATGTGTCTCGGGATTCGTACCTGTGATCCTGTTTGGATTCACATCAAAAGCCACACTCGATCCAGACAGTCCCAAGGGATTTAACCCACCCTCCGCACTGTCTATCGAGGTCTGCACATCCGCAATGATGCTTCCCAATTCCTGGAGTTCTGGGACGGTGGTTCGATCGATCTTCTGAATACCTTCGTGAGCGGGATCGGGATCGACGGCAGGGAGGATGGCATTGCCGACGATCCAGCTCACATAGGCACCCTGGGCGGTTCGGGACGCCCAATGATCAGCACCCCAGAATCGCGTCGTTACTTGGCCGCGGCTCAGGTTTTCTCGGGTTTGGGATAGATGGTTCCAACCCGACGCGCGTCCAGGCTGATAGTCCTTTCGCCAAGTGAGATCGAATACCTGACGGCCGGCTCGAGCAAATGCGGCAGCAGCACTGGTAAACTTTCGTTCATCCTGATAGTCCACTTGTACGGGCTTGCCGAGCACCGTGACGGCCTCACTCTTGGGCACCCAGTCAAAATCGGTGTCCAGCATCAGTGAGAGATAGCCCTTGAGACCGGTGAGATAATGACCGTAAGCGTCCCCGTGGCCCTGAGGAAACATGTGGCGTGCATCATCCGCATCGATCACTCCATTCACTCCGGTGTCGGCGTTCTCCTGAATGTTGTAATTCAATGCATAGATGACTTCACCCGAATCGATACCCCTCGTGTAGTTCCAGAACAGTCGGTTATAGACCGGAGGAGTCTCGACACCTGGTTGTAGAAAATCATCACGCCCTCGCAAGAGAGCAAGTTCCTCGTCGAGAAGCGAGGGCACCTGGCCCTTGAAAGCGAAGAGTGCGGTCGCGACATCTCCATAGGTTTTGTCCTTCGTTCCAATCCCTATGGTCGGGTTCGCGGCGTCGGTCCACGCCTCGTTGCCAAGCATCATATAAAGGTCGTTGAGATACCCGGTGACAAGAAGCAACGCATCGTTGGCAGGCCCATAGTTGATGCCGGCTCCGATGCTCAACATTTTGCCGCGACGGGCAACCGTCTCGTAGATCTCGATCAATCCGTAGTTATTTAGTGTGTCTTGATTCAGAGCTACATCACCCTCCCAGCGAGGCCCTGCTTGGGTCAGGATGCTAACGTCCGTGTTCACCCGATTGTTGAACAAATCTCCCACACGCTGATTGAAAGGATTGATGCCCTTGAGCACCCGCTTGATCCAACCTTCGGCCAGCTGAGGTTCTGTCCACTGCGACCAGCTCTTTGCAAACGACACATGCCCAGGATCCTTGGCGCGATAACGCATGATGACGTAGTTGTCTGAAAGACTCCGAACATCCGCAGTCCCTCCGAGAACCATGCGCACTCCGTCCACATGGCGCGTAGGATCAACCGTAAGCCACTGTGACCCGGCAACATTAACCAAGTCGGCCGCACTGAATGCCTCAAGACGCAGGTTGAAGACCTGCTGTGTCCCTGGCACCGCAGAAGAAAACAACTCCACTGCGACCCGGTGCGAGCTGGCTCCATCCCCGTTCGGAGAGCCATTTGCCAAGAGCTGCGGGTTGATCTGAAACACTCGCTTTAGTGGAATCAGTGTAGATGGTGCGCTGCTGGGAGGTGTGTTGTCAGTGGCAAAGTTGAGCGTAGCGACGGGCTGACCGTCAAGATAGACGCGAGCCTGCACCTCCGGATCCAAATCCAGGCTTAACCACAGGGATGAATAGACCGAACCAGAAGGCACACTAAAGTCCCGGAAAACCATGCTCGACGATAACGATCCTTCCTGAAAGGCCTCGGAAACCCGCAACACCCGTAGGTCTTCGAGCACTAACGACGTATCCTCTATTATGACCGCCAACTCGTCATTTGTGGACGTCGCGTCGACAGTGGCGAGCAGATCCGTACCAGATGAGGTCCGTAACAAAACTCGATTGCCTGCCGCAAGGTGGTGACCTTGAGCCACAAATACAAGCTTGCCATCACGAACCGTTGACCCTGAAAAGCCCACCAGTCCGTGCAGCACTAGGCTAGTGCCACCCGACGTGGTCAATCGGTCAGCACTTGTTAGTTGGATCGAGGAAACGTTGTCGGTACCCAGAGGGTAAGGGACGTGGTTCCACACACCGTCGCCCATCAAGAGTGAACGAGTGTTTTGATACACAAGCGGAGGTGCGCCATCCACGGGTGCTGCAATCTTCCACTCAAACTCATACTGATCGAATGCATTCCCTAAATCCGTAACCTGCTGGAAACTCACCCGCTCGTTAAGCGGGTTGGAGGAGTCGACGACTTTAACCTCCCCGCGATAGAGTGTGTCCACCACACGTACGATGTGCATCGAGACTGGTTCCGCCTCCGGCGTGAATGCCTGGCCATTCCCGGCGATCAGAGTCAAGTAACCAACTCCGGGGCCGGCGGCGCTGAGTGCGTAGGAATCAACTGCCTCATCCCCATCCTCCACAACTACGAGGTCATCCGGCCCAAATATCTTGCTTGAGCCCGCAAAATACGTCCCGGGCTTTGATGGGTTCTCCACAAACTTTTCTAATTCCGTGGACAGTCCCTCAATCGCAGCATCCCACAACTCCTTCTTCGGATCGTCGACCAGACAGAGATCCATTAAGTAGGCCTTATCCTGAGTGCCGAGGACGTTTAAGAGGAGATAATCATCCCCCACCGGGGCGTCCACAAACCGACCTTGAAACACCAACGCCCCATGCTCCCCTCGAGCCGGATCCAAAAAGAAGCGCTCAGCCAAGTGCGGTGGAAGATTTGGAAAATAGGTCTTGCCTCGAAAATCCTGCGTCTTAACCGAGGGAGGAACCTTGGAAAGGGTGTCAGAGCTATCCGAACCTGCTAGACCAAAAGTCTTCTCCCGGGTGGGATCATGGAGGAAGGCGCTTGTCAGGGAGAGGTCGCCGGCTCCGTCCGAGGCTGTGGCCTGCGACTGTTGATACAAGATCTGAAGACTACGTTGCCCTCGAATCGAAGGTAAGCCACGTTTGGGGAGTTCTAGGCTCTCTCCCATGAAAAGCACCGGTGCCGTCGAAGGCCATCGCGGTCGATACTGCACAGCGAGCGAATTCTGATCACCAATCCCATCCGCGTTCTCATCCCCATAGATCGGGTTTCCATAATAACCTCCTGCTTCAAGCAAGGGACGCAGATAGGGTGTGATGGTACCGACATCCGGCTGCTTATCGACGGGCAGACTGGGGAAAAAGAAACCCGCTTGGGTTCGATAATAATACTGCATCGACATGGAGCCACTATCCGACTCCGAATGGGGACCACGGTAAATCCAGGTATTCCCTTTCCGATCCTGAAACGTATAGGAAGCATACAGCTCCTGGATGGCGGCACTCGGAATCTCAGCCGGCAACTGAGTCGGACCAACTTTCCAGGTCCTCAGGGCGTTAACTGGGATTGCTTCCGGGACCGGTTGCCAAAGCGAATCGGCGAAGGTCTCAGTCGGTGTTGCATTGGCCTCAAACTCGATCTCCACGTAGACCTTTCCAACACTCGCAAGCTCCGCATCGCGCATCTGAACGAGTGCGGGAGTGGGGAACAGTGGCAGCTCCACCACCTCCGTCGCCAGAAACGTGTGGAATCCCACGATAGTTGCTGCAGTGACGGCGTTGCTCGAGCTGTTCACAATCGCCACCGTCTCCCCATCCTGAGGTGACGACTGCGCGCCACCTCTCCCTGAATAAAAATACCGTAACCGCCTCAGGTTTGTGGGTTGCCGATGTGACAGCCAAGGACTCAACGCCGAAGGGGAATTGCTCGAAACGATTCCTGCGAGCGACGGAGGATCGTCACCCGTGCTAGTGGGAAGGAAATGGAGGACCACCGGAGGGTCTACGCGGGTGTCCTGGAGAAACAAAGGAGCAAAAGGCTCGAATTGATGAAACTCCAGTGTGTTCAGTGAAACCTCGGTGCCATCCGCCGCTCCGGGGTTGCTGGCAACGTTTCGGTGCTCCACTTCCTCGTTGAGACTTCGCCTAGGCCCGCTCAGGGGCTTGGGAGCAAACGGCTTCTCCAGCAGCGGCAGTGGCATTGGCGGTTGAAGAATCGTCCCCGCATCGACGATGTAGTTGAAGACCAGACCTTCCTCAGGTTTCTCTCGAAGCACCTTAAACGCAGAGATCGCGGGTCGCCCGTCCGGTGCGATGTACTGCAAAAGAACGTAAGGCAGTGACGTGAATTCCCCTCCATCAATCACATTCAAATCATCCCTTAACGCCCACGCCTGCCCGCCTTGCATCATCGCATGTTCCTCATTCGGATTAAACCCGGGCAAAGCACGATCGTTCTGATAATAAATCCCTCCCTTCGCCTCCAGGCTATTTAAAGGCCCGCTCCCACGATTGCTCGCGAGGACGATCTCACGCGGGTGAGTCGGCCACTCAACCGTGTATCGCCCAACTATCGATGGCCAGTGAACCGTTTGAAAGCCTTTGCTCAAATCGGCCCCGTTGCCTCGAAACCACCAGACCTCAAGTGTGTTGAACCCAGGTATCGAGTTGACGGGAATGATCGCCCCACGCACGGCCTCCGCGAACCCAGCACCGAGCGGGTCGATGTAAGCTGTGGTGCTAAATGAGGTACCTTCTGATAGTCGAATGTGTCCAGGTAGGTAGGTATCCGTCGGCAACGCGCCCACCTCTGCAGGAGGGGCGACGATCCGATCGCCCACATTCACGACCCCAGAGTAGTACCGTGGACGCGTCAAAAGGTTGGACAGAGAAGTCCCAATCAACGCCATGGTGTGGCCTTTGCCACTGCTATCGACGGCCGTTATGCCACCGTCACCGGTGTCCTCGCTGAACAAAAACTGAGCTTGCAAGCCTGGGGTCCCGCCGGGATAGGTGGAATTCATTCCGGCCACAATTTCATTTGGGCTTCGAACCACAGACCAAACTCGAAGCGTGTCAATCGCTGCGTCCGTTGATGAATCCGTATCATTGTTGCTGCGCCCAATAAGGTTACGGGTTCGCACGACAGCTTCTGGGGGGTGAAGCGACCCAATCCCATCGAGTATGCCGTTGACGTAAATCGATCCGGTTATGCTGGAACTATCGTAGGTCACCGAAAGATGGACCCAACCACCCAGCGTGAGTGCATTGGTAGCCGTAATCGATTGTTCCACCCCCCCCCGAACAATGCCCAATTTTGGTTTACCACTAGAACCGTCAGAGAGAGCGACAAAAACGTTGTCCGCCCCGGGCCCATTCCCGAAGTCAACCAGTCTCTGGTTCGGGTTATGACTCTTCAGATTGACCCATGCCTCCACGCTGAACGATCCACCTTCAAAGTAGGTTCCCACCGGCAGGCTGCCGTGCGCTTGGGCATCGGGGCGCAGCAGCAAGCTCGCCTGGGTCAAACTCCCCACCTCACGAGTCGGATTACGAACCTCCGTGTTCAGAATCGACAACACCCGCTCAAATGCGATGTTCTCGCCCGATACAAAACTAACCAGAGTTCGGTGGATCGGATGTGCCTCGTCCAAAAACGAATAAAACTTAAAGTCCTGCGTGAGTTTCGCGCGCGGACGATCCATCGGATCCTGGTATTCTATCGTCGGAAGGTTTTGAGTGGAAAGCGGGACCGACGTCGCCATTGCCTCGGTTTCGGTGGCGGCCTGGGGACGAACGTAGTGGCTATATCGACCGATATCGGTCGGCCAGATGAGCCGATAACGTCCCAACCCAGCGGGCCAGTTCAACCCTGCCACCCCAGTCTCGAGCCAGAACACCTGATAATCATTCACATTGATCGTCTCCGTGATCGCGTAGAAGTTGATCACATCGGAGCCGGCCACGTTGTGCCGACGAGCGTAGTTGCGGGTAGGCAGCACAGAGAGGGGGGATGGGATAAGAGGTGCCTTGGGGGCGAGACTCGCAGGAGGGAGCAGTAAATCGCCAAGCTCGGTTGTCACATCCTCTGGCGAAGGTTGCTTGAGGACATCCACTACCTCAAAACCCAACGGAATTCGCGTGGAACCATCCGCACGCGTGTCTCCCAACAACTCAACAAAGACCCGCCCCTCCCGATTGTACGCGAAGATCTGCTTCTGATCGGTGTCATACCATAACGTGCGCAACTCTTGGAGCGTGTTTCCGACATCGGTGATCCGGGATTGCCCCACATCGGTAAACTCCTCGGCTACCTTCTCGGGAAAGTTTGAGTTGTAGATGACATTCACTCGACCGACCTGACCGTCTGGAACCGGCACAGGCTTGCCGGTCGACGCAAAGGCACCTTGCGTCCAAAATATCTTCTTAGAGGGCTTCACAGAGCCCCCCGATACAACATACCGAGCCGTATACAGTCTGTAGTAGGTTCCAGATTCCACAACGTATTGAGTGGGATCCGTAGCGAAATCGGGCGGCTGAGTTGAAGATCCGGTAGCCCGCTTCCAAATGATGCTTAAGGGTCCAGCCTGAATGGCATAGACTCGTCGCGCGTGCGGGCTCCAGTAGTAGCCGCTGCCTCCGTGATGATTCGTCGAGTAAGGCTCGGCAATCCAGTAGTCCTCCTTCCGAATCGTCGAAGGAAGAGGCCTATCATCATCCCCGTTCGAGGGGACTTCAACCACGCTGCCAAAGAGAAACGACACCTGCTTGGAAAGATACGGAGCACCAACAGAAGCTCTCCGCATCACGATCACAACCGCATTATTCGAGGTTCCAACCGGCAAAGCCATCTGTAGGGCCAGGGCACTCGAAAACGGTGTCGTCCCGCCGTTTAAAGCGGCACTGGAGGAGGCCGTCTCTGATTCAGTCGCCGTACGACCTTGCACGGCCCCGAATGAGACCAATCCACCGAATTGACCGCCATTCGGTTGGGTCGTTGTTAACCCATCCGCACTTTGCTGCCCCGGGGTCGGTGCGCGTCCGTCAGAGCCCACAGGAACCCCCAGGGTGGTCGAGATGGGAACGCCGCGTGCGCTCTGGAAGTTGACTGGTACCTCGTTCTGCCGAAGTTCCAGTGGCAGGGAGACGGCGGCGGCTACCTGCGTAGCCAACAGTGCAGCACCGACCACAAATCCCGCAAATCGCAAAAGCCGTTTCATATCTTCAAGCTGGATGCGGACAGTTTAGACGACAGCTTAGGAGCCTCATGATTCGAGAAACAAACGAGCTCGATGGGAGCACTTCAGGGATTGGAACTCGTGGTGAGCTTCTCGAGCAACGCTTTGACCTCGATCATCTGCCTCTTGAGATCCTGGATCTCTCGATCTTTCTCTTTTACCACCTCGCGAAGTCCTTTGATCGCAGCGAGCTCTACTCCATCCAACTCCAGGGTCGTGATCGATTTATCATCGCGACCAGGATAGAAGGTCTGCTTGAACTCTTGCGCCACAGGACCCATATTCTTCGTCGAATCATTTGCCTCGGCCTTGTAGTGCCAAGCGGTCACCGGCACTTTATCCAACTTCTCCAAGACCTCCTTATAGTCGAGGTCCTCAAAGTTTTTCTTTGCATTGCGGTCCGAGACAAACGCCCACGAACTCGAATTAGGCGCGAGGAATACTCCGGTCCGCGCCGCATCCAACCATCCCACCCCATTGGAATAGAAATGGATACCTCCCGTCGCCCTCACGTTGAACGAGTTCGCGTAAGTCGGGGCAAAATCGAGGTCCCAACGATCCGCATAGGTGAAGATCCCGTCGCCCCGACTCTTGGCGCGACGCCCCAAAGCCACCGACTCAAATCCGGTCGCCTCACAGCGCCAACCAGCCACGAAAGAGTTGATTCCAGAGGCGACGTTAAAGTCGCCCGAGGCCACAGTTGAGGAGTTCGCGCTGGCCAAGTTATCAAATCCTGCAAGCACGGCCGAGTTGACACCGGATGCGATGTGTGACTCCCCTGCCCCTACAAACGAGTTACCTCCTTGGGTCCAATTGTTGAAACCACCCCCAACCGTTGAGTTGACACCGTCGGCCCAGTTGTTGTGCCCCCCTGCCACAGTCGAATGATCACCACGGGCTTTGTTGATAAAACCACCGCCGATGGTTGCGTTGGGTTTGGTGGCTTCGTTGCCAAAGCCGCCGCTGATGACACTGTCTAGCCCCGAGGCAAGGTTGGATCCCCCGCCCCCGACGACAGCCCGCACACCTGAAGCTACGTTGTCGTCACCGGCACCCACGAAACCCGCTAGACCAAGCGCCTGGTTCCGCGCACCACCCCCAACCACAGCGTTTTCAGCCGTCAACTTGTTGTTCAAACCGGCACCGATGAAGCCCCGAGTGGCCGTATTCGTGTTGAGCGTGCCCCCGACTACGAAGGATTCCAAACCGGTGGTATGGTTACGAAACCCTCCACCAATGCCTGCCGTGGTTCCATTCGCATTGTTCTCAGCTCCACCTCCCACCGAGGCGTTAATTCCATTCGCTATGTTCTTGAAACCACCAACGACGACAGAATGATCCTTCGTGGCATAGTTGAACCCTCCGCCCCCAACGAAGGACCGATAACCCTCCGCAAAATTGCTGCCACCTCCACCCACGAACGAGTCGCTATTCGTTGCTCTGTTTTGGAAGCCTGCGACAACGGCAGAGGAAATACCCAGCGCTGAATTGTCAAGCCCCGCACCAACGAAGCTGTTATCCCCAGAAGCCTTATTCCTAAGCCCCCCTGTCAAGACGCTGTTTGCACCACTCGCTACCTGATCATTCGCTGACCGAGTCGTTTGAAGATCAACAGATCCATTGCCACGCGCGTTACCGCCCGTACTCTGAATTGGCGCAGAAATGCGGAGCACGCCGACTCCAGCGCTGAACAACGATTGACCTGATGCCGTAACCAAATTGTTGGCGTTGCGAGCCAGAAAGGCATATGGCGAGGCAAGAAGCCGCAATCGTGGTGCGATCGTCGCATCCGGTGCGCCAATCCCTTTGACCGTAATCTCGATGTAGCGATCGGAGGTATCGGGGCCGGCAAAAACCGAGCTCAACTCCGGTCGCGGCTGCCCTACAGCCGTGCCTTCACCCAGCAAGACACTAAAATATCCCTTGTCCACGGTGACGGTCTGTTGCTCAGCCCACTTGACGTTACCCCCCGTTTGCGCGTCAAAGATCCGAAATACAACATCGTAGTTTTTGGGTGCGTTCTGCCCGAGCACAGTGCCATTCGCGTCCACCACATAGCCCTGATAGGTGAGGCGTTCCGGAGGGTTACTATTCGCTTGGGCCTGAGCTTGCTCAAGCGCCGCAGCCCCGCTCAACAGGGTCGCCAAGAGCGCCACACTAACGAATCGACGCTGCCGGCTGGAGGAGGTGGATCGGAAGGTTCTCATATTCGGGATGGGTTGCACGTTGAGTTAGATGCGAAACAGGGTGAGTAGGTCGGTCAGCGAGGATGATCAGGGTGTGGTCAGAATGCCGATATCGGAAATTCGTTGGAGCAGGTAAACTCCGCTGGAGACGAATTGGCGTTGCTCCCTTCCACCCTTGGTGTTCGCGAGCCCGACCAAGGTCACGGTCTCTACATACGTCCCAGAAACAGTACCTCCGCTCGTCGTAAGGCTGACAAAGTCGTCCGGAGGCTGCGAGCGGTTAAGCGTCATAGATCGTCGAATCTCGTAGGATTCCTGCCCGACCGGCAGTTTGGTCTTGAACGTCGCGTCGAGGTTGTCGTGATCAGGGTGGTAAGTATGCAGAAACGGGTTTGAAGCATGGTCATCGTAACCTGTGATGATCTCGGCAGTGATACCCGCGTCCGCCCTCAATCGACCGTTGAATGACCAAGGCAGATTTGAGGCGCTCCAAGGAAGGTGCGCAGCCGTGATCCTTCGAGCCTGCGAGAGCATGGCGGGATGAAGTACAGATTCACTCGTAGCCACCACCGTGTTGGTAAACTTGTCCACGCCGAAAAAGGCGCGCTGAAGCAGACGCGAGCTGCCATTTCCTCCCGGGCTGTGAACAATCAGCCGCAATGTCACCGGTTGAGTCACCTTCCCTGAGTCCCGGACAATATTCGTCGACAGATAGGCTCCGGATGTCGCCGTCTGGGCGATGATCAAACCGGTGGCCGCATCGCGTAGGTAGTTAGTCCCATTTCCATTGGCGATACCGAGTGAGCTGAGTATTGAAGTCAGGTGAAGGTCGTTCGTCGCTTTGGCATAGCTTTGGAGATAGTGTCCTACGTGGGTCACGCTAGCCGCACCCACCCACAGTCCCGCAGACGATGGAACGATAGCACTCACAGGCACATCCATCTGGCTGTATCCCAAGGAATCTGTGAACCGCAGGATCCCCCCGTAGAATGATCCTTCCGCAGCCGACATCAACGCGCGATTCACACCCAACACAACCTCGAGATCCGAGCCCAGCGCACCCGACGATGCGAGAGTCCACGTCATGCTCGAACCAACCGGGAATGACGTATATCCATAACTCAGATTAGTCGTGTTGAGTTTGCCACGGAGCAAGAGTGGAGGGGCCGCGACCACCGTCGTCTGCCCCACCGGCGCATCCTCGGAAGGGAGAAACCTTGCGGTGACCGTCAAGGCCCCTGACGTTTGGTTGCGAATTCGAAAGGTCGTCTGCCCCACCGAGTCCTTGAAGAAGAGCCCAGCGTTGTTCGGCAACGCCAGATCGAAAGCCCCGAAATATCGGTTGAAAGACTCAGGGTTTCTCATCCAATAGGCCTCTCCGCGCTTGAGAGCACGTGAGGCAAACAGAAACGGAAAGAGCCGCTGCGTCACAGGGCTTCCCGACTCACCCCCGGGATAATAAAAAACCTCCAACCCACGCTTGAACTCAGGGACCGGCGAAAGGAATTGCTCGAAAGTCGGACCGCCCGTTCCCGGAACCGAGAAACCCACAAAGTTCTGACCATCGCCACTCCATCGATTGCTCGGGGGCACTGGTTTACCAACGACATTCCACGAGTAGGGTTGGGTACCACCCACGAATACTAGATACGCCATATCACCCACCAGCGCACCCAAGGTCGCGTTGTCTGGGTTAGCACGGGTCCAACTCGACCATTGCGTCCCAGTACCGTTGGGTTCCTGAGGGTTCTGAAAGAACTGCGCTGTGGATGCGGACGGCCGCCACATCCAGATCTCTTGGATAGGGTTAGAAAGGTCAACCTCGACGAAATTCAAGTTGGTATGCGTGGCGTCCACGTGAAGAAAGACGGCATTCCAACCAGGGTTAAGCCGCAGTGTCTGGGTAAGCCACTGCGCCGAACCTCGTGATGGCCACGCCACCACAAACAGTGCGAGAAGCAGGCCACTCAAACCGTCGAGCACGCCAATGCGGAAGGGTAATTTCGGTCTCATTGCTGACTCGTGTTGTTAGGCCCGCTGGTCAAAAAATCCTGAGTGAATCTTCGCGTGCAAACTTTCCAGATTGTCCTTCGCAACCAGCTCGCAACCCAGACTCGCCGCCGTCGCTCGGGTCTCGGGGTCGTTGTGCTGGGTCACAAATAGGATGTGCGCATCGCTATACTGCTTTCGAATCCGTGACGCCGCTGTAAAGCCATCCGTCTCTGCCATCGTGATGTCCATCAACACCCAGTCCGGATTCTCAGTGCGATAGGTCTCCAAGGCGTGCTCTCCATCCGAGCACTCCACAACCGACCCGATCACCTCAAAAAGACCTCTCATCAGTCGACGCCATCGCGAGTTGTCATCCACGACCAAAAACTTAATCATCGCCACCCAGTTGTCTTCCAGCATTCATGCACGCCAGTCCCAGTGATAGAAATGTGTGTATGTGCAGCAGACTAGGGATTTTCTACGGCCACGCCTAGAGTACTGACCACGCATTCGTACTGAGTAGGACTACTCAGTACGAATAGGGCCACTGGGCCGTGGCAGGAACGGGACCCAGGGTTGGTGAGGCTGTCGACAAGAACCGCCCAGCGGTGGGCTTGACGGACACCTGGACGAAAGCCGGCGCGGGGTAAGCTTCCTCGAAGCGGAAACCACCCGCACTGGGCTCATGGACTTGACTTGATCAGGACGATAGCGGCCAGCCGAAGGCCCACGAACTTCTGACCCTTCCTGCTTCTGTTACCCCTCGTGGCTCGAGAAAGCATCCTTGCCACTCCCCGAAACCTTAACGCTCCCATAACCTCCCCCCAACGCACCCAGCTTGGAGATGCGTCGAATGGGCGTAGCCGGTTGCTTCGAGACTTGACGGCGCTTCACTCGTGAAGGCAACAATTCACGCAGCACCATGAGCATTAACACTGTTAACTCCTTAAAAACCGTCACGCGCAACACCAAGGCTAAAGTCGAAGCCGAGCTTTCCCGAACGGGCGGCCTTCTCCGCCTCGCCCCAGCTTGGGTTCCTCGCTCCTTTCTCCAACCCGGTCTGCGCATCAAGCTCCATCCCGACGACACCTATGCCTACGGGTTGAACCGTGGCGGTATCGACGAACGTTGGTTTGCCTCCACCACCGAAGCCGCCAACCAAGGCCGAGTGCCTGACGAAGGTCTGAGCTACTGCGTGGTGGGTCGTGAACGTTTTACCCTGCGCAAGGCCGTCGAAGATTGCGGCGCGACCTTGATCGGGTCGAGCATCTGGAAGAAATACGGCAAGTGGCCGGTGTATTCCAAATTCTTCGATAACATGGGGCCGATTCCGCATCACATGCACCAATCCGCCAAGCAGGCCAAGCTCGTGGGCCAAGAGGGCAAACCCGAGAGTTACTATTTCCCTCCGCAGCATAACAACGTGGGAAACAACTTCCCCTACACCTTCATGGGCTTCGAGCCCGGCACCACCAAGGCCCAAGTGCGCAAGTGCATCGAGAACTGGAACAAGGGAGACAACGGCATCCTCGATCTCTCGAAAGCCTATCGGCTCAAGGTGGGATCAGGATGGTTGATCGACCCCTGCATCCTGCATGCGCCTGGCAGCCTTTGCACCTACGAGCCGCAATGGGGGAGCGATGTGTTCGGCATGTATCAAAACCTCGTCGAAGGCCGTGAAGTCCCTTGGAGCCTGCTCGTCAAAGACATGCCCAAGAGCAAGCACAAGGACATCGACTTCATCGTCGATCAACTCGATTGGGACAAGAACGTCGACCCCAACTTCAAGGACAACCACTACCTCGAACCCGTTCCCGTCGCCGATACACGCTCCGAAGGGTTCGTAGATCGCTGGATTGTGTACGGGAAAGTGGATGGCGAGCAGCTGTTCACCGCGAAGGAACTCACGGTAGACCCTGGCACCAAGGCCACGATCCGGGACACGGGCGCCTACGGCCTAATCTGCGTGCAGGGCAAAGGCACGATCAACGGTCAACCGTTGAACAGTCCCAAGCTCATCCGATTCACAGAGCTGACAGAGGACGAGTATTTCTGCACCGAAGATGGCGCCAAGGCGGGCGTAACGTTCGAAAACACCAGCGGCACCGAACCGCTCGTCTGCCTACGCTACTTCGGCCCCGAAGTGAATCCCGACGCCCCGTCCATGGGGGCGTATCGGTCGAACAAGTTCGCCTAAACAGCAAACAGTCCGACCCCAGGCGGTAGGGACGTCGCGCTGCGACGTCCCCGTGCCGCAAAAGCGGGACGGAAGGGGGCTTTGCGTCCAGGAGCGTGGTAGCCTCGGAGGGCTGCGAGACATTTGGCCTCGGAGCGTCCGGCTGGCGCCGGACGCGGACGTCCCATCCGCCTTCGCCTTGGCTTCGGTCGGACGAAGGGCGGGACGTCCCTCCTACCTCACTGACGGACGCGTCGGGGTCTGTCCCCGGCATCTGGAGGCATCGTCTTGGGTTGTCTTGGGTTGTTTAGAAGCGGATTGCACGTCGGTTCATGGGCAGGATTACGAGTAAGAGTAAGAGCAGGATAGGAACGCGCGCGCCAACTTCATGGGTGGGCGCAGGCTAATGCTCTCCGAAAGCCATCAAACGGCTGGCTGTCCGCACATAAATCCGACCATTCACAATCGCTGGTGTCGCCAGCACCGGTTCGCCCAGAACGTTCCGAGCCAGCACCTCCAGAGTTGGCCCGGCACGATACACCACCAGTGTCCCCGGCTGTGACGCCACACAGATCTTTCCCCCGCCCGCGATCGGCGATGCGTAATAGTCTCCCACGGTCTCCAATCGCTCCTCTTGATAACACACCGCTCCCGTCCGCGCGTCAAAGCACGAAACTAGCCCGCCGTTTTTCACGAGATAAAGTCGGCCCTCATAAAACAAAGGCGTGGGCACATACGGCAACCCTCGGCTCGCGCGCCACACCACATGCGTCCCGGTCACATCCCCCAACCCTCCAGGGTCCACCGCCATCGCCACGTTCTTAGATTCATCAAAAGCCCGCGCCACCGTCTCATACTCCTCCCGCGAAATCTGACCGTCCTTGTTGGAGTCAAGGTAAGGAAAATGCTGCTTCGCCGGTCCGCTCGGGGCTTCCTCCCGACTCAACCGACCATCCCCATTGGTGTCCCCGCGCTGCAACAAGCCACCAAAGTCAGGCATGCGCGGCACCCCCGATCCCGAGGTCCACCCCGCTACGTAAATCCGCCCGTCCCCCAACACCGCCGAAGCCACCATCTCGTTCGGCAACCCTCTCACGCTCCAACGCTCCGTTCCATCCGCCAAGTTGTAAGATACCAACCGCAACGTGCCCGGCACCACGACTTGGGTCGGGTCGACGCTCGGAAACGGCAACGGCGTCGCAAAACCGCGTCGAAACTCGCGTCGCTCGACCTTCCACGCCACCTGACCCGATGCGACGTCGACCGCCAACAAGTACGAGCCCACGTCCTGATCGCAGTTCAACAGCACACGCCCCCCCGCGAGCACGGGCGAGGTGCCCGCTCCGTGTTGGGTCACGGGGATGGGAAGCGGCAGGGTCCATTCGACCCGGCCATCGAGTCCGTAAGAAACCAGCCCGTAGGCCCCGAAATACGCCACCACACGCTGACCATCGGTGCACGCGGTCGCGGTGGCGGGGTTGCCCAATTGTGCGCCACGCTCGATTTTCCCGGGGGAAATCGAGCGTCGCCACAGCTCACGCCCGGTGTCGCGATCCAGGCACAACGTCAACAGCTGATTGGTTTCGAAGCCCGTGATCCAGATCCGATTTCCGAGAATGCAGGGCGAGGAATGTCCAGGTGGCGCGGGCACCGACCACACCAAGTTGGATCCCGGACCAAAAACAGTAGGAAAACTCGAAGCCCCAACCCCGGAACCGCCCGGACCCCGAAACCGTGGCCACGCCTCCTGCGCCTGCGCCAAATCCTGGCCTGCGACCCAACCCGCCGCCCAAATCGCAGCGCCACACGTCATCCACATCCGAATCCGGTGCATGCCCTTCAATGCCCCGTCGGCTCCCGTTTTGCAACACGGACGCGTACACGAACGTGGTCGGAAGGAGTAAGACTGCATCATCCACACCCGATCGAGTTCATTTCGATTACCTACGAATCCACAGAAGCCTCCACGCGCAGCTCTAGAACCGCGCGACTCGACAGCCGCAGGACGTGTCGGCCACTCAAGCTCTGCGGCCTCCCCCGCTCGAGTCGCACGCCATCCACCTCGGTGAGGTTTCGAGTCGAGGCCAGCGCCGTGATGCCCCAGATTCCTTCGGAGAAGCTGATCTGCGCATGCCGACGGTGCACCGTTCCGAAATTAAGCAACTCCCGACGCGCCACGCTTCCCTCGCGTCCCAGCACATCTCCAGGCACGCACTGGAACTCTTTTCCATTTACGATCAACACAAGTCTCGGAGTGCTGACACCCGCTCCTGCATCGCCTTCCACGGCGATCGGAGGAAGCTCCCGCGCACAACCCGAGCACAACATCGCCCAATCCTCATTGGAGTGACCGCACTCAGGACACAACCGAACGGACTGCACGAGCGGTAGGATTTCCCCTTTGGACTCGGGCGGGCCCTCTTTAAGCGCGCTCGCTCCAAGCGGTGCTTGTGGGGTGCCTACAGGGCTTTCCGTTGCATGCCGCCCCATCGAGATCTCAGCACCACAGACCACACAGAGTATCGATGGCTCGGCGTTCGCCGCTCCGCAGATGGAGCATGTGGGCATACGAAAGTTCATGAAGCGGCAGTAAAGTAAGATAAACGAAGCGCATCACGCTCGACATTCCAAGCTCGAAGCGGAAGAGGTCACGGACTCAAAGCCCCGTCGCATCAAAGCCAATCGCAACCGTTCCAAGTCACCCGGCCGGGGAATGCCCGCCATCCAGACTTCGTTTTCTCCGACGCATAAATCCAACCCTCGGGTCGCAGGCCACGGTCGTTCATCCACGCCCTCCCCTAGGCGCGATCGACCGAGCTCGGTCAGAAGGTGAACCCGCTGGTTATCCGAGCCGCGCCAAATCCGACTCGAACCCGTCAACGCATCAAAAGGCTCACTGATGCAGGCATCGACCAAACCCTGGACCCAGCCGTGGTCGATAACGATCCGTTCCCACGCATAACCCGAGTAAACCAAGATGTCCCCGTCAAACTCCGAGCGCACGCGTTCCAGGAAAAGCTTCAGTGCGGTCGGTTGATCCAGTGGTTCTCCCCCGGTGATGGTCAATCCGTCCGCTTGCCGCAGCCAAGGTCGTATGCGCTCGAGCAGAAGGTTGAGATCGACCGCGTGCTCCGGTCCCCGGGTCCAAGTATCACGACTCACACAACCCGGGCAACGAATCGAGCAACCCTGAGTCCACAGCGCCAGACGTCGACCCGGTCCAAGTGTCGTGACCGGAAAATGAACCCGGTTAATCGCGATGGTCGAGGCGGCGTCCAAGCGGCCGGAGCTACTTGCCTTGAGGCTTCGCAGCGGGTTGAGCGGGCGCGGCGGGCTGGCTCTGTAGGGCGATCAACTGATCGCGAACCTTCACATACTCGTCCACCAAGCCACTATACTTCGTATTCAAATCCTTATACTTCGCTACAACCTCGTTTACTTGGTCGGCCACCTTGTTCCGATCCTCCATCAAGTTCTTGTAACGATCCTGCTGCTCCAAAAGCCGTTTGTTCCGGTCCTCCACCGCCGCCTTAAATGTCGTGAGTTGATTCTTAAGGCTCGTATTCTCTTTGTCCGAACGGTCGAAATCACCCCGAAGAATCAGCATCTCTTTTTCGAGCTTTTTCAGGGATGCCTGCAGATCCGTGTTGGAGTTCGCAAGGCGAGTGGAATCCTCATCTAACTTCTGCACCGAAGCCTTGAGGCTCGCCACGGTCTTGGTCTTGGTGCGCTCTGCCGTGTTGATCGCTTCCAGGTTCTCCCGAAGCCGAGTCTCGCGCGTCCACTGGTAAACACACAGAGCGCAAAGCATCGCAACGCCGAGAGTCAGAAGGGTGGATAGGAAGTGTTTCATTCGCGCAACGGTTCCCAAAGTGTCAGCTTTTCCTAGCCTTGTCAAAAATCTTACCCGCTCCAAACCCTACGTGCGCTCGTCCTATCGCCCGCCCGTCGATGGAGGCGACAAGAAAAAGCCCCGCTGCTTCGCGGAAATGGGTATCGACAGCTTCTCCATCACCTGAAGCATGTCTTCCCACACCTCACGCTTGATCGCCATCGACTGATTGCGCAACACGTAAGAGGGATGATAGGTCGGCATCAACGGTACTTCGTGGTAGGTGCGCCAGTTCCCTCGTAGCTTGGTGATAAACACAGGCCCTCCCAGCAAACCTTCCACCGCCGTCGCCCCGAGCGCGACCAACGCCTTGGGCCGAATCAGATCGATCTGCTCGCGTAGATAGGGCACACAGACCGCCATCTCCTCCGCAGTCGGTTTACGGTTTCCAGACGTTTGCCCAGGGGTGTCCGGGCGACATTTCAAGATGTTGGCGATATACACCTGATCCCGCGTCAAACCCATCGCCTCAATGATTTTCGTCAGCAGCTGCCCGGCCTTGCCCACAAACGGCTCACCCTGTTCGTCTTCATCCGCCCCCGGAGCCTCGCCCACGAACATGAGCGGGGAGTCGATGTTGCCCACCCCAAAAACCACCTGCTTTCGACTCTTCACCAGATGAGGACAGCGGACACAGGCGAGCGCCCGATCACGCAGAGATTGGAACGCGGCGAGCTTGGCTTCAGGACTAAGCAATGGGGCCATGGGCTGGATGGGTAACGGAGTTGGGGCTGCCATTCGTGTAATGGGAACGACAGCCGGAGACGAAACGGTGACAGCGATCGTAGCTGGAGCAGGAGAGACCACCGAGGGCGTGGGGACCGAAGGGGCCGCAACCGCCGGTCTCACAGTGAGAGTGGGCGCAGGCAGAGAGGACGGAGAGGACGCTCGGATTGGTGCGGGTTTCGGAACCACCTTGGAACCGAGCGCCGACCACGTGCTCGGTTCAACCACGATAAACCGTTCCCCGTTCGTCTTCAGCTGCTGAAGGCGCTGGATCGAAGCCTCCAACAGGTCGCGATAACCGTCGTTCATGCAGCGGGCATTTCACCCCAAATCTGGCGTCGGCACCAGGAGTTTCTCCGAGCCGAAGGCCTTACACGACCCACTCAGAAGTGTGTTCGCAGAGCAGGACGCAGCCCGCTGACACATCTATAATCCGCTCCCGAACAACCAAAAAGACCTCGCCTCTCCTGTCTACCCACGCCATTCTGGCCGCCTACCGGGCCTAAATCCGTGGTTCCAAACTGAGCCGCGACATAGTACGCTCGGGAACTCGTGCCATACGATGTCCACGCCCGCACATCAACCCCCTAAGTCCGCTGCACAGCACCTAGGTTTCCTGGACGGCATCCGCGGTTTCGCCTCGCTGTGGGTGGTCCTGAGTCATGGTCTGAAGATGACGGGATGGAGCGTGCCCCTGCTCAAACGTGGCGATGTTGCGGTGGATGTGTTCATGATCATGTCTGGCTTCCTCATGGCCCATCATTACATCCTGCGTCGAGCCCAAGAACCGTGGGAGTCCGCGCAGACGTGGCGCACCTTCCTTGCGCGACGGTTCTTCCGAATCGCCCCGCTCTATTATTTGGCACTCGGCATCAGCATGGCAACCGGTCCGTGGTTCTGGGAGTGGCGCGATGGAATTGCCCAACATTTTCCAACCGCCGCAACGCCCTCCGCTCGTTACCTAGACCGTAGTCTGGAGAACGTAATCACCCATCTCACCTTCGTTTTCGGAATGATCCCATCCAAGGCTTTCTCCACCTCGCTCCCGGACTGGAGCATCGGGCTGGAGATGCAGTTCTACATCGCGTTTCCGTTGATCATGCTGCTCCTCGATCGGTTCAAAGCGTTCTGGGGCGCAGTCTTGCTCTGCGCATTCGGGTTGGGGGTTCAACGCATCGTCCCCTCCAACTTGTTTCCCATGCCGGCGTTCCTGCCCTTAAAGTTGTCCCTGTTTGTGGTCGGCATTCTGCTGGCCGTCGCAAACCATCTGAGAATGCAAAACACCTCCGAAGCGGGCTTCACCGCTACGCTCGCTCTACTCGTCGCCGCCAGCACCCAATCCTCCCTCGTGATCATCATGACAGCCCTGGTCGCCGCTTTGCTCTGGTATGATCGTCCATCCGATCCATTCCACATTCGAAAACCACTCGCAACCGTGGAAACCTTGCTGAGCGGTCGTTTCGCGAGCTTCATGGCCGACACCTCCTATGCCGTGTATCTGATCCACATGATGATCATGCTCCCCATCGCGGGTTTCCTCGCCGACATGCCGGCTTATCGTAGTTTGCCAGGAATCGCCCGGTTTGCAGCCGTGGTGCTGCCCGTGCTGCTTCTCGTCTATCCCGCAGCCTGGATGATCTTCAAATGGGTGGAAAAGCCAGGAATCGCTCTCGGCAAGAAGCTGATGAAACCCAGGCATCACAGCGTATAACGCGGGCGGCGCGAATGCATAACCCAACCACACACACGGTCGGCACCGGGGTCTACGTCATCCCAATAGGGCCAGGCCTTGGGGAAGTCAGCCACTCCCCCTGATGATCCATGGGTGAGCTCATTAAAATTGCCTTCGTCGCGGCGATCTTCCTGGTCCTCGCACCTCTCGGAGGCATGGCGCTCGCAAAACGGCCCACCGCAAGTCGCGTGGTGTTCGCACTCATGTGCGCCATGACCATCAATGGCCTGCTCCAGGCCGGCAATTGGGGACTCACGCTGGCTTCCATCGAACGTTACCGCGGCCACACAAAGGGCTATCATTTCTACTTCAACCAAGCCCTGGCACTCGCGCTCATCATCGCCCGGTTCCTTCAAAATCCTCGCGAATTCAAATGGATCCCTCCAAACGGCGGCCTCTACTTGCTCTACTGCGCCTGCTCCTTCGTCTCCATCGTCAATGCCCCACGCCCCGATTACGTCTGGATGTCGCTCCAAAAGATGCTCTTCGCGGGCCTCCTGCTTTGCGCCACCTACAACTACATCCGCACCGAGGAAGATCTCATCTTCTTTGTCCGCGTCATGGCCGGGGTCATGATCTGGCAAATGTTCGTCTGTCTCAAAATGAAGTATCTCGATCACATCTACCAAGTGCGCGGCACCTTCGAGCACCAGAATCCCTTGTGCATGTACGCCGTTATGATCGGGCTTCCCATTCTCGCCGCCGCCATGGGTCCCCCCTTCAAAGGGGCCAATGTCGTGCTGTTCGCCTTTCTCGCCTGCGGCATCGTCGTGCAGTGCACCCTCTCACGCGCCGGCATGATGATGTTCGCCGCCGGCATCGCTGGCGTCCTCGGCCTCAGCTTCGTCGAAAAACCCACCAAACGTCGCCTCGGCGTCATCACCTCCCTCGGCTGCCTCGGCCTCGTCGGCCTCCTGCTCACCCTCGACACCATCGTCTCTCGCTTCAACGACGAAGGGAATGATTCCAGCAGCGAACTGCGTCACGTCATGAACGAGGCCAGTCGACGCATGCTCGCCGACCATTCCCTCGGCATCGGCTGGAATAACTTCGCCCTCGCCTTCAACCCCCCGTTTCCTTACATCGAAGTGCTCCACGAATGGGTCCTCGGACGCGGCATGGCGATCAACGAGGAAGTCGATAGCCCGGTAGTCGAGAGCCACTATTGGCTGATGCTGGCCGAGACCGGATGGTTGGGTTGTGGCTCCTACATCGTGCTCATCGCCGTCGCAACCTGGCGCAATCTGCTGGGCTTCGTCTGCTTCGACCATGGTTTCATCCGCTGTCTCAGTCTCGGAATCGGCCTCGGTTGCCTGCTCAATTATGTCCAAAGCACGCTCGAACGTGTACTCGTGCAACCCCGCAACCTCATGCTCTGGCTCATTCTCCTCGGCATCACAGCGCGCATCGAAACCATTCGTCGAAAAGCCGTTGCCGCCGAAAAAGCGCAAGGCCGCCGTTTTGTCACGCTCAGCCTGCTCTTCGGTTTCGGAAAACGCCTGCAAACCAACGAAACGGCGTCCCCCTCATGAACTCCCACGAGTCACCCCATCCCCCAGCTCGGCCGTTCCCGTGGCTGAATCGACTTCTCCTCTGGCTGCTTCTCCCAGTGTCCCTCGCCGCCCTCTGCTTCGAGGCAGATCTCCCGGCTCGCATCGAACGTAAACGGCACACACCCGTATTCACTTCCTCCTCGCGCAGCTCCTCTCTGCTCGAGTCGGTCACCGCCCAAACCCGCGAACAAATCCGCCAACTCACCCCGGCTCCCAAACTGGAATTCGAAAACGGCTCCCGGCTCGAACGCGCCGCTCGCGCCTGGAGGCAACCCAAGCCAAAAAACTCCTGGGCCAACGGTTGCCTAACAACCGGTCTGCTCGTCGCCAACGAGTTCCACCCAAACCCCACCACCCACACCGCTCTCATCGCGTTCGCGAATCAAATTGTCCACCCGAACGGCACCTTCACCGAATCGCTCCACGGCATCGAACAAGCCATGGTCGGCTCCACCCTCTTGCACCTCAGCTCAACCGCACCTTCAGAACGTTATCTCACCGCCGCTCGTTCGCTCACCGATTTCCTCGTGGTTACCCATCCCAAAACCCGCACCGGAACCCTGCCCTATAGCACCGAACAACCGAACATTCTGCTCGTCGATACCCTCGGCATCACGTGCCCCTTCCTCGCCGAAGCCGGGGCTCGGTTCAAACGGCCCGAGGCTTCAAATCTCGCCGCCACTCAGCTCGTCGAGTTTATCGACCGCGCCATCGACCCCACCACTGGCTTGCCTTGGCATGCCTACGAGGCCACGGGCGGACCTGCTTACGGGATTCTGGGTTGGACGCGTGGTGCCGGATGGTATGCCATCGGCCTAGCCGAAACGTTGAAACACCTCCCCCAAAATCACCCCCAGTTCCAAAAGATCAGTGCCGCGCTCTCGAATCTGGCGAAAGCGGTCGCACCCTTCCAACTTCCTAATGGTCTTTGGCGCTGGTGTCTCAGTCAGCCCGAAGGCGACATCGACACTTCCGGCTCCGCCATGCTCGCCTGGGCCTTCCACCGAGCGCTCCGCCTAGGACTCCTAGACCCTAACTCAAAAGTCATCGCCACTCGCGCGGCCGACGGTTTGACCCGGTTCGTCGATCAGTTCGGTCGAGTTCACCAAGCGCTCGGCGAATGCCAGGCCGTCGGTCATTACCCGCGGATTTTTGGTCGCTACCCTTGGGGCCAAGGGGCCACAACCGCCGCCCTAGCCATCTCCATCTCCACACCGTAGCCCTCACTCATTTCACAAACGCCTCACGCGAGCCGCATTCTCCGTCCCCAGCAAGTTCCCAAATCAAGGAATCTCCATGCGCGTCAGAAAACGGATTCTCCTCCCCATCCTGCTCCTCGCCGCGCTGCTCTTGGCGAGCGTGATCGCCTGGACCCGATCCCGGACTTCTACCGTTGTCATCTATAACCAAAGCGGTGCCCAAACCCCACCGTTTATCGTGGGTGTCTGCGGTCAGACTCAATTGTTCAACCCCATCCCGGAAGAGTCCTCCGTGCGCTTCAGGATCCCAAGGACCGGCGGGAGCGGCACGCCTATTCGCGTCGAGTTTCTCTCCAATCCACCGTGGCAATGGGTCGGCGGTTTTGTCGAACCCAACGCCGGTAATCGTGTCACGCTCCGAGTCTGGCCCAATCAACAGGTTGAAATCCACCACCAGGTTTCGTTCTGGCAACAGCTCTTCGGCGAAGGCCCATCCGTCAGTGACTAGCCTCTAAGTCCCTGCCCATGAACCGGCATCCGCGCCTCCCCTATAGACCCTGTAGGCCGTGTGCCCCCACACGGCGTTGGCCGCTTAAACCACTGTCCGCCCAATCCTAATCCTACTCCTACTCTTAATCTTAATCCTTTCCATGAACCGACCCGACTCAGGTCGCAGGATCAGTCGGTGTTCGCGCCGCCGTGCCCGGCCAGGAACCAGGAAGAACAAATCTTTCCAGCGGGAAGCCTTCAGGCTCACCAACCTACTCTCATGTCGCTGGCCGGAACCAATCTGCCCAACGAGCGGCCCTTACGGGCGCATCAAAGGACTATGCGGTCACACTGCGCGACGGCGCGAACGTGCCCAGATTTACCAGGTTCATGGTCCCAACTCGCGTCAATAATTTGAGGTCTTTGCTGCCCATGAACCGTCCTCTGCACCCTCCGCTGTAGGCCGCGTGCCCCCACACGGCACCCCTCCGCCCTGGGAGCGCCGGCACCCCTGCCGGCTCCCCCTCGACCTCCTGTCCAAGTTCCCGAGCCCGCCCCTCCGCTCCGCCGCTGTAGGCCGCGTGCCAGTTGTGTTCGGCACTCTGAATGCTGTTCGGGCTTCGGACGAACTAATCGATAGGATTAAGTATCGGGGAGAGGTTGGGAAAGGAGAGGGAAGGAAGCGCGGAG
>Ga0172367_10001896_pt1 | contig 29562 bp, 18 predicted proteins | sample Lak10m_FD_114542 | JGI IMG/M metagenome (GOLD analysis project Ga0172367, IMG submission 114542) | Freshwater microbial communities from Kabuno Bay, South-Kivu, Congo - kab_022012_10m | ecosystem: Environmental > Aquatic > Freshwater > Lake | place: Democratic Republic of the Congo: South-Kivu...
CCGCCAAATCCGAATCCGGGAACGCGGCCTCCACACCCGTCGGAATCTCCGCCGACGGCCGTTTCGTGCTCTTCACCAGCTCCGCAAGTAACCTCCTACAGCCAGGCTCAACACCAGGCTTCGGCGTTCGATTGCTCCTGCGCGATCTGCTCAAGGAAACCACTTCGCTCCTCGGCTCAGGCAACCCCGCTCCAACTGTCTTCACCACCGACACGGCGTGCGCCTTCCAATTCCGAGGGCCTTTCAACATCTCAGTGCATACCTACGGATCCACAACCACCGACAGCTCATTCATCCCTCAAACAGGAACCACCCTCCAAGGCTTCAGCCCCGATGCTCGATGGATCAGTTTGACCCGCAACCTAGGCACCGGCTTTAGCCTGGAGCTCTACGATCGCCAAACCCGCACCACGCGCTCCATCACCTCAGAACGCGCGGCCGACCCCGCAAACCCCAGCGGGCCCATACCACCTGCTTTCAGCCAAGACAGCCGCTTCCTCGTCTTCTCCGACAGTTCCGCCACGCTCGTCGCCAACGACTCAAACAACGCCGTCGACGTCTTCCGTGTCTCTCTCGAAAGCGGCCAGATAGAACTCGTAAGCCTTTCCTCCAAGACCCCACCAAGCTCGGGAGCGGGCGCTTCGGACCAGCCCCGGATGAGTGGTGATGGCCGATTCGTCGTCTTCCGCAGCTCGGCTCCAGACCTGACCTCACACTCGCCCGTCCTCGGTTCTCAAATCTTTGTTCGCGACGTGGCTACCGGCACCACACGCCTGCTGAGTCGCAGCCCCGATGGCACGCCGGGTAACGGGTTCTCCGGAAATCCTTGGATCTCCCAAGACGGCAGCGCCATCGTGTTCCAAAGCGCTGCCGACAACCTCGTCGCCGCCGACCACAACAACGCCACCGACATCTTCTTCGTCCTCCACCAAGACCCTGCCGCACAACCGCGCCTACTGTTCCATCGAAGTGCCGATGGCCGATTCCGCCTCTCCTGGCCGGTAGCCGCCTCAAACCCACCGGTTCTTCAATACTCCGCCGCGATTCACCCCGCCACCTGGAACGATTTCCCCGGCCCGATCACCCTCGACCCCGGTTCCTCATCCGCAGCCGCCGTCGTCGACTTCGGAACTCCCGCCAGATTCTATCGTCTCAGGCCCTCGCCTTAGTCTCCTGAGGAACTCGTCTTAGAAAGCATTAATACAAAACGTGGGTTTCGCTTTCAGTTCCTCCGGCCCTTGTTTCGCCTCGGTGGCGGTTGGATGGCTGAAAAGGACCAGTCGGAACGGCCGAATGACGCCAAGCCAGAACAAAGCAATCTCCATCCATCGTGTGGAACTGCACACACCAACCAGTGCCCCCAATACTCAAACGAGATTCATTTCCTCTCCGCCTTTGCCCCTCTGCACCTCTCTGCGTTAAAACCCTTCCGACTCGCCCACAATCGTCGCCACTTTGTTTCAGAACTTCATTTGACGCGCCCTCGCAACCTTCTAGGATCGGCCCATGTCGCTCAGATTTCTCCGAGGTGCGGACATCGTTCTGCTCGTGTTGTGGCTTTTCACCTCAACTTATTCAACCGCACTCGGTGCAAATCCTCCAAAACCATTCTCGCGCGCGCCCTATCTCCAGTCCGCTAGCCCGACCCAGATGCACGTGGTCTGGCGCACCGAAGGCCCCATCGATCCCCTCGTCCGCTTCGGCAAAGATCTGCGCGATCTCAACGAAAAGTTTCGCTCCGCCTCCATCGTCACCCGAGCCTCCCTAGGCACCAACGGCCAGGAAATCTTGCCCCGCTGGAAAGCCCTGCGAACCTCAGCCAACCTCAGCCTGCCCAAGCTGCACTCCGCGCCCGTTGGCACCTTCCAATACGAAGCCAAAATCTCCGACCTCCGACCGGACACCACCTACTTCTACGCCATCTACGACGGCGATAAACGGCTCACTCCAGAAGATCCGTCCTACCGCTTCACCACACATCCCCAAGCCGGCGCGCCCCACAACGCTCGCTTCTGGGTGCTCGGCGACGGCGGCACCGGTCGCGAACCTCAAAATGCCGTCTATAACGCGATCCTACAAACCCTCGACAAGGAGGCCAAACCTCTCGATTTCTGGATCCACGTCGGCGATATGGCCTACGGCGTTGGCCGCGATGTCGAGTTCCAGACCCGCTTCTTCGAAAGTTACGACACCACCCTCCGAAACAAAGTCTGCTGGCCTACCATGGGCAATCACGAAGGGCACACCTCCAACGGCAAAACCGGCGTCGGCCCCTACTACGATGCCTACGTCGTTCCCACCCGCGCCGAAGCCGGTGGCCTCGCCTCCGGCACCGAAGCCTACTACTCCTTCGATTTCGCCCACATCCACTTCATCTGCCTGAACTCCCACGACCTCGACCGTAAGCCAACCGAACCCATGGCCAAATGGCTCAAAGCCGATCTCGAAAAAACCAAGGCCGACTGGCTTATCGCATTCTGGCACCACCCCCCATACACCAAAGGCAGCCACGATAGCGATAAGGAGAAGGATCTCATCGAGATGCGCAAACACATCATGCCCATCATCGAAGCGGGCGGGGTCGACGTCGTCTTCACCGGCCATTCCCACACCTACGAACGTTCCATGCTCATGGACGGAGCCTATGCCACCAACACGATCGCCGAAGGGTTCATCCTCGACGATGGCGATGGGGATCCCTCAGGAGACGGTGCCTACCGCAAAAGCGCCGGCATCCACGCCCACGAAGGCACCGTGCAGGTCGTCACTGGAAACGCCGGCCAAACGCTCGGCCGTAACGGCACCTTACCCGTCATGCGAAAGGTGATCCTCGAACATGGCTCCGTCCTCGTCGATGTCCAAGGCGATACCCTCGTCGCTCGTATGATCAATCGCAATGGCTCCGAAAAGGATCTCTTCAGCGTGGTCAAACGATCCAAGGTCACCCCTACCCGTCTCGCCCTCCCCTGGCAACCGCCCGAGTACAAGAAACCCACCAACGAACCCAAAATCCCCGCCACCCCAGCCGTCGATCATCACACTCTCATCGCCCAAGGCGACGTCTGGCAATTCACCCTCACCCCACCTCAAGGGTTCGATTGGACCCGGCTCGCCTTCGAATCCAAAGGCTGGAACCAGGGCCCAAGCGGCTTCGGTTATGGCCAAGGCACCAGCGCCAGTCCCATCAAAACCGCCCTTCCGAACATGCGTCGAAACGCTTCCACGCTCTTTATCCGCCGATCGTTCTCCGTCGATCAAGCCGATCGCGTCACCGAGCTCGGCCTGCACATCGACTACAAAGACGCTTTCATCGCCTATCTCAACGGCCGCGAGGTCGCCCGACTCGGCGTCGGCCGCAGCAGCGGCCGCAACGCCCAATCCGTCAAACCCCGCGAGGACCAAGGCCCCGTCTACGTCACCCTGAAAGACGCTCACAAATATCTGCTCGATGGCCCCAATGTCCTCGCCATCGAAGCCCACAATTCCAGCGCCGATAACCCCGAGTTCCTGCTCCATCCCGTGCTGCTCGTCGAAGACTAATGCCCGCGCCGAATCGATCCCTAACCTCCATGGATTCCTCCTCTCCCTGGCTCAAAGGTGTCACCCCACTCGTCCGCCCACTCACCCTCACCCTCGTAATAGCCCTCCTCTGCTCACCCATCTCGACCCTTCCCGCTCTGGCTCACGAAGGTCCTGAGCACGAAATCGAAGAGCTCACCGAGGAAATCAAAAAGCTCGGCGAATCCCCAGGCCTGCTCGTCGAACGCGCCATCGAATACCGCGTGCTCGGAAAATACACCGAAGCCTCCCGCGACCTCGAACGAGCCGCGCGTCTCGATCCCAATTCTACCCACGCCTACCGCGAGTGGAGCCAAGTGCTCTTTCTCAGCGGCAAAGTCCAAGAGGCCATCGATACCCTCTCCCGCGCGCTGCTCGTCCCCCACCTCGAACCCGCCGAAAAAGCCGGCCTCCTCGCCTCTCGCGCCGAATGGCTCAAATCCAAGAAAGACTACCCTAAAGCGCTCGTCGATTGCGACCAAGCCATCCTGTTATACGCCGAAAACCCCGATTGGTACCTGCTCCGAAGCGATCTCCATCGTCGGCTTAAATTGTCCAAAGAACGAATCTCGGGCGTCGAACAAGGCATCCGCCTCACCGGTGCCGCAACGCTCCACATCGAACGTGTCGAGGCTTGGATCGATGACCGCCAGTTCGATCTGGCACTCAAAACTATCGAGTCCGAACTCGCCTCCTCTCGCCTCCAAAGCTCTTGGCTCATCCGACGCGCCCAAGCACGCCTCGGCCTCGGCCAAAAGCCCGAAGCCCACCAAGACCTCCGAACAGCCCTCGCCGAAATCGCCACCCGCCTCAACCTCTCTCACCCCGACGTCCCCCTCGTGCTCGACAACGCAGTCGCTCACGAACTCCTCGACGAATTGACCGAGGCCCGGCGCTACTACGAACTCGCCCTCGAACACAGCGCCGACGACGACCTGCGCGACAAACTCAAGTCGCTCAAACCCCGGTAGGGACGCCCCGCTCTCCGCGAGCCACCAGTCAGAACTTCGAGCTCAGGTTCACGCACCACGCCTCACACTTCAACGTTGTCTGTCCCCCGCCCCTCTTGATACAACTATCCCGCATGATGAATCGTTCGCCAAAGCTGCTGGCCGCACTCCTCCTCACAACCGCACTCGCACTTCCGTTCCCAGGCTGCAAATCCAAACCCAAGAGCACCCGCGGCCTTAGTGCCTACCTGTTCAACGGCAAAAACCTCAAAGGCTGGGCTCCCATCAACGGCGGAACCTGGACCATCGAAGAGGGAACAATCGTCGGACGCAATGGCCAAGGCTGGGCGGTCGACCCCGACAAATCAGGCTCTTGGCTTCGGACCGACAAGTCCTACGGCGATTTTCTCCTCGAACTCGAATACAATCTTAACGAGAACGGTAACAGCGGCGTGTTCATCCGATCCACCCTCGACAAAAACCCCGCGTTCACCGGCTACGAAATCCAACTCCTGCCCGACGCTGGAAAACCTGTCTCAAAGGGAAGCACCGGCTCGCTTTATGATGTCGTCGCCCCGCTCCGTAACATGTCCAAACCCGCCGGAGAATGGAACCGCATCCGTGTCCTAGCCAAAGGCTCCAAAGTCCAAGTCCATGTCAATGGAGTGATGGTCGTGGACACCGACGCACCCAGGTCGACCAAAGGGTTTATCGGCCTCCAGGTTCACGATGACAAATCCATCGTGAAATTCCGAAACGTGCGCATCACGGAGCTATAAGGCGAAGAGCCGTTCGCCCCTCTCACGCCACCAGCCCAACTCATCGCCCGCCTCTATTACGCCCGCGAGGACCGAATTGGCGTGCAACCCCCAGCACCCGCCAGGCGCCGTGCTCGCGCACTAGGAAGTAGGCAAACCAAGCTCTGTTGCCAAACGGGAAAGCAAACCGCACCTCCACCGAAGCCTGCGTCCCGTTGTCAACCGCCTCCCGAAACTCATGCAAACTCACCATCGCTAACTCGGGATACCCAGCCCAAATCATCGACTCAAACGACACCGCACTGAGTTGCTTCTGAACCTGCATCGACGCCAACCCATACGCCGCCAGAAACTGCCCTTCCCGCAAGGCTACAAGCTGCGCCTCCACCACCCGCTCAAGCTCCAGCCGCGTCGCATCCTCGCTCTCCTGCCACTCTCCCGGGCGTAGCTCCGGGACATCCGAGCGCGACTGGTTCAAGCGGTTCGAAAACCAAAGCAACAAACCCACCGCGCACAGCAGCAATCCCAACGCTTTCCCGGCTTCCCTCAGGAATAGCCACAGTGACTTCATGAGGTCTGGGAACACTCCCTCACTCGCTCACTTCCCCACGCAATACAGACGTTTGTTCGTGCGGATGAACAACTGCCCATGCGCAACCGGAACCACCGACCGCGTCATGTCATCACGCTCTTCACCCATCGGAACCACGCTGATTAAAGTGCCCTTCTCGATGTCCACCACCGCCACCTCACCCGCAAAGTTCATCATGTAAGCCCTCCCATCCACCACCGTCGGCGATCCCTCGAACTTCGCCCGCCCCGGGAGCTCCAGACTCCATTTCGATTTCCCCGTCTTGGGCTCCACCCGCGAGAGCGTCTTTCGCACATCGCTCAAAACAACAAAATCGCCGCCGTAAAACGCAGGCGTCGGAACATCCGATGAGATCACCCGATTCTCCGTGCTCTTCCACGCAATATGGTTGTCATCCAAAACGCCACTTCCACCGGCTTTCACCGCATAAACTGGCGACCCCTTCGGCGCGCAGGCTAGCACCACACCATCTCCGCCGACAGGCGATGGAACGAAACGCCAATGTGTGATCTTGTCTGGGTTCCAAGTCCCCCAACGCCACAGCTCCTTTCCCGTCTCCGGATCATGCCCCGAAACACAATCGCCACCCGCGATCAATAACTCCTTCCGTCCCCCATGCTCAAACGGCACGATACTCGAAAACGCCTCGCGCGATTCCGCCACCGCTTCACTTGGCCGCACCACACGCCACAGCGTCTTGCCCGTCGCCGGATCCATCGCCAATAGATACGACTCGTTCGACCCATCTTTACGCCCACGCCCATTCGCCGGAACATCTCGCTGCAACACCTGCAAATACAGCTTCCCACCGTAAATCAGCGGACTCGACGAAAAGGTCCACTGAAACGCAAACTCGCCCAGATCCTTCTGAATGTTCCTGGACCATTGTTTGTGACCCTGAAAATCGTACGACACCAGCTCCCCATTCCCGTAGAAGAAAACCACACGCGCTCCGTCCGTGACTGGGGACGGCGAAGCATAGTTGCTGCGGTCATCCCGACGATACCCCTCCGACGCCGTCTCCTTCCATCGGACCCTGCCTGTCTTCCGATCCACCGCCATCGCAACAAGGCTCTGCGCTGTCGTGTCCGTGCTGGAAACAAAGACCGTATCGCCATGAATTACCGGCGTCGCGGCCGAAGGGCCCGGCATCTCCAAACTCCAAGCCACGTTCTCCGTCTTGGAAAATGTCACCGGAGGGCTTTTCTCATCCGAAGTCCCATTGAATGCAGGCCCTCTCCAATGAGACCAGTCCGCCGAAAGAACGGGTAACGAGAGCACCACACCGAAGATAGATAAGACAGACAGGGATTTCATCCGCCCTTGCTAATCAACCCATCGAACAAAGTCAAACGCTCCGATCGCTCGCGCTCCAACCCCAGTAGGGACGTCCCCGTGCATCCATGGGTAGGGACGTCCCGCCGGGACGTCCCCGTCCGGCGCCAGCCGGACGGCTCAGGGCTCATTGTCTTCAGTGTCCCCGCCCCACACCCCCACTCCGAAAACCCTTTCCACACCCCTACTCCACACGGTCACTCCCGACCGCTGTCGGCCCCGGAGCAGTCGACGCAGGGATTCCGCCCGCCGCCCCCGTCGGCACTTCTTGAACAATCCTCGGTGCCGGGCCTCCCTTCAGGTTCTTTAACCAATACGCTCCCGGCTGTCCCTCCAGCGACGAAAACCCCTTCTCCCCTAGGGCTTCAGTCAGGGCTTTGCTGGTCTCGGTGTAGATCGCCGACATCGCCTTCTGCCTTTGTGCCTCCTGCAACGTTTGATCATTCCGCAGACGAGCCGCTTGTTCCTCCGCGATGCGTTTAATCTCATAGGCCTTGTTCGCCGCCTCCCGATCCAACCCCTGCTTGTCCGCAACGCGGCTCATCTCCTGATACGCGTAGTCCTGGCCTCGTTGATACTCGCTATACCGCTGATCACCCAAGGTCTCCTTGATCTGCTGGTTCAAGCGGTTCTCAGCCGCCTGGCGCTCCGCTGATGCCGTTCCGGCGATGAATCCAAAATTGCCTCCAAACTCATCATCAAATTTCTTCTTCAGTGCAAAAATATCCTTGAACTCCTTCTCCGAGGGATCAAACCCCGCCAGTTGCGATTTCATGACCATGGCCGTCTGCGACATCCGCAGCTGATACTGCTCCAATTCCTCCGGAGTCAGCGTCTTCGCCAACTCGGACTCTTTCTCCATCATGATCTTCTTTAACTTGGCGAGGTCGTCCGCGTCCGGCACCCCTCCTCCTCCCATGACCTTGGCTTGCTGCATACCATAACGCTGCTCAATCTCAATCAACGAGGTGCGCTTCGCCGACGGCACGAAATCCAAAACCGTGTCGAATGGGTTAAACCCACCCAAAAGATCCTCCAGCTTCTGCTCGGGTTCCACCCCCAGCAATTCCTTCAGCATCGCACGTTTCTCCTGATTCAGCTCCTGCGCCTTGCGCATCTGTGCCTCATCCGGCATGCCCATGATCGCCCCACCTGTCTTCCAATACTCATACCGCTTCCCACTCGCCGCAGACGCTCGTTGCTTCGAAGCAAAGAGCTCGCTCACATCCGCAGTGATGATGTCCTGAATCGTCTTCTCCGGACATCCAATCGATCGAAGGTTCCCGATATACTGTTTGTAGTCCTCGGATTCCACCGACCTCCAGTCAAACCGTCCCGAGTTCGTGTCACGTCCCTCCACGGTGATGGGCTTCTTGGAGGCGTGCCCTGAGTTCGTGGCAACCGCTTGAGTAGGGGTGGAAGTCAGGGTGCCCGGCCCCAGCTTTCCAAGGTCGTGAACCTCCGACGCGCGAAACAGAAGCGCCCCCACCAAACCCAGGTTGGCCAACACCGAGATTGAGAGCAGCAAACGTAAGTTCATAAGGATTCCATCAGGCCGCGTTCAAAACCACTCAGGGCAGGGATGTGAATGGCGTAACCCTAGCTCGGCCCTCCTACCTGGACAATCGATAAAAGCGAGCCGAACCATCTCCCGCCAATCGAAACCGACTCTCTCCATCCACCGCTTCAATCGCTCCCAGCTCTCGACTCCATGTCGCCCGGGGTCCTAGGTCTTCCGTAGAATACAAAGCCCACCCCTCCGATCCCGCAGACCACACCAACCAAACACCCTCCGCATCCCGTCTGACATGAAGGCTCGCCGCCGTGGCTCGCGTGCTCAAAATCAAACCCGTCAGCTTGAGGTCAAAGTGCAGATCCGACGACGTCGCACTCGATTGATGCACCTCAACAGCCAAAAGGTTCGAACCGCGCTGAAGCAACCCCGGATCCACCGAAGCGTCAAACCACGCCGTCTCATCGTCTCCGTTCACAGTAGCACTCGCCCGTGTCGTCGAAGTCACGCCCCCGCTGCCCATGTTGCTTCGGAAGATCTCCCTGCCATTCAAATAAACCACCGCCCCATCATCCCGCACCAATCCGAGGTCGACACCAAGCAACGCCGTCGGTTCTGCAACCTCGAAGTTCCGACGAAAGTAGCTGGTGATATACTTACTGTTCGAGTTAGGCCCGAAATCAATCACCGTCGTCACATCCTTATCTCCGTAGCCCAACTCCGCAGGGCCCTCGCGCCATCCCGAGTGGTCGAAGCCCGACGTAAACCAGGCCGCCCCAGGGTTCGTTCCATTATCCAAATAGCGCCACATCGCGCCCGCCGATACCAGGGTCACCTCCGTCTGATCCGTTGGAGGGATCGAATGAAAATCGATCCCACTCAGATTCCCAGTCAACCGGACCGGGTTCGTGGCGGTGTCCAAGACAAAAGCATAGCCCTCCAATCGCGCCTTCAACGTATAGCTGCCCACCGCCATTCCCAACAGATGGTAGACTCCGTCGGAATCCGTCACCGCCGTCTTGCTCGATCCCGCCTGAATCTGAACTCCCGCCAACGGCCGCCCCTCATCCGTGACTCGCCCGCTCAGTCGATACGTCGACGGGTTCCCAACCCGAACCACCACCGTCCGCGTCGTCACTCCTCCGCGCATATCCGACACGGAACAACGCACGAGGTAATCCCCCGCGCTGGTCCATTGATGCGTGGTTTGAGAACGGTTCAGACCGTAACCTTTGTCACCATAATCCCAAGCGTAGGCCAGTTCGTCTCCATCTGGATCCGTGGCGATCACACTCAAACTCACCACCGCATTCACCGCCGACTGTATCGTCGCCGCATTCATCACCACTTCGGGGGCGCGGTTGTTCTCGAAGCTTCCACGATAAACCGCTAGATCCATCGACTCAGGCTGCGTGCCGCCCTTGCCCAATACCGTGATGTGAACGCCCGCTTCTCGGTCCGAAAACGTCCGACCAGGCATCAACGCGGAATCATCCTTCCCATCCGCCGTCCCAGGGGTCGTGTCCAAAAGCAACGTGCTCTGCGACCCCGTGCGTCCCCAGCGCAAACCCACGCCGTCGGTCAACCACCGGTTGCTCGTATATTTTTGCCGAAATTCCACCCAGTAGTTCGTCGAACTGCTCCTCGGCACTTTCAAAGCGCGTAGTCCGGTTGCGGTCGATACGTCGTGGGCAAAGATCCGAAATCGCCCGCTCGCATTCGCCGTCGCCACATCGTTCGCAACCAACCAATTGAGATAGTTCTTATACCGCGCGTTGAAGTGCTTCGAACCCGCCCCCGCCGACCCCATCGTGTCGAATTTATCCCCATACTCCACACCCTCGCCCGCTCCAATCACGCTCAGACCCGATGTGTCCCAATAGTTCGCATGGTTCAACCCCAGGTTATGCCCCAACTCATGCGCCGCCACCCCAACCGATGCCCCTCCACGCATCCACGCCCCAATCCCTCCCACCGCCCCTAACCCCGCCCATCCAAATCCAGGCACATTCCCAAAGCAGATCAAATCCAGCTGGAATCGCGTCAAATCGTATCCCGCAGCCCGCGCCGCATCTCGCGCATCCGTTCGCAGCTTGGAGGCCGCGTTGTTCGTCGCATAATACGAGCCCGCCGACGGCATCCGAAAGGTCGGCGTCACAACCGAACCCGCCCCCGCCAAGGCAAACCCCATTTTCCCATACGAGTTCTCACGATAAAAATCGTTCAACCCACTCACCAAATTCGTTCCTTCCAACGCCGAAAAGGGCTCTCCCACCAAGTCCTTGAAATCTACCCGAATGACCAAAAGTCGCTTCTCCCCCGTTGTCCACGCCGCACTCGCCAAACTGGCTTTCCCTATGCCTCGATATTCCCCGCCCTCACTCTCCGCCGACACCGTGCTCTCCTCAAGTTCACTCAGATGCCCAACACCACACAGGAACACCGGCTCCTCCGCCTCCAACGCCACTACAACCTCACTCTCCGCTGCAAGCGATGCCCCCGATACCGAACAAACCGCGTCCACTCCCGCAACTCCATCGCCCGCTCCTGACGCTACCGACATCACGCGCAACGCGTGTTCGCTCACCACCGCTTCGCCCTCCAACACAAACCCATGAAGCGAAATCCCGCGGCGCGTCGGCTCCTCCAAGCGTCGACCATACACCCGCGCCGGCCATCGATCCTCCCCCATCTGAACCCAACGCGTCACACCAGATGATCCCCCAGGGTTCCCACCCTCCGCCAACGCAACCAAAACCTCCAAATCCCCGCGCCGATCAAACCCTTCCTCCAACTCAGCTCTCACCGCCGACGGCATTAACCGGGCCACCTCCGGCACCAAGGATAACCCCAGCGCCACCTCCGGTTGATCCTGCATCAGCTCAATCATGCGCGTCTTTCGAACTCGCGCGAGGTCCACGCCCGCCTCAACGTCTTGCGACTCCGCCTCCGTCCCACCAACCCCTGGTTTTCCCGACAAGTAGGCCACCGCCCAAGCATCAAACGCTGCCATCGCCGGTTCAATCGACCGCTCCGCCATCGTGGCTCGCGTGCCAGGGAATGGTCGAGGGTGCAGATCCCTCGCCTCACGGATCAACGGTCTGTAGTTCTGCATCGAGAACGTTTTGGTAATACGGCGGGCCTGTCGCCACCCCACCCTAACGTCGACACCCTGGTTTCCGCTGGCCTCAACCGCAGTAGGCGCTCCAGTGCCTACGGACACGGCCAGCCGTTGTGGTTCCTCACGCGAGCCCCATCCTAACCACGCGCAGACAACGCCCAGAAGGATCGCAATCCCGGTCCCAACGATCCTGAAATAAGGCAATTTCACGAGGACTATCCAGCAGTTCGCATGCCGCATCGGCACCCGTTAGCTCCGCATCAAAATCACTTCTAGGTTCAAGGGAACCGTCAAAACGGTCTCACGATCGACTGTGGTCTCAGGTAATCCATGAGCGTTTCCGGCCCCAATACGCCCCCTCCCATCCCGCTCAGGTTGCAGCCCGCATAGGGAACGCCATGGGGGAAAAGATTGTGCGCGTTGATCCAACTGTTGCCCGCCACCAACGATTCCGCCACGCGATTCGCACGCGAAAGATCCTGAGACCAGACGCTGTTCGCTAAGCCATACGACGAACTGTTCACCACCTCGACCCCATACTCCTCGTCCTCAAACGGAATCACATAGGCCACCGGTCCGAAAATTTCTTCCCGCGCACAAATGTTCTCCGGTGCCCCCGTCAATAAGGCCGGCTTCACGTAAAAACCTCCCTCATGCCCCGACACCTCCGCCTCGCCTCCTCGCACGATCACCGATGCTCCTTCTCTCTCTCCCCGCTCCAAATAGCCCAGCACCCGCCGACGCTGCTTCTCGCTCACCACCGGCCCCATGGTCGTTCCTTCCTCGAGTCCATGCCCGATCCGAACCCCGCGCAAAACCTCCGTCGCCGCCTCCACGATGGGTCCCAAAACCTTCTTGTGAATCACCCAGCGAGTCGCCGTGCAGCAAACCTGCCCGGAGTTCAACGTGATCGCGCCCGCCAACGCTTTCGCAACCCCAACCACGTCCACATCATCAAACACCACCGCAGCCCCCTTGCCCCCTAACTCAAGCTTGCAGGGGATCAGGTTCCGACCCGATGCCTCTCCCACCTTCCGCCCCACCTCCGGCGATCCCGTAAATGAGATCCGTTGGATGTTCGGATGCTGCGCCAAAGCAACCCCCGCCGTCTCCCCAAACCCAGGAACCACATTGATCACCCCCTTCGGAATGCCTGCACGCTCTGCAAGATGGCAAAAATAGAGCGCCGATAGGGGCGTATCCTCCGCCGGCTTGATCACCACCGTGTTCCCAGCCGCCAACGCCGGCGCAATGCCCCACCCCACCAACAACAACGGAAAATTCCACGGGAAGATAAACGCACACACTCCATACGGGGACCGGACACTCCGCGCTTCATACCCCGATACCGCGATCGGCTCCCGCCGACGGGTATGCACGGACAAGTCCGCATAGTAACGCAACGTGGCGGCCACATTCGGCACGTCCCCGCCCATCGCTTGCCCCAATGGTTTCCCAACATCCAACGATTCCAACTGCGCCAAAACCTCTCGGTTCTGATCCACTAAATCCGCCAGCCGATGCAGATACACCGCGCGGTCGTTCGCCGCTAACCCTGACCATTTCCCATGCCGGTGCGCCCAGCGCGCCGCTTCCACCGCCCGATCAATGTCCCGCGCCTCCCCCGACGCCACCGTAGCAACCACCCGACCACACCCCGGGTCCCGAACCTCAAACGTCCCCCCAGAACCCGCATCCACCCACTCGCCATCAATGTAGAGTTTGATGGGCTGCTGACTCAAAAACTCCTGAACCTCGGTGCGTAATGTGATCATGTCGATTCGTGTTAGGGATTCGACATCAGCCTAAGCAATCCTCCTCCGAAGTCAGCCGAAAACTGAACGCTCCACCAATTCCTACACCACTCGTCTACCTCCCCAGCACCTTGATCGAGGCGTGAATACGAACCAAATCCCGATCCCTTCCCGATATTCCACCCACCCCCTGAACCCATCCCTTCTGCGTGTCGGCGGACAGCGTCGTGGCTTCCATCCAACGCCACAACTCCGTGTGCCCATCGGCAAAACTCAACACGCCCCCGCGCCGATGTCGTGTCGCAGGGTGGTCCACCCACCACCATTGTCCAGGCTGGGTGGCAACGAAACGCGCGTTCTCGATGCTGCCCTGGTGTTCATCGATGAACACAAAGGCCTTCGAAGGCGGGGGGTCGACAATGGCCGACAGCCGATGCCATCGAGTTCGATCCTCGGGATTCGGATCGTCGTTCATGTAAGCGCTCATCGACACACTCCGCACGCGCGGAATCTTCCCCTCGTCACGAACGGTCGATCGGTCCGCAGGACATTTATAGATCTTTACCGACCGATTATAGGAAAACAGCACTCCCCGTTCGATGTTCGTAGGGGTGGTATCGGTCCATGCATTCCCGGCGATCCAAGTGGCTCCCGTCGCCACAAAATTACCACGGCTACCGCCTGTCGTCGTCGCGTTGGGGGGCAGCAAATCATTCGAATCATCCGCATACATCAGCCAGCAAAACTGGAGCTGACGGTAATTATTCATGCAGGCAATCTGCGAGGCCTTGGCCCTAGCTTGAGTCAGGGAAGGCAGCAGCAACGAGGCGAGAATTGAGATGATCGCGACCACCACAAGCAGTTCGATCAACGTAAACCCGTCTCGATAAACGCGGAACCTGGGTGTGAATGGAGTTAACCGGACCACAGTCAATACAGCCATCCTGGCAGCATCCAAGCCTCTGAGCAAACCCAGAAACCACCGGACACCAACTGCGATCCATGTCCCCCCTGCCGTGGAAGCCGTGTGCCCACACACGGCATGGCCCCTTCGCCAAGCGCCGTAGGCCGTGTGCCCCCACACGGCGCGACCCCTTCGCCAAACGCTGTAGGCCGTGTGCCCCCACACGGCGTAGCTATTTGCTCCCCCGCCCTCAACGCGGCTCTCGACGGAACCACCCATTCGGTCTATTTTCCTCCGCTCATAGATGGATATGCAGCACCAACATCAATCCAATCCAGGCCTCCTCGCTCGACTCAAAGTCGCTCTCGCCTGTTTCTCCAAAGCGCTCTCCGACGGGGCCTTCGTGAATCAGGTAACCCCCTTGCTCCATGGGGTCCCAACTACCCCTGCCATACCACACGTCCCGCCCCCACCGCTCCCACCCCCCCCAGCCGCAGTCGTCCCCGCTAAGCCGTCCCCCGAGGAACTCCAAGCCTCCGCTCTCAACCTGCTCGCCCTGCTGCAACGCGAAGGACGTCTCGTCGATTTCTTACAAGACGACGTCACCTCCTACTCCGATGCCGACGTCGGCGCCGCCGCACGCATCGTCCACAGTGGCTGCCGCAAAGTCCTGCTCCAATCCCTATCCCTCGAGCCCGTGCTCAAAGACTCCGAAGGGGCAGCCATCCAAGTCCCCCTCGGGTTCGACCCACAGCGAATCCGCCTCACCGGGAACGTCACCGGCACACCTCCATTCCGTGGCTCGCTCAAACACCACGGCTGGATCGCGACCTCCGTCAAACTCCCCACCCTCGCCGCAAGCCTAGACGCCCGCATCCTCGCACCGGCCGAAGTGGAAATCTAAGCTCTACCCCCGGCCCTTCCTCGCCACGTCACGTCGCTATTCATCATTCATCGTCCTCACTGTTATATCATGTCCCGTTACTCCATAGGCATCGACCTGGGCACAACCCACTGCGCGGTTTCCTACCTCAACCTCGACTCTTCCACCAGCCGGGGCGCCGAGCAAACCATGCTCCCGATCCCCCAAGTCACCGCGCTCGGTGTCGTCGATGCAAAGCCGTTGCTCTCCTCCTTCCTCTACCTCCCCAATGCAAACGAATTTCCCGCAGGGGCGCTCGCCCTGCCTTGGGACCCTTCACGATCGGATTGGGTCGTTGGGGAATTCGCGCGTTCCCACGGGTCCAAATCCCCCACCCGTCTGGTCTCCTCCGCAAAAAGCTGGCTCTGCCACGCCGGGGTCGACCGCCAATCCGGCATCCTCCCCTGGCAAGCCCCCGAGGATGTCCAGCGTATATCCCCACTCGAAGCCTCATCACGTTACCTGAGCCACTTGCGCGAAGCATGGGACCACCAACACGCGGTCGAAGACTCTCCTATGTCCGAGCAAGAAGTCGTGCTCACCGTGCCCGCCTCCTTCGACGCCGCCGCTCGTGACCTAACACTCACAGCCGCCCTCAACGCCGGGCTCAAAAACGTCACATTACTCGAAGAACCCCAGGCCGCTCTCTACGCATGGTGCGAGTCCTTGGGCGAACGGTTCCGCAAGCACGCGCGCCCAGGTGATGTGATCCTCGTCGTTGACGTCGGCGGCGGCACGAGCGACTTCTCACTCATCGCAGTCACCGACCAAGGGGGCGAGGTCGAACTTACGCGTGTCGCCGTCGGTGACCACATTCTTCTGGGCGGCGACAACATGGACTTGGCCCTGGCTCACACCGTGAATCAACGTTTCGCAGCGAACGGCAAACGCCTGGATCCATGGCAGTTCAATGCGCTCACCTTCGCCTGTCGCGCAGCCAAGGAGCAGCTCTTTGCAAATCCAGAGTTGCCTCATGTGCCGCTCGCAATTCCAGGCCGCGGCTCGTCGCTCATGGGCGGCACGCTGCGAGCCGAACTGGGTCGCGACGAACTCAACACCGTGCTCGCCGAAGGCTTTTTCCCTGTCACAACAATCAACCTCCTTCCACGCACCGCTCGCCGAACCGGCCTGACCCAAATGGCGCTACCTTATGCTCAAGACGCCGCCGTCACCCGTCACCTCGCCGCCTTCCTCACACGCCAAGCCGGCGCGTTGGCCCGGCATCAATCCACCCCCGATTCTCAACCTAAGTCCTTCGCCCATCCCACCTCCGTCCTGTTCAATGGCGGTGTCTTCAAGGCCAACCCGCTCCGCCAACGCGTCCTAACAGTGCTCAATCAATGGCTCGCCGCTGAAGGTGGCCAGCCCGCCAAAGAACTCGAAGGGGCCGATCTCGACCTCGCCGTAGCCAGGGGCGCGGCCTACTACGGCTGGGTCCGACACGGCCACGGCCTCCGCATCCGCGGCGGAACCGCCCGCGCCTACTACGTCGGCATCGAAACCGCCATGCCTGCCGTCCCCGGCATGGAGCCTCCCGTCAAAGGCCTCTGCGTCGCTCCCTTCGGCATGGAAGAAGGCACCCAAGCCGATGTCCCCCCACAAGAGTTCGGTCTCGTCGTCGGCGAAGCCACACGATTCCGGTTCTTCGCATCTTCCGTCCGACGTGACGACAAGGTGGGAACCATGATCGAAGACGTCGACTGGAATAACGATTTCGAAGAAACCGCCCCTATCGAAACCACGCTCCCCTCCACAGGCACCTCCTCGGACCAGTTGATCCCCGTCAATCTCCAAGCCGCCGTGACCGAATTGGGAATGCTCGAACTGCGTTGCATCGAAAAAAGCGGACCCGGGTCCTGGAAGCTCGAGCTCAACGTCCGGATGAAGGAGTAAGTTGTCCAAGCCCGATTACATCATCGGTATCGATCTGGGCACGACAAACAGTGCCTTGGCTTTCGCTCCGTTGTCCCCCGACCCTGAAACAGCAGTCCTCGATCTTCGCATTCCCCAGCTCGTCCGCCTCGGTGAGGTTTCCGATCGCGGTTTACTCCCCTCGTGCCTCTACATCCCAGGAGAGCATGAACTTCCTCCAGATTCCTGTGCATTACCGTGGCCCTCAGCATCCCCTCTCATCGTCGGTGAGTTCGCACGCTGGCAAGGGGCTCAGGTCCCCGGCCGCCTCGTCGCCTCCGCCAAAAGCTGGCTCTGCCACTCCGGAGTCGACCGCACGGCCGATATCCTCCCCTGGGGAGCCCCCCCGGACCTCCAGAAACTTTCCCCGGTCCAGGCATCCTCACTGATTCTTTCTCATCTCGCCCACGCCTGGAACCAGGCTCATCCTCAAACCCCAATCGAAGCCCAAGAGGTGGTCCTCACCATCCCTGCCTCCTTCGACGAGGTAGCTCGCGCCCTAACCCTCGAAGCCGCCCGGCGCTCCGGCCTAGGCCAGCTAACGCTCGTCGAAGAACCCCAAGCCGCCTTCCACGATTTCGCCCATGCGCACCGTCGCAACCTAACCGAAGCTCTCGCTGAAGCTCGCCTTGCTCTAGTCGTCGACGTCGGAGGCGGCACCACAGACTTCTCGCTCATTCGCGTCCAGGTCATCCAGGGCAACCTCGAACTCGAACGAATCGCCGTCGGCGAACATCTCATGTTGGGCGGCGATAACATGGATGCCGCACTCGCGCGGCTCGCCGAAGAACGCTTGACCCAGGGAACCCGCAAGCTCACCGCTGCCCAGTGGCATCAACTGATTCAAGCCACGCGCACCGCGAAGGAAACCCTGCTCGCCTCCCACGACACCGACTCCTTCCCGATCACCATCGCCAGCGGTGGTAGCCGCCTCCTCGGATCCACACTCTCCACTCGCCTGAATCGATCCGACGTTCTCAACATCCTGCTGGACGGCTTCTTTCCCGAGGTCCCCTACGACGCGGCGCCCAAGTCTCGATCAGGCGCGCGCGTGGCCTTGCAAGAACTTGGACTGCCCTATGCCCAAGATCCCGCGATCACGCGACACCTTGCCGAGTTCCTCGCCCGCCATCGTTCGGCAGGTAACGACGCTCTCCTCCAACCCACCCCCGCTCGATCCGCACAGCCACAATCCCAGCCCCATCCCCAATCCCATTCGCTACCCCGTCCCGACGTCGTGCTGCTCAACGGAGGCGTGTTCAAAGCCGAAGACCTCACCCGACGACTCCTGCACGTAATCTCCGCTTGGTGGCCCAACTCGCCCCCAATCCGCGTCTTGGACCATAGCTCACTGGAATCCGCAGTGGCTCGCGGAGCGGTCGCTCACGGCCTTGCTCGCCATGGCCTCGCGCGTCGAATCGGAGGCGGTGCTGCTCACGCGTTCTATGTCGGCCTCGCAGGTTCGAAAACCGACCCGACGCCCAAAGCACTCTGCGTCATTCCCAGAGGCCATCGCGAAAACCAGGTCCTTGATCTGACCGAACGTTCATTCACCCTGACCCTGGGGCGTCCCGTCCAGTTCCCGCTCTACTCCACCACCTCCGATCGCGTCGATCCACCCGGTGCGGTGGTCGACCTCACCGACGACCTGCTCCCACTCCCGCCCTCGCACTCCTTGCTCAAAGGGGCGAACCTTTCCGCTGCGACCATCCCTGTCCATCTACGCGCGCTCGTCACCGAAGTAGGCACGCTCGAGCTCTGGTGCGTTTCCAACCTCTCCGAAGATCAGTGGCGGCTCGAGTTCGACCTGCGCGGAGTCGCAGACCGATCCACCTCCACCACCGTCGCCGAATCCTTGCCCAGCGGTTTCGAGGAAGCGCGGGTCTCGATCGAACGAGTGTTCGGCTCCAAACCGTGCTCCCTCCCTCCCCGTGAAGTCAAACAGCTGGGCCGCACACTCGAGTCCTCCTTGGGGCCCAAGACCTCCTGGAGCCTATCGGTCCTCCGCGAACTGTGGAGCGTGCTGTTCTCCAACGCGAACCGCAGACGCCGCAGCGCCGATCATGAGCGCGTGTTTTATCAACTGCTCGGTTACACCCTACGCCCTGGCTTCGGCTATCCCCTCGACGATTGGCGCTGCGAACAATCGTTCCGGCTGTTCCAAGAAGGGGTGAGCTTCCATAGTGAACAACCCAACTGGAACGAGTTCTGGGTGCTCTGGCGTCGCATTGCTGCCGGCCTGAGCCCCACCCACCAAGCCATGCTCTGGGCGTTCCTCAAACCGCACCTCGCCAAACGCATCCTGCCCATCGAAACAAAATCCAGCCTCAAACCCAAAGGCATCCAACCCGAAGGCCTCGACGAAATGGTGCGCGTGGCCGCCGCTCTCGAAGATCTGCCCCCGCAGGATAAAGAAGAACTGGGCGGCTGGATCGCTCAACGGCTCACTCAACCGGCCATCGCCCGAGGGCCGTGGGCCTGGGCTCTAGGCCGAATCGGAGCTCGCTGGCCGCTCCGTGCCAGTGGGCATCAGGTCGTTCGACCCGATCAAGCCGCTGAATGGCTACAACTTCTCCTCTCCCCACAGATTCTCAGCATCGATGGGGCCCCCTTCGCCGCTGTCTCTCTCGCCCGGCTCACCGGCGACCGGAACCGGGATCTACCCGAGGATCTCCGGCTCCAAACCGTTTCTCAACTCACAGGCCTCAAAGTCCCATCACGCTGGTGCCAGTTGCTCACCGAGGTGATCCAACTCGACCTAGCCGAGGAGTCCCAATCCCTCGGAGATACGCTCCCCATCGGATTGCGACTGTGACCCACGCCCTTGCCATGCCCACCCACTCAACCCCAAATTCAATCCCAACAACCGAGTCCGCCGAACAGGTGCAGGCCCGTCTCTTGGCCATCCTCGACGCATCCCAAGATTGCATCATCACCATCGATCACGAGGGCCTCATCACCGACTTCAATGCCTCTGCCGAAAAAACGTTCGGTTACCCTAGATCCCAGGCCCTCGGCCGCGAAATGGCCGAATTGATCGTCCCTCCTAGCCTCCGCGAACGCCACCGCGCCGGCCTCCGAAGATTGGTCGAAACCGGCCAAAGCACCGGCATGCTCGGTCGACGCATGGAGGTCCCTGCCCTCTGCTCCAACGGCTCCGAAATTCCCGTCGAACTCACGATCACACAAATCGCGCACGCCAGCGGCCGCCCCTGCTTTACAGCCTACCTGCGCAATCTCTCGGAACAAAAACGCACGGAAGCAACCCTCGCTGAAAACGCCGCCCAACAACGCGAGGCCCGCGATTACTTCGAAAAAAGCTTCAACTCCAGCCCCGCCTTCATGTCCATCGCTCGGGCTGACAATGGCCGAATCATCGCCGCCAACCCTTCTTTCGTCAGCGGCTCCGGTCTTACTCTCGAAGAGGTCATCAACAAAACCACCGAGGAACTTGGCCTCTGGCTCCTACCTCAAGCCCGCACCGAGTTCCTCGCACGCATCCGCAAAGACCATGCCGTGCGCGATTTCGAAGCCGATTTCCGCGGCAAAACCAAAATCAGCACCCTCCTCCTCAATGCCGATATCCTCGAACTCCGAGGAATCCCCTGCATCTTTACCGTCGGCATCGATATCACCGAACGTCGCCGCCGCGACCTGTTCCAGTCCGTCACCTATGAAATCGCCCATACCTGGCTCGCGGGCGATGACCTCCCCACCTTGCTCACAAAGGTCCACAAAATCATCGGTAGGCTCATGCCGACCAAAAACTTCTACGTCGCGCTGCTGAATCCAGAACGGTCGCTCATCACGTTCCCCTACTTCGTCGACGAATCCGGCGCTCGACCCGAACCACGTCCCCCGACCAACAGCGTCACCGAACTCGTCCTCCAGACCCAGGAACCTCTGCTCGCCACTTTCGATCAGATCGTCGAAAAACTCACCGCACGAGGTCCCTTTTCACCAAAACCAAATACCGTCCCCTGCGCTCAATGGATGGGCGCACCGTTGATCGTCGATGGCCGCAGCGTCGGCGTCATCGCCCTCCAAGATTATCACAACCCAAAAGCGTATTCCGAAGAGGACAAGAAGCTGCTCTCCTTCGTTGCCGATCAAGTCGCCGCAGCCATCCAACGCCAAGAAATCGAAGCCGCCCGCGCTCGCGCCGAACAACAGTTCCGCTCCATTTTCGAAAACTCGCTCGAAGGCCTCTACCAGTCCTCCCCAAACGGCCGATTCCTCAAAGCCAACCCAGCCCTCGCTCGCATTCTTGGCTTTCCCTCCGCCGACTCCCTCCTCCACGCTCAGTGGGCTCAACTCTATGTGGATCCCCAACGATCCGCCGACTTCCTAAAGCTCATCGATACCTCCGACGAAATCACAGACTTCGAATCCGAGGTCCACCGTGCCAATGGGGGGACTATCTGGATCTCCCAATCCGTGCGTGTCATGCGCTCAGCCGATGGCGAGATCGACCACTTCGAGGGTGTCGCCGTCAACGTCACCGCCCAACGCGAGGCCGCCTCCGCCCTCAAGCGCGCGAAGGAGGAGGCCGACGCCGCCAGCCGCGCCAAGTCCACATTCCTGGCCAGCATGAGTCACGAACTGAGGACCCCGCTCAACGGGATCCTAGGCTATGCCCAAATCTTGAAACGCGATGACCTCCTGAATCCTAAACAGCGCGACGCCATCGGCATCATCCATTCCTCCGCCGACCACCTCCTCAACCTCATCAACGACGTCCTCGATCTGTCCAAAATCGAAGCCCATAAACTCGAGCTACATCCCACCGAGTTCGACCTCCGCGACTTCGCGCTCTCGGTCACCAACGTCTTCATCCCTCGTGCCCAGGAGAAAAATCTGACACTCGAAACCGTCATCAGCACGGACCTCCCTTCGGTGGTCAAGGCGGACGAGCAACGGCTCCGGCAAGTGGTTTTCAACCTCCTCGGCAACGCCATCAAGTTCACCCACCAAGGCGGTGTCGTCTTCGCCATCGAACAGGCACCCGATCCCGCCTTGGTCCGCATCTCCGTAACCGACAGTGGACCCGGCATTCATCACGACGACCAACATAAGCTGTTTCAGCCTTTTACCCAAGTCGGCGATGAACATCAACGCACCGCCGGCACGGGCCTCGGCCTCGCCATCAGCAGCAGTATCGTCAACCAAATGGGCGGCACCCTACACCACGAAAGCAAAACCGGCTCCGGTGCCCGCTTCTGGTTCGATCTCGCCCTCCCCGCTTCCCTCGCCAACGCCACTCAACCTGTTGTAACGGCCCGAATCATCGGATACGAAGGCCCTCGCCGTCGCATCCTCGTCGCTGATGATCATCCCGCCAACCGATCCTTGCTCGTCGACCTCCTCATCCCTCTCGGTTTTCTCGTATCAACCGCGAACGATGGTGAACAGGCTATCCAATCTGCCACCGACGTTCACACTCGGCCCGACCTCGTCCTGCTCGACCTGAGAATGCCACGTGTCGATGGCCTCGTGGCCGCTCAAACCATCCGAGGGTCGTTCGCCTCCAAGAATCAACCAGCCCCTGTCCTTGTCGGCGTCTCCGCCAGCGCATTCCACGTGGATCGCCAAACCTTCCTCGCCGCTGGGTGCGCTGATTTCCTCGCCAAACCCTTCCGCGAAGACCAACTGCTCGGCCTGATTAGTCATCACCTAGGCTTGGCATGGACCTATGCCGGCGTCCCCAGCAGCGGAGAAACCCAGTTCATCACACGGGCCGCCACGTCCGCCTCAGAAACCATCGTCCCCCCAGCCACAGCGGATCTCGAAGAACTGCTCCGACTCGCCAACAACGGCGATGTGCTCGGCGTTCGCACACTCGCCGAAGGGTTGTCCACCCAACACCCAGATCTGCTGCCCTTCTGTCGCCAAATCATCGAACTCGCGGCTCGTTACAAGATGAAGGCCATCCGACAGTTGCTCGCTCGCTATCGGAGCGTGCCCTGATCCAACACTCCCTCGTCGCTCATCCCATCCATCCCTCCGCTCATCTCCGACCCCATAACGCCTGTGCCAGCCACCTTGCTCATCGTCGATGATACCCCAGCCAATCTCAGCGTGCTCGTGGACTCTCTCGCAGGTGCGGGATACCGCCTGCTCGTGGCCGAAGACGGCGAAGATGCCATTACGCAAGCCGAACTTACCAAGCCGGACCTCATCTTGCTCGATGTCATGATGCCCGGGCTCAATGGCTTCGAGACGTGCGCCAAACTCAAAGCCTCCGAGACCACCAAAGACACGCCCGTTATCTTCATGACCGCCCTCGGGGATACCTCCGACAAGGTCAAAGCCTTCGAAGCCGGAGCCGTCGATTACGTCACCAAACCGTTCCAACAGGAAGAAGTGATCTCGCGCGTGCGCGCCCACCTCGAATTACGTCGTCTCCGACGCCAACTCGCCGAGCAGTTGGCCTTACGCGAACGATTCATGCGTATCGCCGGTCACGATCTGCGCAATCATCTCTGCCTCATGCTCATCACTGTCGAAGTGACCGAAATGTGGCACCGCAAAGGTCAAGCGTTACCCAAGCTCGATTCCCAACTCGCCCTGCTCACCAACACGGGGAATCAGATGAGAAATATCATCGACACCTTCCTGGACCTTACCCCCTCCAATGCCGATGCGTCCACCAGTCCAAGCCGATGTGATATTAATCTCGTTGCCGAAGCGGTCTCCTCTCAATACACCTACACCGCGAGTCGTAAAGGCATCCAACTCTCCTTGGCCCTTGCCGAGAAACTGCCCCTCGCCCTGAGCCCGAGCACTCTCATCTTTCAGGCGTTCACCAACTACCTCGGAAATGCCATCAAGTTTACCCCCCTGGGCGGTTCCGTCGCGGTGCAAACCTCCCTGCTTGAGAATCGTATCCGAGCCCAGGTTGTCGACTCAGGCCCGGGAGTCCCCCTTGCCGAACGTTCCCAACTGTTTGTCGAACACGCCCGCCTCTCCCCACGCCCCACAGGCGGCGAGGAAAGTCACGGCATCGGGCTCTCTATCGTCAAACAACTCGTTGAATCTCGCGGCGGGCGTGTCGGAGCTGAGTTCCCTCCCACCGGCGGTAGCGTCTTTTGGTTTGAGTTGCCAACCGCCTGAACCTCCGCCCCACTCCCGCTCACTCGTAACGCAACGCCTGGATCGGGTTGAGCTTCGCCGCTTTGATGGCCGGCAGTAGCCCTGCCAAAATGCCTACCCCAATGCTGAACCCCACAGCCAAGGTCATGGCTTCTGGTGTGATCACGGGAGAGTTCTGACTCGGAGCAATCAGAACCAGAATCTTCACCAACCCGTTCGACGCCAAAAGTCCCATCGCCGCTCCCAAGACCGCGATCACCACACTCTCAACCAAGATCTGAATAAAAATCGCAAGGCCCGTCGCCCCAATCGCCTTGCACAAACCAATCTCCCGCACGCGTTCGTTGATACTCGCCAGCATGATGTTCATGATGCCAATCCCGCCCACCAACAAACTAATCCCCGCAATAATCCCACCGCTCAGCCTCGCGTTCTTGATCTGTGCATTGATGTTGTCCAACTGGTTCTCTTGCGTCCGAAAGTTGAAGTCCTCAATCCCCTTGTGCGTCATCATCAAGACATTCCGAGCTTGCTGCAACGCCGGCTCCAGTTGCTCTAAATCCGCCACCTTGATGTCGATGTCCGTAAGTCTCGGGTCCGGGACGTTGTTCGTCCCCGTCGATGATCGAAACTTCACCCACGCCGTGTTCAACGGCATGTAGATCGTGTAGTTCTTACGCCAAAATGCCCAACCACCCCGACGCCCCCACCCTTTCATTCGAGTAGGCCCACCCTTCGCGTCCGCAGCCGCTGCCGATCGCTTCGCCTGCTCTCTTTCCTTCTTCTCCTGCTCTCCCTCGTAATGCTCAAACATGCCCACAATCGTAAAAGTTTGCCCTCCTATCTGGATCAACTCTCCCACAGGGTTGATGACTCGCCCCACCTTCTCCGGCGATCCAAAAAGCTCGTCCCGGATTCCCGTCCCAATCACACAGACGCTGCTCGCAGAATCCTCATCGAGCGCCGTAAAAAACCGTCCGTGCTCCAACGTGTGCAGGTTCATCTCCAACACTTCTGGCCAAACCCCCACACACTCCGATGGATTCACGTTCTTCTCCTCCCGACTCACCACCACCCCGTTCACAGCCATCTCCGGAGAAATCAATCGAAGCATGGGCGCACTCCGCCGCAACGCCTCCACATCTCGCATCGTCTTCCCCGTCGCCTCATCCGCCAAATGCTCCTGATGCGTCGGCACCGCCTGATCCTCCACCAGCACCTTGTCCGCCCCCCCCATCGCCACCATCGATTCCTTCATCCCGTTCTCCATCCCTTTCACCAACGCCGACATCGCCACCAAACTCGCAACCCCCAAAATGATCCCCAGCATCGTCAACATCGATCGAAATTTATGCGACCACACCTCCTTGAACCCCACGACAATGGTATTGATTAGGTTCATGCTCAATTACTCGTAACGTAACGCAATCAATGGGCTCAGCCGCGAGGCCTTCACCGCCGGAAATAAACCCGCCAAAATCCCAATGCCCACACTCGATCCAAATGCCATCGCCATCGCTCCAAAGGTGATGATCGGCGCGTTGTCCGTCGGCGAAATCGCCGCCAATAGTTTCACCAGCAAAACCGAAACCTCCAAACCCGCTAGCCCTCCCAATACCGCCAACACCACGCTCTCCACCAAAATCTGCACGAAAATGTCCGCCGTCGTCGCCCCCACCGACTTCCGAATGCCCACCTCCCGCACCCGCTCCGAAATGCTCGCCAGCATGATGTTCATAATCCCGATCCCCCCCACCAATAGACTGATCCCCGCAATCATCCCCCCGCTCAATCGTGCGTTCTTGATGAATGACTTGATGTTGTCCGCCCACTCCTCCTGAGTCCGAAATGCAAAGTCTTCAATCCCCTTGTGCGTGGTCATCATCACGTTCCGAACCTGCTGCAAGGCCACGTCCATCCCCTCCACATCCCGCAGCTTAATCTCGAGTGTCGATAATCGCGGATCTCCCGCGTCATATAACGCCGCTGAGTTCCCACCCCAAGAGCTATACCCAGCTGAACCGCCCGAACGAAACTTCAGCCACATCGTGTTCAATGGCATGTAAACCGTCGCGTTCTTCAGCCAGAAAATGAAATTCCCACCTCCCCGCCCACCACCACCCCAGCCGCGACTGCGCGTTGGCCCCGTCTTCTCGGTCTTCGGCTCCAGCTTCGCCAGCTCTCGCTTCTTCTTGTCCTGCTCGCTCTCGTAATGCTTGAACATGCCGATAATCGTGAACGCCTGCCGGTTGATCGTGATGGTCTCACCAATCGGTATAATCTCGTGCCCCACTTCCTCCGGAGATCCAAATAGCTCGTCCCTCGTCGCAGCCCCAATCACGCACACGCTACGCGCCATCTCGTCGTCAATCTCATTGAACATTCGACCATGCTCAATCTCGTGCTCGCTCATCTCCAACGCCACCGGCCACACCCCGGCCACAATGAATGGCCTGAAATACTTGCCCTTCGCCGCAACCGTCGCGCCAAATTGCCGCATCTCCGGCGACATCGACTCAATCATGGGCGCGTTCGCCGCCAAGGCTTTCACATCCCCCAGAGTAATTCCCACCGCCTGATCCTTCAGGTGCCGCTGGTCCACAGGCACCTCCTGCGGCTCAATGCGCACCTTCTTCAAGCCTCCAATGGCGATCAAAGCCTCCCTCGCCCCCTTCTCCATGCCGGCCACCAACGCCGACATCGCTATCAGACTCGCCACCCCCAAAATAATGCCCAGCATCGTCAGGAGGGATCGAAACTTGTTCGCCCAGATCTCCTTCAACCCCACGCTGATGGCACTCCAAATATCCATGTCAACTGTGTACTTCCATCGCCCCTCCACCCGCTCCCGCTACTCGATCCAATCCTGCCAGTTTGGCGTCCAGTTTCGTCGCCACCTTGCCGTCCCGGATCTCAATCTTCCGCGGTGTCACCGCCGCAATCTCCGGATCATGGGTTACCAGAATAATCGTCCGCCCCTCCTCGCTCAACCGACGAAACAGGTTCAAAATGTTCTCCCCCGTGTGCGAGTCCAGGTTCCCTGTCGGCTCATCGGCCAACACAATGCGCGGATCATTCACCAACGCCCGAGCAATCGCTACACGCTGCTGCTGGCCTCCTGATAACTGGCTCGGCCGATGTTTCGAACGGTTCTCCAACTCCACCATCTTCAAGGCCTCCATCGCGCGCTCCCGTCGTTCCTTCGAGGATTTGCCACCGTAAATCATCGGCAGCTCCACGTTCTGCAAAACGTTCAGCTTCGGTAGCAGGTTGAAAAACTGAAACACAAACCCAATCTTCTTATTTCGGATCCCAGCCAACTGCCGCGGACTAGCGTTCTGGATCATCGTCCCATCCAGCGTGATGGTCCCCTTCGAGGGCGTATCCAGACAGCCCAGAATATGCATCAGCGTCGATTTCCCACTTCCGCTGGGCCCGATGATACTAATGAATTCACCCGTCCCAATGTCCAACGAAACGTCATCCAACGCTCGAATTTCCTCACCTCCGAGGTGATAAATCTTGCTGATGTTCCGAACCTCAACGAGTGCCATGGCGCAATGGGGTAATAGGATGGCTATCGACTGCTGCTCGTGGCTGCCGGCTTCGTGCCAGCCGGCGCCGCCGATGTCCCAGCCGCCTTGAGCGAAGCGGAACCGGCCGCCCCGGGTGCCTTCTGATCCTTCGACTTGGTCTGGTTCGCCTTCTCCTCCTTCGGCATCTCCAACATCACCGTCTCACCCGCACTCACCCCTGACTGTATCTCCGCGAAAAAGAAGTCCGAAATCCCCACCTGCACCACCCGGCGCTCATACGAATCTCCCTTTTTCACAAACACAAATCGCTCCATGCTCCCGCTGTCACCACTCTTCTCCGTAAAAACCGCTGCCAGAGGAACCGACGCCACCCCGTCCGCCGAAGCCACAGGTATCTTAATATTAGCGGTCATCCCAGGACGGACCCGTGGATCAACCTCTCGCAACAGAATCCTCACCGCGAAGCCCTTGATGTTGTTCTTAATCATGGCCTGAGGAGCCACGCGTTCCACCTTGCCCACCACCTTCAAGCCCTGCACGGCCTCCACCGTCACCTCCACCTCCTGATCCACCTTCAACCGCGTCACGTCCGCCTGATTGATGTGCGCGTTGATAATCATGGTTCGCAGGTCCGCAATCGTCAAAACCTCCGTCCCGCTGTTAAACCCTCCCGAACCCGAAACCGCCTGCCCAATCGAAACCGGCCGAGTCAATACCGTGCAGTCAAACGGTGCCTCAACCCGGGTTTTCCTGAGCCGATCATTCAATAGGTCCAACGATTTCTTCGAACGTTCCAACGCATTCTTCGAAAGCTCAAACTGCGTCTTCGTGTCCTCATACAACTCTTGCGAAATCAGCTTCTCCGCATAGAGCTGCACCGACCGATTGTAATTCCGCTCCGCCTGCCCCATCTGCAAGGTCGCACGCTCGATCTCCTTCTGGGAGGATTCCTTCTCAATCTGCAAATCCCGGTCGTCCAACGTGAAAAGCAGAGACGACTTCTTCACCACATCGCCAATATCCACCGGTAACTCAGAAATCCTCCCATTCACCTCAGGCCGCACCGACACCTGCTCAGCCGGCCCAATCTCCCCAGCCGCACTCACCGCAAACTTGATGTCTCGCGTCTCAACCACCGCCGTCGCCGTCTTCGACGCCGCCGCAGAACTCGGCTCCGACGCCGCCCGCCACTCGCGCAAGCGCGGATACCCATACACTCCGCCCGCCACCACAATCCCCAAGACGATCCACTTTTTCATGCGTTATAAAATCACAATGGTCGATAATACGCCTACGTGCAATTTGCTTTTTAAATTAATTCGTCCCCGCTCCTTTGATGCGGGGAGACAGGCGCTGCCACCGCCATCGATAGGTAGGGACGCCCCGCTGGGGCGTCCGCGTCCCGCGAAAGCGGGACGCTCCGGAGCCTTGAGTCTCCAAGCCTTCCCCAAAAAACTAAGATGCTCGATAACTCAAAGCCCCATTCCGTCCGACCGCTGGCCGGACGGGGACGTCCCAGCGGGACGTCCCTACCTCGCCAAAGGCCACCCCTGCAGGCTCACAGCCCCAATCCGCGAGATGTCTGCTTCGAGCCAGTCTCATCATAATCTTACTCC
>Ga0172367_10001897_pt1 | contig 29556 bp, 23 predicted proteins | sample Lak10m_FD_114542 | JGI IMG/M metagenome (GOLD analysis project Ga0172367, IMG submission 114542) | Freshwater microbial communities from Kabuno Bay, South-Kivu, Congo - kab_022012_10m | ecosystem: Environmental > Aquatic > Freshwater > Lake | place: Democratic Republic of the Congo: South-Kivu...
AGAAATATCCCACCGTCCAAATCGGCTCACAATGCTGGATGGCAGCCGGCCTTGATTACGGAACAACCATTTCTGCCAGCAGTCCACAGAGAGATAACTGCATCCCGGAAAAATATTCTCGTCCCTCGTCCATCGTCCCTCATCCTTCGTTCTACCAATGGGATGAGGTGATGCAGTACCAGGAAACTGAAGCTATTCAGGGCCTTTGTCCCCCCGAATGGCATGTTCCTTCGGAAGCAGACTGGGAGATCCTGTTTGCCAACTGGACCAACAATGCCTTTGCCGGCAAACCTCTGCTTTATACCGGATTCTCGGGGTTCAACGCCCTGCTGACAGGCGTTCAGTTTTTTAACCGCCTCTGGGAGTTTGAAGATACCGCCACCTTCCTGTGGAGTTCCACCGCTCACGGTCCCTGGAAAGCCTGGGCACATGCCATGAACCAATACAACTACTCGATCTCTTATTACCCCTCGTATCGCATCAACGCGTTTTCGGTGAGGTGTGTGAGGGATTAGGGGAAATCCTGTAACTTTGCCGGGAAATTACGCTCTATGCCCTCGATCCGTATCACCAAAGAGTTCTCCTTCGAGGCGGCACATGCCCTGAAGGGCTACGACGGCCCCTGCCGGAATATCCACGGGCACTCGTACCACCTCTCCGTCACCGTCACAGGAACTCCCGTGGCGAAGCCTGGTTCGCCTAAACGCGGGATGGTGATGGATTTCAGCGAGCTGAAAAAGATCATGAAATCGGAGGTGATCGACCGGATGGACCATGCGCTGATCCTGCCTTCAGACCTGGATATCCGGGAGTTGCAGAAGATGGGAGAGCCCTTCTCGAAAATCATCGTGGTGGAGTACCAGCCCACAACCGAAAACCTCCTGGCGGATTTTGCCGGACGGATCAGCAAAGCATTGCCGCAGGGCGTGACACTCTTTAGCCTGAAACTTAGGGAAACCGCCACCTCCTACGCGGAGTGGTATGCCTGACCGGATCCAAGATTTTTTACCTGTTTTTCGGAATCCTGATTACATAGGTATCCTGCGGATGGTCGGTGGAGAGTAGCCTGGCGCTGTCCCAGTGAAGCTGGTCCCCGTAATATCCATGGAGGTCCCGTTGGCCGTTCACCTCATCATGCCCTGTGTGTATTCTCAGCAGGTAGGACCCGGAGGGGAGATCCTCAAAGAGAAAATGTCCGCTGGAGTCAAGCTCGGTCTTCCTGAGAAAGCCTACCGAATCATAGGGCGCCTGCTTGTCGTGGATCCGGAAGAGGTAGGCGGTTCCTTTGGTCAGTTCGGTCTGGTCGATGAAGGCCTGCCCTTTGATCTGGTGAGAGGGCTTCACCGCCAGCCAGATGAACAGTGTGATCAGGAAAAGCCCTGCGATCGCCAGGGCCGGATAGAGCCGGCGAGGCTGCCACCAATTGGCCAGAGGCCAGACTTCCCTGGGGGCTTCCGCAGGTGCGCGCTTTCCGTCAAGCCGGCGGCGGATCGCCTCCCAGCTTCCGGCAGGAGGCTCCGGCTCAAACCCGCGGAATTGTTCGCGAAGTTGCCGGCTCACCCTATCGTCTTTCTCTTCCATCGCTGTTCGCCAATTCAAGTAATTTTTTTCTCAGACTCCTTTTCGCCCCCAGAAGCTGGGATTTCGATGTGTTTTCAGAGATCCCCAGTTTCCGTCCGATCTCCTTATGTGAATATCCTTCGATGACATAAAGGTTAAAGACGGTCCGGTATCCAGCAGGCAACTCCTGAATCAAGCTGACCATATCATCCATGCTCAGTTTCATGAATCCGTCCATCAGGTTGCTTCCCGCTTCAAACCCCGCAGTCAGTGGCTCCCTCATGCAATACCTCAGCTCTTTTTTCGAGAGCGTGATGGCCGTGTTGATGAAGATCACCCGGATCCAGGCTTCCAGCGGACTCTTGAAGCGGAATTGCTTCAGCTTGCTGAAAACCCGGATGAACCCCTCTTGCAGAATATCCTGTGCCTGAAGGTTATGAGCGGCAAATCGCAGGCACACTCCGTACATCCTGCGTGCATACCGGTCATACAACTCCTTCTGGGCCACAGGATCTCCCCGTAAACACCGTTCAATGAGATCCTTTTCCCTGTCCACCTTCTGGTGAAAAAGTTGATCTGGTAAATATAAGAACTTGTTTACTATTCAGACAAGAAAAAGAGGAGAAAGGTTGGGTGTGCGCAGCGAGGAACGAAATTATTGGGCAAACTTCCTGTGGTTTGCTTCCAGCACCTCGCGTCCGGCTTCACTGAGGATCCCGTTCAAATGGTAAATGAAGATCTCGTGAAAGACATTAATGGAGGTCAGCTCCTCCACCGGGAAGAGTTCGCTTTCGAGAATGTTCTCCACCCTAAAAACGTGAAGCCGTGCAAGGACAGAGGCATTCAGGTCATGCCGGTAGAGACCTTCCTGTATGCCTTTGTTCAGGTTCTTCAAGGAATGCTCATACAACCGGGCGCGTTTGATCTCCTTTATCTGGGCATACATGGAGGGATAGTACTTCCGGATATCATACTCCACGGAGGGGTTGAACTCCCTGAAGATCTTCTTGATCAATTGGTAAACCTCAAAAAGCTCCTCGATCGCATTCAGCTTCTTTTTTTCAATCTCCTGAAAGTAACCCAGCCTGCGGTCGTAATCCCAGAGCTGCACCTGCCTGACCAGGTCCTCTTTGTCATTAAAAAACTCGTAGAGCGTTTTCTTTGAGATCCCCAGGTGGTGGGAAACATCATCCATGGTCACGCTTTTGATCCCGTAACGCTGATAAAGCTTGAAAACCAAGGGGATGATCTGTTCAGCTCTGCTTTCCATAGTGCAAAGGTAGGATAAAAGGGAACAAGGGAAACTATTTGTGTGGAAAAAGTTTTTTCGCCCTTGTTTTTTGCCGTATCTTTGCGGGGTTTAATCCATCAACCATGAGAAAATCACTTCTATTTCTGGGCATTGTTTCACTGCTGATATCCTGTGGCGGACCGCAAGACAAAGAAGCCAGACTTGAACAACTGAAAAAGAAACGGGATCAGCTCTCCATAGAGATCATGAACCTTGAGAAGGAGATCTACCCCGGGGGGAAAGAGAACATCATGACCGTCAGGATAGACACCCTGCACGATCAGCCTTTCAGCCATTTCATTGAAGTGCAGGGATACATTGACGGAAACGAGAATATCGGGGTCAGTCCCCGCACGCCGGGAGTGGTAAACCGGATTTATGTTACAGAAGGTGATCGTGTCACCAAAGGGGAGGTGCTGGCGGAGCTCGATGCCGATGTGTTGAAGCAGACGCTCAACGAGCTGAAGAACCAGCTTGATTTTGCCACGGAATTGTATTCGAAACAAAAAGCCCTATGGGACCAGAAGATCGGATCGGAGGTGCAGTACCTCACGGCAAAAAACAACAAGGAAGCCCTTGAAAACAAGATTGCCACGATAGAGGACCAGATCAAAATGTCGAAGATCACCTCGCCGATCGACGGAACGATCGAGGAGATCCCCATCAAGGTAGGCCAGATGGCTGCGGTGGGGTACCCGGCCTTTCGTGTGGTCAATTTCTCCAAAGCCAAAGCGGTGGCCGACGTGGGGGAAGCTTACACCGACAAGATCCAGACGGGCGACCAGGTGCAGATTTATCTACCCGACCTGAACAAAGAGCTGGAGGAGCGGGTCAGCTTTTCGTCAAAATACATCGATCCGGTCAACCGAACCTTCACGGTGGAGGTGGGACTTCCCTCCAACCATTATGTATTTCGTGCCAACATGATCGCTGTAATGCGAATCAAGGATTATTTCAAACCCTCAGCGATTGCTATTCCCCAGAATTACATCCAGTTGTCGCGCAATGAAGGTCAATATGTCTTCGTGGTTTCGATGGAAGAGGGGAAAAAGGTGGCCAGGAAACGGACCATCGAGACAGGGATCACTTACAACGGGTTGACCGAGATCGTTTCCGGTCTTCAGAACGGGGATGTGATCATCACGGCCGGCTACAGGGACCTTTACGACGGACAGCCCATTGACTACATGAAATAGAAACACGGTATGAAACTGACCAAAGATAGAAAGCCTGTCAAGGAATTCTTTGCAACCAGCTGGGCCATTGATAACCAGGCAAGCGTATATGTTCTCACCCTGATCATCACGGCGCTGGGGTTGATGTCCTACTTCAGCATGCCGAAAGAGCAGTTTCCCGAGATCATTATTCCTACCATCATCGTCTCGACTCCCTACCCTGGAACCTCTCCCGAAGACATCGAGAACCTGGTGACCCGCCCCATTGAAAAGGAGGCCAAGTCGCTGGCTGATGTGAAGACCATCACCAGCAACTCGGTGCAGGACTTCTCCATGATCGTGATCGAATTCAATCCCGGGCTGGAAGTGACCGAGGCCAAGCAACGGGTGCGTGATGCCGTGGACAAGGCAAAATCGAAGTTGCCCAACAACCTGCCGAGCGACCCGAACATCCAGGAGTTTGACATTGCCGAGATCCCGATCATGAACATCAACCTGTCGGGGAACTATGACCTGCAGCGCCTGAAGAAATATGCCGAAGAGGCGCAGGACCAGATTGAAGCCTTGCCCCAGGTAACCCGGGTGGATATCGTGGGAGCGCTGGAGCGCGAGATCCAGGTGGATGTGGACATGTACAAGATGCAGGCGGCCAGTGTCTCCTTCTCCGACCTTCAGCGCGCCATCTCCAGTGAGAATGTCACGGTTTCGGCCGGTACGATCTCCACTTACGGTTCCAAGCGGACGATCAGGGTCAGCGGACAGTTTACCGATCCCGAGGAGATCGGCAACATCATGCTGAAGTCGGCCAGCGGCGCCATCATCTACGTCAAGGACATTGCCGATGTGAAAGACGCCTTCAAGGAGCAGGAGAGCTTTGCCCGGTTTGACGGAAAAAACGTGATCACCCTGAATGTGATCAAGAAGAGCGGGTTGAATCTCCTGAAAGCTTCCGACAACATAAAAATCATTCTTAACAACCTGAAGGAGACCTCCTTCCCTCCCGACCTGGACATCTCTATCACGGGCGACCAGTCGCGGTTCACCCGGAGCACCCTGGAAGAGCTGAACAATACCATCATCATCGGATTTATCCTGGTCACCCTGGTGCTGATGTTTTTCATGGGGCTGAACAACGCCTTCTTTGTGGCCATGTCGGTCCCGCTCTCCATGTTCATCACCTACCTGATCTTCCCCGGGCTGGGGTTCACCATGAACATGATTGTCATGTTCGGGTTCATCTTTGCCCTCGGGATCATCGTGGACGACGCGATTGTCGTCATTGAAAATATTCACCGGATCCACCGGTATGAAACCGATATCGTAAAGGCTTCCAAATATGCGGCCGGTGAGGTGTTTGTCCCGATCCTCTCGGGAACCCTCACCACCCTGGCCCCCTTCTTCCCGCTGGCTTTCTGGCCGGGCGTGGTGGGAAAATTCATGCATTTCCTCCCGGTCACGCTGATCATCACCCTGTTTGCATCCCTCTTTGTGGCCTACATCATCAACCCGGTGTTTGCCGTAACCTTCATGAAGCACGAATACGAGGATGAGAAAAAGGGGACCAACTGGCGGAAGCTGCTTGCCTCTACGGCCATCATGCTGGTTCCTGCAGTGATCTTCTACATTGGCGGGATCTACTGGATCGCGAACCTGCTGGTCATTGCCATCCTGCTGAATGCCCTCTACCGGATCGCCCTGAAACCCGCGATCCATTATTTCCAGCATGTGACCTTCCCTTGGATCATGCGGTTCTACGAACGAACCCTGTGGTTTGTCCTACGCGGGAGCCGGCCATTCTACCTGCTTTATGCCGTGACAGGCATCTTTGTGCTCACCATCGTGCTCACCGGCCTCATGAAGCCGTCCGTGCTTTTCTTCCCCAACAATGAGCCGAACAGCATCATGGCTTATATTACCCTGCCGGAGGGTACGGATCAGCTGGTCACCGATTCGGTGACCATGTTGGTTGAGAAAAAGATCAACGGCATTCTGGGAGAGGAGAATCCCGACGTGGAATCGGTCATCACCAACGTGGGATTCGGGGCAGGCGCCGGCTTCTTTGACCAGAGCGTGGCCTCCAACAAAGGAAAGGTGACGGTGAATTTCGTCGAACGGAAAGACCGGACAGGGAATTCCACCACCATCTACCTGGACGAATTACGTGAGAAGGTGAAAGATATCCCCGGCGTACAGGTCACCGTGGAGAAAAACAAGATGGGCCCTCCTACTGGTAAGCCTGTCAACATTGAAATTTCAGGGGAGAACCTGGAAGAGTTGATCGTTACAGCCGACGCTTTCAAGAATTATCTCGATTCACTGGAGATCCCAGGCATCGAACAGCTTAAATCCGATTTTGAAAACGACAAGCCGGAGATCATCATCGACATTGACCGGGAGCGTGCCAACCGTGAAGGGATCACCATGGGGCAAATCGGTAGTGAGTTGCGCACAGCCATCTACGGACTGGAGGCTTCCAAATACAAAGAAGATGAAGATGAGTACCCGATCCAGTTGCGCTATGCCCCCGACCAGCGTGACAACATCAATAAGGTAATCAATGCCAAGATCACTTACCGGGATATGACATCAGGGAAACTCCGTCAGATCCCCATCTCCTCCGTGGCCAGCATCGACTACAGGAACACCTATGGCGGGGTGAAACGGAAGAACCTGAAACGGGTCATCACGCTGAGTTCCCAGGTGCTCTCAGGCTACACGGCCAACGACGTGGTAGCCACCATCAACCGGGCCATCCCGGGATTCAGCCTGCCCAAGGGGATCAAGATCGAGCTCACAGGTGAGCGGGAAGATCAGGCCGAAACCATGGCTTTTCTGATGAAGGCCATGCTCATCGCACTGGGGATCATCTTTTTCGTTCTGATCACCCAGTTCAAATCCCTCAGCAAATCCCTGATCATCCTCTCGGAGGTGATCTTCAGCATCATCGGGGTGCTGATCGGCATCCTCATATTCAAGATGCCCATGATCATCACCATGACGGGGCTTGGGATCGTGGCCCTGGGAGGCATTGTCGTGAGGAACGGGATCCTGATCGTCGAATTCTGTGATGTCCAGAGAGAACGGGGATTGAAGATCCGGGAAGCCATTGTCGAGGCCGGAAAGGTGAGGATCACTCCCGTGGTGCTGACCGCCACCGCCACCATTCTCGGGCTGGTGCCCCTGGCTGTGGGAATGAACATCAACTTCATCACCCTCTTCACCGAATTTAATCCGCACATCTATTTTGGAGGCGATAACGTCATGTTCTGGGGACCTCTTTCCTGGACGATCATCTTCGGGCTCACATTTGCCACCTTCCTGACGCTGGTGCTGCTACCGGCGCTCTACCTGATCGATTACAAGATGAAATTGCGGATCCGCCGGAGGAGGCAAAGAAGGGAAATGGCGAAATAGCGAAATGGCGAAAAGTGTTATCCGGTATCAGGCATCCGGCATCTGATATCGCGCATCCCATATCCCGCATCCTGCATCGCGCATCTCGTATCCGGAATACCACTAAACTTTTTCTAGAAGCTTTGAGAGCGCGATATTCGATTTCAGCAGATTAAACATCGCCTGTGTGTATTCGGTCTCGGAGATAAGGAACTGGTTGTATTTCTGATTCAGATCAGTGCTTGAGGCAATCCCCTCACGGTATTTGATCACCGTTTGTTCATAGATCTTGGTAGCCGTCTGCAAGCTTTGCTTTTTGTTCAGGAAGATCATGTAGGATTTGTTGAAATCGTTCCGTACTGTCTCCACCTGCAGCTTCAGCGAATTCTTTACCTTTTCATCCAGAACCTTCATCTTGTCCACCTCCAACCTTGCCTGATCCACATTGTATTTTCTGCTCCCGCTGCTCCAGATGGGAATGGTCAGGGAGAGGCCCCAGGAGGCAGCGCCATACCACGATTGTTTGGTGTCGAAAAAGTCCCAGACCTCCCGGTAGGCATTCGTACTGGCGTTCAGGTAAGCTGCCAGAGTAGGCTGGTAGGCAGTTTTGGCCAGCTTGTATTGCATAAAGACAAGCTTCTCCTGTTTCTTCAACAACTTGTAATCGATGTTGAACTGATAGTCAAACTCGCTGTTCAGCAGGTAATCATGGTTGATCTGATGGAGGAAGAATTCCAGGTTATCCGCCAGGATGATCTCCTGGTTTTCCTGGAGCCCCAACAAGAATTTCAGGTAATTGTAGGCGATAATCCGCTGGTTCTTAGTGGTGATCAGATTCGCCTCCAGGGTGGCTTTGTTCAGCTCCATCTGCTCCACATCCATCTCTTCGATCAACCCGGTCTGCTGAAATGTCCTGGCCTCCTCCACCATCTGGTTAACCGTTTTGAAGGTAGAGTCAAGGATATTGATGCTCTCTTCCACGATCAGATAGGAGATGTAGGCTTCAGCGACCAGATCCCTGATATCCATCCGGTTCTTTACATCCTTTTGCCTCTCCGTCTCAAGAAAAGCTTTGGCTGTCTGCAGTCCCACGAGGTATTGTCCACTGTAAAGCAGCTGGGTGATCTGCCCCGACAAGGTGGTGGTGTAATGCGACCCTATCTGGAGGGCAATATCCGATCCCGAACCGCCCATGAATTCGGCCGGGATGATCATGGTTGGCCGGGCGAGGTTATCCATGTAGCTAAGCGACCCGTTGATCTGGGGCAACCCTATGGAGGTATTCTCCTTCACCAACTTTCTGGCGATCTCAATGTCGTATCGTGAATTTTGCAAATCGTAGTTATGTTCGTAAGCATATTCCTGCGCCTGTTTCAAGGTGAAGGTAAAGGATCCCTGTGAGAAAGCTTCCGCTCCCCAAAAGAGCCATACGATCAAACTGATCATGATCCGGATCCGTTGCATGGTTATCGGTTCTCCTTTCTGAAATTCACTTGGCCTTTTTGCCGTTCATAATAATTGATTCCCTCTTCGGTAGCAATTCCCCTGATGAAATTATCGAACATGGTATCAAACAAAATCTGGAATGAAAATTTCTCGGGAAAATATTCCGGGTTATGAATATCAATCAACCGCCGGATGTAAAGACGGGCGATCAGCTCGGTGCTCAGGTCACCCCGGTACATCCCGTCGCGGATCCCTTTTTTGATATTCAGCTGGATCTGTGCAAAGATGAACTCCACCCGGGTTTCAATATGCTGGGTATAGATCTCCGGGTAATATTTCTTCATGTCGAAAGTCATCGAAGGACTTACATCCCAGAAACGTTCGCTGATCTCTTTGCTTACGGTGAGGAGGACATCGATCGAGTTGACCCCGTCGAAATTGTGGGTTTCAAAGATGACCTCAAAATTTCGTCGCTCCAGCTCCAGGAGCCGGTCAACCAGTTCCCGCTTGCTCTTCACGTGTTGGTAGAGCTTCTTTTTTGAGATCCCGAGGTCTCGGGAAATATCATCCATAGAGACACTCCGGACCCCGTATTTGAAAAAAAGTTCCCTGACTCGGATCAGGATATCGACCAATGCGTCGTCCATAAAAATCGCCATTTCAGACCCGGTTAACCGTTCTGCAAAAGTAGGAATAAAAGGTCAGGAAACAAAAAATGTGTAAAAAGTTTCTGTGTATCCGGATCACTCCACCACCATTTTCCGCTTCATTGTCTGATCCCCGACCGTAAGGGAGATGAGGTAAAACCCCCGGGGGAGTCCGGAAGCGGAAGCATCAAACCGTTCAACATATTTACCGGAAGGGTAATATGCATCATCCACCACGGTGGCCACCTCGTTGCCTAACAGGTCATAGATCTTCAGGGTGACCATGGAGGATTGGTGAAGTTTGAAGGGGATGAGGGTATAGTCCTGTACAGGGTTGGGATAATTCTGCTCAAGCGTAATCATCCCGGGGATCTGCCTGCCGGGAGATATGCCCACATACATGGTGTCGATGATCGCCGTCCATACGCTCAGGGCGCTCCATTCAAGACGGGCCCACACCGGGCGGATCATCCCGTCATGGGCCGAGATATTGGTATAATCACCAAAGAACACCGAAGCGGTGGGGCTGAAGGGCGATTCGCTGATTTTGATATTGTCAAAGGTCTCTCCCCCATCCCGGGAGATGGCCAGGAAAACATCGGTGTAGTTATCGGAATAATTCCGCCGGTCGTAAAAGACAACATAGAGGTAACCGGTTGTTTGGTCGATCGCCATCCAGGTAAAAAACTGCTGCTTGCCTGCAGGATCGTCATTGACCCGTTTGATTTCACTCCATGTCTCCCCTCCGTCGTCGGAATAGGCCAGCCATACATCAGTGTCTTCCAGCCCATTCCTTTGGTCCGACCAGTTGATGTAGATGCGTCCGCGATGGGGACCTTCGCTCAGGTCGCACAGGGTAACCGGCATGCCATTGGCACGGTAGATCCCGGGGATCGCATAATCCCAGCCGCCGGGCATGTCGCTGACAAAAATGTTCTCCTCAGGCCAGGTCACCCCCTGGTCCAGGGATTTGGTAAAAACCAGTCCGGCCGGCCCCGCCCAGGAGACATAGATCTCACCGTTGGGCCCCACGGCAGGAACAGCCCCTTCCACCGTGTTGTCGCTGTCGATGCAGTCGCCCGCCACTTTGTTGATACGCACTGCTTCGCTCCATGATTCCCCGCCGTCGGTCGACCGGGAAAAACGGATGATGGAAGAATCCAGGGGGTTGGAACTGCCATAGTCATCAAATTGTGTCCAGGTGACATAGATGTTATTGGTTTCCTGATCGACGACCGCCCATTCTTTGTCCTGCTCTTTTTCGCCGTTCAGTCCCATATAGCTTCCGTCGTTCCAGTTAGCGCCACCGTCGGTACTTTTCTGGCACACGATCCGGTCAATGAAATGGCCGGCAGAGGGGTTCGACAGATGGAAAAAATAAAAATCGCCTGCCGTATCCACAATAACGCAGGGATCCCCCCATACGCCGTAGGTGGTTGTAAGCACACCATGGTTCCAGGTGACTCCTGCATCCGATGAGTAATAATAGTTGGTGATATTGGCTCCTGCCACCATCTGGTCCGTATTTTTGGGATTGATGATGAGGGAGGGCTCCTCGGGAACGTTCTGGTTCCCGATCATCACATTCTGGAATTGGGCGGTTACAGCCAGGGGGAAACACAAAGCAAGGAAGAACAGGACTCTCATAACGCGTGTGTTATTATTCGGTTTCATTCAAATATCGTTTATTCAGATCATCATAGACCAGAATGACCTCGGTGGCTTTTCCCTCTTTTGTAAACAGGTCGCTGTGCCAGCTAAGGGGTTCCCAGATGCAGGCTCCTTTCCCCATGTCGCCGGGAAGGGCGAAGACGATCTCATGAACCTCCTTTTTGAAGTTGGAATATTCCGCTACGTTCACCGGTTTCTGGTACCGGCCGGCCAGGTCTCGGAGGTTCATCTGCAGATCTTCCAGGGTGCCATGCCACCGTGGATAGTAGGAGAGCCCGATCACATCGAACTGAAGTCCCCGGGCGATCATGTTGTCGAGCCAGAAAACAGCTTCATCATGCTGCCCGCCAAGCGCCAGATGCATCATCACCGGGATGTTAGGATCAACGGCACGAACCCCCTCCACCCCGGCCATCAACAGGCCGGCTAACTGGTCGGGATGGCTGATGTGCCCCTCCGGCCACAGGATCCCGTGGTTGATCTCATTCCCGATCTGAACCATCGCGGGAAGCGTTCCCTGGTCTTTCAACGCCAGGAGGATCCGGGTGGTATAGGCTTTCACCGAATCCTTCAGCGTTTCAACATCAAGTTTGGCCCAGGCCAGCGGTTTATTCTGCTGCTGGGGATCGGCCCAGTAATCGCTGTAATGAAAATCAAGAAACAGCTTCATCCCCGCCTGGTTGATCCTCTTGGCCATCTCCAGGGTATGAGGCAGTCCGCAATAACCGGTCCCCGGGGCATATCCCCCGACATTCTCCGGATTCACAAAGATCCTCAGGCGGATATAGTTGAATCCATGATCGCGAAGAAGCTCCATGACATCTTTTTCCTCCCCGTTGTCAAAAAAATGCAACCCGCGGTCTTCCAGTTGAGGAAGGAAGGAGATGTCGGCTCCGATCATCCGGTCGACCGGCCTGGTGGCCGGTGTTATCTGTTCAGGAGTTGGCTTCATCAGCTCAAACCCGGCCGGGAGGGTATGGATCTCATGGGATCCGGGCCAGAGCTTTCCCGACCGGGCCTCCACCTTCACTCGGCCGGGCTGTGTGCCGGCCACCAAGAGAAGGTTGGCCACCCCGTGCTCCAGCCGGAAGTCGTAGTAAATATGTTCAGTCGTATCTTTCCCGGAGGAGAGGGACTCCCCCTCCGCCACTTTCACAATGGCATCTCCCGTGACCACCAGCCGGATGGAATCACCGGCGGAAGTGATCTCACGGCCCAGGCTGTCGGTCACTGCGATCCGCAACCGGGTTTGGTCCGTTCCGTTAGCCAGCAGCGTGGTGCTGTAAGCCGTGAGCATGACCGCCGAAGGAACACCAGAGTCCACCCGGCTTATTGCATCAAATTCACGGGTCTCGGCGGCGGGCCCCTTGCACTGGACAATCAGGATCAATCCGACGAGAGAAAAGAGAATCTGTGGTTTCATGATCCCAAAGTTAATAAAATGGCAATATTTTATGTATGTTTGAAACGCTAATCATTTTTCTGCCATGAAAACGATCCCGTTCCTCGTGATGATCCTGAGTTGCTTTTACCTGTCGGCCCAAACGGAGTGGCAAACCTGGTTTGAACGATCGGGTGGCACCCAAACTCCCAGGTATGCTGAAACCATCTCCTTCTGCCGGAAGCTGGCAGAGGCATCCCCGATGGTGAGTTACAGCCCCTTCGGGATCAGCCCTCAGGGCCGTGAGCTGCCATTGCTGATCGTCGACCGGGAGGGGTTAAGCGATCCGGGGGCAATCAGGGAAACCGGACGGATCATCCTGCTGGTGGAAGCCTGTATCCATCCCGGCGAATCGGAAGGAAAAGACGCCGGTTTGATGCTGATCCGAGACCTTGTTACGAAAGACGTGGAACGTAAGACGTGGGACATACGACGCGAAACAAAGGAGGTAGTTAACGATACCGCGCATCCCGCATCCCGTATCCCTCATCGTACATCTCCTATCTCCCATCCCCCATCGTCCATCTCCCAACTCCTTGACCACGTCTCTCTCCTCTTCATCCCCATCTTCAACGTCGACGGGCATGAGCGGTTTGGCCCCTACAACCGGATCAACCAGAACGGCCCGGAGGAGATGGGGTGGCGTGTGACAGCAACCAACCTCAACCTGAATCGTGATTTCCTCAAGGCAGATGCCCCGGAGATGCAGGCCTGGCTTACCATGTTCAACCGGTGGGATCCGGATTTCTTCATGGACATCCATACCACTGACGGCGCCGATTATCAGTATGTGCTGACCTATATGATGGAGACCCGGGGAAACATGGATGCCGGATTGACAACCTGGTGCGATCGGGTGTTTCTGCTTGCCTGGACTGAGGAGATGGAGGACGCCGGGTACCTGGTGTTTCCCTATATCGAGTTCCACGCCTGGCATGACCCCAAAAGCGGATTGATAAGGGATGCCGCCCCTCCAATGCTTTCGCAGGGGTATGTGGCCCTGCGAAACAGGCCCGGCCTGCTGGTGGAGACCCATATGCTGAAACCCTATAAACAGCGGGTGGAAGCAACTTGCCAATGCCTGCTCTCCACACTGGGCATCCTGAACCTGCATTACGAACAGTTGAAAACGCTTAACAAAGCCGCTGATGACTTTGTGACGAAAGAGGCATTCCGCTCGGAACCTTTCCCGCTGTGGTTTGAGGTGTCCCGTGAAGACAGCCTCATGGTCGATTTTAAAGGTGTTGAGTACAGCCCCGTGAAGAGCGACCTCACCGGGGGCATCTATTACAAGTACAGTGACATCCCTGTGACGTTCCAGGTGCCTCTCTTTGAAACAGTGAAACCGTCAAAGAGCGTCATCCTTCCCAAAGCCTACATCATTCCGGTGGAATGGAAAGAGGTGATTGACCGGGCAGCATGGCACAACATCTCTATGATCCCTCTCTCCCGCGACAGCGCCATCAGGGTGACCTCCTACAAATTCAGCAATCCTCGCTGGCAGGCAAATCCCTATGAGGGCAGGCATCCACTCCAACGGGTTGAAAAAGATACCTTTTCAGAAGTCCGCGTCTTCCCGGCCGGATCGGTCATCATCCCTGTCAGCCAGCCAGCAGCCAGGGTGATTGCACAACTGCTGGAACCCGATGGCGACGGATCCCTGCTCTATTGGGGCTTTTTTGATCCCATCTTCGAGCAAAAGGAATATGTTGAATTTTATGTGATGGAGCCGATGGCAAAAAGAATGATGGAAGAAGACCCTTCCCTTAGAAAAGAATTGGAGGCCCGGATGGCCTCCGACAGCACCTTTGCCACCAGCCCATGGCTGATCCTGAATTGGTTCCTGGAAAGATCACCTTATGCCGACCAACGAAGAATGGTCTATCCGGTGGGAAGAATTGAGAAATGAGATAGGGGATATCAGATCTGAGAGATGTAATCCCATACCTTATGATCAAGAGCCAATAACTTAGAACCTTTAAGCCCGCACATATGAAAAAGAATTTGTTACCTTTTATCATTTTACATTCTGCTATCGTACTTCTTCTCGCCGGATGCACCACTCAGAAAAATGATGAAGCGATCTCCCTGAACAAGGGTTGGAAGTTTAAACAGGGTGACGACCTGGCCTGGGTGAACCCTGCACTGGCCGATTCAGCCTGGGATACGATTTCTGTAGCCCGGATCTGGGAAGAGAGCGGTTACGATCCCTATGACGGATATGCCTGGTACCGGCTCCATTTCAGGCTCCCTTCATCATTGAAAGAGCATGCTTCCCTTAAAGACAGCCTGCTGCTCTTCCTCGGAAAGATCAACAACTGGGATCAGACCTTTCTCAACGGAGAGATCATCGGGATCAACAATGTAAATGTTCCTGCCGGGACCACCCCCGACACTGCCTTCCTGAACGCCCCCGTCGGATACTGGGACCTGGAACGCCGCTACACCCTGGCAACCGATGATCACCGGATCCTGTGGGACAAGGAAAACGTGCTGGCGGTTAGGGTATTTGACCAAGGGGGGCAGGGAGGTTTGTGGACCGGCGATCAACTGGCCAGGATGACTGCACTTACCGATTACCTGAAGATCGATGCCAACCGGGAACCGTTTCAGTTTATCCAGGGGCTTCTGTCGAAGAAGATATACCTGAAGAACAACTCCTCTGACTATCCAATAAAAGGTGCTCTTTCCATCACGGCAACCAATAAGCTTACCGGTGAACGGATCAAGAAGGAAGAGAAAAAGATCGACCTGAATCCGCTTGATTCCGTATTCTTTCCCATCTCCATTCCACAGTTGGATCAGTCGGTACTCTTCGCCTACCGCTTTGAAAATGACCGGGGCGATCACATGGAAGTCGTGGAGGAGAGCCCCTACCTCTGCACACCGCCTCCTCCTGCCGAACCCCGCATCAACGGAGCTTCTGTGGTGGGATGCCGTCCCGGGCATCCTTTCATCTATGCTGTGGCAGCCACTGGAAACCGTCCCATGCACTTTGCAGCGACCGGCCTGCCTCCTGGATTTATCCTGGATGAAAACAAGGGTATTATTACAAGCGGACAGGCGGACAAGCGGACAAGCGGACAAGCGGACAAGCGGACAGTTGAAGAGGGGGATTATGAAGTGGAGATAGTGGTTTCCAATCAGTTAGGTTCAGATACCGCACTCTTGCACATCATCATCGGAGATCAGATTGCGCTGACGCCGCCGATGGGATGGAACAGCTGGAACTGCTGGGGGCTTTCAGTCACCCAGGAGAAGGTGCTGGCCTCGGCAAAAGCATTCTGCGAGAAAGGATTGAGAGACCACGGCTGGAGCTATGTCAACATCGACGACGGGTGGGAGATCCCGGCTGCTGAAGAGCCCAAACGCGCCAAGGACGGGACGATCCTGTGCAATGAGAAATTCCCCGACATGAAAAGCCTTGGAGACAGTCTCCACGCTATGGGACTGAAACTGGGCATCTACAGTTCCCCCGGTCCCCTGACCTGCGGAGGGTACACTGCCAGCTACCAGCATGAATGGCAGGATGCGCAGACTTTTGCAGGATGGGGGATCGACTACCTGAAATACGATTGGTGCTCCTATGGAAATATCGCCAGAGACACCTCCCTGGAGGAACGGCAAAAGCCCTATTTCGTGATGCAGGATGCCCTGCGGCAGGTGGATCGCGACATCGTTTACAGTCTCTGCCAGTATGGCATGAGCCAGGTGTGGAGGTGGGGTGAAGAGGTGGGTGGCAACCTCTGGCGAACCACCGGAGACATCACCGACACCTGGGAAAGCCTGAAGGAGATCGGCTTCAGCCAGGTGGAAAACGCCCCTTTTGCCGGTCCGGGCCATTGGAACGACCCCGACATGCTCATCGTGGGCTGGGTGGGCTGGGGGCCCAGCCTCCATCCTACCCGGCTGACGCCTGACGAACAGTATACCCACATCACTCTTTGGTGCCTGTTGTCGGCCCCGTTGCTGATCGGTTGCGATCTCGAACGGCTGGATCCCTTTACGCTGAACCTGCTGACCAATGACGAGGTGCTGGCCATCGACCAGGATCCTTTAGGGAAACAGGCCACGCCTGTCATCACCGGCGGGGAGACCCAGGTGTGGGTGAAAGAGCTGGCGGATGGAGCCAACGCCATCGGGATCTTCAACCTGGGAGAGAGCCCTGTCTCCTATACCCTCGAACTGCAGGCCCTGGGACTGACCGGTGACGTGGCGATCCGAGACCTGTGGAGGCAAAAGGATCTCGGTCTCTTTACAACATTATTCAAGACAAAGGTTCCCGCACACGGTGTGATCCTGCTGAAATGCAATACCAGGAACTGAATAAGAATTTCGTTGACAAATAACATTTTCTTTCTATTTTTATAGGTAAATCCGTTGATCACCAACACTGTATTTTATCCATGGCAGAAAGATCACACCTAAAGCTGTTAATCTTCGGAGTAACCTTCCTGGTCATCCTGCTGATAGTGGCGGGTCTTTTCTTTTATCATATGGAAGAAAAGATCATCCTGGAAGAAAAGACCAGTGAACTGAAAGCCATTGCCGAACTGAAAATACACGAACTGAGGCTTTGGCGGCAGGGAAGGCAGCGGGATGCAGAGTACACTTCTCGCCGGCCCAGAACGATCCAGGAGGTTCGTGACTTTATCAGCCACCCCGAAGATTCCTCCATTCGCAAAATAATTGCTGAGCGGTTGGAAATGCTGAAAAGGATCTACCAATATGATGAGGTTGATATCGTAGACAGATCAGGAAAGGTTCTTTTTTCAACTGAACCAAAGATCCTCCGCTTAGATCCCTCCTTCCTGCCGGCTTTGACAGAGGCCGACACGACCGGCCTGACCCGGATGAGTGATTTTAACATCTGTTCCATCCACCAAAAGGTCCATGTCCTGACCATCAGCCCATTGATCGATCAGGGGAAGATCTTTGCCTTTCTTGTGCTTCAGGATGATCCGGCCAATTATTTGTATCCGTTGATCCAGAACTGGCCGGCTAACAGCGAAACGGCCGAAACGATTCTCTTTGAGCAGGATGGCGACAGTGTATTCCATCTGAATGAATTGCGGCATCTGAAAAAAACGGCCCTTAAACTTCGTATTCCACTGACAGATACTATGGTACCGGCCGTTAAAGCCATCCGGGGGGCAACGGGGATCGTGGAGGGGACCGATTACCGGGGTAAAAAGGTCTATGCCTATATCTCCAGGATAGAAGATACTCCCTGGTTCATGATCAGTAAAATGGATAGATCGGAGATGTTCAGGGAAGCCCGTATCAGAGGGATCTTTATCCTGGCGCTTCTGGTGATCTTCATCTCTTTCGTAATCCTCCTATCGGCATACTTTTATCATGTTCGTCAGAAAAACAAGTTTGAGGAACTCTACAAAAAAGAGAAACTGATGCTTGGCAAACTGGCAGAGAGTGAAGCCATCTTCAAATCTGTATTTGAAAGCTCCAACGTAGGAAAATCACTGACGCATGTGTCAGGCTCCGTTGAACCCAATGCCGCATTGTGTGCCATGTTAGGCTATACCAAGGAGGAGCTGGAATTAAAACGTTGGCAGGATCTCACCCCTCCTGAAGAGATAGCCGGAATAGAGGAAATCATTGACGCTCTGTTATCAGGTGAAGCGGATTCTGCAAGGTTCTACAAACGCTACATCAGAAAAGACGGCTCTATGATATCGGCGGATGTCAGCACGGTCATCAGAAGGGACGAGCAGGGAAAGCCCCTCCATTTTATCACCAATATCATCGATATCTCCGAACAGGTCAGATCCACCGAAGCCCTTCGAAAAAGTGAAGAACGGTTCGCCATTGCCTTCCGCTCATCTCCATACGCCATCACCCTGACAAAGGCGAATACAGGGGAAATCACGGATGTGAATAAAGGATTTGTCAAGATTACCGGCTATTCCAGGGAGGAGGTGCTGGGCAATACCACCGTCGATCTGAACCTCTGGGAAAACATACAGGACCGCAAGGATGTGGTCTCTGAACTGATGCAGAAGGGAGAGGTCAGAGACAGGGAATTTTCCTTCAGGATCAAAAATGGCACCATCATCTGCGGAATTTTTTCAGCAGAGTTGATCCTCATCGACAATGAACGGTTTGTTCTTTCGAGCATCAATGACATTACAAAACGAAAAAAGATCGAAGATGAACTTGTGACGGCCAAGGAGAAGGCGGTAGAATCAGAACAGCTGAAATCCATTTTCCTGGCCAATATGAGCCATGAGATCCGAACGCCAATGAACGCCATCCTGGGGTTTTCATCCCTGATGAATGATGCCTCATTTTCGGAGGAGGAGAGAGAGGTCTTCATGCACCGTATACAGAATGCGGGACAACGATTGCTGCAGATCATCAACGACATCATCGACATCTCAAAGCTGGAGAGCAGTCAGCTCAAAATCCACAAAGAACCCTGCCAGCTTGCCGATCTGCTTTACCACAGCCTGGATGAAATTCAAACCTCGGGCCTGCTGAATAAAAAACCAGGCGTAACCCTTGCGGTTGATCTTCCAGGTGAATTGGAAAACATGACCATCATGACCGATGGCATCAGGGTGCAGCAAGTAATAACCAATCTATTGTCCAACGCGGCCAAATTCACCAAGGAGGGGACGATTATCGCGGGGGTAAAAAAGATCAGTGAAGATGAAAAACATATCCTTGAATTTTATATCAAGGATACCGGGAAAGGGATCCCACCCGAAAAACTGGAGATGATCTTTGAGCGGTTCAGGCAGGCAGAAGAGAAGGAATATCACCAGGGGACCGGTTTAGGCCTGAGTATTGCCAAAGGGATCATCGAGGTCATGGGAGGCACCATCAGGGTTTCCTCTCATCTCAACCAGGGGACCACCTTCTATTTCACCATCCCCTGTGAGCCTGTTGCCCCGGTGGAACCGCCCTCAGGAGATACTCCCTCCCTTTCTCCCCTCCTCAAAGGAAAAGTGATCGTGATCGCGGAAGACAACCACGATTCCTATCTGTACCTTAAAAACCTGCTGACCCCCACGCAGGCCACCCTTGTTCATTGCCCCAATGGAGAGAAGTTGATGCACTTCCTCTCAGAGAATCATGCCGATCTGATCATTCTTGACCTGAAAATGCCCAGGAAATCGGGATTGGAATGCCTGAAGGAGATCCGGCAGAAAAAGCTGCCTGTCAGGGTCATCGTTCAGACGGCCTATGCCTTCCCCGACGACAAGCAGCAATGCATGGAGGCAGGCAGCGATGCCTACCTCGCCAAGCCGTTCGATAAAACCGATCTGCTCGACAAGGTCAGGAAGGTGATGTCACGTTCCTGATGATTTCGTTATTTTTGCAGAAATCAATCCATCTGTGATGAAGTTCCTGTTGCCAGCCCTGGTGATCATCCTGTTCCTGAGCCTCCCCGCCGCCTTCTCCCAGCAAAAGATTGCCTCCGAATCCAAAAGGGACAAAGAAAAACGGGCTCAAACCGATCCCTGGGCCGAATTTGAGGATGAGGTGGATTCCATTCACCGGTGGGATTTCGGGCTGAACTTCGGGGCCTATTTCCCGAATAACTATTCCGCCAACTTTTACAATGGTATGCCGGGAAACGTGAATAACGTGGACTATGTGCTTTCAAATCCTTGGTGGTACCAGGAGATCAAAGAGACCCTGGGGGCAACCGATACCTTTTTTGTCACCGGTTACTCCACCGGCATGCGCTATCAGGTAGCCTTCACGGGAGGGTTGTTTTTGAGGTTCAACTTCAACCGCAAGAACGGGATCTTTCTGGAAGCCAATTACACGCAGTTAAAGACCAGCGGACCGGTCACGCTGGAGGTCGATCCGGCCAGCTATCCCACCTATGAGGATCTGCGGACGGAAGGGGTGGCGGGCAAAGAGGCCCGGGTGCTGATTGATCTCGGGTACCAGCGCTCCTTCCCTCTCCTCTCAAAGATCTATTTCTTTCTCCAGGCAGGCGCCCTGATGTCCTATTCCCGTGTTCTTCAATCGGTACTTGTGATCGAGGGACGGGAATACAACCTTGTAAATGTTTACGGAAGCCAGGGATACATCCCCAACACAAACAGCCAGAGTTTCAACATCACCCAGCAGGCCTTCGGGTTCGGCCCCTATCTCGGCCTCGGCGCCGGCATCCCGCTTAATGACCTCTTCGGGGTGGAACCGGGTTGTTCATTTCAGTATTATCCGGTGAACCTGGAGGGATACTCAAACTGGAAGCCATCCTGGAGCATTTACCTACGTATCCTGCTGGGGGCCGGGCATGCAAAAAATTAGCCGTGGGATATTGGTTCCGGCTCCGGAAACATAAATACTTCCTCAATAGTGCTCTTCAATGCACGGGAGATGTCGTAAGCCAGCTTCAGGGAAGGATTGTATTTTCCCTTTTCCAGAAAAACGATCGTCTCACGGCGAACACCTACCTGTTTGGCCAGCTCCTCCTGCGTCAGATCAAAGCGGGCACGGAATTCGCGGATTCTGTTATGCATCTTTTACCCCTCTTAACTTGAACCATACCACCAGAATAACCCAGATCACTCCCATCCCAAGGATTCCGATCCCTAATAACACCTCGGTGTCCATTACCACACGGTCTTTGATATAGATCATTGCGACCCATAGGTAAAGGGAAATATAGTAGGCCAGGGATGAGGCTTTCAGGAGGATTTTACGTGACAGTTCATCTTCAGCAGGTTCACCCCGTTTAATACTCCGCCATCGGGTAATTGCAATATACATCCCAAAGCTCACCATAAGGATGATCACGATCAGTTGAACAATTTCACCGGCAGGAAGGGACAACAATGTACCGGAAATCCACAAGATAGTAGTGCCCAGCACCAGAAGCGATACGACCAGAACAGGAATGACCTTTTTCATTTTTTTCAGAATTTCTTGGTTGAAAAATCGAATTTGTGCAACAAATATAATATAATGTTTATTATTTCTAACATTTTGTTCGATATAAATAACATTCAATTCGTTCAACAATCTCATTCGTCCGATAAATCCATTGTAAAATTTTATGATCCTCCCTAATATAATTGGTCTAAAAATTTGTTCCTACTTTTGTATTCTTCATTATATCTCTTTATGGAACAGATACCGTTTACGCTGATCGACTGGAGCAGCATCTCCCCGACAGAGCATGCGGGGGCTCCGGGAATCTCCTTTTGGAAAACCTGGCAACATCCTGGGTTACGTATTCGGATCGTAACCTATTCCCCGGGTTATCTGGCAGACCACTGGTGCCCGAAAGGCCATATTGTCCATTGCCTGGAAGGATCCTTCGAAAGTGAACTGGAAGACGGCACACGGGTTGTGCTTCATCAGGGCATGACCTATGTGGTTACCGATGATGCCAGTTCGCACCGTTCTTACTCGGAAGATGGGGTAAAACTCCTGATCATTGACGGGGATTTCCTGAAGGCTGATCAGGAATCTTAGAGGTGAAGCCTGACATGGTAAAAAGGAGCACCAAGCGGCTTGTCACACTGGCCATGGTCTGGCTAAGGCATCACAACCAAGGGTTTCTTGAAAAGTGGTGGAGAGATTTCTCCTATGGGGCCGCGGTGAACGTGCTCGATGACCTGAAAAAAGGGTCATCCCCTCAGCTCCCTTAGCCGTTTGGCATACCGACGGCTGACGATCACCGCTTCAGGGAACCCCTCAAGAATGATCCTAAAGGAATGGTTGCTCCAGGGTTCCACCTCATTAACCCTGGTGAGGTTTATGAGGGTATTGCGGTGCACGCGCAGGAAGTGGCTTGCCGGAAGCTGCGCTTCCCACTCCTTTAACAGTTTGCTGACCAGTCCCGACTCCCCACCCGTAGTGACCAGCTCAGTGTAAGGCCCCTGGGCCCGCAGCAGGAGGATCTCCTCCACCCGCTGAAAGCGCAGCTTCCGGCCCAGACGGATAAACACAACATCCCCGGGTTCCAAAACTCTCTTTGGTGCCCCAACGGAGTTCTCCCCCGGTAGGTTGTCTCCCGCGATGCCTGTTTCCGCTTCGTCTCTGCCGGACTCGTGTAACAACCTCTCCACCGACCGGGCCAGTCGCCCGGGGCTGACCGGCTTAAGGAGGTAATCCAGCGCATTGGCTTCAAAGGCCTGCACCGCATACTGATCCCAGGCCGTCACAAAGATGATCTTCCCGGTAAAGTTGATCCGGTTGAGCAGGTCAAAACCGTTTTCGCCGCGCAGCTGGATGTCGAGAAAGAGGAGATCGGGCTGATGAGTGCCGATCTTTTTCATGGCATCAGAGATCCCGGATGCCTCGGCCACCACCTCAATCTCCGGATGGCTGCCCAGCAACCGGATCAGCTCGAGCCTCGCCAGACGCTCATCATCAATCACGATCGCTTCCATCCTGTTACGCATCTGTCTGGGGTATTTCGAGGATCACCGTCACCATGGCGGGTTCCTGGTTGATTTTTATAAGGTACCTGTCCTGATACAGATTCTTCAACCGCTCCTCCACATTCTTCAATCCTATTCCTGCCGTTTCAATGCTCCGGTCGTTCCATCTTCCTGTGTTGGTGACCTCTAAATGCAACCGGGAACCATTCATTGCCGCCGTGATGGTGACCGTCAGCGGCATCGTGCTGGTCTGCATTCCGTGTTTGATGGCATTATCGACCAGTGGCAGCATGAGGTTCGGGATCACCCTGAAACGCTCGCATCCGGGATCACAGGAGAGGGTCACCTTCAGGTCCTCCTCATAGCGTTTCTGCTCGATGGAACAATAGGTCTCGATGGCGCTCATCTCCTCCTGCAAGGGAATGGTCAATGCCTCCCCCTGCTGCAGGTTATAGCGGAGAAACCCTGATAACTCCGTGATCAGATCGGCTGCCTTCTGCTGATTTTCAAAGATCAGTGCCCGGATGGAATTCAATGAGTTAAATAGAAAATGGGGGTTCAGCTGATTCTGAAGCAACCGGAAGCGCGACTCAATGGCCAGTGACTCCGCCTGCTTTGCTTTCACCTCCTGCGTCACGATACGGTCAAACAGAAACACAATGAAATAGATTGCACCCCACACCAACAGAGTCAACATGTACTGGAAGGTTTCCATTACGTGATCCATCCAGGAAAAGGCAGCATATCTTGCCCTGAATTGCTCGATCCAGAAAGGATAACTGACCAGGGCATCCAGGAAGCGCCAGAAGACTGAGCCGATCACCAGCACAAGACCAAACACCAGCGCCTTGTTCATCAGCGAGCTTATGCGCGAGATCCTGAAGATGAACAGATACCGCAGCAAAACAGAGAACCCGAATCCGGTAAGATAGGTGAGGGAAGCCAGAAAATAGTACTCCGGGAAAGAAGGATCATAATAGTGAATGGCTAAAAACTCGCGCAGGATGAAGAAAAGCCAGAACACCATATTCAGGATCCAGAACATCCGGGCTTTTCGCCACCCGGTTGGCCACCCGCTGCTGTTGACAGATAACGTCATGCCTTTAACTTTCCTTATCGCCAGAGATCAATCGTAACAATTCATAAGTAATGATTGCCAGGACTGATCCCACTCCACTTGCAATGATATCAAAAATATCATAACATGTGCTTGCCCCCCACATTGGTTTTAGCTCCTCCACCATCAATACAATAAAAACAGCTATGGAGGCTGTATATACAATGAATCGGCCATATTTGAATTTCCGGATCAGTACTGCCGAGACAAAAGCCAGGCTGATCAAGAAAGCCGCAATAAAATTGGGAAAGCAGTCCGTCAAGATTTTCAGTGATGCTGAATGATTCAGCGAAGGTCTCAGGATCTCCTTGTTCAGTGATACCAGACCAAACAATCCAGCAACCAGGATGGCATTCACTACAATCACTTTCTTTTTACTGCTCATCTTCCATATTTTTATCTTGCTCATTTTTTCTTTTAATTTGTCCGCTTGTCCGCCAGTTCACCTGAATGACCGCTCATTCGTCCTAATGACCGGTTATTCATTTTAACACTTGATTTTCAATTATTTATATCAACTTTGGCTGTAAAAATACAACAAAAATGAACCGTGCAACATTTCTTTTGCTTTTTTTCTGCCTCTTAACCTGGCAGCTCAGAACCTGCTGAACAAACCCGAGCATGTCGTATATGATCCTGTGAGCCATTGCTACCTTGTCACCAATTATGGCAACGGAAAAATCGTATCGATCGATACTCTTGGCAACCAGGAGATAATCATCGAAGGAATTCCAGGTTGTTTGGGAATCCATATCATCGACACCACGATCTTCATCACCTCGGGGCACAATGTCCATCTCTACGGACTGACCTCCCACGGGTTCATCCAGACCATCCTGTTGAATGTGAACAACTGGGTGGACGGGATGACCGATGATGGTGCCGGCCATCTTTATATTGCGGAGAATGCAGGAAAAGTGCACCAGGTAGACCTCTCCACCTGCACAGATACGATCATCGTTGAAGGCGGCCTGCCGGACAACCCGCAGGACCTGGCCTACGACCCCGATAACCACCGGCTGCTGTTGGTCTGCTGGGGAACCAACTCCCCCGTCATCTCCATCGACCTTGCCACCTATGAGGTAAGTCACCTGGTGGAGACCACCTCTGGCCAGTACGACGGCATCGTGAGGGATGCGGAGGGAAACCTCTACGTCACATCCTGGCTTAACGGAGGAAGGGTTTACCGGTGGGAGCCGCCCTACGCATCGGAACCTGCGGTCTTCTCCCAGGGGCATGCCGGTCCGGCCGGGCTGGCCTTGAACGAGGAGGGAGAACTCTTAGCTGTTCCTAACTTCAACAGCAATTCCATTTCGTACATTTCACTGGTTCCGACTGGCATCCGTCACGATGATGAAACACTCCGGATCCAGATCCGGGAGAACCAATTGATAATTACCACTATAGAACCGGTTCAACTCCTTGTGCATGATCTGAAAGGGAGGATGTTGTTAAAGTTAAGCCTATCCGTTGGGAAAACTATGTTTCCCCTGCAGGAGGTCATGGGTAAGTTCCCTGGCGGCCTCTATCTCATTTCTGCGGTGTCATCCAGGGGAAGCTGCTCGGTCAAATACTTCCTGTCCTCCCCTGATCGGCTTGTGGAGTAATGCCTATGAGGTGGACGGGCCATAAGTTAAACTTCTTTTACCATGAAAACCTATCGTTTTATAATCGGCATGCTCGTTTTGTTGTTCGGACAATGCTCTCTTGCCCAAACGACCCTCCTGGATCAATACGATGTAAAACAGTACATCCTCGATCTGAACATCAGCAACACCAGCACGCTGATCTCCGGGAATGTCACCATGATTGCCCTGGTCACCGCCCCGGTCCTGGATACGGCAGCCATCGAACTGGCCTCCTACACCTCATCCTCCTCCTACCGCGTGGTTGATTCGGTGTGGTTCAACGGGATTCCGTCCGGGTTCTCACATGCCGGCGGGCTGGTGACGGTGCCGCTGGCTGCCGCGATCCCCCAGGGAGAACTCTTCTCACTCCGGATCTTCTACCATGCAAACGGCGCCGGATGCCCCCAGTCCCTTTCGAACGGCATCTTCCGGATGAATTACATGGGGATCATGCACACCTTCAACACCTCTCAACCCGTCTTCTCGAAGTTCTGGTGGCCCTGCAAGGATGTGATGACCGACAAAGCCGATTCGCTGACTTTCATCATCACCACCGATTCCACCAACCGGTCTGGATCGAACGGGGTGCTGACGTCGGTTGAATACCCCGGAGATGGAAAGGCCAGATACCAGTGGAAGACCCGCTATCCCATCAGCACCTATCTCGTATCGTTTGCGGTGGGGCCATTGACCGAACACATCGATGAGGCGTTCCTCTCTCCCGGGGGCGATTCGCTCTTGCTGTATAACCTGCTGTTCCCCACCTCCCCTTACTATCCCATGCACCTTGCTGCCATTGAAAAGACCAAACAGCTGCTGAACCTCTATGGAGCCCTGCTTGGTGATTATCCCTTCCGTGCCGAGAAATACGGATATTGTGTCATCGGAATGCCAGCGATCGGCATGGAACATCAAACCATGTGCATGATGGGCTATGAGTCGCTCGACACCACCACGACACGGTTCTACGATATGCTCACGCACTTTATGACCGCTCATGAACTGGCTCATCAGTGGTTTGGGGATGCTGTGATCTGTAGCACCTGGAACGACGCCTGGCTGGTCGACGGTTTTGCCTCGTACATGGAGTATGTCGCGCTTCAGCAATTGGAGAGCCAGACCTCCGCAGATGCCTGGATGGAAGATGCCCACAACGAGGTGCTTTCACGGCCCGGAGGCAGCGTGTGGATCCCCGATTCGCTGGTCAACAACGTGGTCAACCTGTTCGACTACCGGCTTGTCTACAAGAAAGGGGCGGCCATCCTGCATCTCCTGAGGTATGAGATCAACAACGACTCCCTCTTTTTTGCCGTCCTGAAAAATTACATCTCTACATACCAGTATGGGGATGCCTCCGCGGAGGCGTTTCGTCAGATCGCCGAATCGGTGACCGGCATGGATCTGAGCCTCTTCTTTGATCAATGGTTCTATGGAAGCGGATACCCCCTTTTCGACATTAAATGGGTCCAGCTCGACGACACCCTGGAGATCCTTTCGCGGCAAACCACTTCCACCGCTATCACCCCGCTGTTCTGCACCCCCTTTGATCTCCGGATCTGGTATCCGGGGGGTGACACTACGGTTCGTATGTTCCAGGAGGACAACCTGGCCACATGGTCGATCCCATTCAACCATCCTGTTGATTCCATGGCCTTTGATCCGGACAGGTGGCTGATCCAGAAACATTCGGTTCACCTCGGTACCGTGGAGAGGAAGTCATTCCCCGTGTTCAGGGTCTATCCGAACCCGACATCCGGTCTGCTTTACCTGGAAACCTCCCCCGCTTTTTCCGGAAACATGCTTGCTGTCAGGGTGTTTGACCTCTCCGGTCGGTTACAATTTGAACAACATCTGGCTGGGCAAACCTCTCTTCTCGACCTCAGCCCTCTTCCGCCGGGAATATACGTGATCACGCTGGATGGAATCCCGGGTTCGACTCGCGTTAAAGTGGTCCGTGAATGACCGATGCCAATCGAGTCATTATTTCTCAGGCAAATGATAGCATATACCGGCCTTTTTCGTATGTTTACCGAAAATGCACGCCTTTATGAAACCGTGCCCGTTTTTGGACGTCTAATGGGTTTCTTTTCAAACCAATCGTCCCATGAAAACCCCAAGACTGCTGTTGTTCTTTTACTGTATGGTGCTGTGGATGGCGCCATGGCATGGGCTGCTTCGCCCGATCCGGTTGATTTCCGGAAATTCATGAACATGGATCTCTATGCCCGCGATGCCAACTTTTACTATGATCCAGACGGTTCATTGCATCCGGGGATCCGTTCCGATACCCTCTTTTTCTCCCTCCTGGATTGGATCCGGATGGAAGAGGCCCACGGTGACGGGGGGCAGTTCCAGTCGTTCGAGGCAGTATTCGGCAGGAAAGCAGCCAATGGTCTCCCGGAACCACTTTTCGACCGGGAAACCGGGAAGATCCTTCCCAAAACGGTCAAGTCATGGAAGGCCTATGACATCAACCGTATCCTGCTGAAACAGGGAGCTTCCCTGAAAAAGAAGCTGGACGGGAAGATCACCCTCATCGTGGCTGATAATGATCCTTTCTTCCTGGATGAACCGGTTAAAAACCTGGCACAGACATGCCGGGAGATCGGGATTGACATTGACATCCGGATCCTGTCTGACAGGGGTCACAATACCTGGACGAAAGAGTTGAGGGAAGAGATGCACCGGAAAATGGATGCCACTCTTCTTCATCAAGGGAACGGGGGCATACTGCCATAATGATGAAAGTCAGGGATGCTTAAGAACAGAGAATGACCATGCCAGTCCCGTTATCTTCGCCGCATTTTTCCTTATGGGGCCTTGATCCAAAGATCGTGTTCCTGAATCACGGATCCTTCGGCGCCTGTCCTCTGCCGATCCTCGAACGGCAATCTGCCTACCGGCAACAGATGGAGTTGGAGCCTGTCCGTTTTTTTATTCGTGAGCTTGAGCCCCTGATGGAGGAGACCAGAAAAAAGATGGCTGCCTTCATTGGGGCTGCTGCAGGTGATCTTGTATTTGTCCAGAACGCCACAGCGGCGGTCAACACGGTGTTCCGCTCCCTCCAATTGAATCCCGGAGATGAGATCCTGATTACCAACCACACCTACCCTGCCTGCCGGCGGGTGGTTGAATTCGTCTGCATCCGGACAGGAGCCAGGATCCGGGAGGCCATCGTGCCCTTTCCTTTGAAAGTTGCAGGGCAGGTCACCGAAACCGTTATGGAGGCGGTCACTTCCCGTACCCGGATTGCCCTGATCGACCACATAACCTCGCCTACCGCACTGATCTTTCCCGTACACGAGATCGTCGGCGAACTGAACCGGCTCGGTATCGACACCCTGGTGGATGGTGCCCATGCCCTGGGGAGCATTCCGCTGGAATTGGAATCACTGGGAGCAGCCTACTACACAGCAAATTGCCACAAGTGGCTCTGCGCTCCCAAATCGGCCGCCATCCTCCATGTGAGAAAAGACAAACAAACCGGATTGATTCCCCTCACCATCAGCCATGCCGGCGCTGAGGAGGAGTCCTTCACCGAACGCTTTTACTGGCCGGCCACCTACGATCCCTCTCCGGTACTTTGTGCAGCCGACACCATAGCTTTCGGGGAAAAACTACTCCCCGGAGGATGGAAAGAATGGATGGAACAAAATCATTCTCTTGTGACAGAAGCCCGGAAGGGATTGTGTGAGAAACTGGAGATCAACCTTCCTGTTCCCGAGAATCTCATTGCCCCGATGGCTACCATCCCCCTACCAACACCCCGCGTGATCCCCCGGATCTCCTACAAAGGGATCGGGCCATTCCAGGAACT